>Ga0307505_10000558_pt1 | contig 40018 bp, 42 predicted proteins | sample 23_S_MG_FD_202183 | JGI IMG/M metagenome (GOLD analysis project Ga0307505, IMG submission 202183) | Soil microbial communities from Populus trichocarpa stands in riparian zone in the Pacific Northwest, United States - 23_S | ecosystem: Environmental > Terrestrial > Soil > Riparian zone > Trees...
CGCACCGTGGCCATGACCGACCAGCGCTGCGACGGGCTGACGGTCTCGTTGACCGGCAGTTCGGCCGGCGAATAATTGCCGCCCCGGTTGTACGCGGCGCCCGAGATGTCGTAGATGTAGCGGCCCTGCGAATCGACACCACGGACGTCGGCAAGGTTGCGGCGCAGCGGGAAATCGGCGCGACGCTCGACGCCCCAGTCCTTGTCGAGCAGATTGGTGAAGTTGAAGATGTCCAGTCGGAACTCGGCCTTGTTGCCGGCGAAGAACCCCGGGAATTCCTGGCGGAAGCTGATATCGAGCTGGTTCAACCACGGTGCGCGCGCACCGTTGCGCTTGAATATCTTGCCCTTGTAGTCGCTCAGGTACTGATCGTTGTTGATGTAGTCCATGAACTGCTGCTGCATCTCGGCAGTGGAGCCCGCCGTCCACGCCACGTCGGTGGCCGAGCTTGGCACATAGACCAGATCATTGATGTAGCTGTCGCCGTTGACGTCGTTGCCGAACGTCCAGCTGTACGGCGTGCCCGAGCGGCCGTCGAAGAAGCCGCTGACCGAGGTCTGGTAGTCGCCGAACAGGGCTTTGCTCCAGTGCAGTTGCGCGATCACGCGGCGCGGCACCGAATAGTTCGAGGTGGACTCGTACTCCAGATTCGGATCAACCCAGGCGCGGTTGAGGAAGCTCGAATTGGCGACGCTGGAGGTACCCGGATTGACGTCGGTCGCCCGGCTCCAGGTGAAACCGAGCATGCCCGACCAGTTGTCCTGGAACGGCTTCTTGAGCGAGAGGGTGACGCTGTCGGAGCCACCCTTGTTCGTGTTGGTCAGGTAGATGACGTTGTTGAACGAAGGATTCTGGTTCCAGCGGACCGTGTTGGCACTGCCTGGTGCTGCCGTAGGGTCACGCGAATAGGCCGCGCGACCATCCGGCAGCGTGCCGGTCGGCGCGCCGAGGTTGAGGTTCTGGTACCAGATGCCCTTGTAGACGTCGATCTTCTGGTACTCGGCCGTTGCGACGAGGCCGAGCCACGGCAGCTCGTGGTCGATGCCGAGGGTGTACTTGAACACGGTCGGCAGTTTGAAATCCTTGTCGACGACGTCTACGCCCATGCGCGCACTGCCCAGACCCGGCACTGCGGAGCTGCCCGGTACGTTCTGGTTGAACGCGTTCGGGCTGAACGCCGGGTCGGTTTCCAGACGCAGTCGATTGACGTCGTACTGGGCCACCGCAACGCCATTGTTGGAGTACGGATTGGCGATCCACACGCCCGGCGTGTTGGAGATGAACATGCCCGCGCCGCCGCGCAACTGGGTCATGCGCTCGGTGTCGAATGCGTAGTTGAACGAGAAGCGCGGCTGGATCACACCGTTGCCGTCTATCGTATTCTGGTTGCTGAAGCCGTAGCCGCCGAACGCGGAATTCGCATTCCCCGTCGTCGCATTGCGCTGCAGACCGCACGGTCCCAGGTTGATCGATTGACCCGGGTTCAGGCCGCCTGGATCGGCGGCGAAGCACGGGTTGTAGGTTGGATCGACGTTGACCATCGGGTGGTCATAGCGCAGGCCGTACTGCAGCGAAAGGCTGTCGGTCGCCTGCCAGGTGTCCTGCACGAAGAAGCCAAGCTGACGCAGGCCGAACACCGCGGCGACGTTGCCGAGCGTATAGCCCGATGCCGGCTGACGCAGTTCGTAGCGGCGATAGGTGCCGCTGATGAAATCCGGAATCGAGTTGAACTGGTAGGAGCCGTTGTAGCCCTGCAGGAACAGGTTGTAGTAGTCGTCGCGCTGGTAGTCGAAACCGGCCTTGAGCGTGTGGTCGCCGAAGAACCAGTTGCCCGCGAAATACGCGTTCCAGGTTTCGACGCCGAGCACATTGGCCTGGCTGCTGAACTCGGTGCCGAGGACGACGCTGGGCACGCCGGTTTCGCCACCCATGCGCACCGTGATCTGCGGCTGGTAGCCGCCGACGAGCGGACCACGGGTCTGGTCGAACTTGTTGTAGCCGATCGAGGCTTCGGTGGAGAATGTGTCGGTCCAGTCGTCGTAGAAGCTGATCGCGTAGCTCGTGTTCTCCTTGTCGAACACATACCAGTTGCTCGACAGGTTCAGGCGATTGGTGGCGCCGGCCACGATGACCGGCTGGATCTCTTCGGTGCGGCTCGCTCGCAGGCTCACGCGATGCTCGGCGTTGATGTTCCAGTCGAGCTTGACCAGACCGCGCTTGCTTTCCAGGTCGACATTGGATGCCGAAGTGCTGCCGGCATCGATGCCATAGGTCGCGGCGGCGGCGATGACCTGATCGACCTGCGCCTGGGAGAGGCCCTGGACGATGTTGGTCGCGCCGGAGCCTTCCGGTCCCCAGACCGCGCCGGGTGCCTTGCTCACGCCTTCCTCGTAGGAGGCAAAGAAGAACAGCGTGTCCTTGATGATCGGGCCGCCGAAGGTCGCACCGGCCGTGTAGCGACTCTGGAATCCGCTCCAGTCATTGCCGGCGGCGTTCTCGCCGACCATCTTCTCGGAATCCTGGTAGGCGTAGTACGCGCTGCCCTTGAACTCGTTGGTGCCGCTCTTGGTGACCGCATTGACGCTGGCACCGACACCGCGACGCGAGGTCACGTCGAAATTCGCGGTCGAGATGTTGTATTCCTCGATCGCATCGGGCGAGATCGGGCTGCCGAGGGTCGGCAGGCCATTATCGTTCAGACCGAACGGGTCGCCGGCGTTGACCGTATCGACGGTGATCGAGTTGTAGCGGAAGTTCTGGCCGGCCGCGGAAAACGCGCCGCGGTCGCGGTCGGTGATGACGATGCGCGGATCGGAACGGACCACGTTCTGGATCGAGCGGTCCGGTTGCGGCAATGCGATGAGTTCGCGCTGCGAGAGGTTGGTACCGATACCCTTGTTGTCCGCAGAAAACGTCTGGTTGTACGCGCTCGCGGACACCGTGATCGTCTCCAGCTGGCCCTCGACGGTTTCCTCGGTCAGATTGATCGTGGTGGTCTCGGCCAGACGCAGATAGACGTCCTCGGCACTGGTCGGGCTGACTCCGTCCTTCTCGGCGACGATGCGGTACGGACCACCGACGCGCAGACCCTGCGCCTGGTAGCGACCTTCCGCATTCGTCGTCACCGTGGATACCGTTCCCGACGGGACATGCAGGATCTGCACGCGTGCGCCGGAAATCGGCTGGCCTGTCGCATCGACGATGCGGCCGTTTAGCGCCGACGACGTGTTCTGCGCGTAGGCGCCGGAAACCGCGAAAAGCGAAGAAAGCACCAGCGGCAATACCCGCATCGTCAGTCGCTTCGTCATCACACCATCCTCTCAGTCAAATGGAAACGCGGTGGCCGCAACCCTGCGCGCGCCTCATGGCGCGTGACTGATTCACGGCAAGTGAAAATTCGTCGGTGGACTTGCGCGGCGCCGGCGTCCTGCCCTCTTCCCGGATAGCGCGCATCGTGCAGCCATTAACCGGAGTTTAACCCGACTTCATGACAGATTTCTAACAGATTGCGCGAATCGAACCGGGTCCGAAGCTCGCGCAGGAGCGGTGATCCAGGCGATCAAAGGCCAGCCCGTGCGGCGCAAGCGCGCGCGCTGATCGAGCGGACCGAACCATTACAACAGGTTGCACCATGGACCTCATGCAATGGCTGCGATGGGTCACTGCGCAGCGCGCAGATAGACCGCAACTCCGTCGAGAAACATCTGCACCGACAGTGCGACGAGCAGCATGCCCATGAGGCGCTCGGTGGCGATCAGCACGCTGTGGCGGAGCCAGCGGTACAGGTACATCGATGCGACCAGCAACACCGACGTCGCCAGCCAGGCCAGCAGCAAGGCGATGCTCCAGTCCACGGTGCGACCGGGATTGCTGTTGGCCAACAACATGACCGCCGCCATGGTCGACGGTCCCGCCACCGCCGGAATCGCCATCGGCACGATGAACGGTTCACCGCCTTCATCGCCGCCGAAGATGCCTTCCTTGGACGGAAAAATCATGCGGATGCCGATCAGGAACAGCACGATTCCGCCGGCGATGCTGACCGACTCCTGCTTGAGCTGAAGCGCGGCGAGCAGGTACTTGCCGCCGAACAGGAACGCGAACAGGACGACGAGGGCGATCAGCAATTCGCGCACGAGCACGACCATGCGGCGCTCTGGCGCGACGTTGCGCAACAGACTCAGGAACAGCGGAATATTGCCGAGCGGATCCATGATGAGGAACAACAGGATCCCGGCCGACAAGGTGCTCATGGGGTGCTCCATCGCGCTCAGTCCGGGCGCAGATCGAGGGTCCTGCCGCGCAGTCCGGCAGCATGTGCCCCGAGCAGGAACGTCACCGCATCCGCAGCCGATTCCGGCGTTTCGCGCTCCTGCGTGTTCTCGCCGAAATACGCCATGCGCCGCAGCGCCGTGCGCATCGGCGCCGGCAACAGCGCGTGGACGCGCACGCTGGAGCTGGAAGTCTCTTCGTGCAGGATCGCTGCAAACGCGGCCAGGGCTGCCTTGGATGCGCCGTATGCGCCCCAGAACGCCTTGGCCGAGCGTTGCGGATCGTCGAGCACGAACACGACGGCCGCATCGGCCGATTCGCGCAGCAAGGGCAGGCATGCCTGGGTCAGGAGGAACGGCGCATGGTGGTTGACCTGCTGCACGCGCAACCATTCCAGGGGGCTGGTCTGCTCGATCGTGCGCAAACCGTCAAAGCGCGCGGCCGCATGGACGATGCCGTCGAGCCGACCGCATTGCTGGCGGATCGCCTCGGCGCAGGCAGCGTGGTCGTCCGGGCTGGCGCCTTCCAGGTCGATCGGATAGATCGCCGGCTGGGCGGCACCTTCGAGGGCGACGATTTCGTCATAGCGAACTTCGAGCGGCCTGACCTTGCGTCCCGCCAGCACGACAGTTGCACCGGCACGTGCACAGGCCAGCGCGACCGCACCGCCAAGCCCGCCACTGACGCCCGTCACGAGGACGACGCGATCGCGCAAGCTGTCCGCTGCTGGCTGCGGCGCCGGCGATCGGACCAGCGCGAGCATCAGCTCCCCGCCCGATGCAGATCCTTGACGATGCGCTCCAGCTCGCCGCTCTCATGCAGTTCGAGCGCGATATCGCAGCCGCCGATCAATTCGCCGTTGATGAACAATTGCGGGAACGTCGGCCAGTTCGAGTAGCGCGGCAGATTGGCGCGGATTTCCGGATCCTCCAGCACGTTCACTGAAACGAACGGTGCGCCGATGCTCTTGAGCGCTTTCGCCGTGCGACTGGAGAAGCCGCACATCGGAAACTGTGGCGTCCCCTTCATGAAGAGCACGATCGGTGCAGACTGCACGGTGGACTTGATGCGTTCGATGATTTCCATGGGATCTCGGTCGGAGCGATGCGGCGGATGCGTGGCCGGGATTCAGCCGGCGCTGCGCAGAAGAGTGGCATTCTAGGATGCCCTGAACCAGTCTGCACATGCGCAGACTGGTTCAGAGCATCCTTTTGCAGCAGGGCTGCGCCGCGGTTGATTTGCCGGCAGGTGAATTCATATGCTGGCGTGCTGTCGGCCTCACAACCCCCACCCATCGGCAAGGAGATCCACCATGGCTATCGAGCTACCCCCGCTTCCCTGGGCGCGTGATGCGCTGGCTCCGCACATCTCGGGCGAAACGATCGATTTCCACTACGGCAAGCACCACCAGGCCTATGTCACCAACCTCAACAACCAGATCAAGGACACCGAATTCCAGGATCTGAGCCTGGAGGAAATCATCCGCAAGGCCAGTGGCGGCATGTTCAACAACGCCGCACAGATCTGGAACCACACTTTCTACTGGAACTGCCTGTCACCGAAAGGCGGCGGCGAACCCGGCGGACGCCTCGCCGACGCGATCAACAAGGCGTTTGGCGATTTCGCGAAGTTCAAGGACGAGTTCACCAAGACCTCGGTGGGCACGTTCGGGTCGGGCTGGGGCTGGCTCGTGCAGCGGCCAGACGGCGGGCTGGCACTGGCCAGCACCTCCAATGCCGGAACACCGTTGACCGGCAACGATCGTGCGCTGCTCACCTGCGATGTCTGGGAGCACGCCTACTACATCGACTATCGCAACGCCCGTCCGAAGTACGTCGAAGCGTTCTGGAACCTCGTCAACTGGGAATTCGTCGACAGCCAGCTCGCCTGACCTAAGCAACCGCACTGGTGCTCGCTCGACCCGGATTGCGCCGGCGAGCGGGCGCAGGCGCACCTTTTACGAACCGATCAGCGCAACGCGCGCAGAACCGCGAGCACGGGCGCAACCTGTTCGTCTCGACCCAGCGCCCGGGCCACGTGTTCCAGCGCATCTGCGAGTGCGCCAGGGGTTTCGGCGCACACGGTTGCGTGGCCGACCTTGCGTCCCGCCCGCGGCGACTTGCCGTAGTCGTGCCAGTGCGCGCGCGGCTGCGCGAGCACGGCGCGCGCATCGGGCAGTTCACCGATCCAGTTGAGCATGACATTGCAGCCCAGCGCGGCGGTCGCGCCAAGCGGCAGGCCGAACACCGCGCGGACGTGATTCTCGAACTGGCTGCATGGCGTACCCTCGATCGTCCAGTGCCCGGAATTGTGTACGCGCGGCGCCATCTCGTTGCCGAGCACGCGCTCACCCTGCACGAACAACTCCAGGGCAAATACGCCGACATAGTCGAGTTTTTCGGCCAGTGCGCGCGCGTGCGCCACCGCGCGACGTTCGATGTCGTCAATCCCGCTGATCGGCGCGAGGCTTGCGGAAAGAATTCCGTCGCGATGCCAGTTGCGGGTCAACGGGTAGTGGCGGAACTCGCCATCCTGCGCGCGTACCGCGACCACCGATACTTCCAGATCGAACGCGACGAACTCCTCAAGGATCAACGCCGCGCCGCCGAGTGCCTGCCACGCGGGTTCGATGTCGGCATTTTCGCGCAGCACGAACTGGCCCTTGCCGTCATAGCCCAGTCGGCGCGTCTTCAGCACTGCGGGCAGTCCGATGCGCGCGACCGCGTTCTCAAGTTCCGCGCGCGTGTCGACGGTGGCGAAGCGCGGGGTGTCGAGGCCGACTTCGAGAAACAGCGACTTTTCCGCAAACCGGTCCTGCGCCGTGGCCAGCGCGGCAGGATTGGGAAACACCCGGGTGTGGCCAGTCAGCCACTCCGCGGTGTCTGCCGGCACGTTCTCGAAATCGAACGTGGCCACGTCGATCCGGCTGGCGAAATCCTCGAGCACGCTGAAGTCGCGCCAATCCGCGCGCAGCAACGGTGCGACCTGCCCGGCGCAGGCGTCTTCAGCACTGTCCACGACCAGGAAGCGCAGACCCAGTGGCGCACCGGCAAGGGCGAGCATGCGGGCGAGCTGGCCGCCGCCGAGAATGCCTATGGTCGACACGCGGTTCAGTCCTTGCGCGGGTCGGTGCGCGCGAGTACCGATTCGGTCTGCTCGCGACGGTAGCGATCCAGCCGCGACGCGACTTCGGCATCGGCCACGGCGAGCATCGCGGCAGCGCACAGGGCCGCATTGATCGCGCCAGCGCGACCGATCGCGAACGTGGCCACCGGAATACCTGCCGGCATCTGCACGATCGACAGCAGCGAATCCATGCCATTGAGTGCATGCGATTGCACCGGCACGCCGAGAATCGGTATGCGCGTCTTCGCAGCGAGCATTCCGGGCAGATGCGCAGCGCCGCCGGCGCCCGCGATGATCGCGGAGAGGCCACGCTGGGCGGCGGTCTCGGCGTACTCGAACATCGCGTCGGGCGTGCGATGCGCGGACAGAACACAAACCTCGTGCGCGATTCCGAGGTGCTCGAGCGTCTCGGCCGCATGGCGCAATGTTTCCCAGTCTGAACGGGACCCCATCACGACACCCACGCGCGGATCGCTCGATCTGTGGCTCATGGTCGATACACTGGAAAAACGCTAGTGTACCTCCAACCGAACTGACAAACTGACCGGCCTTGGCGACGCTATGTTGCCGGCCACACGAACGACAATGGACAAGCACCTGCTCGACATCCTTTGCTGTCCGCTGACCCACGTCGGGTTGCGCATGGCAAAGCGTCCCGAGATCGATGCGCTCAACCGCGCGATCGCGCAAGGCGACGTGGCGACGTCCGCGGGTACGAAGGTGGCGGGAACCATCGCCGAGGCCCTGATTACCCAGGATGGCGCAACGCTTTACCGTGTCGACGATGGCATCCCGGTGCTGCTTGCCGACGAAGCCATCGCCACGCGTCAACTGAACGGCTTCCCCGCCGTCTGATCGGTCATCGGATTTTGTGAACTGCGTCACACTTGGCTCATGACCGTCACAGGATGCTTTGCGCAGGCTGGGGCAGTCTGCGCACACTTGCAGGAATTGCCCGGGCACCGCCGAGGAACCGCGTCAGATGACCGCTCAAGAGGACCAGTCGGGCAACGGCAAAGTCGTTGACCTGAAACCACGTCAGGCTACCCAGCCAGGCGAACGGGTCGGTGATCTGGTCAAACTCGTGCGTGGTATTGCGCTCAAGCGCGTCAACGGTCTGGTCAGCACGCTGTTCGAGAACGTCGATGATGCATTGTTCGATCTGGCCGAGCGTGCAGAAAGCAATGCGTCGCAGGTGAAGTTCTTCGATGGCATGCGGGAAGTGCGCAAGAAGCGCCAGCTTGTCGAACGCATCTTCCAGGAGCAACTGTCGAAGATCTTCGGCGAGTTCGCCGACGGTCGCCTCAAGCCGGTCCGACCGGAAGTCGGCACCCAGAGCAGCGCCGGACTGGCACTGGTCGACGACCAGGAGCTTGAAGAGTCGCTGGCCATCTCGAGCATGGTCGCCAAGGCCGAGAATCGCCTTGCACGGACTTTGTATCTGGTCAACCAGCGGCTGTCCGTGATCAACGGCGGCAACGCCGTGGAAGACGCGAGCAATCCGATCGGACCTGCGCCGCTCGGGCAGGCATTCCGAATTGCGGTGCGTGAACTGGATCTGGATGTCCAGGTCAAGCTGATCATCTACAAACTGTTCGACCGCTTCGTCATGGCTGGACTGGAGCCACTCTATGACGAGGTCAATGCCGAGCTGGTCCGCGCCGGAGTCCTGCCGCAGGTCCGCCACCGCGTACCGCATGGCAGCGGCACCCGCGGTGGATCGACGGCGCGTCCAGCCGGCGCGCACGCCGACGCCGGAATGGCGGACGCCGCTGGCAATGCGATGCAGGGTGGGTACGCCGCGGGGGTCTACGATTCCGTGGGCGCCGAACTGCAGGCCGAACTCTACGAGACCGTGCGCAATCTGCTGGCCAACCGCAGACCGCATGGAGATCACGCATCCGAACCGCTGGGATACTCCGGTCCCGGCATGCTCGTGCCCAACCTGAGTCCGACCGACCTGCTCAGTGCACTGAGCATCCTGCAGAACCAGTCGCTGGCCGCGCAGTCGCATTCGAGCAGCATGGTGGATGCCACCAATGCCGTGCAGCAGATCAAGCAGGAGCTGCTGGATCAGGTGCAGAAACTCGGCGGGATGTCCACCAGCGGACACCATGTCTCCACGGCCGACGAGGATACGATCGATCTGGTCGGCATGCTTTTCGAATTCATCCTGCAGGACCGCAACCTGCCCTCCGAGATCCAGGCCCTGCTCGGACGGCTGCAGATTCCGTACCTGAAAATCGCCATTCTCGACAAACACCTGTTCGCCCAGAAGTCCCACCCGGCACGACGCCTGCTTGATGCGGTTGCCGAAGCCGGCAAGAGCTGGTCGGCGGATTCCGATGTCGACCATCGTCTCTACGAACGGATCAAGGCGGTGGTCAACAAGGTGTTGATCGAGTTCGACGACGACTTGGGCGTAATCGAGTCGGAACTGCAGAGTTTCGACCAGTTCATCCAGCAGACCCGCAAGCGCGCCGACCTCGCCGAGCAGCGTGCAGCCGAGGTGACGCGCGGTCGCGAAAAACTTCACGCCGCCCGCCGCGATGCGGCGCGCGAGATCCTGCTTCGCATCGGCGACCGCGAGCTGGCGCCTGTCGTGCACAACGTGCTGTCGCGGCCGTGGGCCAACTACCTGGTCCTGACCAAGCTTCGTCACGGAAGCGACTCCGACGAGTGGCGCAATGCGCTGCGATTCGCCGATGAGTTCGTCTGGAGCTCCCAGCCGAAAACCAGTGATGCGGACAAGACCCGCCTGCGCTCGCTGCTGCCGCAACTCGAAAAAGCGCTGCGCCACGGCTTGGGTACCGTCGCCTACCATGACGGCGACGTGCGCGCGCTAATGCAGGAGTTATCGCAGTTCTACCAGCGCCTGCTCGCAGGCGAGTCGATCGAGGTCAAGACCGCGCGCGAAGTGATCGAAGCCAACGTGGTCGACAGCGCGCCGGCGACCGATGCCGGAGCGACAAGCGGCGAAGCCACGCAGCAGCTTGCACAGAGCCCGGTGGAGGAAATCGTCCTCAGTTCGGGCAGCACCGATTCCGACGATGCCGCGGCCTTGACCGAGGAGGACGATTCGTTCGCGGAACTGGCCCGGCAGATGAAAGTCGGCAACTGGATCGAGTTCATCGATGGCGAAGGCAATCGCGAACGCGCGAAACTGTCGTGGATCAGCCCGATCAGTTCGAAATACCTGTTCGTGAACCGTCGCGGCCTCAAGGTCTGCGACAAGACCGTGACCGCGCTGGCGGTTGAGCTGCGTCGAGGCTCTGCGGTACTTCTGGAGGAAGTCCCCCTGTTCGATCGCGCGCTCGACGCGATCGTCGAACGCCTGCGCAAATCGGGCAACGCGGACGGGTCCGTCGCCCCGCCTGCCCCCGCACCGGCCACGCCGCCCGCCTCCTGAGCGCTTTCGCGCACGCTGGCCTTGCCCTACTCTGCACGTCCCCGATTGCCGTGGAGGCGAGCGTGCTGATGGAAAATCCACTGGCCGAAATCATCCTTCGCGATGTCCAGCGCGCGCTTGAGGAGGACATGGGCAGCGGCGATCTCACCGCCGATCTCCTGCCGGCAGCGCGACGCGCGCGGGCACGCGTCGTCACCCGCGAGGATGCGATCCTGTGCGGGTGCGCCTGGTTCGATGCCTGTTTTCGCGCGCTCGACCCCGCCGTTCGCATCGACTGGTTCGCCAATGAAGGCGATCAGGTTCGCGCTGGCTCGGTGCTCTGTCAGGTCGAGGGTCTGGCACGGGCGCTGGTAAGTGCCGAACGCAGCGCGCTGAATTTCCTGCAGACCCTGTCTGCCACCGCGACGGTGACCGCAATCCACGCCGAAGCCGTGCGTGGCACGCGGGCGGCGATACTGGACACTCGCAAGACCTTGCCCGGACTTCGTCACGCGCAGAAGTACGCCGTGCGCGTCGGCGGCGGACAGAACCATCGCATGGGCCTGCACGACGCCATTCTGATCAAGGAGAACCATATCGCCGCAAGCGGTTCGATCGCAGCGGCGGTCGAGCGCGCGCGTACGCTGCACGCGGGCGTCCTGGTCGAGGTGGAGGTCGAGAATTTCGGTGAGCTTCGCGAAGCGCTTGCGGCGAAGGTCGATCGCATCATGCTCGACGAATTCGATCTTGACGAGCTGGTCCAGGCGGTCGCCGAGGTCGATGGTCGCGTTCCGCTTGAAGTGTCCGGCGGCGTGAATCTGGATCGCGTGCGCGCGATCGCCGAAACCGGAGTCGATTTCATTTCGATCGGCGCGTTGACCAAGCACGTGCGTGCGATCGATCTGTCCATGCGGATCGAGCTTGGCGAGCCCGCCGGGCCAGACTGATCTTGAGCCCAGGGTGGAGCGGGCACTGGATGCCCGTTCCACAGGATCGCGCGGCGAGGTGTTTCAGTTTGAGGCCTTTCAGGGTTGTGCTCGGCCGCAGTCCTTCGAGGGCCGGCCGGGCTGGGTCATGCCCGACCCAGGCAAAGTCAACTTCCGTGTGCCGCACTCCGCGCGCACCAAGACGGCGCGCACCGTTCACGCGACGGCAGATCTGCTGCGTGGCGGGCTCTCAGATCTTGCCAAGGTAGCGCAGCACGCCTGCGGCGATCGCGGCGACGACGACGACCGCACTGACCACCCACCACAGCGTCGCCGACGAAGACTCCGGCTCGCTGACGACTTCGGGGGGCCGCGCCTGGGCGGCAGCAGGCACCTGGGCCCCGGGGGCAAGCAACAGGAACCGGATCGTATCCAGTCGTAGTTCCTCACCGGGGCGCAACAAGCCCGTGTGGATGCGCTTGTCGCTGATCCATGTGCCGTTCGCGGAGCCGAGGTCCTCGACCATGACGCCATCCCCGGTGACCTGCAGACGCAGGTGGTGTCGGGACACCTCGTCGGCGGGAATCGAAATGTCGCAATCGCTCTGCCGCCCGACCGTCATGGTCCCGGTCAACGCGAAATTGCGCCCGAATGTGGGACCGGAGACGCCACGCAGCATGAATTTCGGCAAGGCCATGCGCACGCGCGTGCGCCCGTCTTCTTCTGCCGGTGCAGCGACCGCGGCCGCTGCGGGTACTGCGGCAGCAGGTTTCTCCTGGGTGACCACGCGACAGCCGATGCGCCCGAACAACAGAAGATCGCCAGGCTTGAGCGGACTTTCACTTTCGATCTGGCGGCCGTTGAGCACGGTCGCCACGCTGCTGTCGCGTACCCTGACCAACGCCTGGCCTCCGCGGGTCACGATCTCGCAGTGATTCAAGCCCACGCCGGGGGCGATCAGCACGATTTGCGAATCGCTGCCCGATCCAACCCGCGTGATCCCGTCTTCGAGCGTCACCGCCGCGTGCTCGCCGTTCGGAAAAATAAGCTTCATCTTGCCTCCAGGGGAATCCGGCTACTCCGGATCACGGCTCGATTTCGCGCACCACGCGCAAACCGAGAGTGTTCAAAGCGATATCATCGGCATAGCTGTTGCTTTCTGAAACACTTTCGCGATCGGCAGCCGATACCCAGCCGCGGCCACGCACACCGTGATCGCGGCATCCTTCGGTCAGTGCTGCATTCTTTCCGCACGCCGCAACCCATTCGCGCACGTTGCCGTCGAGGTCAAAGACTCCGGCCACGGCCGCAAAGCGGCCTGCCGGGGCAGTGGCTGCATGGCCATCGTCACATTCCGCCCCGCCGCGCGCATCGAACTCGCGTCGATACGATGCATCCGCGAGATTCGCTGTCGTGCAACTCGCTGCTGCGGACTGGCGCGCGACCTGTTCCCATTCGGCAGGGGTCGGCAACCGGTAGCGCTTGCCAGTCTCACGGCTCAGCCAGGCCGCATACGCCTTTGCCTGGGCAAAACTCACGCAGACGACGGGATGGGTGTCGTCCTGGGTGATCCCGGGACTTTGCCAGGTACGCTTGCGATTGGCACGAAACACCGATTCACGATCGCGACAAACCGGATCCTTGCCGGAGAACTGGCGCTGACCCGCCGCACTCCACCAGCGCGCGAACTCCGCGCGCGTCGTTTCCTTGCGAGCCATTGCAAGGCGCGCACCGACCACGACAAGCTCCGGACCGCTGCCAGATCCAGCTTTGTCACGGAACACGTAGCCTGGAGCGCCGATGCGGTCGACCGTGCGCAGCGCGTCGCGCGCCTTCGCATTGCCCGGCTCAAGCACGAGGATTTTTTCGTAGTCCGCGCGTGCCGTGGCCTTGTCCCAGTTGGTCGCCGCTGCTTCGGCTGAAGCGGCCAGCTTGTCGACTTCCGCCTTGCGTGCGGCACGCGCGCTGGCGACCGCCGGGGCGCCATCGGGAATCGACCCACCGACTTCCTCGGCCTTGGCCAGAAAGTCGGTGAACTCGCGCAGATTCCCGGTCGCCAGCGACTTGCCCGCCAATTCCACATAGGCGGTCGCGGTGTCGATCACGCCCTGGGTCGCCGGCCTGGATTTCGGGTCGATCCGCAACGCAAGGCTGAAACGCTCGAATGCATTGTTGCGGGGCGGATTGGTCAGGCGCTGCGCAGCGAGGTCGGCTCGGGCCAGCCGAACCAGTTCCACGACCGGGTCGACCACCGTCGGCAGTGCGCCCAGATCCAGCTCCTCGCTGAAGTCGATTTCCTCGTCACTCACCGGGACGCTCACACCGTCGTCGGCGGATTCCGTAACCACGGGTACTGGCGCAGGCGTTGCAGGCGTCGGCTCATTGACCGGTGGCGGTCGCGTCGGCATCGGCGTCTTCACCGGATCGGCCTGCGCGCTTTTCGCTGGTGGCGATGATGCGGGCTCACGTCCGAGGAACAGCGCAATTCCGACGGCGACAACCAGCACGGAACCGACGATGGCCAAGGCGATCGGCAGCCATTTGCGCGTCACCGGCGTGTCGTCGACGGCCGTTTCCGGAATCTGCGCGCGCAGGGCATCGTCAATCGGCGGCAGAGCGCCGATCCGGGTCGGTGCCTCGGCCTGCTGTGCACGCGCGGCGGCTGCGGCGAGGTTTTCGCGCTTCATGATGCGCGTGGGTGCTTCAGCCTCCGCCGCGGTCGCAAGCAGTGAAGCCGTACGGACCTCGATCCTGCCGAGCGCGGCAATGAATTCGTCGGCTGTCTGGAATCGTTCGGCCGGATCCTTTGCGAGGGCCTTGTCGATGAGCCCTTGCCAGTGCGCGTTCGCCGCCGGAAGTCGCGGGATCGGCTCGAAGACATGCGCGTAGGAGACGGCGAATCCGTCGGCACCTTCGAACGGCGGCTTCCCGGTCAGGCCAAACCAGGTCAGCACGCCCAGTCCATACAGATCCGAGCGCGCATCGACATCGCTGCCGCGCGCCTGTTCCGGACTCATGTAGTGACTGGTGCCGATCGAAATGCCTGCACTGGTGATGCGGGCTGCGGGGCTTACCGCGCGGGCGATACCGAAATCGGTCAGGACCGGGGTGTCGTTGAGGTCGAAGAGGATGTTCCCGGGCGCCACGTCGCGATGCACGTAGCCGCGCTGATGCGCGTAGCCAAGCGCATTGGCGACGCCCTCCAGCACCCGCAACAGGTCCTTCTCGGGCAGTCCGATGCGCACGCGCTGACCGAAGTCCCCGCCCGGCAGGTACTGCATCGAGAAATAATTGATCTGGGTCGGCGTGACGCCGACATCGTAGACCTGAACGATGTTCGGGTGCGCCAGCGACGCAAGCATGCGCGCTTCCTGCAGGAAGCGCTTGGAGAACGTCGGGTCGGCCGCGAGCACGGGGGACATGACCTTGAGCGCAACCTCGCGCTCGAGCGATGTCTGGACGGCGAGATGAACACTCGCCATGCCGCCCGCGCCGAGTTCCCGACGCACGACGTAGCCTGGAATATCGATTGCCGTCACCCACGACTCCCCATCGGTGCCGCACCGATTGTAACGGACTGTGGCCCGGACTCCACCGACGCGCCCACGCTTTGCACTCTTGCGCTTGTCTGGCGCCCCTGGCGCCCCCAAACTGCCCGGATGCAGATAACCCTGATACTGATGCTGCTGGCCGGCATTGCGGTCGCCTTGTGGTTCGATGCACTGGCAGCGCGCGAACTTGCCGGCAGCTGCGCGCGCCGACTGTGCCGCGATGCCGGAGTGCAACTGCTCGACCAGACCGTCGTGCTCCGGCGCCTGAGCCTTGGACGCAAGGACGGCCGCCTGTGCCTGCGTCGAAGCTATGCGTTTGAAGTCAGTTTCGATGGAACCGACCGCCATGCCGGGAGCATCAACATGCTCGGCAGAAGGGTCGGCAGCTATACCTTGCCGATGCAACACGCCGATCTGGCGCTCACCGACGGCGCCCGCGACCCGCTTACTTGACGACGCGCAGGCGCGCGCGCCGGGGCGCTTCCTCCGGTGTCGGCGGTTCGGGATCTGGCGAATCCTCGGTTGGAAACATCATGCCCTGGCCGTTCTCCTGGGCGTAGATCGCGAGCACGGCTGCGACCGGTACATCGATCGTCTGGCTTGCTCCGCCGAAACGGGCAAGAAACGACACATTGTCCTTGCCGATGTCGAGCTGGACCACCGCGCGCGGCGCGATGCTCAGTACGACCCGACCGTCCTTCACCGCACTCGGCGGCACGCGCACGCCGTCCACACCCGCATCGACGAGCAGGTAGGGCGTCAGCCCGTTGTCGCAGACCCACTCGTACATCGCCTTGAGCAGATAGGGCCGGTTGGAACTCATCACGATTGCCGCCACGGACTTGTCCTCAGCCGCGCAAGGCGCGTTCCTCGGCGGTCAGGCTGCGCGTGAAGCCCTGACTGCGGAAGATGCGCTCGCCATAGTCGGCGACGGATTGCGCTTCCCGCGGCAGCGTCACCTGGAGTGCGTCCAGACGCCAGATCAGCGGCGCCAGCGCACAATCGGCAAGACTCATCTCCGGGCTCAGGAAGAACTTGGACGCCTTGAACGCAGGAGCATTCCGGATCAGGTCCTCGCGCAGCGAACGACGCGCGGCTTCGGCGGGCCGGCCGCCCTCCTCGATGCGGTCGACCAGCGTGAGCCAGTCGTTCTCCAGGCGTACGATCGCCAGACGCAGACGCGCCCGCGACAGCGGATCGACCGGCATCAGCGGCGGATGGGGGTAACGCTCGTCGAGGTATTCGCAGATCACACTGGTGTCGTACAGGACCAGGTCGCGATCCACGAGGGTCGGCACCGAATTGTAAGGATTGAGGTCGATCAGGTCCTCGGGAGGGTTGTCGAGGTCGACCGTGACGTGGTCATAACTCACCCCCTTGGCCGCGAGCACAAGGCGCACGCGATGGGAATGCACGCAGTCTGGCGCCGAAAACACCGTCAATACCGCGCGCGAGCGCTGACTCAAGGCCATGTCGGAACTCCTCCCCACGCGGGTTTCAGTGCCCCGCTCGATCAAAGAGAACCGGAGGGCTCCGATCCTTCCCCAACGGCGGCCACTTTACTACGGCAGCCCGCGAGCGCATAGACGGGGCAGGTTTCGCACGGGCGCACGCACCCTTCTGACCCTGCCCGGACGCCGCGCGCAGGATGCGTCCGCGGATTCGCCTGCTCGATTCCGAGGGGTCAGTGCACGTCCTTCCAGTACTCCTGCTTGAGCAGCCACGCGAGCAGCGTGAACACGCTCAGGAACAACAGCACCCACACCCCCACCGACATGCGCTGGAACACGGCCGGTTCGGCTGCGTACTGAAGGAAGTTGGCGATGTCGCGCGCCGCATGATCGAACTCGCGGGCGCTGAGCCGGCCCTCCTGGTGCAGCTCGAACTTCTCGAACACGGGATCGGCACCGCCTTGGCCAGGTGCGAACACGGCGGTTTGCAGACCCTGCAGTTCCCAAAGCGCATTGGGCATCGAAGCGTTCGGGAACAACGTGTTGTTCCAGCCCAGCGGCCGCGTCGAGTCGAGGTAGAACGATTTCAGATACGTGAAGATGTAGTCGGTTCCGCGGGCGCGCGCCATGAGCGAAAGATCCGGCGGCGCCGCACCGAACCAGCGCTTGCCATCCTCCGGATCCATCGAAGGCGGGATACGCTCGCCGAACTTCGCGGTCGTGAAGTTGAGGTTGTCCATGACCTCCTGCTCGCTGAGGCCCAGATCCTCGGCGATGCGCGAATAGCGCATGAGGCTGAGCGAATGACACCCCGAGCAGTAGTTGAAGAACAGCTTGGCGCCACTCTGCAGCGAACCGCGGTCGGAAAGGCTGGCATTGGCGGGCTGCAGCGCTCCACCACCTGCGGCCAGCGCGGCCGGAGCCGCCACGAGCGCCAAGCCGAGCACGATCCCGGCGATTGAATGTCGCGTGTACTGCATGATCGTCTCAGTCATGGGTGGTCACCCGCTCCGGGACCGGCTTGGTCTTCTCCCAGCCAAGGCCGGTATAGGCCGGCAGGAAGGCGAAGAATCCGAAGTACAGCGCGGTCAGGATGCGCCCGATGATCGTCTCGACCGGGTCGGTTCCCGGGCCTGCACCGATCTTTCCGAGCCAGACGAAACACACGCCAAGGACGAACAGCGCGATCCGGAATCCGGTACCGCGATAGCGCCAGGACTTGACCTTGCCGCGATCCAGCCAAGGCAGGAAGAACAGCACGAGGATCGCCCCGAACATCACGATCACACCGAACAGCTTGTCCGGCACCACGCGCAACATCGCGTAGAACGGCGTGTAGTACCACACCGGCTTGATGTGCTCGGGGGTCACGAGCCGGTTGGCTTCGATGAAGTTGTCGTGTTCGAGGAACCAGCCGCCGGCGGTCGGTTCGAAGAACAGGATGAACGAGCAGATGATCAGGAAGAAGCCGGTGTAGAACGTGTCCTTCACGGTGAAATAGGGATGGAACGGAATGCCGTCCGCCGGCGCCTTGTCCGACCAGCGGTTGCCCTTGGGCCCCTTCTTGATCTCCACGCCATCGGGATTGTTCGAGCCGACCTCGTGCAGCGCAAAGATATGCAGGACCACGAGCAGCAGCAGGACCAGCGGCAGCGCAATCACGTGCAGGGCAAAGAAGCGGTTGAGCGTCGCATCCGACGGCAGGTAGTCACCCATGATCCATTCGGTCAGCGCACCCCCGATGTAGGGAATCGCGCCGAACAGCGAAATGATGACCTTGGCGCCCCAGAACGACATCTGGCCCCACGGCAGCACGTAGCCGAGGAACGCCTCGGCCATGAGCACGAGGTAGATCAGCATGCCGAGCACCCAGACCAGTTCGCGCGGCTTCTTGTACGAGCCGTACATGATGCCGCGGAACATGTGGATGTAGACGACGACGAAGAACGCCGAGGCGCCGGTCGAATGCATGTAGCGGATCAGCCAGCCCCACTCGACGTCGCGCATGATGTACTCGACCGAGTTGAACGCTTCCGCGGCACTCGGCTTGAAGTGCATCGTCAGGAAGATGCCGGTGACGATCTGGTTGACCAGCACGACGATCGCGAGCACGCCGAAGATGTACCAGATGTTGAAGTTCTTCGGTGCGTAGTACTCCGTCATGTGCTTGCGGTAGAACGGCCCGAACGACGGCGCCCGTTCGTTGAACCACTCCTGCACACCATTCACGGCCCGGGAGAATGCGTTCGCCATCACGCGACTCCTTCGCTGACGCCAATGACGATATGGTTGTCGTCGATGAACCGGTACGGCGGCACGACGAGATTGGTCGGCGCCGGCACGCCCGAGTAGACGCGTCCGGCCATGTCGAAGCGCGACTTGTGGCAGGGGCAGAAGAAACCGCCCTTCCAGTCAGCGTCGAACGGCTCGGGTTTCAGCTCGGCATGCAGCTTCGGTGCGCAACCCAGGTGCGTGCACAAGCCCACGAGCACAAGCACGTCCGGCTTGAGCGAGCGGTACTCGTTCTGCGCGAACGCTGGCTGCTGGTCCGTATTGGACGACTTCGGATCGCGCAATTGACTGTCCAGTCCCGCCAGCGCATCGAGCTGCGCCCGGGTGCGACGGATGATCCAGACCGGCTGGCCGCGCCACTCGTAGATGACCATCTGGCCCGCTTCGAGCTTGCTGATATCGGCCTCGACCGGAGCGCCAGCAGTCTTTGCCTGCGCACTCGGTTCCCAGGATCGGATGAATGGTACTGCCGCCATTGCGATGCCTGCACCCCCGACGACAGCCGTCGTCGCGGTCAGGAATCGTCGGCGGCCCTTGTCGACGCCGTCATTTGCCATCCGGCACTCCAGAGAGCTTGCTTTGCTACGGAAAAGGGACGTGTAACGATTGGGGGAGCCCCAGAATCGTGCTAGTTTAACCAAGCACTCCGCACCGCACAATCAAGCGTGGCGCGGCATGATGTCCCTCGCATCCGGTGCCGACGAGTTGCCGCAGACCTCATGCATCGCGCGACCTCCCGCCTCATCGCCTTCATTGTGCGCTTTGCCGTGCTCGGCCTGGCGATTGCCTTCCTGGTCAGCACGTTCGCGCCCGATCTCGCGAGAGTCCTGCGTGGCGATCGCGCAGGCGAATCCATCGGCGCGGGGAACGGCCCGAACCGCATGTCCGGAGCGGTGTCCTACGCCGAGGCGGTCAGTCGCGCCGCCCCGGCGGTCGTGAGCATCTACGCGAACAAGGTCACGACCGTACGCCAGTACCGCATCGTTCCCGACCCGCTGACCCAGCGCCTGTTCGGTGCGGTCAGTCCGCCATATCTGCGCCGCGAGCAGAGCCTGGGCTCGGGCGTCGTGTTCAGTGCGGACGGCTACGTGCTGACCAACTTTCATGTGATCAGCGGCGCGGACGACATCCAGATCCTGCTGTCGGACGGCAGCGTGGTCAAGGCCAGCGTGATCGGCAGCGACGCCGACACCGACCTGGCCGTGCTCAAGGTCGAGGCACGCAGCCTGACCCCGATCAGCGTCGCCGAGAACAGCACGGCCAATGTCGGCGACGTCGTCCTCGCGATCGGCGACCCGTTCGGCATCGGCAAGACCGTGACCATGGGCATCGTCAGCGCGACCGGGCGTCAGCTTCGACTGTCCGCCTACGAGGATTTCATCCAGACCGACGCAGCGATCAATTCGGGAAATTCCGGCGGCGCACTGGTCAATGCCTTCGGCGAACTCGTCGGCATCAATACCGCGGTCGGTCGCGACTCCCGGCAGACGCCCGGCGCGCAAAGCGCAGAAGGCATCGGTTTCGCGATTCCGGTCGCCACGGCCAAGGCCGTGCTCGACCAGATCGTGCGCCATGGCATGGTCATTCGCGGCTGGGTCGGAATCGACTACGCCGATGCGTCGCTGGCCGATTCATCGCGCCCAGGTGCGCGCCGTGGCATCGAGGTCATGGAAGTCCATCCGGACAGCCCTGCCGCCGTCGCCGGGCTGCTGGCCGGCGACATCCTGCTCACGCTCGACGGCCGCGACATCGTCGATGCAACCGACTTGCGCATGCGCGAAGCAGGCCTGACCCCGGGCACGGTCGTGCGCGTGGAAGGCCGCCGCAATGGCCTGCCGTTCAATGTCGACCTGACGATGATGCAACGGCCCGGCAACTACGTCTCGGAAACCTGACGCGCAGACGGCGCTGCGATCACAACGACTGGCGATAACGTTCGCGCAAGGTCGCGACACGTTCGACGTAGACCCGGGTTTCCGCATAGGGCGGCACGTTGTTGCCGAATTTCTGCACTGCACCAGGCCCCGCGTTGTAGGCCGCCGTGGCCAGCCGTTCGTCGCCGTTGAAGTTCTTGAGCATCTGGGCGAGATAGCGCGCACCGCCGCGAATGTTCTCGGCGGCGTCGAATGCGTCGACCACGCCGAGATCGGATGCCGTTCCAGGCATGAGCTGCATGAGTCCCTGCGCGCCTTTGGCCGAGAGCGCCATCGGATTGAACGCCGACTCCGCATGCATGACCGCGCGGATCAGCGCCGCGTCGACACCGAAATCCGCGGCTGCGCGCGCGATTTCGTCCTTGTAGGCATCAAGATTGAGCCGCGTGCGCGAGAAATCGATGGTCGAATTCACGTCGCAGGCGACGCAGGTCGAGATGTAGCTGAAAAGCAGTGCGAACTGGCCCTTGCGCGGGCGCACGTTCGTGTATTCGACGATGCCATCCTTGCGATCGACGCGATAGACCGCGCCACTCACGACTCTGGGTGCCGGGGTCGCACTGGCCACAACGGCGGGCGCAGCGTCGGCTGCCGGGGGCACGGCTGCGGTACTGGCAACGCCGGCGCTATCGGCCTTGGCGTCGACACGCTCCTGATAGTCCCACTTGCGCGTCGCCTGGGCGCTGCCCGCAGCCGGCTTCTGCACCTTGTAGCTCGCGACCGCCTTGCATCCCGTGAAGCTCTCGCGCTTGTTCGTGTAGGCGATGGTTCCGCCCGGTCCCTCGCACTTGTACAACGTGTCAGCGCGCGCAACGCCCGCCGGCGCCAGCGTGGCGCAGAGCAGGAGCAGGCAAGAACCCAGGCTGATCGGTGCGGACATCGGGTCAATTGAAGCACTGTCGAGCGGAAAGTTTCCGGGACCGCGCGCACATCGCCGCGAAAGCGCTGGCTCGCTCAAGGAACAGCGCGTAAACTACTGGGTTTCCTGACAATTCTCCAGTCCCGATGACCGGCAAGCTGTACATCAAGACCCACGGTTGCCAGATGAACGAGTATGACTCGGCCAAGATGGCCGACGTCCTCGGCAGTGCGCACGGGCTGGAGCTGACCGACCACGAAGCCGAAGCCGACGTCATCCTGATCAACACCTGCTCGATCCGGGAGAAGGCACAGGACAAGGTTTTCAGCCAGTTGGGGCGCTGGCGCCAGCTCAAGCAGGCCAATCCCGCGGTCGTGATCGGTGTGGGTGGCTGCGTCGCGAGCCAGGAGGGCGAGGCGATCATCAAGCGCGCGCCCTACGTGGATCTCGTGTTCGGTCCGCAGACCCTGCACCGGCTGCCCGCGATGATCGCCGCGCGGCGCGCGACCGGGCAACCCCAGGTGGACATCAGTTTTCCGGAGATCGAGAAGTTCGACAGTCTCCCCGAACCGCGTGCCGAGGGTCCGACCGCGTTCGTCTCGATCATGGAGGGCTGTTCGAAGTACTGCACCTACTGCGTCGTCCCGTACACGCGCGGGGAGGAAATCAGCCGCCCGTTCGACGATGTCGTCGCCGAGATCGCGGTTCTCGCCGAGAAAGGCGTTCGCGAGGTCACCTTGCTCGGACAGAACGTCAACGCCTACCGGGGCCTCATGCATGATCGCGGCATCGCCGACCTGGGCCTGCTGATCCATGCCATCGCCCAGATCGACGGGATCGGCCGCATCCGCTTCACGACCTCGCACCCGATGGAGTTCAGCGATTCGCTGATCGACGCCTACGCCAATGTGCCGCAGCTCGCGAACTTCCTTCATCTGCCCGTGCAGTCGGGCTCCGATCGCATCCTCGCGGCGATGAAGCGGGGCTACACGGCGCTGGAGTTCAGGCAACGGATCCGCAAGCTGCGCGCGGTGCGTCCGGACATCTGCATCTCTTCGGACTTCATCGTCGGCTTTCCCGGTGAAACCGATGCGGATTTCGACAAGACGATGAAACTCATCGCCGATGTCGGCTTCGACCAGAGCTTCAGCTTCGTTTTCTCAGCGCGCCCGGGGACACCAGCCGCAACCCTCGCCGATGACACCCCGCCCGCGCTCAAGCGCGAGCGGCTTGCGCGCCTGCAGGCCGCACTCAATGTCAATGCACGCCGGATCAGCGAGTCGATGCTCGGCACGACCCAGCGGGTTCTCGTCGAAGGGCCGAGCCGCAAGAACGCACAGGAACTGACCGGACGCAGCGAGAACATGCGCTACGTCAATTTCCCGGGGCCGCCACGCCTGATCGGCCAGTTCGTCGATGTCGTCATCACCGAGGTGATGAGCAATTCGCTGCGGGGTCGGGTGAAACCTGCCCAGGACGCCGAACGCGCTGCCTGACGGTTCCGCGACGCGTGTTCACTCGCTGGGTTCGCCGCGGTACTTGCGCTGGTACTTCTCGTACAGTCGCGTATGCCGGCTGGCCAGATCGATCTCGCGGCCGTTGATCCAGGCGCGTCTGACCGACGTGCGCGCATCGAGCACGTCGCCATCGGTGACGAACAACGTCGCATCCTTGCCGACGTCGAGCGAACCCAGCCGGGCGGAAACACCGAGGATTTCCGCCGGACCGAGCGTGATTGCGCGCAAAGCGGCTTCCGCACCGAGACCATGCGCGGCATAGCTCGCTGCCTGGTAGGCGAGGTTGCGCTCATTGGCCGAGGACATGCTGTCGCCGTCATTGGCGATCGCGATGCGCACTCCGGCGGCCGCGAGAATCCCCGCCGAGGCATACACGGTGTCATGTGCTTCCCAGCGTCGCAGCGGCAGATTGTGGGCGGAGCCAAGGATCACCGGTACCTCACGCGCGGCCAGCGTTGCAGCGAAGCGCCATGCATCGGTGCCGCCGACGATCGCGATGCGCAGGTTCTCGTGCTCGGCGAACGCGAGTGCTTCGCGGATCTGCACGGCCGTATCGGCATGGATCAGCAGCAGCTGCTCGCGTCGGAGTACCGGCAGCATCGCCTCCCATCTCAGGTCCTCGACCGGCAGCGCACCCGCCGCATGAGCCGCCGCGTAGGCCCGTGCATCGCGCATCGCCAGGGCCAGCGCATCACGCTTGACCCGCAGCGCTTCGTCGGCGCGATCGCGTGCGGCCTGCGGCATCCACGCTGGCGTGCGCGAAGTCGGCCAGAACAGGTTCATTGCAATCGCCGGAGCGACGGTCATCTGTTCCGCGGTCCAGCCATCGGGCTGCATCAGCGCGGAACGTCCGGCAAGCACTCCGTCGCGTCCGGCACGGGGCGTGACCAGCGCGGTCAGCACCCCGTTGGCGCGCGCCACCGGCCACAACTCGGTATCCGGATTGACCGCCGCATCCGCGCGCACTTCCGGGGCGATGGCGCCGCTTTCGGACATGTCGTTGGTCGCCCGCACGGCGGAAATTTCGCTGATGCCGAGCACGCTGTTGGCCGCGATCAGGCCCGGGTAGATGCGCTTGCCGGACAGGTCGATGCGCACGGCGTCCGCAGGCGCCTCGATGCGTGCGCCGAGCGCGGCAATCCTGCCACCGATGACCAGGATCTCACCGCGCTCGATGATGCCGTGGCTGACCGTGTGCAGATCGGCACCGCTCAACACCAGCGTCGCCGGGGTGGTTTCGGTTGATGCCGCAGACGCCGCGCCACACACGAGCAGGCCGGCCAGAAGCAGACGCGCGCTCATCGGTGACTCTCCGTGCAGACGTCGAACGCTTCGCCGTCGTGATACAGCGGCCTGAACGCCGCGAAATCCGTGAGGTGATGGTCATGCGCGGGATCGGGGTCCGCCTTGGCCGATGCGTCAGCGCCATCGCCTTTCCCGCGCTTGGCCGCAAGTGCCTTGACCCGCTCAGGCAGGATCGCGGCGATCAGGCGTTCGCGCTCGCCAGCAATGCGTGCGCGCTCGAGCGCATCCTCGGCGCGGTCGAAGCGCTTGCGCCCGTCGATCCAGGTCTGCTCGACGCGCGCCTGAGTCGACAGCGGATGCGCGTCCCAGATCGCGAAGTCGGCGTCCTTGCCCGATTCGAGCGAGCCGACCCGCGAATCGATGCGCAACTGGCGAGCCGGATTGAGGGTGACCAGGTCCAGTGCCGCGCGTTCGTCCAGGCCGCCGTACTTGACCGCTTTCGCCGCTTCGACGTTGAGTCGCCGCGCCAGTTCGGAGGAGTCGGAATTGAACGAGACGACGACCCCCTGGCGTGCCATCAACGTGCCGCCATAGGGGATTGCGTCGATCACTTCCATCTTGAACGCCCACCAGTCGCTGAAGGTCGACGCACCGGCACCGAGCGCGGCCAGTTCGTCTGCCACCTTGTAGCCCTCAAGCACATGCTGGAACGTCGGCACGATGCCGAAGCGTCGCGCAATCCGCACGAAGCCGAGGATCTCGTCCTGGCGATAGCTGTGGATGTGGACGAAGCGCTCGCCGGCGAGAATTTCCGCGAGCGCCTCCAGACGCAGGTCGCGTCGCACCGGCTCGCCAGCGCGCGCTGCGCGGCGCGCGGCATGCTCGCGGGCAGCGAGGAAACTGTCGACCAGAAGCTCCTGCACACCCATGCGCGTCTGCGGGTAGCGGCTCGTGAACGCCTCGCCCCAGTTGGCCTGCTTGACGTTCTCGCCGAGCGCGAACTTGATCGTCGGTGGTGCGCCTTCGAAGCGCAGGCCCTGCGCATCGCTGCCCCAGCGCAACTTGATCATCTGCGACTGACCGCCAATCGTATTGGCTGACCCGTGCAACAGATGGGCGCTGGTGACGCCGCCAGCGAGCTGGCGATAGATCGAAATGTCGGTCGGATCCAGAACATCGCCGACGCGCACCTCGCTGGTCACCGAATGCGAGCTTTCGTTGACCCCGCGCGCCATGGCCATGTGCGAGTGCGCGTCGATGATGCCCGGCGCGACGTGCCTGCCGCGCGCATCGATCTCCAGCGTTCCCGCCGGCACCCTGAGAGCGCTGCCGAGCGCTGAAATGCGGCCGTTGACGATGAGCATGTCGGCATCGGTCAGCGTGCCTTGGGGGGACTGGGTCCAGATCGTCGCGTTCCTGACCACGAGCGAACGCGGCTCCTGGGTGGACGCGGCGACACCGAACTCGCCCGCCGGATAACGCGGAATCCCGGACGGCATCGGCGGGCGCCGACGGGAATCCTGTGTGCTGGCGGAATCCGCACGCACGTCGCGGTTTCCCGCCACCCCGACCTCGCGGCCATCGGACGACACCCAGCGTCCGCTGAATCGGTCGCGCTGGATCGCAGCAACGATGACCACACGCTCGACCGTGTTGCCGATGAGTTTGCCGGGCATGAACAACAGCAGTTCGGTCTCCCCGAGCGTGACCGGAAACGTCTCGTCGCCGACGGTTGCCTTGAGCGACTTCAGCTCACCGCCAACTTCGAGCGTTCCTGGTCCTTGCACCCCGGTCCATTGCAGCGTCCATTTCCCGCGCGGATCGATGCCTGCGGCTGGCAGATCGGAAAATCGGCGTCCGTCGATCCAGGTTTCATGGATGCGTGCACGTTCGGAGCGGAACAGGTCGGCATCGGCGACAACAAAATGAGCGAGGCGTCCCGGTTCCAGCGTACCGAGCCGGTCCGCGACACCGAGCAGGGTCGCCGGCTGCACGGTCAACGCCGCCAACGCGGCATCCTCGTCGAGACCCTTCTGAACTGCCTTGCGCAGATTGGCCCAGAATGCTTCTTCCGGCTTCTTGAGTCCGGATGCGGTGAATGCGAAAGGCACCCCCGCCTCGGCGAGCACGCGGGCATTGAACGGCGACCATTCCCAATGCTCCATATCGGCCAGCGAGACATCCAGGGCCCGATCCGGATCCTCGATCGCTGGCGCTTCGGCAAACTCGAGTGGAATGACCATCGGCACGCCGGCGGCCCGGATTGCGGCCACGCGCCGATACTCGTGGCCGTTGCCGACGAGCACGGACTTCAGGCTGAACTCGCGCGCGACCGCAATCGCGCGATCCGCATCGAGCTCGTCGCGAGTCACGAGCACGGCGGGCTGGGTTCCATCCAGCAGCGGCGCCAGCGCGTCGAGCGAAAGATTCGCCTCGATCCGCTGCGCACCGCGATGGCGGATCTGCCAGTCGCTGCGTTGCTGCTGCCAGCGTGCGTCATGCAAGGTCTGGCGGACCAGCGCAATCGCGCCCATCAATGAAGTCGGATACTCGTTGGATGGCCATTCGCCGTGCTCGAACGCAATATGCTGGGCGACCCGCGTCTGCAGCAGCACCTCGTTCAGGTGGGTGGACTCGGCGGTCGAGACGAGCGCCGATTGCCCGCGCAGAATTCCCTTGCCCGGAACCGACAACACGCTCGTGAATCCGAGCCGGCGCAGCGCGGCTGCGGATTTCGGATCCGGCTTGAGGCTCTGGGCCAGATCGATCTCCGGGCGTACCCGGCGATTCCAGTGACGCGACCCCTCAGGCACGTCTTCGATCTCCGGGGTGCGCCGCGTAGGTGCGGCCGGCGCAGGCGCCTCACGCGGCTGCGCGTAGTCGCTGTTCGCGTCGATGAATCCCGCATAGATCGTGCGTCCACCCAGATCGATCGCCAGCACGCCGGGCGGCACTTGCGCGCGGGGGCCGACGGCCGTGATGCGGCCATCGCGCACGACCAGGGTGCCGCGTTCCACGACCTCGCCAGGCCGGATGACCAGACGCGCGTTGGTCAAGGCAACGCTGCGCGGCGTGCGCTCGGCGATGCCGGAGGTCGGCCGCGTCGTCACTTGCGCATGAACGTTGCCGATCAGCATCAGCAGTGCGCATGCAGCGGCCAGACGTGCCGCGGTTGCCCGCAGCGTCGTATTCGGTGTCATCGGCATTTCCCCGGAACGGACCCCGAGAGCATACCGGCATCTGCGCGCCCAGCCACCGACATAAGTCATGCGGTCGGACGCGTACCAGGAGGATTTCCCGAATCGCTGCGATCGGGATACGTGGGGAGGCCAGAGACGCCGCGCGTTCCGCGCACGTCGGAACGAGGGCCGCTCTGGTCGCACGCTGCTTTCAGCGATCAACCGATGCGCGCGTCGCCACCGCGCTTGCGCACGATCAACATGGCCAGTTCGAGCGATTGCTCATAGTTAAGGCGTGGATCGACCATCGATTTGTAGGCGCGCGAGAGATCATGCTCGGTGAGATCTCGCGCGCCGCCCATGCATTCGGTCACGTTCTCACCGGTGAGTTCCAGATGCACGCCGCCCAGTCGCGTTCCGGCTGCGGCATGGATGTCGAACGCCTGATCGAGTTCATTGCGGATGTTCTGGAATCGGCGAGTCTTGATCCCGCTGCCCAGCGCTTCGGTGTTGCCGTGCATCGGATCGCTGCACCACAACACCTTGCGTCCCGCGGTCTTGACTGCGGCCAGCAGCGGCGGCAAGGCATCGGCGATATGCGCAGCACCCATGCGATGGATCAGGGTCAGGCGACCGGGCTCGTTTTCCGGATCGAGCGCATCGACAAGCCGCAGCAATTGCTCGGGCTTCGTCGTCGGGCCGACCTTCAGCCCGATCGGGTTGCGGATTCCGCTGCAGTACTCGACATGCGCTCCATCGATATCGGCAGTGCGCACGCCGATCCACGGGAAATGCGTTGACATGTTGAACCAGCCCCATTGGCGCGGGACCTGGCGCGTCATCGCCTCCTCGTAGTGCAGTACCAGCGCCTCGTGCGAAGTGTGGAAATCGACGCGCTGGAACTCGCCGACCGGGCGTCCGGCAAGGGTTTCCATGAAGCGCAGGGAATCGCCGATCGACTCGACCATGCGCCGGTACTCGGCATGCAGCGGCGAGTGCTCCACCCAGGCCAGGTCCCAGTACTCGGGATGGTGCAGGTCGGCGAAGCCGCCGTCGATCAGGGCACGCACGAAATTCATCGTCATCGCCGAGCGCGCATGACCCTTGATCAGGCGCCGCGGATCCGGACGACGGGATTCCGGGTCGAATGCCGGGGCATTGACGATATCGCCGCGGTAACACGGCAAGGTGATGCCATCGCGTGTTTCGGTATCGGCCGAGCGCGGCTTGGCATACTGGCCGGCAAAGCGACCGATGCGCACGACCGGCAGTTTCAACCCGTGGGTGAGCACGAGGCTCATTTGCAGCATCACCTTGAGCCGGTTCGAAATCAGCGGCGAGGTGCAGTCGTCGAAGCTCTCGGCGCAGTCGCCCCCCTGCAGCAGGAAGCGTCGCCCCTCCGCGGCATCGGCAAGCAGACTGCGCAGGTTGAGGATCTCCCACGAGGTGACCAGCGGCGGCAGCTCGCAAAGTTGGGCGAGTGCGAGCTCAAGCGCCTCGGCATCGGGATAGGTCGGCTGCTGCACCGCCGGTCGCGCACGCCACGACGACGGGGTCCAGTCCGCGGACATCCGCACGGGTGCGATAGTGCGTTCGGCCTTCATCGGTGCGCCTGTGTGTTGCAGTGCAGAACGGCATCATGCCACAGCGGCGCCAACTGCGAAAATCAGCCGTTGCGGCGAAATCCCGCCCACAAGGCGGCGCAGAAAAGCATGACGAAACAGAACAGGGTCCAGGTTGGCATCGACAAACCTAAGAACGTCCAGTCGATCTTCCCGCAATCCTGGTCGCGAATGAAGATCGCCTGGAGAAACTTGACCGTATCGTAGTTTTCCAGCGCATAGCCGAACGACGGCGCGCAACCGTCCAGCTGCTCGGGTGGCAGATGCTGCAGGTAGACGTGCTTGCCAGCGATGTAGGCGCCGCCGCCCGCCATCAGCGCGGTCAATACGCCGTAGACGCGCCGTCCGACGCGCGCGGGCCCATGGATGGCAGCCGCCAGCGCCATGATGCCCACGGCACAGACGAATACGCGCTGGACCATGCACAGGAAACAGGGTTCGTAACCTTGCACGTACTGCGCGAAAAGCGCGTATCCCATGAGCCCCAGGCTGGCGAGCGCGATGAGCAGGAAGACCGAACGGGAAGACAGGTTGGCGAGGCGCATGGGTATCGGTTCCGGATGCTTGATCATTGCTGACAACGGCGCGCGATTCAGGTTCCCGCTCACAGGCGAATCGCGCGCGATGGATGCGAAACATCCACGCCGATGGCACGGAAACGGGCATCGACCCGATCCGGTTCGTCCACATGTCCGTATTGGCGTCGAGTTCCCTGCGAATGTGCCACACGGCGGCGGCAATCAGGAATGGGTGATCGGAACCGACCTCCGAAAACCGAAAAGCCCCGACATGCGGGGCTTCGGCGTCCTTCTGCACTCGAGGACTCAGTCCTCGGCAGACTCGGCGGCAACCGCACGCGGGCGATCGAGCAGCTCTACGTACGCCATCGGCGCGCTGTCGCCAACACGAAAACCGCACTTGAGGATGCGCAAGTAGCCGCCCTTGCGCTCGCGAAAACGCGGTCCAAGCTCCACGAAGAGCTTGCCCACAGCCTGCTTGTCGCGCAGACGCGCGAAAGCGAGGCGTCGATTGGCGACCCCATCGGTCTTGGCCAGGGTGATCAGCGGCTCGGCAACCCGGCGCAGCTCCTTGGCCTTGGGCAACGTCGTGCGGATCAGTTCGTGCTTGAACAGCGACGCCGCCATGTTCTTGAACATGGCTTCACGATGGCTGCTCGTGCGATTGAGTTTGCGTCCGGATTTCTGGTGGCGCATGGTGAATTCCTCGATCCCGATCGTTATGAGAAACCGGCGCCTGCGTCCGGCTTCCCGCGGTTACCCGCTATTGTTATCAAGCCCTCAGGTGACGACAGGCTTGTGCTTCACGCTGCGACAGCGACAGCGAAGGGCGTGCCGCCGAACCGCTTTCCTCCCTGCAATCGCGGACGATCGCAGGAAAACACACTCAACCCAGCTGCATTCCGTGGGCGATGCCCGGGGGCGGCCACGACTCGAGCTTCATGCCCAACGACAATCCGCGCTGACCCAGGACGTCCTTGATCTCGGTGAGCGACTTCTTGCCGAGGTTCGGGGTCTTGAGCAGTTCGACTTCGGTCTTCTGCACGAGATCGCCGATGTAGTAGATGCTCTCGGCCTTGAGGCAGTTGGCCGAACGCACGGTCAGTTCCAGATCATCGATCGGACGCAGCAGCATCGGATCGACGCCACTCTTGTCGGCCTTCGCACCCTCGCTTTCGCGACGCGTGAAATCGCCAAACACCGAAATCTGGTCCTGCAGGATCTCGGCGGCTTTGCGCACGGCTTCCTCGGCGTCGATCGCACCGTTGGTGTCGATCTCCAGAACGAGCTTGTCCAGATCGGTGCGCTGCTCCAGGCGCGCGCTGTCGACCTGGTAGGCGACACGGCGAATCGGGCAGAACGAGGCATCCAGCTGCAGCCGACCGATCGGACGCGCCTCTTCGTCCGGAAGACGCCGCGAGACGGCCGGCTGATAGCCGACACCACGCGCAATCTTCAGGCGCATGTTGAGCGCGATGTCCTTGGTCAGATGGCAGATCACATGCTCGGGATTGATGATCTCGACCGAGTGATCGACCTTGATGTCACCGGCCGTGACCACGCCCTTGCCCTTCTTGCTCAGGGTCAGCGTGGTCTCGTCGTGTCCGTGCATGCGGATCGCGACATCCTTGATGTTGAGCAGCACTTCGATGACATCTTCCTGCAGACCTTCGAGCGTGGTGTACTCGTGCAGGACGTTGTCGATCTCGACCTCAACGACCGCGCAGCCGGGAATCGACGACAGCAATACGCGCCGCAGCGCGTTGCCGAGAGTGTGGCCAAAGCCACGCTCGAGCGGCTCGACCACGACTTTCGCGTGGTTGTTGCCGATGCGTTCTACCTGAATACCGCGCGGACGCAGCACATTGGTGGACGATCCTGCCATGAACAGGGACTCCAAAAGATGACGACGAATTACTTCGAGTAAAGCTCGATGATCAGGCTCTCGTTGATGTCGGACGGCAGATCGGAACGCTCCGGCAGCGACTTGAAAACACCGCTGAACTTCTTTGCGTCCACTTCCACCCATGCCGGCACGAGATCCATTTCCTGCGCAACCGTGATCGATTCCTGCACGCGCAACTGGCTGCGTGCACCCTCGGTCAACGAGATCTCGTCACCGGGACGGACCTGGTAGGAAGGCAGGTTGACGCGTTTGCCGTTGACCGACACCGCGCGATGCGAGACGAGCTGGCGAGCCTGGGCACGCGTAACCGCGAAACCCATGCGGAAAATCACATTGTCCAGACGCGATTCCAGTGCACGCAGGAGGTTCTCTCCGGTGTTGCCTTTCTGGTTGGACGCCTTCTGGTAGTACTTGTGGAACTGGCGCTCGAGCAAGCCGTAGATGCGCTTGACCTTCTGCTTCTCACGCAACTGCACGCCGTAGTCCGACAGGCGGCCCTTGCGGGCGGCGCCATGCTGACCGGGCTTCTGCTCCAGCTTGCACTTGGAGTCGATCGCGCGCGCCGGGCTCTTGAGGCTGAGGTCCGCGCCTTCGCGGCGTGCCAGCTTGCACGTGGGTCCGATATAACGAGCCATTTGAACTCTCTCTCTCAAAAAGTCCGGCCACGGAAGGCCGGTTTTTGATTCCCGCGATCAACGATGATCGCAGCAATCACACCCGACGCTTCTTCGGCGGACGACACCCGTTGTGCGGGATCGGCGTCACGTCGATGATGTTGGTGACCTTGAATCCCACGTTGTTCAGCGAACGCACCGCCGACTCACGTCCCGGACCCGGGCCCTTGATCCGCACTTCGATGGTTTTCACGCCGTATTCGGCAGCGACGCGCGCGGCCTTCTCGGCCGCAACCTGCGCCGCGAACGGGGTGGACTTGCGCGAGCCGCGGAATCCGGCGCCGCCAGCGGTCGCCCACGACAGTGCATTGCCCTGGCGATCGGTAATCGTGACGACGGTGTTGTTGAACGATGCCTGCACGTGGCAGATCGCATCGGTCACAACGCGCTTGATCTTCTTCTTCGGCTTGGCTACCGGTTTGTTCATGAGGCGGTTCCGGACTGGTTATTTCTTGATCGCGCGCCGCGGACCCTTGCGGGTACGGGCATTGGTGCGCGTACGCTGGCCACGCAGCGGAAGACCGCGACGATGGCGCAGACCGCGATAGCAGCCGAGGTCGATGAGCCGCTTGATCGAAATGCCGACCTCGCGACGCAGGTCGCCCTCAACGGTGTAACGGGCAATCTCGTGGCGGATCTTCTCGACTTCGGCCTCGGTCAGATCCTTGATCTTGGTCGTCGGCGCGACACCCGCGTCCACACAGACCTTCTTCGACCGCGAACGGCCGATGCCGAAAATGCTTTGCAGACCGACCCAGGCGTGCTTCTGGACCGGAAGGTTGACACCAGCAATGCGCGCCATGTTTGACTGTCTCCGAAAGAACTAATTGCGCAGTGAACTTCGTATTCTATCTTGATTCGGGAAGAACATAAACCCCTTCCCGGCTTATCGCGACGGGTCATCCGTGACCGCTCGCGCGAGCGTCTCAGCGACCTTTGAGATTCGCCTTCTTGAGCAGGCTTTCGTACTGGTGCGAGACCAGATGCGCCTGGATCTGCGCGGTGAAATCCATGACCACGACGACCACGATCAGCAGTGACGTACCCCCGAAATAGAACGGTACGCTCCAGGCGTTGCGCAGGATATCCGGGACCAGGCAGACAGCCACCAGATAGAGCGCCCCGATGCCGGTCAGGCGGGTCATGACGCCATCGATGTAGTCGGCCGTCGCCTTGCCGGGCCGGATTCCGGGGATCAGTGCCCCCGAGCGCTTGAGGTTGTCCGCGGTTTCCTGCGAATTGAACACGAGCGCCGTATAGAAGAACGCGAAGATCACGATCATCGCCGAGAAAATCAGCATGTGCAGCGCCTCACCGGGACCAAGGGCGGCGGTGAGCACCTGCAGCCAGCGGATCTCGCTGGACGTGTTGAACCACGCCGCGGCGGTCGCCGGGAACATGATCAGGCTCGAGGCGAAGATCGGCGGGATCACGCCAGCCATGTTGATCTTCAGCGGCAGATGCGAGCTCTGGTTCATGTAGGCCTTTCCGGCCCCGCCCTGTCGCCGCGCATAGTTGACCGTGATCCGTCGCTGGCCTCGCTCCATGAACACGACAAACGTGGTGACGACGAGCACGGCGGCAAGCACCATGAGCACCTTGGGTACGGACAGCTCGCCACTCTGGGCCATGCCGAGCGTGTAGACGACCGCCGAAGGCAGCCCGGCCACGATGCCGGCAAAGATGATCAGCGAAATGCCGTTGCCGACGCCGCGCTCGGTGATCTGCTCGCCCAGCCACATCAGGAACATCGTTCCCGCGGTGAGTCCGATGACCGTTCCGAACACGAAACCCGGTCCGGGCATGTAGACCACGCCCGCCTGGGTCTGCAGCATCGTGCCGACGCCGAACGACTGGAATGCCGCCAGACCCACGGTGCCCCAGCGCGTGTACATGGTGAGCTTGCGACGACCCGACTCGCCTTCCTTCTTGAGCGCCTGCCAGGCAGGGATGACTGCGCTGAACAGCTGCACGACGATGGACGCTGAGATGTACGGAATGACGCCGAGCGCAAACAGCGAGAAACGGCTCAGCGCACCACCGGAGAACATGTTGAACATGTCGATGATGCCGCCGCTGTTCTCGACCAGCCGCGCCATCGCCTCCGGATCGACGCCCGGGACAGGAATGAACGAGCCGAACCGGAACACGATCAGCGCGCCGATCACGAAGAGCAGGCGCTGCTTGAGTTCGGTCAACTTGCCGAGCGAAGCCAGACCACTGGACTGCGATGCTGCCACCGATTACTCCACGCTGCCGCCGGCAGCTTCGATCGCGGCCCGCGCACCGGCGGTGACCGCCACGCCACGCAGGGTGACTGCACGGGCAAGCTCGCCCTTCTTGACGATCTTCGCGCGTTCGGCACGGTTTTCGACGAGGCCGGCAGCCTTGAGCACGGCGAAATCGATGACCTCGGCCTCGATCGCACCGAGCTTGTACAGCAGCACTTCGGACACTTCGCTGTTCTTGCGCGAGCGGAACCCGACCTTCGGCAGGCGGCGCTGCAGCGGCATCTGGCCGCCTTCGAAACCGGCCTTGATCTTGCCCTTGCCGCTGCGGGCAAACGAGCCCTTGTGGCCACGACCGGCCGTCTTGCCGAGGCCGGACCCGATGCCGCGACCAACGCGCACGCGCTCCTTGCGGGCACCAGTAGCGGGTTTGAGACTATTCAGACGCATGGGATCGGCTCCTGTTTCTACTGGGCGCTCAGGCGCCATCCTCGACCCGGACCAGATAGCTGACCTGGTTGATCAAACCGCGAACCGAAGGGGAATCCTTCAATACGCGAACGTCGTTGAGCTTGCGCAGGCCGAGCGCACGCACGCTCAGGCGATGACGCTCCTGGCAGCTGTTCGGGCTCTTGACCAGGCGCACGCGCACGGTCTTTCCATTCTTCTCAGTCATTGCCGAGCACCTCATCCAGCGTCTTGCCGCGCTTGGAAGCGATGCGCTGAGGCGTCGCCATCGCGGTGAGACCATTGATCGTCGCGCGCACCAGATTGATCGGGTTGCGCGATCCCACTGCCTTGGCCAGCACGTTCTTGACGCCGACCACCTCGAGCACGGCACGCATCGCGCCGCCGGCGATCACACCGGTACCCTCGGAGGCAGGCTGCATGTAGACCCGCGCGGCGCCGTGGTTGGCCTTGACCGCATGCCACAGCGTTCCTTCCTTGAGCTGCACGCGGATCATGTTCTTGCGCGCACGCTCCATGGCCTTCTGGATCGCGATCGGCACTTCGCGTGCCTTGCCATAGCCGAATCCGACCCGCCCATCGCCGTCGCCGACTACGGTCAGCGCCGTGAAACTCATCTGGCGGCCGCCCTTGACGGTCTTCGCCACCCGGTTTACCGCGATCAGCTTCTCGAGGAGGCCGTCGCTGTTCTCACGTTCATTCGTCGACATGGTTCACCTGTATTGCCGCTCGCATGGCGATGCGGACTTCTGCTTGCGGCTGATACCGCTTGGAGTTGTGGTTGTATCTGGGGTGTCCGGAAACGGTCATCAAAGCATCGCTGGAACTGCGGTCAACCGCGCTGGCGATACTCGAAGGCCGCTTCCCTGCACCCGGTACTTCAGAATTTCAGACCGGCCTCGCGCGCCGCATCGGCAAGCGCCTGGACGCGCCCGTGATAGCGGAACCCGGAGCGATCGAATGCCACCTTCTCGATGCCGGCCTTGAGCGCACGTTCGGCGATGATCCGACCGACCACCACCGCAGCATCCTTGTTCTTGGTGCCCTTGAGACCTTCGGCAACGTCCTTCTGGGTCGTCGACGCGGCGGCAAGCACCTTGTCTCCGTTCGCGGTCATCACCTGCGCGTAGATGTGCTGGCCGGTGCGATGCACGCTCAGGCGGGCAACACCCAACTCGCGGATGTGTGCGCGCGTTGACTTGGCGCGGCGCAGTCTTGATGTGTTCTTGTTCACACTCATTCTCCAAAGAAGCGGATCGGCTGTGTCCGTTGCTCCTGCCGGGAAGTGCGGCCGTGGGCCGCTTCCACACGCAGGGAAAGCGTACTTATGCCTTCTTGGCTTCCTTCAAGGTGATCTTCTCGCCGGAGTAGCGCACGCCCTTGCCCTTGTAGGGCTCCGGCGGGCGGAACGCCCGGATCTTTGCTGCAGCCTGGCCGACGCTCTGCTTGTCTGCGCCCTTGATCAGGATCTCGGTCTGGGTCGGCACCTCGATCGTGATGCCTTCCGGCGCGGTGAACACCACCGGATGGGAAAATCCAAGGGTCAGATTCAGGTCCTTGCCCTGCAGCGTGGCGCGGTATCCGACGCCGACGAGTTCGAGCTTGCGCTGATAGCCTTCGGTGACGCCGGTGACCATGTTCGCGACGATCGCCCGCGCGGTACCGGCCATCTTGATGTCGTTGGACGTCTTGCCGATGAACAGCACCTCGCCGTTCTCGATCGACGCCTCGACACCCGGAGGCGTCGGCAGATTGAGTGAGCCCTTCGGGCCCTTGACGGTGATCGCTTCAGCGCTCACCTGGACGTCCACGCCCTTGGGCAGGACTACGGGTTTTTTGGCAACGCGTGACATGATTCGCTCCTTAGGCCACGACGCCGATGACCTCGCCGCCAAGCCCTTTGTGACGGGCCTGTGCGTCGGTCATGATGCCGGACGACGTGGAGACGATCGAGATTCCGAGGCCGCCGAGAACCTTCGGCAGTTCGCTCTTGCCACGGTAGATGCGCAGACCGGATCGGCTGACCCGCTCGATGCGCTCGATCACCGGCTTGCCTTCGTAATACTTGAGGGCCACTTCGAGTTCGGGCTTGCCTTCCTTGGACTGCACCTGGAAGTCGGCCACATAGCCTTCATCCTTGAGCAGCGTCGCAATGGCAAGCTTGACGCGCGAAGACGGCATGCGCACAGCGCGTTTGCCGGTCATCTGCGCGTTGCGGATGCGTGTAAACATATCCGCGATGGGATCAGTCATGCTCATGAATCAGATTCCTGTGTGTAGCATCGATATCCGGCGAACTACCAGCTCGCCTTGCGCAGCCCGGGCACATCGCCGCGCATTGTCGCTTCGCGCAGCTTCATGCGGCCAAGGCCGAATTTCTTGTACACGCTGCGCGAACGCCCGGTCAGGGCGCAGCGGTTGCGCTGGCGAGCCGGACTCGAATCGCGCGGCAGCTTCTGCAACTTGGTGGCAGCCTCGAGCTTGTCCTCGTAGGACGCTTTCGGACTGCTCACGATCGCCTTGAGCTGCTTGCGCTTGGTTGCATGCCGCTTGACGAGCTTCGTGCGCCTGGTTTCGCGCTCGACCATTGAAGTCTTGGCCATTGCCTTGATCCTGCTTCGCTATTCGATTAGTTGCGGAACGGAAAACCGAAGGCTTCCAGCAATGCCTTGGCTTCCTCGTCGGTACGCGCCGTCGTGGTCACGGCGATGTCCATGCCGCGAACGGCGTCGATCTGGTCGAAATCGATCTCCGGGAAGATGATCTGTTCCTTCACGCCCATGTTGTAGTTGCCACGTCCATCGAACGAACGGCCCGAGATACCGCGGAAGTCACGCACGCGCGGCAGCGAGATGTTGACGAGTCGGTCGACGAACTCGAACATCTGCGCACGACGCAACGTGACCTTGCAGCCGATCGGCCAGTTGTCGCGGATCTTGAACGCCGCGATCGACTTCTTCGACAGCGTGATGATCGGCTTCTGTCCCGCGATCTTGCCCATGTCGGCGACCGCGTTCTCGAGAACCTTCTTGTTGCCGACGGCTTCGCCAACGCCCATGTTGAGCGTGACCTTGCTCAGGCGCGGAACTTCCATCGGATTCTTGTAGCCGAAGCGCTCGGTGAGCTTCGGTACGATCTGATCTTTGTAAATCGTCTCAAGACGCGTCGTCATGGTGCAAACCTCAAGCGTCGATCATCTCGCCAGACGAGCGGTAGACGCGAACCTTGCGACCGTCTTCAAGAAGCTTGAAGCCGACGCGTTCGCCCTTGCCCGTGGCGGAGTTGAACAACTGCACGTTGGAAACATCGATGGAAGCCTCGCGCTCGACGATGCCGCCAGGCTTGTTGGCCTGCGGATTCGGCTTCGTGTGGCGCTTTACCAGGTTGATGTTCTGCACGAACAGGCGATCGCCTGTCACCCGCAGCACCTCACCCTTCTGGCCCTTGTTCTTGCCGGCGATCACGATGACCTGATCGCCCTTGCGGATACGGTTCATGGCAGCTTCCCGTTACAGCACTTCTGGAGCGAGCGAGACGATCTTCATGAACTTCTCGCTGCGCAGCTCGCGCGTGACCGGCCCGAAAATGCGGGTGCCGATCGGCTCTTGCTTGTTGTTGAGTAGAACGGCCGCATTGCCGTCGAAACGGATCAGCGAGCCATCGGCACGCCGAACGCCCTTGCGGGTGCGCACGACGACGGCGTCATAGACCTCGCCCTTCTTGACCTTGCCGCGCGGAATCGCCTCGCGCACGGACACCTTGATGATGTCGCCAATCCGCGCATAACGGCGCTTGGAACCTCCGAGCACCTTGATGCACATCAGTTCGCGCGCACCGCTGTTGTCCGCCGCGGCCAGGGTGGTCTGCATCTGGATCATGTTGCTTGCTCCTTACGTCCCGGGCCCTGGTTACTGTGCGGCCCGCGTGACGATTTCGACCACGCGCCAGTTCTTCGTCTTCGACATCGGGCGAATCTCGGAGATCCGCACCACATCGCCTTCCCGGCATTCGCCTTCGGCATCGTGGGCGTGCACCTTGGTCGAGCGACGCACGATCTTGCCGTACAGCGGATGCTGTACCTGACGCTCCAGAAGCACGGTTACCGTCTTCTGCATCTTGTTGCTGACCACACGCCCTTCGAGCGTGCGCGCATTCTTCGGTGTCTCGCTCATTGCAGGTCGTCCTTACTTCTTGGTGCCAAGCAGGGTCTTGACCTGCGCGATTTCGCGCCGGACCCGTCCGAACTGGTGGGTCTGCGTGAGCTGACCGGAGCCCTTCTGCATGCGCAGGTTGAACTGTTCGCGGCGCAGTTCGCCGAGATGCAGGTTCAGTTCCTGGGCCGATTTCTGGCGGAGTTCTTTCAGTTCCATCACAGCACCGTTCTCGTCACAAACTGGGTCTGCACGGACAGTTTCGCCGCAGCCAGGCGGAACGCCTCGCGCGCGGTGGTCTCGTCCACACCCTCGATTTCGTACAACATGCGGCCCGGCTGCACTGGCGCAACCCAGAACTCGACATTGCCCTTGCCGTTGCCCATGCGGACTTCGATCGGCTTCTTGGTGATCGGCTTGTCCGGGAACACGCGGATCCACAGCTTGCCGCCACGCTTGACGAAACGCGTGATGCAGCGGCGGGCAGCCTCGATCTGGCGCGCAGTCAGGTGGCCATGAGTGGTCGCCTTGAGTCCGAACGCACCGAAGCTGACCTTCGTGGCTACGAACGAGAGACCCGGGTTACGGCCTTTGTGCACCTTGCGGTACTTGGTTCGCTTGGGTTGCAGCATGATCAGGATTCCTTGCTTCTCGCCGCCGGAGCCCGACGCGGCGCGCGCTCTTCGCTCGCCTCCGCCTTGGCTTCCTGGG
>Ga0307505_10000559_pt1 | contig 39999 bp, 37 predicted proteins | sample 23_S_MG_FD_202183 | JGI IMG/M metagenome (GOLD analysis project Ga0307505, IMG submission 202183) | Soil microbial communities from Populus trichocarpa stands in riparian zone in the Pacific Northwest, United States - 23_S | ecosystem: Environmental > Terrestrial > Soil > Riparian zone > Trees...
TCCATCAGCGTCTTCGGAGGCTCGCGGCTCCCCGCCAGCACCTTGCCGAGCATCAGTACCACGGTGAGCTTGGCAACCTCCGCCGGCTGGCCCAGCCGGAACCCGCCGACCACGAGCCAGCTCTTCGTGCTCGCCGCCGTGCCCGCTCCGGCGCCGAAGAAGACGAGGAAGACGAGCAGCAGGATCGTGAACACGTACAGGGGCACGGCCATCCACTCCAGCATCCGCACGGACGCGCGGCTGATCGCATAGGCGCCGCCGATCCCCAGGAGGAACCAGACGAGCTGCGCCCGCCAGGCCGACCCCGCAGCGGTGCGGATGTCCGTCTGGCCAGCGGAATAGACGATCGCGATGCCGTAGAGCGAAAGCAGCAGGGCCACGGTGATCAGCGGCCAGTCGATCGTGACCCGGATCCGGCTGATCATCAGCCCCCGGTCTGCATCAACAGGCGCGGCATGACGCCGAGGTACTTGCCGGCGATCGCCGACGCGAGGCGCGCCGCGAGGTAGCCGTGCGCGCCACACTCGATCACCACCGACACCACGATCTTCGGATCCTCCGCCGGCGCGAAGCCCACGAACCAGGCGTGCTCGCAGAGCCCCTTCTCGAGGCTCGCGATCTGCGAGGTGCCCGTCTTCCCCGCGAAGACGACGCCGCCGCTCAGCGCCGCGCTCGCGGCGGTGCCTCCCGCGGCCGTCACGTTCGACATGGCGTTGCGGAGAACGTCGATGTGCTCGGCGGACAGGTCGAAGATCTTCGTGCGCTCGGGGCTGCGCTTCACGATCTCCGGCTTCGCGGCGTGGCCGTCCGTGGCGAGCGCGGTGTAGAACTTCGCCATGTTGACGACGGTCTGCGCGTTGTCACCCTGGCCGATGGACATGTTCAGCGCCACCGCGCCCGGGGTCCATCCGCGCGGGCCCCACTTCGAGTTGAAGTAGTCGAGGTCCTTCGGAAAGAGCGAGCGGAACTCCTCCGGCACGTCCACGCCGGACTTCGACGCGAAGCCCATCTGGACGCCGCCGGCCACCAGCCGCGAGATGCCGAGCTTCAGCCCGAGCTGGTAGAAGTACACGTCGCACGATTGCGCGATGGCGCCGGTGAGGTCCAGGCTGCCGTGGCCACCCCGCGCCCAGCAGCGCCACGCGCGCGCCCCGTAGGGGAAATAGCCGGTGCACGACATCGGGAACCGGGTCGTGGGCGTCACCGCGTTCTCCTGGAGGCCCATCACCGCGGTGGCCAGCTTCCAGGTGGATCCCGGCGGGTAGATGCCCTGCAGCGCCTTGTTGTAGAGCGGCTTGTCCTTGTGCTTCTGGAGCGAATCCCACATCGCGAAGGGGATCCCGCCGATGAACCGGTTGGGGTCGTAGCTCGGCGCGCTGTGGAGCGCGAGCACGGCGCCCGTGTGCGGCTCCATCGCGACCGCGCCCCCCACGAAGTTGGAGTCGCGGAACAGCTTCGCGACGTACACCTGGAGGTCGAGGTCGATGTTCGTGTGCAGCGGGTCGGCGGTCTTCGGCTTCCGCTCCTGGAGTCCCTCTTCGCGGACGATGCGGTTGCGCGCGTCCACTTCCACGAAGCGGCTTCCCTCCTGGCCGTGCAGGATGGGCTCGTACTGCTTCTCGAGCCCCGCCTTGCCGATCTGCTGCCCCGCCTTGTAGCTGGCGAACTGCGGCAGCGTCAGCTCGGTCTCGCTGATTTCATTGACGTAGCCCACCAGCGACGCAACGGCCTCACCCTCGGGATAGAAGCGCTTGGGCGCGGAGAGGATGATGAGGTTCGGGAAATCGAGGCGATGCTCCTCGAGCACCGACACGACATCGAAGGGCGCGTCGGCCAGGATGACCGTGGGGCGCGTGGGCGCGCGCTTGAAGCGGCGCACCGCGAGCTCCATCTGCCCCTGCGTCAGCGAGACCGTTCCGGCCAGCCGTCGCATCGTGGCGCGCAGGGAATCCTCCGACTGCGCCAGCACCGACACGCTGTATCCCACGACGTTCTCGGCGATGATCTTCCCGTGCCGGTCGTAGATGATGCCGCGCGGCGCCGCGATGGGCACCTGCCGGAGGCGGTTCTCCTCGGACTGGAGCACCCACTGCTTGTTGCCCATCACCTGGGTGCGGAAGAACGCGCTCAGCAGCACCACCATGATCGCAATGCTGAACATGGCCGCGGCGCGTCCCCGCCGCGCGACGTCGTTCGGGTGAAAGCTCATGACATCCTCCCGGCGCTATGCACTGCGCACCTCGAGTATCGGGCGAAGAATCGTGATCGCCACCACCCCCGCCACCGCGGTCACGGCGGCCGACAGCGGCGACCAGACGATCAGCTGCATCACGAGCTCCGTGCCATGCATCCGGCGCTCCATCAGCACGTAGATGAGGTCGAACAGCCACTTGCCGACGAACAGGAAGAACCCGTTCAGCGCCAGGTTGTCGGCGAAGAACACCGCCTTCATGTACGACGCGCTGAAGCCCACGATCGTTGCCGCCAGCGCCCCGGCGCCGAAGGCGCCCAGCGCCAGCGAATCGGCCGCGATGCCGATGAAGAACCCGAACGCCGCGCCGGCCGCCGGCCGCATCCGCACCGCCGCGAACACCAGCGCGATCAGCAGGAAATCGATCGAGGTGCGCCAGGCCAGGAGCGGCCGCAGCGTGTAGTGCAGGACGATCAGGATCAGGACGACGATCGTGGTGCGAACGAGTGAGCCCCAGTTCACGGCGTCCTCGGCAGGGTGTCAGGCCGCGGGGTGGTATCGGGACGCGGCGTTGTGTCCGGGCGTGGCCGCGGCGCCGCCGGCACCGTCGCCGCCGGCCGGCGGCGCACCGTGTCCGGTGGAAGCGGCGTCAGGCGGAGCGAGTCGCCGATTCCGGCGCGTCGCGCCGAGTCCATCGCCGCGCGCCGGGCGGCCGCCTCGGCCATCGCGGCTTCGCGGGCGAGCGAGTCGCCCCCAGCCACGATCTGGCGCGTGGCCGCCTGCACCTGCGCGGCGCCCGCCCAGATATTCCCCACTCCCTGCGACCGCCGCTGCGGCGTGAGGACCATGACCGAGGTGAGATGCGCCGGGTTCACCGCGGGGCGCACGATGTAGGTGCGCGACCAGCTCGCGGAATCCTTCACCTCGTCCACGATCGTCCCGATGAGCACGCCGCGGGGCCATCCGCCACCCAGCCCGGAGCTGAAGATCGGCGTGCCCGGACTCAGGGTGCTGCGGAACGGCACGTTGCGGAGCTCGAGAAGGTAGCGCTCCGTGAGCCGCCCGGGGCGCACGTCGAGGTGCGGGTACACGATGCCGAAGGCCGGCGCCGAGTCAGCCGACATGGCGCTCACCCGGAAGTCCGGATGCGAATACAGAATGGCGATGCTCATCCCGGGATCAACCGTCTGCACGAGTCCGACCACACCCTCGGGCGCCACCACGGGGCTGTACTGCGCGACCCCCGCGTTGCTCCCCGCCGTCAGCGTCATGGTCGTCACGACGTCCTCGGCGCGCCCGGAGGTGTGCAATGCTTCGGCCGGGACGAATCCCCACGCCAGCCGGCTGCCAAGGCCGAGGAGCTTGCGCAACCGCTCGTTCTCGACCGAGAGGGCCTGCGCCTGGGCGAGCTGCAGGGCGATCGTGTCGCGCTGCAGCGTCTTGCGCTCGCTCTCGAGCCACGCGGCGCGCCACCGCTCGGCGTTCTTCTGCAGTCCGACGAGCGGCGAGACCACCGACCGGCGCAATGCGCTCGCGACCGGGTCGCGCATCTGGTTCGGCAAGGCACTCGCCACGAGGGCGAGGATGACGCACCCGGAAAAGACGACCGTGTCGAAGCGGCCGCTCAGCCGCGCGGACCCGCCTCCAGCTCCCCGTGCCATCCTTTCCTCAGCTGCTCAGGACCGACCAGTACTTCTCCTCGTCGTCGAGGATCCGCCCCGTGCCGCGAACGACACAGGTGAGGGGATCCTCGTCCACATGAATCGGCAGCCCGGTCTCCTGACTCAGGAGCAGGTCCAGCCCACGGATGAGTGCGCCTCCGCCCGTCATGACGATACCTCGATCGACGATGTCGCTGGCGAGCTCGGGCGGAGTGATCTCCAGCGCCCGGCGCACCGCATCGACGATCTGTTGAATGGGTTCCTGTATCGCCTCACGGATCTCCGACGAATGCACCCGCACCGTCTTGGGAATGCCGGAGACGAGGTCGCGTCCCTTGACCTCCATCTCCCGCTCTTCCCCCACCGGCGCCGCGGAGCCGATCTGGATCTTCACCTGCTCCGCGGTCGGTTCTCCGATCAGCAGGTTGTAGTTCTTACGCAAGAACTGCACGATGGCGGTGTCGAGCTCGTCGCCCCCGGTGCGGATCGAGGTATCGCTCACGATCCCGCTCAGGGCGATGACCGCGATCTCGGTGGTCCCGCCGCCGATGTCGATCACCATGTTCCCGGTGGGCGTTTCCACGGGCAGGCCCACCCCGATGGCCGCTGCCATGGGCTCGGCGACCATGAACACTTCCTTGGCGCCGGCCCCGAGGGCCGAGTCGCGCACCGCCCGCTTCTCCACCTCGGTGATACCGGAGGGGACGCAGACGATGACCCGCGGCTTCACCTTGAAGACGTGGTTGTCGATGATGAGCTTCAGGAAGTACCGAAGCATCTTCTCGGTCACGTCGAAGTCCGCGATCACGCCGTCCTTCATGGGGCGCACGGCAATCACACCCTCGGGGGTGCGGCCGAGCATGCGCTTGGCCTCGAGCCCCACGCCCTTGATCTGCTTGGTCTCCCGGTCGATGGCCACCACCGAGGGCTCGTTCAGGACGATGCCCTCGCCCTTCACGTAGATCAGCGTGTTGGCCGTGCCGAGGTCCACGCCGATGGCGTTGGCCGGAAACAGCGACCCCTTCCCGAGGAACGGGAAGCGAGCCTGCAGCCAGCTCAGGGTGGGGCCGCTCGTCACGAGAGCGCCGTGGCCGGATCGTGGAGCTCGAGGCCGAATGCCTCGGCGACGCCCGGATAGGTCACCTTGCCGTCGTACATGTTGAGTCCCTTCCTGAGCGCCGCGTTGTCCTTGAGCGCCTTCTTCCATCCCTTGTTGGCGAGCTGGATGGCGTAGGGCAGCGTGGCATTGGTGAGCGCGAGCGTGGAGGTGCGCGGCACCCCGCCCGGCATGTTGGCGACGCCGTAGTGGATGACGCCCTCGACGACGTACGTCGGGTTCTCGTGCGTGGTGGCCTTGATGGTCTCGACGCACCCACCCTGGTCGATCGCGACGTCCACGATCACCGAGCCGGGCTGCATCGTCTTCAGGTCTTCCTTGCGGATGAGCCGCGGCGCCACCGCGCCCGGGATCAGCACGCCGCCCACCACGAGATCCGCGGAGCGGATTGCCTCGAGGATGTTGTGGCGGTTGGAGAACACCAGCTGCACGTTGGCGGGCATGACGTCCGACAGGTAGCGCAGCCGCTCGAGGGAGATGTCGAGGATCTCGACCTTGGCGCCGAGTCCGGCGGCCATCTTCGCGGCGTTGATGCCGACGATGCCACCCCCGAGGATCACGACCTTCGCGGGCGCCACGCCGGGCACGCCGCCGAGCAGCACGCCGCGTCCGCCGTACAGCTTCTCGAGGTACTTGGCCCCTTCCTGCACCGCCATGCGCCCCGCCACCTCGGACATCGGCGTGAGCAGCGGCAGCTCGCGGCTGGGCAGCTCGACCGTCTCGTACGCAACGCACGCGGCGCCGCTCTTCATGTGCGCGCGCGTGAGCTTCTCGTCTGCGGCGAAGTGGAAGTACGTGAAGATGAGCTGTCCCTTGCGCATGTGGGGCCACTCGCGCTCGATCGGCTCCTTCACCTTCATGATCATGTCGTTGTCCTTCCAGACGGCCGCCGCATCAGGCGCGATCTTCGCGCCGACGGACGTGTAATCCGCATCCGAGAACCCGCTGCCGAGCCCACCCCCGGTCTCGATCGTGACCTGGTGACCCGCGCCGATCAGTGCTTCCGCGCCGGCCGGCACGAGCGCAATGCGATTCTCGTTCGTCTTGATCTCTTTGGGAACGCCGATCTTCATGTTGAATGGGTTGTTGGCTCTCGGCTTTCGGCTCCTGGTGCGCGGCGCCGCGGGAGAAAGTCACTCACCGTGGAGCGCCGAGAGCCGAGAGCCCACTACCATTGAGGGTCAGCGGGTGAAACATACCTCGCCAGCGATGCGTTATCACGCGGATCTGGGCGCCCGTTTCCGTGCGGCGCGCTTCGCGGCAGGCTTCGCGGGCCCCAGCGTCAGCACGGTTTGCCGCTCGGGATCGAAGAAAGCGCGGGCGACGTCATGCACCCCCTCCGCGGAGATGTCGTCCACCAGGGCCAGCATTTCGTCGAGCGTGCGGTAGGGTTCGCCATTGAGCACCACCCCGGCCGCGCGGTACATGCGAGCGGCGGGACTCTCGAGCGAGAGCGTGAGCTGGCCCTTCAGCTGGCTCTTGCCCTGTGCCATTTCCTCGTCGGTGAGCCCGTCGCGCACCACGCGCGCCAGCTCCTCGCTGATGGCGTCCTGCGCCGCCTGCGCGGTGCCCGGCGCCGTGGCGACGTACACCCCGTGAATCCCCTGGCCGGCGTAGAACGACTGGAAGGTGTACACCGCGTAGGCCAGCCCCATCTCCTCGCGCACCCGCTGGAACAGCCGGGAGCTCATCCCCCCGCCCAGCACGAGACTCAGCAGCACCATCGCGTGCCGCCGCGGGTCGCCATGACCGATCGCCGGCGATCCGAGCACGATGTGGGTCTGGGTCCCCTCTCGGGGCACGTGCCGGCGCACCGGTTCCAGAGGCTGTCCCGGCGGCAGGGTGAAGGGCTCGCCGCTTCGGCCGGCCCGCTCCGCCCATCCGGCGCGAGCCAGCTGCTCGATCAACTCCTCGTGCTCGACATGTCCCGCAGCCGCCACGACGATGTTGCCCGGGTGATAGGCGCGGGTGTGGAGGTCGCGCAGGTGCGCGATGGTCAGCGCCGACACGGAATCGCGCGTGCCGAGGATCGAGTAGCCAAGCGGGTGTCCTCCCCACATGGCCTCGTTGTGCAGCTCGAACACCAGGTCGTCCGGGGTATCCTCGACCATCCCGATCTCCTCGATGACGACGTTGCGCTCGAGCGCGAGGTCGCTTTCGCGGAGCGCGGGATCGAACACCATGTCGCCAAGGACGTCCACCGCGATGCCGAGGTGCTCGTCGAGCACCCGCGCCTGGTAGACGGTGTGCTCGCGCGAGGTGTAGGCGTCCAGCGATCCCCCCAGTGTCTCGAGCGCGAGCGCGATCTCCCGCGCGGAGCGGCGACCGGTGCCCTTGAACACCATGTGCTCGAGCAGGTGGGAAACGCCCATGCGGTCCCGCGGCTCATGCATGGATGCCGCGCGCACCCAGGCCCCAACGGCAACTGACCGCACTCCCGGCATGTATTCCGAGAGTACGGTCAGTCCATTGGGAAGCGTGGTGCGTCGGAGCCCGGCCTCGATCGCCGGCAGGGCGTTGGGCGCCACCGTTAGCGCGAGCGCTCCCGGCCGCGACCACCCCGGCCGCCACGGCCACCGCGGTCGCCCCGGCCTTCGCCGCGCGGCTCGCGCTCGCCGCCAGACTCGGTCTCGGCGCCACCTTCCGCGCCACCCGACGACGGGCCACGATCGCCGCCGTTGCCTTCCGGCATTCCTTCCGGCTTGGGCATGAGCGCCTTGCGCGACAGGCGCAGGCGTCCGCGCTCGTCGCGCTCGATGAGCTTCACCTGGACGCGGTCGCCCTTCTTGACGACGTCCTCGGTCTTCTCGGTGCGGCCCCACTGCATCTCGGAGATGTGCAGCAGTCCCTCAGTGCCGGGCATGATCTCGATGAAGGCGCCGAACGGGGTGGTGGACTTCACCGGCCCCTCGTACGTCTCGCCGACGATCGGCTCTGCCGTGATGGCCTGGACCATCTGGCGGGCGCGCTCCATGGCCTCGCCGCCCACGGCGGCAATGGTGACCGTGCCGCTGTCGTCCACGGCGATCTCGGCGCCCGTCTCGTCCTGGATGCCGCGAATGGTCTTGCCCTTCGGCCCGATCAGGTCGCCGATCTTTTCGGGGTTGATCTGGACCGTGACGATGCGTGGAGCGTACTTGGACAAGTCACTGTTGGGAGCGGACTTGGCCTTGTCCATCTCACCCAGGATGTGAAGGCGTCCCTCCTTCGCCTGCGCCAGGGCTTCCTTCATGATCTTGAGGTCGAGACCCTGGATCTTGATGTCCATCTGGATGGACGTGATTCCGGCCTCGGTGCCCGCGACCTTGAAGTCCATGTCGCCGAGGTGGTCCTCGGTGCCCAGGATGTCGGTGAGGACCGCGTACTTCTTCCCTTCCTTGATGAGACCCATCGCCACGCCGGCGATCGCCGCGCGCATCGGCACGCCGGCGTCGTACAGGGCGAGCGACGCGCCGCAGATCGACGCCATCGAGCTGGAGCCGTTCGACTCGAGCACGTCGGACACGATGCGGATCGTGTAGGGGAACTCGTCGAACGGCGGCAGGATGGCCTGCACCGCGCGCTCGGCCAGGTTGCCGTGGCCGATCTCCCGGCGGGAGGTGCCGCGCATCGGGCGAACTTCGCCGGTGGAGAACGGCGGGAAGTTGTAGTGGAGCATGAACGACTTGGTCTGCTCCTGCGCCTCGTCGATGCTGTCCAGCCGCTGGACGTCGTTGGCCGTGCCCAGGGTGGCCACCACGAGCGCCTGCGTCTGCCCACGCGTGAACAGCGCCGATCCATGTGCACGCGGCAGCAGCCCCGTGTCGATGGAGATGGCGCGCACCTCGTTCGGCTTGCGGCCGTCCACGCGCAGACCGCTCTCGAGCACCTGCGAACGGAGCTGGTTGTACTCCACGTCGCCCAGCAGCTCCTTGATGTCGTTCGAGCTGTCCGGGAAGTCCGCGAGCAGCTCGTCGGCGAGCTCCTTCTTCAGGCGCTCCACCGCTTCGATGCGGGTGTGCTTGTCCTTCTGGTTGATCGCCTCGCGGATCTTGCCGTCCGCGAGCTTCTTCACGCTCTCCTGGAGGCCGGCCGGGATCTCGGCCTTCTTCCACTCCATCTTCTTCGGGCGGTCGATCTTCTTGAGCAGGTCTTCCTGCGCCTTGATCAGCTCACCGAGCCCCTTCTGGGCGACGGTGATGGCCTCGACCACGTCCTCCTCGGAGACCTCGAGCGCGCCGCCCTCGACCATGATCACCGAGTCGGCGGTGCCGCAGACGACCATGTCCATGTCGCTGTACTCGAGCTGCTGGAAGGTGGGGTTCAGCACCCACTTGCCCTCGAGCCGGCCGACGCGAACGCCGGCGATCGTGCCCATGAACGGGATCTTCGACGCGTTGATGGCCGCGGACGCCGCAACCACGGCGAGCACGTCGGCGTCGTTCTCCTGGTCCGCCGAGATGACGTAGATGTAGCACTGCACCTCGTTCTTGAACCCTTCCGGGAACAGCGGACGGATGGTGCGGTCCACGATGCGCGCGGACAGGATCTCGCCGTCGCTCGGGCGGCCTTCGCGCTTGATGAAGCCGCCCGGGATCTTGCCGGCGGCGTAGGTCTTCTCGCGGTACTCGACGAGGAGCGGGAAGAACGGGAGCGGGCTCTGGTTGTCGCTCACCGTCACGGCGGCGAGCACCATCGTGTCGCCGTACTGCACCAGGGCGGACCCTGCTGCCTGCTTCGCCATGCGTCCGGTCTCGATCGTGAGCTTCCGGCCGGCGAAGGTGGTTTCGATGCGTTGCATTTTTCTCTCTTGTGGTGATTGCTTTGCTGCCTCCGCATCGGACCCGGGCTCGACCCACTTTGGCGAACCAGCCGTGCGGAATACAAAACGCGCGGGCCGCAATCATTGCGCCCGCGCGTGGGGACTGCCGCCTAATAGCGGAGCCCGAGCTCCTGCACCAGTGAACGGTACGTGTCCACGTCCGTGCGCCGGAGGTAATTCAGCAGTCTGCGTCGCTTGCCTACCATCTTCAGGAGGCCGCGGCGACTGTGATGATCCTTCTTGTGCTCGCGGAAATGGTCCGTGAGGTAGTTGATGCGCTCGGTCAGTACGGCGATCTGAACGCGGGCGGAGCCGGTGTCGCTTTCATGCGTCCGGTGCTTCTCGATTGTAGCTGCTTTTTCGAATGCCATTGCCTGGAACCAACTCGTTTTTGTTCGCTGTTTTCGGTAGCCTAGAAACGTAACTGAAGCAAAGCCAAGAGAATAGGGGTGATCCACGAGGGGTCAGGGGTCAGGGATGAGGGACCAGGGAAACACCATCCCTGAGCCCTGTTCCCTGGGCCCTGACCCCTATGTGAACAGCGCCTTGATGTCGTTGAACATCACCAGCACGAAGAGCATGAGGATGAACACCAGCCCGAACCGCAGCACGTACTCCCGGGTCCGCATGCTCAGCGGCTTCCCCCGCGCCGACTCCACCACGTTGATCACCACCTGACCGCCGTCCAGGATCGGGATCGGGAGCAGGTTGAGCACCGCCACGTTGATGCTCAGCAGGGCGATGAGGGAAAAGAGGTTCTCCATCCCGCTTCGGGCCGCGGCTACGGACGCCCGGGTGATGGCGATGGGCCCCCCCAGCTGGTCCATGGACACCTTGCGGGTGAACAGGTCCCGCAGGATCCCCACGATGGCCGTGCTCATGTACCAGGTGGATCGGAGCCCCAGGCTCACGGCCTCGCCGGCGGATACCGGCTCGCGGGTGGACACGTCGGACGGGAACGCGCCGATCTTCCCGACCTGGCCCTGCTCGCCGGTCACCGGGTCCACCCCCGGCATCGCCCGAGGCGTCACCGTGATGGCCTCGACGCCACCGGCCCGCTTTACGTCGAACCGGAGGGGACGGTCGGCCCCTGCGGCCACCGACCGCACCATCTCGGCCCACGTCACCACCGGGCGGCCGTCAACGGCGAGCACGGTATCATTGGCGCGCAGGCCTGCCCGGGCGGCAGCCTCGCCGGGGAGCACGTCGCCGAGCACCGGGGGGAGCTGGTAGTCCAGGGCGCCAACGACGTCCATGGCCCTGGGCGCGCCTTCTCCGGTGAGCGGGACCGTCACGGCGCCGCGGTTCGTCTCGATGTGCACGCTGTCGGTGCTCCGCGAGATCGCAATCATGGCCGCGCTCCAGGTGGCCACGGCCTCCCCATTCACGCGAAGGATGGAATCACCCGGCTGCACTGCCTGGGCGAGTACCGGCTGCCCGTTGATGGGGCGCACCGCGCCGACTTCGCGCGCCGCGATCACCGGCTTCCCGAAGTGCACCGCGAGCCCGATGGCCACGAGCACGCCAAGCAGCAGGTTCATCGTGACGCCGGCAAGCAGGATGTAGAGCCTGGCCCAGAGCGGCTTGGACTCGAACCAGCGGTGCTCGGGCACCGGCTTCGGTCCGAACGGGATCATCGCCTCGGGATCGTAGCCGGCATCCTGCTCGCCACGGCGCGCGGCTTCTTCGCTTCCCCCTTCCAGGAACGCAGCGGCTTCGTCGTGCCGCGACGCCATGCGCACGTACCCACCCAGTGGAAAAGCGGCGAGGATGTACTCGGTCTCGCCACGGCGGCGGCGGAAGAGCGCGGGGCCGAATCCGATGGAGAATCGGGGCGCATAGACCCCCACCGACTTCGCGGCGAGAAAGTGGCCGAGCTCGTGGACGAAGATCACGAGGCCGAACACGACGATGGGCGCGAGGATCGCTAGCACGATGTCATCCCGAGGAAGGCGAGGGATCTGTGGTTCACGCGAAACGCTCCTTCACGAAGGTGCGGGCAGCGGCGTCGGCGGCGAGGATCGCCTCGCGGCCGTCCGCGACGCTCTCCCCGAGGGAGTCCAGCGCTGCCGCGATGGCCACGGGAATCTGGCCAAAGGTCATGCGGCCCTGGAGAAACAGCTCGACGGCCTGCTCGTTGGCGGCGTTGTAGACTGCCGGCGCGGCCCCGCCCCGGCGCCCCGCGGACGCGCCGAGCGCCAGCGCCGGAAAGGCGTCGTGTCGGACGGCCTCGAAGGTGAGCGGCGAGAGCGCCACGGGATCGAACACCACGCTGCTGTCGGCCACGCGACGCGGATGGGTGAGCGCGTACAGCACGGGCAGCTCCATGCTCGGCGATCCCATCTGGGCCAGGACCGACCCATCAATGAACTCGACGAAGCTGTGCACCACGCTCTGCGGGTGGATCACGACGTCGATGCGGTCGTAGGGGAGGTCGAAGAGGTGGTGCGCCTCGATGACCTCGAGCGCCTTGTTCGCCAGGGTGGCGCTGTCGATGGTGATCTTGCGCCCCATCTGCCAGGTGGGATGACGGAGCGCCTGCTCCGCGGTGGCGCCCGCGATGCGCTCCGTGGGCCACTCCCGGAACGGCCCCCCGGACGCGGTGAGCACCACGCGGCGCACTTCGCCCCGGGACCGCCCCGCCATGCACTGGAGGATGGCGCTGTGCTCACTGTCCACCGGCACGATCTCGCCCCCGCCGCGCTCCATGGCCGCGCGGACGAGGTGCCCCGCCATCACCAGCGGCTCCTTGTTCGCGAGGGCCACGCGCTTGCCGGCCTCCAGCGCCGCCAGCGTGGCGTCGAGCCCCGCGGCACCGACCACGGCGTTGAGCACGATGGACACGTCGTCGCGCGTCGCGGCCTCCACCAGGCACTCCTTGCCGCCGTTCCGCACCAGCTGCGCGAAGGCCGGCCGGAACTCGCTCACCTGGCGGTCGAGCATCTCCGCGTTCGAGTGGGCCGTGAGCGCGGTGACGCGGAACTGGTCGCGATGGCGGGCGAGCACGCGCAGCGCCGCCGTGCCGACGCTTCCCGTCGAGCCAAGGATCGCGACCCCGCGCACCGTCATCGCGGCGCCGGAACCAGCATCCAGCCCAGCAGCAGGTGCGCCATGGGAAGCACGAAGAAGAGGCTGTCCAGCCGGTCGAGCACGCCGCCGTGACCAGGCAGCAGGCCTCCGCTGTCCTTCACCCCTGCCTCGCGCTTGAGCAGCGATTCGACGAGGTCGCCCACCTGCGCCGCCACGCTGATGACAACGCCGAAGAGGACGATCCCCAGCGGCGTCATGGCCAGCTGGGCCGAGGGACGCAGCGCGAAGGTGACGTACAGCCACGTGACGAGCACGCTCGTGACCACGCCCCCGATCGCGCCGCTCACCGTCTTTCCGGGGCTCACGGACGGGATCAGCTTGCGCCCCCCGACGCTGCGGCCCACGAAGTACGCACCGGTGTCGGTGGCCCAGGTCAGCACCAGCGGAAGCCCCAGGAGCACGCCCCCGGCCGCTATGGGAATCGAGCCGAGCATCACCCCGCCCACGGCGTAGTCGTGGTACCGGATGGCATACCCGAACGAGAGCAGGCCCCCGGTGTAGAGCACGCCGAGCGCGGTGATCGCCACGGTGGCCAGCGGTTTCCCCGCGGCGCCGCGCGCCCAGATCGAGAGCCCGAGGAGCACGAGCAGGACCACCGCGAAGTAGGAGAATCGCGGCTGCACCAGGCCGAGGAACGTCGCGTGCACCGCGAGCGGCAGCAGGCCGGCGAGCGCCGCGCCGAGGTCCGAGAATGGCTGGTGGCCTCCGGCTCGGGCGATCCGGAACAGCTCCCATGCGGCGATCGCGGACGCCACCGCCAGCAATCCCGCCAGCGCGGCACCGCCGTAGAGGACGATCGCGAGCGCCGCGGGCGCCGCGACCACCCCGAACAGCACGCGGCGCGCCAGCTCACTCATGCATCACCCGCCGCAGCGCCGGTCGCGCCTCAGACAGACATGATCTCGGCTTCCTTCGCCTTGATCATGTCGTCCACCTTGTGGATGAAGTCGTCGTGCAGTTTCTGGAGGTCCTTCTCGGCGTGCTTGACGTCGTCCTCGGAGATGCCGGTGAGCTTCTTGAGCCCGTCGCGGCCATGCGTGCGCGCGTGGCGGATGGCGATCTTGCCGTCTTCCGCGTACTTGTGCGCGACCTTCACGAGCTCCTTGCGCCGCTCCTCGTTCATGGACGGCAGGGGCACGCGGATGATGCCGCCCTGCGCGGCAGGATCGAGGCCGAGGTTCGCCTCGCGGATGGCCTTCTCGATCGCCTTGCCGTTCGCCTTGTCGAACGGCGTGACCACGAGGAGGCGCGGCTCGGGCGCGGCCACCGTGGCCACCTGGTTCATGGTCATGTGGGTGCCGTAGACCTCGACCCTGACCGTGTCGAGCATGGTCGGGGACGCCTTGCCGGCGTGAAGGCCGGAGAACTCCCGCTTCGCCGCATCCAGCGCCTTGTCCATGGCGGTGCGGGTCTCCTTCATGATCTGCTGGATAGTGGTCATCGCACGAGGGTGCCGACGCGCTCGCCGCGAACGGCGGCGGCGATCGCGCCGGGTTGGTGGATATTGAGGACGATCAGCGGCAGGTGGTTCTCCTTGCAGAGCGTGATCGCCGTCTGGTCCATCACCTTCAGCTCGGCCATCATGACGTCGCGATAGCTGATCTCGTCGTACCGCTTGGCGCTGGAGTCCTTCTTGGGATCCGCGGAATAGACGCCGTCCACGCTCGTGGCCTTGATGATGATGTTGGCCTTGATCTGGATGGCGCGCAGGACGGCCGCGGTGTCGGTGGAAAAGTACGGATTACCGGTGCCGGCGGCAAAGATCACCGTCTGCTGCTTCTCCAGGTGGCGCAGGGCGCGGCGGCGAATGTACGGCTCCGCGAGCTCCTCCATGCGGATGGCCGTCATGACGCGGGTCTCGATCCCCTTCCGCTCCAGGATGTCCTGGAGGGCGAGGGCATTGATCACGGTGCCGAGCATCCCCATGTAGTCCGCGCCCACGCGCTCCATGCCCATCTTGGAGAGCTGCGAGCCGCGCACGATGTTGCCGCCCCCGATGACGAGGCCCACCGCGGCGCCGGACTGCACCACCGTGATGACCTCGTCACAGAGACGGTTCATCGTCTCGAAATCGAACCCGAAGCCCTTGTCCCCAGCGAGGGCTTCGCCGGAGAGCTTGATCAGGACCCGCGGGTATTTCAGCGTCACTCGCCGATCTGCAGCCGTGAGAACCTGCGCACCTGGACATTCTCGCCCGTCTTGGCCGAGATCTCCTTGACGAGGTCGCCGATGGTCTTCTTGTCGTCGCGCACCCACGGCTGGCTGAGGAGGCAATTCTCCTTGTAGAACGCCTCGAGCTTTCCGGCCACGATCTTGTCCACCATGTTCGCCGGCTTGCCGCTCTCCTTCACCTGCTCCGTGTAGATCCGCTTCTCGGACTCGACCTTCTCGGCCGGGATCTGGTCCTTGTCCACGGCGAGCGGGTTGGCCGCCGCGATGTGCTCCGCGATGGACTTCACCATGGCCTTGAAGTCGTCGTTGCGGGCGACGAAGTCGGTCTCGCAGTTCACCTCGACCAGCACGCCGATCTTGCCGTTGTGGTGGATGTAGCTGCCGATGAGGCCCTCGCGGGTCTCGCGGCCGCCGCGCTTCTCCGCCTTCATCACGCCCTTCTTCCGCAGGAGCTCGATGGCGGCGTCCATGTCGCCGCTGGTCTCCTGGAGGGCGGCCTTGCAGTCCATCATGCCGGCGCCCGTGCGCTGCCGCAGCTCGGCAACTTCCTTTGCCGTGATTCCCTTTTCCTTGGTCGTCATCTTCAGTCCCTTCGTTGTAGAAACGCCGCCGGAACTACCGGCGGCGAGAGTAAACCTAGCGTCTTGAACCACACATCCGAATTCATCCGGATGAAGCCGAACAGGGCCGAAGTTACTGGATGCGGTCGGCACCATTCGGCGCCATTCGGATACGTTCGGATGCGTAGTTGTCGTTACTCCGCTGCAGGCGCCGCCTCGACGTCGCCTGCCTCACTGCCGGCATCCGCTCCCTCAGCCCCGCCTTCAGCACCCTCGGCTCCTTCGGCACCACCCTCGGCCGGACGGCCGGTGCGGGCCGCAATGGCGTCGGGCTTGGCGCGGCGGCGGCGCGGACGGCGGCGGCGCTTGCGGTCTCCTTCATCGCCGGCAGCGGCGGCCGGCTCGGTGCCGCGGTCGGAGCTGTAGGTGTAGCTCTCCGCATCCTCGGCTTCCTCGCGCGCCGGGGCCTCACGGCGGGCCTCGCTGATCGCGTCCGCGATGGCCTTGGTGATGAGCTCCACCGAGCGGATCGCGTCATCGTTGCCAGCGATCGGCACGGTGATCTGATCCGGATCGGCGTTGGTGTCCACGATGGCGACGATCGGGATGCCGAGCTTGTTCGCCTCGCTCACCGCGATGCGCTCCTTCTTCGAGTCCACGACGAACATGAGCCCGGGGAGGCGCGTCATGCTCTTGATGCCGCTGAGGTACTTCCCGAGCTTCTCCCGCTCGCGGGAGAGCATCAGCTGCTCCTTCTTCGTGTAGTTCTCGAAGCCGCCCCCCTCTTCCGTGCCCGCCTCGAGCTCCTTCATGCGCCGGAGCTGCTTCTTGGCCGTCTGGAAGTTGGTGAGCATGCCGCCGAGCCAGCGCTCGGTGATGTACATGGCGCCGCACCGCTCGGCTTCGGCCTTCACGATGCCGGAGAGCTGCGCCTTGGTGCAGACGAAGAGGACGTTGTCGCCGCGCAGGATGACATCGCGGGCGAGCTTCTGCGCCAGCTCGAGCTGGCGGAGCGTCTTCTGGAGATCGATGATGTGGATCCCGTTGCGCTCCGCGAAAATGAAGCGGCGCATCTTGGGATTCCAGCGGCGCGTCTGGTGTCCGAAATGGACGCCAGCGGCGAGCAGTGCTTCGAGCGTGGGCTGGGTGTCAGCCATGTGAAAAAATCCTCTGAGGTTTGTCTTCTGCTCCCGTCAGCGTCCTTCGCAACCGAATCATCTCGGCACCTGGAAGGACTCGGGGAGCATGTGTGATGGTACTGCTGCTCTCGGCTCTCGGCTCTCGGCAACCCAAAGCCGAGAGCCCAAAGCCCAAAGCCTATCTCTTCGAGAACTGGAACCGCTTGCGGGCGCCAGGACGTCCCGGCTTCTTGCGCTCGACCGCGCGGGCATCGCGCGTGAGCAGGCCGAGGTCACGGAGCTTGCGGCGGTACGTCTCGTCGATCTTCACCAGCGCGCGCGCCACGGCGAGGCGAAGGGCGCCTGCCTGGCCGGTGTTGCCGCCACCCTCGATGTTCGCCGTGACGTCATAGCGGCCGAGCGTGTCGGTCGCCGTGAACGGCTGCTGGATGGACGACACGTGGGACGGACGGGGGAAGTAGTCGCCGAGCGTGCGCCCGTTGACGTTCCACTTGCCCGACCCCGGACGGATATAGACGCGGCACACCGCTTCCTTGCGGCGGCCGATCGCGTGAATGGTCTGCGTGTCCGCCATGGCTTACTTCTCGTCCTTGTCGAAGGTGAGCGGGGTGGGCTGCTGCGCGGCGTGCGGGTGCTCGGCACCGGCGTACACGCGGAGCTTCCGGCGCAGGACCTGACGGCCCAGCGCGGTCTTGGGGAGCATGCCGAACACGGCCTTCTCGATGACGCGCTCCGGGTGCTTCGCGATCATCGTGGAGAAGGGCGTGAACCGCTCGTGCCCCATGTAGCCCGTATGGCGGAAATAGTTCTTCTGCTCAGCCTTGCGGCCCGTGACCTTCACCTTCGACGCGTTGATGACGATGACACCGTCGCCGGTGTCCATGTGCGGAGTGAAGATGGGCTTGTGCTTGCCGCGAATGATCTTCGCGATCTCGGACGCCAGGCGACCCAGCACCATGTCCTCGGCGTCAACGACGTACCAGCGATGCGTGATATCGCGTGGCGTCGCGGAAAACGTTTTCATCGGAATCCAGCTTGCAGTGGTCCTACGCCTCACCGGTGCGGGTTGCAACCCGGGTCTCGGCAGCCCGAAGGCTTTTTGCACAGACTCGCAAGCTACCAAAGGACTTAGCCGATCTCAAGGCTCCTGGGCCACGAAGGCCAGCCTGCGCCCGTCCGGCGAGAGCGCCAGCCTGCTGATCCCCCGGATCCCCTCCGCCCCCAGGTCAGCGACCTGCTCCCAGGCCTCGCCCGGAAGGCGCAGCCGCAGGATCCGCGAGCCGGCCGCCGTATAGAGCTCGGTGGCCGAGCGCCACACGACATATTCGGCGCTGTCCGGCATCACGGCGATCGAGTCGATGCGCACCTCCCCGCCCGCCGGAGACGCCTCCACCGTCTTCAGCACCCAGCTGGCGCCCGACCGGTGCAGGAACGACGCGCGCCGGCTGCCCGGCACGCGCTGGAGCGACCGGCCAATGCCATGCGCCACCACCCGGGTGACTCCTGTGTTCGCGTCGCCGATGTGGAGCGCGTTCGGGGAGCCGAGGACGAACAGCGCGAGACGCGCGGTGTCGAGCCACGCGAAGTATCCGACCGGCTTCAGGTCCGGGAGGATGACGTCCGGCGCGCCTCCATGCCTCGGGAACCGCCACAGGCGCTGGGTGGAATCACGCTCCACCCGCACCACGGTGATGGCCGCGCCGTCCGGGGTTGGCGCCGGCGAGTACTCGCTTTCCGGGGTCTCGGTGAGGCGCTGGATCGTCGCGGACTCGAAGTCCACGGCGTAGATGTCCGTCTGGCCCTGATGCTGTGAGGTGTACAGCAGGCGGTCGCGGCCGTCCCACATCGGCTGATTGTCGTAGCCGCGCCGCTGGGTGAGGTTGGCCAGGTCACCGCGCGTCAGCAGGGGAATGCCGCCGAGCCGGTACAGATAGATGTCAGTGGAGGCGGCATCCGCCCCTTCGGGGGCGGGGGCCGGGCCGCCGGTCGGGACGCGAGGGGCGCAGGCCGCCACTCCCGCCGCGCACGAAAGGACCGCCACCACGATCGCCGCTCTCATTCCATCTCCAGAAGGAGGGCGCCCTTCTCCACGGCGCTCCCGGTCGTGACGGCCACGCGTTTCACGGTGGCAGCGCTCGCGGCCCGCAGCTCGTTCTCCATCTTCATGGCCTCCATGACCACCAGCCCCTGACCTGGCTGGACGGTGTCGCCCGCCTGGACGTTGATCCGCACGATGAGTCCCGGCATCGGGGCGATGAGGTGCACCGGTCCGGTGGGCCGGCCGGACGCGCCAGCGATCGCGCGAATCGCCTTCGCGCGCGCGTCCAGCGCCTCCACGGCAAAACGGTGGCCGCCGACGGCAATATCGAAGGTGCCCCGGTCGCTGCCCCGCCGTGCCGTGACCGCATGGACCTCATCGCCGATGCGCAGCGTGTGCGCGCCGGCAGCGGCCAGGTCATCGAGGTGTGCGCGCACCCGCCGCCCGTTCACGGTGATGTCGTCGCCATCCACCACGATCTCGAACTGCTCGTCTCCGATCCCGACGTGGTACTTCATGCGGCCAGCTCGCAGACGGTCTCGACATGCGCGGTCTGCGGGAACATGTCGAACCCGCGGAGCGACCGCACCGAGAAGCGCTCGAGCCGACGGATGTCGCGCGCGAGGGTGGCGGGATTGCAGCTGATGTAGATCAGGCGACGGGGCATGGACGCATGGGTGCGCAGCGTGTCGGCGACGCGCGAGTCGAGGCCGCCGCGCGGCGGGTTCACGATCACGAGGTCCGCCGGCAGCGCCTCGCCGATACTCCGCTCAACGGATGCCGCAATGGCGCGGGATCCCTCCGGGAGCCGTTCGGCGCAGATGCGCGAGGCGTCGCGGTCGATCTCGATGGCCGTGACCCTGGCGCCCCGCTGCGCCAGCACCACCGCGAGGTCACCGGTGCCGGCGTAGGCGTCTACCGCCGTGCGCAGTTCCTCGCGCGCGGCCAGGTCGAGCACCCACTGTTGCAGCCGCGCCGCCACGTCGGGGTTCACCTGCACGAACGACGCGCCCGCCGCCGGCGCGCCCGGACGCTCGTGCACCAGGTGCCGCCCCTTCCCGGCCGGCTGCCACCACAGCTGCACCATGCGGGGAACGGCCGCGAAGAACCGCGCGCTTTCGCGCCAGCTGTGGCCGCCCTCCACGATGAAGGAGAATCCCTCCGGGAGCATTCGCACGGCCGCGCGCAGCTCCGGGGCGCGCGGGAGCAGCCCCGCCTGGCCGAGCACCGAATGCCAATCCTCCATGACGCGCTCGTTCGTGATCGGGCAGTCGCGCAGGGCGAAGACCGCGTCGGGGTCGTCGTAGCGGCGCAGCCCCGCCACGATGCGGTCTCCGGTGCGCCGGACCGCGAGCGTCAGCTTGCGACGGTAGCGCCACTGCTGTGGGCTCCCCTCGACCTCAGGCGGCTCCACATCCTGCCGGCCGATCCGCTTCAGCGCATCCGAGATGATCCGCGACTTCGCGGAGAGCTGGGCCTCGTAGCCGATGTGCTGCACCTGGCAGCCGCCGCAGCGGTCCGCGGTGTAGTGCTCGCACGGGGGCGGGACGCGAACCTGCGACGGCTCCAGTACCTCGACGATCCGGCCGCGCATGAGGCGGTCGCGCTGCACGGCGGTGACGCGCAGCAGGTCGCCGGGCGCGGCGCGCGGCACGAACACCACCATCCCATCGCTCCTCCCCACCCCGTCGCCACCCGCCGCGATGGAATCGACGCGCAGCTCGATGGCGCTCATCGCAGCCCTTCCGAGCGCGCGACCCTCAGCCATGCATCGCCCGCGGCGGCCGGCGACGCTCCGTTCGACCGGCGCGATGGCGTCGAGCGCTGGCGCTCCGCCAGCAGCGCGGCCGCGATCGCCGCCGCTTCCGTGATGCGCGGGTCGGGCTTCGCCGCCAGCAGCTGCGACAGCCGCTGCTCCAGCCACTGGATGTGGATGTCGCCCCGCCGGAACTCGTCGTTCTCCAGCACGCGCAAGTGGAAGTCGCGCGAGGTCTCCACGCCGATGATGGTGAGCTCGAGCAGCGCGCGCCGCATCCGCTCGATGGCCGCTTCGCGCGTCGGCGCCCACACGATGAGCTTCCCGATCATCGGGTCGTAGAAGAGCGTGACCTCCGACCCCGCGCTGATGCCCCCATCCCAGCGGACGCCCGGCCCGGAGGGGAGCTGCACATGGCTGATCGTGCCGGTCGAGGGGAGGAAGCCGTTGGGCGGATCCTCGCTCGTGATGCGGCACTCCATGGCCCACCCGCGCGGGACCAGCTCCTCCTGCGACAGCGTGAGCCGTTCGCCGCCGGCGATGCGCAGCTGCCACTGTACCAGGTCCACGCCGGTCACCAGCTCGGTGACCGGGTGCTCCACCTGGATGCGCGTGTTCATCTCGAGGAAGTAGAACTCGCCGGTCTTCGCCAGGAGGAACTCGCAGGTGCCGGCGTTGACGTAACCGGCCGCTCGCGCGGCGGCCACGGCGGCGGCCCCCATGCGCGCCCGCAGCTCCGGCGTCACCGCGACGCTCGGCGCCTCCTCGATCATCTTCTGGTGCCGGCGCTGGACGGAGCACTCACGCTCGCCGAGGTGCAGCATCGTGCCGTGCGCGTCACCGAGCACCTGGATCTCGACGTGGCGCGGCTCCTCGATGTACTTCTCGATGTACACGGCGTCGTCGCCGAACGCGTTCTTCGCTTCGCGCCGGGCGGAGTCGAGCGCCGCGGCCAGCTCGCTTTCCTGGCGCACGACGCGCATCCCCTTCCCGCCTCCGCCGGCCGCCGCCTTCAGCAGGATCGGATACCCGAACTCCGCGGCGGTCCGTGCCGCCTCCGCCGCGTCCACGATCGGCGTCGTGGTGCCGGGAACCACCGGGGTGCCAACGGAGAGCGCCAGCGTGCGGGCGGCGGTCTTGCTCCCCATGGCGGCGATGGCTTCCGGCGGCGGACCAACGAAGACCAGGCCGGCGTCGCGGACGGCGCGCGCGAACCACTCGCGCTCGCTGAGGAAGCCGTAGCCGGGATGAATGGCGTCGGCACCAGTCGCCCGGGCGGCGGCGATGATCCGCTCGCCCACGAGGTAGCTCTCGGACGACGGCGCGGCGCCGACATGCACCGCCTCGTCGGCCTCGCGCACATGCAGCGCGCGCGCGTCGGCATCGCTGTACACGGCCACGGAGCGGATCCCCAGCTCGCGGCAGGCGCGAATCACCCGGAGCGCGATCTCGCCCCGATTCGCCACCAACACCTTCCGGAGCGGTTTCACGCCGCCACGCTGCGCGGATTTCGGCACGGCAATAAGGTAGTCGGCCTCATTAGACTTCAGGGCAGTGACAGCCGTGCCGCGCCTCCTCGTCGTTGACGACGACCTGTCGATCACCGAGATCTATCGCGAGGTCCTTGCCCGCGAGGGCTTCGACGTCGTGACGGCGCCGAATTGCGCCGAGGCCATGCGCCGGATGGATGACCATGCGGGCGACGTGCAGGTGCTCCTCGTGGATCTCGGCCTGCCCGACGGAGACGGGGCAGACTTTGTCCGCACCGCGGCGGCGAAGTACGGCCCGCGGCCCTCGCTCTACGTCAGCGGCTGGACGGACGAGTTCTGGCAGATGGACGACGCCCCGGGCCGCTGGCTCATCATGCGGAAGCCGGTGCCGATGAGACAGCTGGTCGCCGCCGTGAAGTGGCTCGTATACGGTGGCGAGAAGCCTCCCGAGCTCGACGAGCCGCAGCCGAGCTAGGCTAGAGCGGGATGTTCCCGTGCTTCTTGGTCGGGTTCCGGTCGCGCTTCGTGCGCAGTGATTCGAGCGCGTCGATGAGGCGGGGGCGGGTCTCACGCGGATCGATGATGTCGTCGAGGTAGCCGCGCCCCGCCGCGACGTACGGGTGCGCGAACTTCTCGCGATACTCCTGGATCTTCGTCTCGGTCGCCTTCTCCGGGTCCTTCGCGTCCGCGATCTCCTTGCGGAACAGGATCTCCACCGCCCCCTTCGGCCCCATCACGGCGATCTCGGCGGTGGGCCACGCGACGTTGAAGTCGCCGCGGATGTGCTTGGACGACATGACGTCGTAGGCGCCGCCATAGGCCTTGCGCGTGATCACCGTGAGCTTGGGCACGGTGGCTTCGCAGAAGGCGAACAGCAGCTTGGCGCCGTGCCGGATGATGCCGCCGTGCTCCTGTGCGACGCCGGGCAGGAAACCCGGCACGTCCTCGAAGGTCACGATCGGGACGTTGAACGCGTCGCAGAACCGGACGAACCGCGCCGCCTTCACGGAGGCGTTGATGTCCAGCACGCCCGCGAGCACGGCCGGCTGGTTCGCGACGATGCCGACGCTCATCCCGCCGAGATGCGCGAAGCCGCAGAGGATGTTCCCCGCATAGTCCCGGTGGATCTCGTAGAACTCGCCGTCGTCCACGACGCGCGTGATCACCTCGCGCATGTCGTACGGCTTGTTGGGATTGTCGGGCACGACGTCGAGCAGCGACTCGTCGCGCCGGTCGCGCGGGTCACTCGCTGCGCCCGTCGGCGGGGTCTCGAGGTTGTTCGACGGAATGAAGCGGAACAGGTCGCGAATCGCCTGGAGGCACGCGGGCTCGGAGTCCATGGCAAAGTGCGCCACGCCCGAGACCGACGCATGGGTGTCCGCGCCGCCGAGCTGCTCCATCGTGACGTCCTCGTGCGTCACCGTCTTCACGACGTTCGGGCCGGTGACGAACATGTACGACGTCCCCCGGACCATGTAGGTGAAGTCGGTGATCGCGGGCGAGTACACCGCGCCGCCGGCACAGGGCCCGAGGATGGCCGAGATCTGCGGCACGACGCCAGATGCGAGCGTGTTGCGCAGGAAGATCTCCGCGTACCCGCCGAGCGACACGACGCCTTCCTGGATGCGGGCGCCGCCGGAGTCGTTCAGGCCGATCACCGGCGCGCCGTTCCGCAGCGCCAGGTCCATGACCTTCACGATCTTTTCGGCGAACGACTCGGACAGCGAACCGCCGAAGACCGTGAAATCCTGCGAGAACACGTAGACGAGGCGCCCCTCGATCCGGCCGTACCCGGTGACGACGCCGTCGCCGTAAACGCGCTGCTCGTCGAGCCCGAAGTCCGAGGACCGGTGCACGACGAACCGGTCGAGCTCCACGAACGATCCTTCGTCGAGGAGCAGGTCGAGCCGCTCGCGGGCCGACAGCTTGCCCTTCTCGTGCTGCGCCTTCAGGCGCTTCGCGCCGCCGCCAAGCTCCGCTTCCGCGCGCCGCTTCTCGAGCAGTTCCAGCTTCTCGCGCATGGACATGGGACGGAAAGGTAGCGCCATCGCGATTCCCCAGCGCGGCTGGTATGTTCGGGAATCGCCTACCCGCCCCGAATGATCCGCGTACTCAGCGTCCTGCTTGTCCTCGCGCTGCCCCTCCCCGCCCTCGCGCAGCCATCGCTCGTCATCCTCGTGCGCCATGCGGAGCGGGATACCGCTCCCGCGCGCGACCCGGTCATCTCCGTGGCGGGGCGCGCGCGCGCCGAGGCGCTCCGCGTGGCCCTCGCGAACGCCGGCATCGGGAGCGTCGTGACCACCCAGTACCAGCGCACGCGGCTCACGGCGGGCCCGCTGCTGGACTCCCTGAAGCTGTCACCCATCACGGTGGCTGCCGCCTCGCCCGTGTCGTCACACGCCGAGTCGGTGGCCGCGGCGGTGCGCGCGCGGCCGGCGGGAGAGGTGGTGCTGGTGGTGGGACACAGCAACACGATCCCCGCCATCATCGCCGCACTCGGCGGCCCGCGCCTCCCGGACTTGTGCGACAGCGAGTACTCGAAGCTGTTCCTGCTGGAGTTCAGCGGCCCCGGAGCGCCGCGCTTCGTCCAGGCGAGCCACGGTGCGCCGGATGCGCCGGACGCCGGCGGATGCCAGCGCACGATGTCGCGTTGATCAGCGTCTATTGAGCTGCGCGCTAGAGTGCTGTGGCGCGCTCGCTCACCTTCGGTTGAGGGCGGCCTCGAGCGTCGCTGACTCGTAGAGCCGTCCGGCGCGCATCACCTGGCGAACGTTGCGCACGTCCCTGATGCGCTCGTGCGGCTTGCCGTCGATGATCGCGAGGTCCGCGATCTTGCCCGGGGCGATGCTGCCGTAGTCCTTCGTCTCCCCCATGACCGTGGCGGGCACGTACGTCGCGATCCGCAGCACCTGCGCCGCGGGGATCCCGGCCCGTTCGTACAGCTCCAGCTCACCGCGCAGGTCGCTGCCGTCGGTGCCCGGGACGAGCGGAACGCCGGCGTCGAAGAGGCGCTTGAGCATGCGCAGGTAGTTCGCGTCGGCCCGTTCGGCGATCTCCCGCGTGGGCGCGCTGGGAATGCCCAGCCCGAGCGGCGCGCCGCCGCGCGACGACATCCAGAGCTGCCATGTGCCGTCGATGACCGTGCCCCGCTCCCGGAACAGGTCGATCATCGCCGTGACGTCGGCGCCCTCCACGTCCAGGTGAGGCGCCACGATCTGGGATACGGTGGAGTATGCCCGCATCACCGGCCAGTAGAGCGAATCCTGGTAGAAGGTGGAGAACAGGAAGGCGGCGTGGTTGATCTCGTCGAAGCCAAGGCGCACCGCCGTCTGGGTGGTGATGCCGCGCGGGACGTGGCCGCTGAGGCGCATGCCGCGCCGCCGCGTTTCTTCGGCGATCGGCGGCACGAGGTCGGGGTGCACGAGATTGTACAGCTTGATCTGGCGATAGCCGAGCGAGTCGTACCGCGCGACCCACGCGCGCGCCTCGGCTTCGGTGCGCACGAGCACGTCGCTGGGACCGGCCCAGTGGCCCGGGCCCTCCATGAAGCCGCCAAGGATCACCCGCGGCGACACGATCTCCCCGCGCGCGGCGCGGTCCCGATGCGATACGGCGACGTCGGTGTCCGCCGCGAGGTCGCGCATGGTGGTGATGCCCTGGGACAGGTCGGACAATGAGCGCGTGCTCTGGGTGATGTGCTGCAGGTGGCCGTGCATGTCCCAGAGCCCCGGGATCACGGTCTTCCCGGAGGCGTCGATGATCCGTGCGTCGGCCGGGATGGCGACGTCGGGGCCGACGGCGACGATCCGGTCCCCGCGCACGAGGACGGTGGTGCGTGGAAGCACCACGGCACGCTCGCTGTCGAAGACGTCGCCGTTGATGACGGCGATTGCCGCGGCTGGCGAGGGAGCGAGCCGGCGCGCCAGCTCGGCGCCTTGCGCGTCGCGGAAGGCAATCTCGATGGCGCGGAACGCCGGCAGCAGCGGCTCGATGCCGCGTCGCACGGTGATGAACCAGCCCACCTGCCCGGCGAGCGGCTCGCCGCGTTCGTCGAGCCACAGCCCGGTCGGAACCGGGAAGTTGCCGTTGTACACCATGACCAGCCGCGCGCGTTGGCGCGCGCTGCCGATGCGGAAGGTGGAATCGCGGACGACCTCTACCCGCGCGGTGCCGGCCGGCAGGAGCGTCGCCGCGCGATTCGGTTGCGCCAGCAGGTGGCGGGCCAGCACCGCCTGGTCGAAGAGCGTCCCTGACCGGAGGCGATAGAACGCTCCGGTGGAGCGCGCCGCCCCGCGACGGGTGGAATCGGTGGTGCCCCAGAACACGGAGTCGCGCGCCACCTCGAACCGATCGTTCGGCGCGGGGAACGGCGACGGGATGTTGCCGTAGAGCGGGAGCTGCCAGGCCTCGCCGGCGAGGACCTCGCGATTCCGGATTCGATATCGCGCCTCGCTGCGCGCGCCCCGCTGGCGATCATAGTGGTGGTACCGCACGATCGTCGTGTCGCCGGCGGCCAGCACGAGCATCTCGCCGGCGGGGCGACCGTGGTTCAGGACGACGAAGTGCGTCGTGTCGGCGAGGAGGGCGAGAGCGAGAAGCGCGGTGAGCATCGGATGCCGGCCGGGTGGTCCGAATCAATGAACGGCGCCCCGGAGATCGTCCGGGGCGCCGCGTTCGAAGAGAGGCAGTGCTACTCGACCTTGAACTTCGCCGACTGCACGGTCTTGCCGTCAACGACGAGGTCGCACCGCCAGTCACCGGCGGCATCGGCCGCGATCGTCTTCGAGCTCCAGGACCGCCAGGGAGAGCCGCCGACCCTGAGGGGCACGCGATTGACCTCGACGTCTCCCTTGTACCACACGTGCTCGACCTGCGCATCCGCCGCGTTGGCGATCTTCATGTAGCAGTAGAGCGTGCCGGTGGCGGCGGGAAAGGATTCCGCCATGCCGGTGAGCTGTCGCTCGGCGACGGCGGTACCGATCGCGAGATCGGCGGTGACGGCGGCCTTCGGCCCCCCCGCCTGTTGCGCGTTCTGCGCGCCGAGGCTCGGCGTTACCACGATGATTGCTGCGAGAACGGCTGGCCAGTACTTGCGCATGAGGCACCTGGAGGGAGAGGGACGCCCTAAGGTGCGATTGGCCGCACAGGCGCGCAACCAGTGTGTTTCGCCCGGTCAGGCTTCAACGCTTTCGGAACCGCGATGAGCCTGATGAGCCTGATGAGCCTGATCTTCCTGATCCCTATGCGGCGCAGAATACCCGATGCACGTGAGGCCTCTCGCCAAAGTGCAGAAGGAGGCCAACCTGGATGTGTGTGGCCTTGAGATAGTTGTACAGCTGGCGCGAGGCGCTCGCCGGCAGCGAAGCCGTGGATTTGATCTCGATGACTACACGCCCTTCAACGACCATGTCCAGCCGCTGCCAGGCAATAGGACCTCCGTCGTACCACACCTGCACACTCATTTCACGAGTGACTCTGAACCCGCGCTTGAGCAGTTCCTTCTCGAGCGCCGCAGCATAGACGGACTCCAGGAAGCCGTAGCCCAGCGCGTTATAGACCGCGAAGAAGGCGGCAATAATGGTCCGTGTCAGCACGGAATCGACATACTCGTTTTTCATCCTGAATCATCAGGCTCATCAGGCTCATCGCCGTACCAAATTGTTGAGCCAGAACCGCCGCATTGCAGGCTCATCGCAGTACCGAATTGCTGAGACCAGAACCGCCACAATGCAGAAAGCCCCGCAGATGATCTCTGCGGGGCTTCTGTCGTCGAAGAGGAGACGGACTACTCGGTGTCGTCGGGCACTTCGTAGTTGACCGGCACCTCGGGATTCTCGAGCGCGTCCATGCTCTCCACCTTGCTGGGCTCGGCCGGGCGCGGCGGCTGCTCCGCGGGGATGTTCGTCACCTGGAGCACGATGCGGCGGTGGATCGGGTCCACCTCGTTCACGCGCATCTCGAGGTTCATCTGCTCGTACACGATCTCGGTGGGGCTGTCCGGAGTGGTCTTCTGGGTGGGATCGAGCAGCGTGAGCGGCACGAAGCCCTCGATGTCGTTGCCGATGTCCACCACCACGCCCTTGTCCATCAGGCGCACGACCTTCCCCGTCACGTCCATGTTGACGGGGTAATTCTCGCCGATGCGGAGCCACGGATCCTCCTCGGCCTGCTTGAGGCCCAGGGAGATGCGCTTGTTCTCGGCGTCGATGTTCAGGATCACCACGTCCACGTCGTCGGCCTTCTTGACCACTTCCGATGGATGCTGCACGCGCTTCGTCCAGCTCATGTCGGAGATGTGGATCAGGCCGTCGATGCCCGGCTCGATCTCGACGAACGCGCCGAAGCTCGTGAGGTTGCGCACCTTGCCGCGGATGCGCGTGCCCACCGGGTACTTCAGCGGCAGCACCACCCACGGATCCTGCTCCGTCTGCTTCATGCCGAGCGAGATCTTCTCCTCGTTCGGGTCCACCTTGAGGACGACGGCCTCGATGGTCTCGCCGATGGAGACGAGCTTCGAGGGGTGGCGGACGTTGCGCGTCCAGCTCATCTCGCTGATGTGCACGAGGCCTTCGATGCCCGGCTCCAGCTCGATGAAGGCGCCGTAGTTCGTGATGGAGACGACCTTGCCCTGCACGCGCGTGCCGACCGGGTACTTCTCCGCGACGTCCTTCCACGGATACGGGTGCAGCTGCTTGAGGCCGAGCGAGATGCGCTCCCGCTGCCAGTCGATGTCGAGGACCTTCACCTCGACTTCGCCGCCGATCTGGACCATCTCGCTGGGGTGCTGGATGCGGCCCCAGGACATGTCCGTGATGTGCAGCAGGCCGTCCACGCCGCCAAGGTCGATGAACGCGCCGAAGTCGGTGATGTTCTTGACGATGCCCTTCCGCACCTGGTCCTTCTCGAGCTCCTTCATCAACTTTTCGCGCTTGCCAGCCCGTTCGGATTCCAGAATGACACGACGGGACACGACAATGTTCCTACGGCGCTTGTTCAGCTTGATGATCTTGAACTCGAACTTCTGCCCGAGCAGCTCGTCGATGTTCGGCACGCGGCGGAGCGCGATCTGTGAACCGGGGAGGAACGCGTCCACGCCCATGAGGTCCACGACGACGCCGCCCTTGATCTTCTTCTGGAGCACGCCCTCGACCGGCTGGTCGCTCTCGTAGGCGACGCGGATGCGCTCCCACACGCGCATGAAGTCGGCCTTCTTCTTGGACAGGACGACCGAGCCCTCCTGGTCTTCCAGGTGCTCGAGCAGGACCTCGACCTCGTCGCCGGGCTTGAGGTCCGGCATGTCCTTGAATTCCTCGAGCGGAACGGTGCCCTCGGACTTGAAGCCGATGTCCAGGACCACGACGTTGTCGCGGACGCTCTGGACCTTGGCCTTCACGATCTCGCCCTCATCGATCGAGGCGAGGGATCCCTGGTAGAGATCCATCATCCGCTCGTAGTCGGATGAGGAATACTCGTCCTCGTCGTAGAGCTCGGGACGGCGGTTCATCAGCGGACGGAGCGTCGCACGCTCCTGGTCGCGGCGCTCCTGGGCGCGGGACGGCTTGGTTTCGAGGTCAGGCATGAAGACGGGCAATCTCCCTATCGCGGATCATCAGCTCGCCGCGCCGAGGTTGGGGTGACCGTTAGGTCATCCCGAACGAAGTGAGGGATCTGCAATTCACGTGCAGACCCCTCGCATACGCTCGGGGTGACATAGAGCCTGATATTATACCACTTCCGGTCAGCCGTTGGAAGTGCCGTCCGGACGGTGAGTTACGGCGTTTGCGATCGCCACGATCCGGTCCACCTGATCGGCCTGGGTCAGATAGGTCGTGTCGAGCAGGACGGAGTCGCGCGCCTGGCCGCTTTGCTGGGCGTCCCGGGCGTCCCGGTGCACCAGCTGGTCGGTCTCCTCGGCGATCTCCGAGTCGGTCGGCGAGCGGCCGAGGGTCTGGATCAGCCGGCGACGCGCCCGCTCCCACGGGTCCGCCACCAGGAAGATCTTGACCTGGGCGTCCGGGAGCACCGCTGTTCCGATGTCCCGGCCGTCCACGACGACCGCGTGCGCGGCCGCGGTGGCCCGGACCTGCTCGTTGACCCAGGCCCGGACCCCCGGCATCCGGGCCACGGCAGACACGCGCTGGGTGACCGGGGCTCCCCGGATCTCGTCCTCGACGGGTTGCCCTTCGATGAGCGGGACGAACGAGCGGGTGCCGGCCCGCAGCCGGATGCCCCTGGCCGCTTCGAGCACCTCGCTCTCGATCCAGCGCGACGCGTCCTGCTCCCCCCCGGCGCGAAGCCGCGCCGCGGTGGCCGCGCGATACAGCGATCCCGAGTCCACATGGCGGATGCCGAGGCGCTCGGCCACCCACTGGGCGGTGGACGATTTCCCCGAAGCGGCGGGGCCGTCGATGGTGATGATCAGGTGCTTCATGATGTGAGGCGGGCGAGCTCCGTCCAGAACTGCGGGAAAGAAACCTGAACGCAGCCCGGATCATCAATGGCCAGCTGGTTTCCGGCCAGAGCGCCGAGCACCGCGAACGACATCGCGATGCGGTGGTCACCGCCCGTGACCACGGCGCCGCGGAGCGCCTTCCGTGACCCGGTGATCCGGAAGCCATCCTCCAGCTCCTCGGCGTCCGACCCGATCCGCTGGAGGTTATCCACCACGAGCCGGATCCGGTCGCTTTCCTTCACCCGCAGCTCGGCCGCCCCCCGCACCTCCGACGATCCGTCCGAGCGCGCGGCAAGGCAGGCAAACAGCGGCAGCTCGTCAATGAGCGAGGGCACCTCGTCCTCCTCGACGGTGACACCCGTCAGCGCGGAGGGACGCGCGAGGATCGTCCCAACGGGCTCCCCCCCTTCATCCCGCACGTCAACGAACTCGAGATCCGCGCCCATCCGGCGAAGCAGCCGGAAGAATCCTGTGCGGGTGTCGTTGAGGCACACATCCCTCACGGCAATCTCCCCCGAGTCCGCGAGCACCCCCAGCGCCACGAAGAAGGCCGCGGACGAGGGATCGCCGGGGATCACGGCATCGGCTGGCAGCAGCACCTGCGCGGCGGGCACGCGAATCACGCCACCCTCCTCCAGCACATCCACGCCACGCGCCCGGAGCATGCGCTCCGTGTGGTCGCGGGAGCGGTGGGGCTCGTGAACCGCGGCCTCCACACCGCCAAGAACTGCCGCGAGCAGGACGGCGCTCTTGACCTGCGCACTCGCCACGGCGGACCGCCAGATGACCTCGCGCAGTGGTCCCCCCGCCACGCTCATCGGCAGCCCCCCGTTCGCGGCCAGCGTCACGCGCGCGCCCATGGCCCGGAGTGGCTCCGCGATCCTGCGCATGGGCCGGCGACTGAGGCTCGCATCTCCCTCGAACGTCGCGGCGAGACCGGCTCCCGCCACGATCCCCGCCATGAGCCGCGCGGTGGTGCCGCTGTTGCCGCAGTCGATCGGATCGGCGGGACCGGAGAGGAACCGTGTCGGCCGGCCGGTGACCACGACCTGCGGGCCGAGCGCCGGGATGCCGGCGCCGAGCGCCCGGAGCGCCAGCGCCGTGGACCGGACATCCGCGCTGTCGAGCGCGCCGGAGATCCGCGACTTGCCGCGGGCCACGGCGGCGAGCATCAGGGCCCGGTGCGAGATCGACTTGTCGCCTGGAGGGGTGACTTCTCCGTGAACCTTCAGCGCCCTCAGCGGAGCCACTGCTCCAGCGCGGTGGCGAGGTCGGTCTTCTCGTCGCGGTACTTGACGATGACCGGCGTCTGGAGCGACAGCCCGTGCTCCCTGCCCCAGGGGGAGGTGACCGAGCGCGCGCCCGGCACCACGACGGCGCCTTCGGGAATCTCGAGCGGCCGCTCGGCGCTTCCGGCCAGCAGCTGCTCGTTCACGAGGTCGTACACGCGCGTGCCGCGCGTGAGCACGACGCCGGCCGCGAGCACCGCGCGCTTGCGGACCACCGTGCCTTCGTAGACGCCGCAGTTGCCACCGACGAGGACGTCGTCCTCGATGACCACGGGGCTGGCGTTCACGGGCTCGAGCACCCCGCCCACCTGCGCAGCGGCGCTCAGGTGCACGCGCTCGCCCACCTGCGCGCACGAGCCCACGAGCGCGTGCGAGTCCACCATGGTGCCGGTGCCGACGTGCGCGCCGACATTGATGTACATCGGGGGCATGCACACGACGCCGGACGCCACGTACGCGCCGCGCCGGATGGTCGAGCCGCCTGGCACGATGCGCACGTTGTCCTTCTCGGAGAAGCGGCGGGGAGGAAAGGTGTCCTTGTCCACGAAGCTGAAGCCGTGCAGGCCGGCAACGCGCGGTGGATACAACGACATGTCCCGCAGCTTGCCCACGCGGAAGCCGAGCAGGATTCCCCGCTTCACCCAGGGCACGGCCCGCCACTCGCCACTGTCACCGCGCTCGGCGGCGCGCACTTCACCCGCTTCGAGCGCATCGAGCAGCCGCTCCACCACTTTCCGTTTTGCGCGCACGCCCTTCGCCGCGTCCGGGTCCGCGAAGTGTTTCTCGACGTCCGCCTCGAGCTCGCGCGCGTCGAGCGTCACGCGATCGCTCCAGCGTGCTTCAGCGCCGACCGCACGGCGTCGGTGTGCTTCTCGTCCATGGGCACGAGGGGGAGGCGCACCCGGTTGTCCATCCGGCCGAGCATGGCCATCGCCGCCTTCACGGGCAGCGGGTTGGACTCGATGAATGCCGCGCGCATCCAGGGGAGCAGCTTGAAGTGGAGGTCGCGCGCCGCGGCGAAATCGCCGCGCAGCGCCGCTTCGCACAGCTGCGCCATGCCGCGCGGCGTGGCGTTCGACACGACGGAGATGACGCCGTCGGCGCCCGCCGCCATGAGGCCCAGGGTGATCTCGTCGTCACCGGAGAGCACCGAGAAGTGACCGGGCCGGTCCTTGATGATATCCGCGATCTGCGCCGGGTTCCCGGACGCCTCCTTCACCGCGACGATGTGCGGGATCTCCGCGAGCGCGAGCGTGGTCTTCGCCTCGATGTTGCTGCCGGTGCGCCCGGGCACGTTGTATACGACGATGGGCAGGTCGGTGGCGTCGGCCACCCGCCTGAAGTGCTCGATGATGCCGCGCTGCGGCGGCTTGTTGTACATCGGCGAGACGTGCAGCAGGTGCGTGGCGCCCGCGGCCTTCATCTCCTTCGAGAGCGCGACCGCCTTCGCGGTGTCGTTCGAGCCCGCGCCGGCGATCACGGGCACGCGGCCCTTCGCCTGCTCCACGGTGATCTCGACGACGCGACGATGCTCGGCGGGGGCCATCGTGGCCGCCTCGCCCGTTGAGCCGCACGGGATCACCATGTGGATGCCCTGCTCGATCTGCCAGTCCACCAGCGCGCGCAGCGCCTTCTCGTCGAGCGATCCGTCCTTCTGCCACGGCGTCACGAGCGCCGTGCCGCACCCCGTCAGCTTGCCGGTCATGTTGGTCACCCGCGAATGACGTCCTGCATGGTAAACACTCCCTGCCTGCCCGCCAGCCAACGCGCGGCGAGGAGGGCGCCGTCGGCGAACACCCGCCGGTCGCGCGCGACGTGCTCGATCCGGATCTGCTCGAACGGCGCGTCGAAGATGAGCTCGTGCGTGCCGGGCACCGCGCCCGTGCGCACGCTGGTGATCGGCACGTCCCTGCCCCACTCTGCCGCCGCCGCGCGCTCGAGGCTCGCCGCGGTGCCCGACGGCGCGTCCTTCTTCGCCGTGTGGTGCGTCTCGATGAGGTGCGCGTCGAACCCGGGCGCCGCCTTCAAGGCGCGCGCGGCGGCCCGGACGATCTCCGTGAACGCCGCCACTCCCGGCGAGAAGTTCGGGGCCACGAGGAGGCCGGCGCCCGCCTTGCGCGCGTGCGCCTCGATGGCCTCACGTTGCTCGTACCAGCCGGTGGTGCCGACCACCACCGCACAGCCGGCATCCAGCGCCGCCCGGATGTTCGCGGGAGCGGCAGTTGGCACCGTGAACTCCACAGCGACCTCCGCGCCCCGCAGCGCTTCCTTCGTCACGGCGGGTGCGTCGCCCCCATGCGGGTCTATGCGGGCCACGACCTCGCAGCCGCGCTCGGCCGCGAGCTGCTCGATGGCGCGTCCCATCTTCCCGAGTCCGATGATCGCGAGGCGCGTCATGGTGCCTTCCCCCCGAAGAACTCGCCGTGAAGGCGCTGCATCAGCGGGTTCACCTCGTCGGCGTCCAGCACCATGGTGAGGTTGATCCCCGTGGCGCTCAGGGAGAGCATGTGCAGCCGGATGGCGCCGATGCACTTGAGCGCCCGCGACATGGAGTCGCTGCTCTCGCTCATGCCGGCGCCCACGACGGCCACGATCCCCCGGTCGCTCTCGATGGCCACGTCACCGAGCTGGCGCAGCTCCCCCATCAGCTCCTCCATCCGGCTCGCGTCGTCGATCGTCACCGAGACCGACACCTCCGACGTGGCCACGACGTCCACCGAGATCCGGTGCTTCTCGAACACGGCGAACAGCTCGCGCATGAATCCCTCGTTCAGGAGCATGCGCGGCGAGCGCACCTTCACGAGCGTCACCTTGCTCTTCCCCGCGATCGCGGTCACCGGACGGCGGGGCGCGTCATGGGTGATCACCGTGCCCTGGCCGGACGGGTTGTGCGAGTTCAGCACGTAGACCGGGATGCCGATGCGAACGGCGGGAGCGATGGTGTACGGATGCAGCACCTTGGCGCCGAAGGACGCGAGCTCCGACGCCTCCTCGAAGCCCACCGCCTCGATGGTGCGCGCACCCTGCACCACGCGCGGATCCGCCGTGAGCATCCCGTCCACGTCGGTCCAGATCTCGATGGCATCCGCTTTCAGCGCCGCGCCCACCAGCGACGCGCTGTAGTCCGAGCCGCCGCGCCCCAGCGTCGTCGTGATGCCGCCCTTCAACGTGGAGCCGATGTAGCCGCCCATGATGGGCACGGCCCCGCGCTTCACGATCGGGAGCAGCTGTTCGCGTGCCGCCTCGGCGATCGCATCGGTCTGGGGCTCCGCGCGCGTGAACTGGTCGTCGGTGAGCATCACCTTGCGCCCGTCCACGTGCTCGGCGGGCACCCCTTCCTTGCGGAAGGCCGCCGCGCACATGAGGGACGAGATCTGCTCGCCGAACGACGCCACCGCATCGAGGCTGCGGGGCGTCATGTGGCCGAGGACCGAGAGCGCCTCCGCGAGGCTCGCGATGTCATCGAACATGCCGCCGAGATCATCGGCCATGTCCACGCCATCCGCGGTGTCAGCGCCGAGCAGCGCCTCGGCCTCGCGGAGATGTCGCTCGCGAAGGTTCTGGACCGCGCGCATGGCACCGATGAGATGCCCCTTCGCCGCCTGCTCGGCGAGCGCGATCAGCACGTTCGTCGTGCCGCCGAGCGCGGAGACGACGACGATCGGCTGCCGGTCGAGCCGAGAGCGGACGATGCCGGCAGTACGGCGGATGGCGGTGGCGTCGCCCACGGACGTCCCGCCGAACTTGCAGACGATCACAGGCTGCTCAACCGGCCGGTGGCGGCCATGAGCTCGGCGTTCAACACCGACGCCCCTGCCGCGCCGCGCACGATGTTGTGACCGAGCGCCGCGAGCCGCACGTGGTACACCGGGTCGGGCCGGATGCGTCCGACCGTCACCGTCATCCCGCGCCCGGCATCCACGTCGCGACGCGGCTGGGGACGGTCCGGCGCATCGGTGACGGCGAGCGGCCGGTCCGGCGACGACGGCAGCCCGCTCGATTCCGGCGCGCCCCGCCACGCCGCAACCGCCTCGCGCACGGTGTCGATGTCGGCCGCCCGGTCCAGCTCGACCGACATGACGATCGTGTGCCCATGCTCGACCGGCACGCGGTTGGTGTGGGAGCTGACGCCGATGGCCGCCTCGGTGATGCGGCCGCCGGTCACGGTGCCGAGAAACTTGCGGATCTCGGCCTCGAGCTTCGGCTCCTCGTCCTTGATGAAGGGAATGACGTTGCCGAGGATGTCGAGCGAGGCCACGCCGGGATAGCCGGCACCCGACACCGCCTGCATCGTGGCGGCGAAGACGCGCTTCACCCCAAAGCGCTCGTGCAGCGGCGCGAGTGGGAGCACGGCGGCGATCGCGGCGCAATTCCCGTTCGTCACGATCGCGCCCGACCAGCCACGCCCGCGGCGCTGCGCGTCGAGCACGTCCAGGTGGCCGGGATTCACCTCGGCGATCACCAGCGGCACGTCCTCGTCCATCCGGTAGTTCTTGGCGTTGCTGAGCACCGTTCGCCCCGCGCGCGCGAAGGCTGCTTCCGCCTCCCCCGCGATCGATGAGTCGAGCGCGGAGAAGACGATGGGCGACTTCACGTGCTTCGGGTCGCAGGCAAGAACGGAAAGATCCGCGATCCGCGCGGGAATGACGTCGTCTCCGATCCAGCGCGCGGCGTCGCGATACGGCTTGCCGGCCGACCGTTCCGAGGCCGCGACTTCGGCCAGCTCGAACCAGGGGTGATTCGCGAGCAGGCGAATGAACGCCTGCCCCACGGCGCCCGTGGCGCCAAGAACGGCAACCGGAACCTTCGACGGGCCGAATGGCGACGGCCGCGTCATCCCTTCAGCAGCTCCCGCACGATCCGGATGTAGCCGTCCACCGCGGCGCGCAGCTGCTCGATCTCGACGTACTCGTCCGGCGTGTGCGCGACGTGGATGGATCCGGGGCCGAAGAGCAGCGGCTTCCCCCACTTCTTCAGGAGAGGGATGTCCGTCGTATAGGAAACGGGGGCGACCTCGAAGCCGCCAATCGTCTCGAACTTCTGCGCGGGAATGTGGGAGCCGTACTCGAGCTCCGCCGCGTCGCCCACCCATGCTTCCAGCGCCTTCTTCACCGGCTTCACATCGCCGACCAGCCGGAACATGAGCTCCACCTCGGCGAGGTCGGGGATGATGTTCCCCGCGGTGCCGGCGCGGATGACGCCGACGTTCACCGTGGTCTGGCCGAGCACGGGATCGACCGGCAGCGCAAGCGCGGGAAGCGTCGGCAGGAGCCGGAGCATGGGCTCGATGGCGGACACCCCGAGCTCGGGATAGGCGGAGTGCGCTGCGCGACCGCGGAACCGCAGCGTGGCGCGAAGTGATCCCTTGGCGCCGCTGGCCAGCTTGTTCTCGGTGGGCTCGCCGTTCACGAGGAAGCGGCTGGTGGCGGCCAGGCGATTGGCCGCCCGGGCGCCATCAGACCCCTGTTCCTCACCGACGACGAACAGCAGATCCACACGATTCTCGCCCTCGCGAGAGAGCCGGTCAGCGGCCGCCATCATGGCCGCCGCGATCCCCTTGGCGTCGCTCGATCCCCTTCCATAGAGCCGTCCACCTTCCTCCCGGGGCGCGATGTAGGGAGGAACGGTGTCGAGGTGCGTGGAGAGTGTGACGCCGTTGCCCTTCCGGGTGGCCCACACGTTCGCGCGACCCTTCGAGACTTCCTGAAGCTCGACATTCCAGCCGCGAGCCAGCAGCCAGCGGGAGACGAACTCAACCGCGGGGCCCTCCGAACCGGTGGATGACTCTATCGCCAGGAGTTCGGCGGCGAGGCCGACAACGTCTACCATGGGCGGGAAGTTAACGCGACCGTGATGTGCATCGGCTCGCCACGAAGCAAATGGCGAGCCGAACCCTTGTCATTTCGAGCGTTGCGAGAAATCTGCACCCAAGTGCAGATCCCTCGCTTCGCTCGGGATGACCAGACTCACCCAGCCGCGCAGGGTGGCCCGGGCGGGCCTGCCAGACGCAGGAACCGCCAGAACGACTCGCGCACGTGCACGAGGGCGTCGCGCACCACCAGCGAGTCCATTTCGGCGGTCACGGCGCGGTCATCGAGGTCGGTGAGCCGCACAACCTCGAGACAGAGCTCACCGCTCCCCGCGCGCTCCGCGCGGAACCAGATCTTCCGGTTGCCGTGCACCACCAGGCTCGGCCTGTCGGCGAATGGGAAGAAGCGTCCCGTGACGATGACGGGGCTGGTGGCCGAGCCGAGCAGCGACGTCCCATCCGACCAGCCGGCCGGAAGCGGTGCGGCACCGAGGTGGTCGAAGATCGTCGGCCAGACGTCCACATGCGACGACAGCTGGGCGGTGCGCTGGGTGGCCGTCAGTCGCGCTCCCGGCAGCCGGAGGAAGAACGGTACCTGCACCTTCACGTTCCAGAAGGTGGCCGACGCATGGCCAAATCCGCCGTGATCGCGAATCTCCTCGCCATGATCCGAGGATACGAGGACGATGGTGGAGTCCGGATTCCCTATGTGCGCCATCGCCTGCCGGAAGTAGTCGTCGGCCTGGATGACGTCGTTCATGTAGTTCGGGCGCGCCTTCGGGCCCACCAGCGGGAAGCGGCGATGCTCCGGCTTCGCCGACGTGAACGGGTAGTGCGGCGTGTAGAAGAAGGCGAGGATGAAGTACGGGCGCCCGTCGGCGCGGCGCTCGCGCACGTACCGGCCGAGCTGGGCCAGCGCCTCGTCGTCGTTGGCCGGGAACACCACCTCGTCGAAGGTGCGGATGAGCTGGTCCGTGGGGTACGGGTTCAGCCGCGACGACGAGATGAAGAAGGTGTGATAGCCGTTTCGCTTCAGCACCTCGATGGGATAGGCAGGCACCCGCTCGCCGACGAACGCGTTGAAGGCATGCGAGCGAAGCGCATACAGCAGGCCGAAGATCCCCGCCTCCGACACGTGTCCCGTGCTGTAATGGCGAGCCGACGTCATGACGTCCGGCCGGGCGCCGAATGCACGCATGTTCGGCGTGAGGTCGCCGCCGGTCATGTCGGCGCGCAGCCCGTCGGGGATGTAGAAGACGATGTTCGGGCGGCGGGCCAGGACCGGGCTCGCGTCCGTCGGCGCGAGCACGGGATATCCCGCGTCGCCCGTGCGCGGCGTCACCGCGATGTGGGGCCGCGCGTCGGTCCGCAGCAGGAGCTGCCGGCCGAGTGGAAGGGCGCTGGTGAACTCGGAGCGCAGGGTCCCGATGTCACGCTCGTTCACCTGGAAGAGCGCCAACCCTCCGGGAACGGCCATGAGCATCGCGGTTCCCGCGGCGCGCGGCAGCGCTCCGTTGCGCCAGTTGGCGACGCGCACCGCGACGAGGCAGAGTGCCACCTGCGCGACGAGCAACCCCGCCGCCGCGCCCAGCACCCGGGCGACTTCGGCAGGCTGGATCCCGAGGTCGCGCCGGAGGGCGGCGTCCGCGAGGATCCTGACGACGTCGAACTCGTAGAAGTGGATGCCGTAGTCCTGGAAGATCAGGACCTCGATGAACACCAGCACGACGGCGGCCGTGAGGCCGACCGACAGCGCAATGGTCCCACCGGTACTGGAAGCCGGGGCGCTCTCCTCGCCGCGCTCCCGCAGCCGGCGCACGATCCAGCGCGCCCCGAACAGAGCCCCGACCACCAGCGCGCCGAGCAGCGACACCGCGTAGATGGAGAAGCCGGTGAACGCGCGCTCCATCCCCGTCCAGTCAGGATGACGCGGATCGACGACCGCGGCCAGCAGCCGGTCGGCACGCCCCTGGAGGAATGCGATGAGGCCCAGGACGTTGGCGAAGACGACCAGAACGATCGTGCGATGACCCATGAATTCCGCTGCGCGCTGCGATGGCCGGGGCGGGACTCGAACCCACAACCCCTTTCGGAGAGCAGATTTTAAGTCTGCTGCGTATACCAGTTTCGCCACCCGGCCGACCAGCCTGGACAAAGCAAACGGCGGGACAGCGGTCATGCCGCCGCCCCGCCGCAGAATGTGCTCTACCGTGCAGATCCCTCTTGATGAACCGCAGTTCCCTCGCTGCGCTCGGGACAAGCGCTTCGCTCGGGATGACTGCGTCAGAGCGGGAAACGGGACTCGAACCCGCGACCCCAACCTTGGCAAGGTTGTGCTCTACCAACTGAGCTATTCCCGCGAGGGCCGAAATATACCCGCAGCCCCGGGAGTGAACAAGCGTATCAGGGCCGCTCACCCAGTGCGTGAACCGAG
>Ga0307505_10000560_pt1 | contig 39883 bp, 35 predicted proteins | sample 23_S_MG_FD_202183 | JGI IMG/M metagenome (GOLD analysis project Ga0307505, IMG submission 202183) | Soil microbial communities from Populus trichocarpa stands in riparian zone in the Pacific Northwest, United States - 23_S | ecosystem: Environmental > Terrestrial > Soil > Riparian zone > Trees...
TCGACACGCCGGGGCATGTCGATTTTTCGTACGAAGTAAGCCGTTCGCTCGCTGCGTGCGAGGGAGCACTGCTCGTGGTCGACGCCGCCCAAGGGGTCGAGGCACAGTCCGTCGCCAACTGCTACACCGCAGTGGAGCAGGGGCTGGAAGTCATTCCGGTTCTCAACAAGATCGATTTGCCGACGGCCGACATCGAACGTTCCAAGACCGAGATCGAAGCCGTCATCGGCATCGACGCCAGCGAGGCGATATCGATCAGCGCCAAGACGGGTGCCAATGTCATTGAGGTGCTCGAGGCGATCGTCGCGCGCATCCCCCCGCCGAAGCCGCGCGATACGGCCAAGTTGCAGGCACTGATCATCGATTCCTGGTTCGACAACTACCTCGGCGTGGTCTCGCTCGTGCGCGTCATGCAAGGCGAAATCAAGCCCAAGGACAAGATCCTCGTGATGTCGACCGGACGCTGGCATGAGGTCGATCAGGTCGGCGTGTTCACCCCCAAGCGCCTCGTGAAGCCGAAACTGGGTGGCGGCGAAGTGGGCTGGGTCACGGCATCGATCAAGGAGGTCAATGGTGCCCCGGTCGGTGACACCTTGACCCTGAACAGCGACCCCGCAGCGCATCCCTTGCCGGGCTTCCAGCAGGTCCAGCCGCGGGTGTTTTCCGGCCTGTTTCCGGTGATGGCCGACGATTATCCGGCGCTGCGCGAGGCATTGGACAAACTCAAGCTCAACGATGCCGCACTGAATTTCGAGCCGGAGAGTTCCGAGGCGATGGGGTTCGGCTTTCGATGCGGATTCCTCGGCCTGCTGCACATGGACATCATCCAGGAGCGCCTCGAGCGCGAGTACGACCTGGATCTCATCACGACCGCGCCGACAGTCGTCTACGAAGTAGTCAAGACCGACGGCTCGGTCCTGGCACTGGACAATCCAGCCAAGCTGCCGCCGTCGCAGTACATCGAGGAAGTTCGCGAACCGATCATCGTCGCCAACATCCTCACCCCGCCCGACTACATTGGCGCGGTGATCAAGCTGTGCGAGGAAAAGCGTGGCGTGCAGCGTTCGATCAACTACATGGCGAGCCAGGTGCAGATCAGCTACGAATTGCCGCTCGCCGAAGTCGTGCTCGACTTCTTCGACAAGCTCAAGTCGGTATCGCGTGGTTACGCCTCGATGGACTATCACTTCGACCGGTTCCAGGTCGGACCGCTGGTGCGCCTGGACATACTGATCAACGGCGAGCGTGTCGATGCGCTCAGCCTTATTTTGCATCGCAGCGTCGCCGATCGGCGTGGCCGGGATCTGGTCGAGCGCATGAAGGATCTGATTCCGCGCCAGCAGTTCGACGTCGCGATCCAGGGAGCGATCGGTGCCCAGATCATCGCCCGGTCCACGGTCAAGGCACTGCGCAAGAACGTGCTGGCCAAGTGCTATGGCGGCGACGTGTCGCGCAAGCGGAAACTTCTGGAGAAGCAGAAGGAAGGCAAGAAGCGCATGAAACAGGTTGGCCGCGTCGATATTCCGCAGGAGGCGTTCCTCGCTGTCCTGCAGGTCGATTCCAAGTGAGGCAGCGGCGCGCCGCCGTGCCGAAGGATCCATCGGGGAGCTACGGATGAATTTCGATTTCGCATTGTTGCTCGTTGTCTTGACCGCTCTGGCCGGGGTGATCTGGCTGATAGACCACCGTGTATTCGCCCCGCGGCGTCAACGTGCTGCGCTTGAAATCGGCGAAATGACGGCGCTTGCCGAAGACGAGCGCAAGACACGCATTCAGGCTGCCCTGCGCGAGCCCGTCGTCACCGAGTACGCACGTTCGTTTTTTCCTGTGCTGTTCGTGATCCTGCTGTTGCGATCGTTCGTCGCTGAACCGTTCAAGATCCCGTCGGGTTCGATGATTCCAACCTTGCGCATCGGCGATTTCATTCTCGTCAACAAGTTCGCCTATGGTTTGCGGCTTCCGGTGCTGAACAACCGGTTTCTCGATCTGGGGTCGCCGCAGCGCGGCGATGTCATGGTGTTTCGCTATCCGGGGCATTCCTGCGAGCGCGGGGGTCAACCGGTTCGCAGCCTCAATCCTTGCAACCAGCCGATCCAGGCCGTTCCGCACCAGAATTACATCAAGCGCGTCATCGGCCTGCCCGGCGACGAAATCACCTATCGAAACAAGATCCTCTACGTGAATGGCGAGGAGATCGTGCAGCAGTACATCGGTCCGTACACGGGGCCGTCCGAACAGACGCAAAGCCTCGCGAGCGGTCGCGTCAGCGACGAGAAGCTGGGTAGCGAGGCACATCGCATGATGACCTTGCCGTCTCGCCCTCCGGATCGGGAAGGAACCTGGACGGTTCCGGACGCCAGCTATTTCGTCATGGGCGACAATCGCGACAGCAGCGCCGACAGCCGCTCCTGGGGGTTCGTGCCTGAGCAAAATCTGGTCGGGCGGGCGATGATCGTGTGGATGAACTGGGATGGCGGCCTGTTCAGTCCCGACATCGACCTGGGCCGGATCGGCACCGTGGTGCGGTAACCCCGGGCCGCCGGGATCCACCCATGAATTTCGATCTGGCCTTCTGGCTTGTTGTTCTCGTGGTGCTGTCCGGTCTGATCGGGCTGTCCGATCGACTCGCGTTCGCACCGGTCCGGCGCCGGCGTGCTGCAGAAATTGCGGGCATCGCCGCGCTCTCGGAAAGCGAACGCAACGCGCGTGCGCGCGACGCATTGCGCGAACCTGTCGTTGTCGACTATGCGCGATCGTTCTTCCCGGTCCTGCTGGTCATTCTCATCCTGCGCTCGTTCATCGCCGAACCGTTCAAGATCCCGTCCGGCTCGATGATTCCGACCTTGCGTGTCGGCGACTACGTCCTCGTGAGCAAGTCCGCCTACAGCGTGCGTCTGCCGGTGCTGAACACGCGGATTCTCGATATCGGGTCGCCGCAACGTGGGGATGTGGTCGTGTTTCGCTATCCCGAGGACCCCCGCCAGGACTACATCAAGCGCGTGATCGGACTGCCTGGCGACAGCGTGATCTACCGCAACAAGACGTTGTACGTGAACGGCGAGGAGATCGCCCAGACCTACGTCGGTCCGTACATCGGGCCTTCCGCCGACGGCGCCCGCCTCGGCAATGCGCAGGTGCGTGTTGAAAAGCTCGGCGCGCGCGAGCATCGTATGCTCACCCTCCCGGGCGCCGGCCGAGAAGGCGAGTGGCAGGTACCGGCTGCGAGCTTTTTCGTGATGGGCGACAATCGCGACAACAGCGAGGACAGCCGGGTCTGGGGATTCGTGCCGGCAGACAACCTTGTCGGCAGGGCTTTCATGGTATGGATGCACTGGCACGACGGCATCGATTTCGGCCGTATCGGCATGATCATCAGATAAAGAGGGCAAGGTTATGGCTGTCAATCGTCCGCGTGGTATCACCCTGATCGGATTCGTCATGCTCCTGATCGTCGCTGGGTTCTTTGCCTACCTGGCCATGCGTCTCGTGCCTGTATACATGGAGTACATGGGTGTCGTGAAGGCCATGGAGCAGGTGCGCAAGGAACCCGGCATCACCAGCCGATCCTCCGAGGAAATCAAAGGCTCCCTGGCCCTGAAATTCAATACCCAGTACGTCGGCGAGAAAGCGATTCCGGCGCAGGCGATCCAGATCCTTCGTCAGGGGGGCGGCTCGACGCTACGTATCCGCTACGAACGCCGCGTACCGTTCATCCACAACATCGAACTGCTCGCGACGTTCGACAAGTCGGTGAGTCTGTCCGGAGGGGGCGTCGATTAAGCACGAGGCACTTGGGCATACGTTTCGCGATGCACAGTTGCTCGAGCAGGCGCTGACGCATCGCAGCGCGGCTCGTCGCAACAATGAACGGCTGGAATTTCTCGGCGATGCGCTGGTCAACCTGATCGTGGCGGAGTTCGTCTACGAGCAGTATCCGCGCGCCAGCGAAGGCGAAATGACCCGTCTGCGCGCCTCGCTGGTCAGCGGCAGTGCGCTCGCCGAACTCGCCCGCGCCGAAGAGGTCGGCGATGCGCTCGTGCTGGGTCCGGGCGAACTCAAGAGCGGCGGGTTCCGCCGCGAATCGATCCTCGCCGACACCTTCGAGGCGCTCATCGCCGCGATCTATCTGGATGCCGGCTGGGATGCCTGTCGCGCGCTCGTGCGGCGCCTGTTCGCGGAACGCGTCGCTGCAGCCGAGGGCAAGGTGGACAAGGACGCCAAGACCACCCTGCAGGAGGTGCTCCAGGCGAAAGGCCATGCACTGCCGGCCTACGAACTCGTGGCCAGCAGTGGTGATGATCACGCCAAGACCTTCGAGGTTGCCTGCGATGTCGCCGCATTTGGTCTGCGCGCGATCGGCCACGGTTCGAGCCGGCGCGCCGCCGAGCAGGCCGCGGCCGAATCGGTGCTCGGCCTGTGGCGCGAAGCCGTTGCCGCCGGGGCCAGGAAACCGGTCGAGATTCGGCCGGCTTCGACATGAGCGAGAACCCGACCAGTCACCGATTCGGGCATGTCGCCCTGCTCGGTCGTCCCAATGTTGGCAAGTCGACCCTGCTCAATACCTTGATCGGCTCGCCGCTCAGTATCGTCTCACCAAAGCCGCAGACCACGCGGCACCGGATTCTCGGCATAGCGACGCGCGAGGACGCGCAGATCGCGTTCCTCGACACGCCGGGTCTGCATCTGGGCGGCAAGCGGGCCATGAACCGGCAGCTCAACCGCGTCGCCCGCCAGGTACCGGACGAGGCCGATGTGCTCGTGCATGTCATCGCCGCACCGCGTTGGACCGACGAGGACGAACAGGTGTGGAACCTGCTGGTCCGTCACCCGGTTCCGCGCCTGCTCGCGATCAACAAGATCGACCGGATCAAGGAAAAAGCCGAACTTCTGCCGTTCGTCGCGCGTATCACCGAAGCGCATGACTATGCCGCCGTTCACTATCTGCGGGCCACCCACGGCGATGGCGTCGAGAGCCTGCTCGCCGATATCGTGGCGCGGCTTCCGCTCGCCGAGGCGCGCTACGAAGAGGATGAGCTCACCGATCGCAGCGAGCGCTTCCTGGCCGCCGAAGCGGTGCGCGAGCAACTGATGCTGCGCCTTTCCGACGAACTGCCCTATGCGACCAGCGTGGAAATCGAGCGTTTCGAACAGACCGGCGACCTTGCACGCATCGCGGCCGCGATCTGGGTCGAGCGCGCGGGCCAGAAGGCAATCGTGATCGGCGCCGGAGGTGCCCAGCTCAAGGCCATCGGCATCGGCGCGCGCAAGCGCATGGAGCACCTGTTCGGCAGTCGCGTGTTTCTCGAGCTTTGGGTCAAGGTGCGCGAGAACTGGTCCGACGACGAAGCTTCGTTGCGCCAGTTCGGCTACTCCGACTAAGCCGACGCAGGGCGCGCCGGCAGGTTCTCGACCGGATCGGACGACCGACGCAGGCGACGCGATGCGCATTGAATCCGAACCCGCCCTGATCCTGCACGCGCGTGCGTACCGAGAAACCTCACTGCTGCTTGAATGCATCACGCGGGACTATGGTCGCGTGGGCCTGGTCGCCCGTGGCGTCCGGCGCGAGCGTTCGCGTATCCCGCGGGGTCTGCTGCAACCCCTGCAACCTTTGTTGCTGGGCTGGAGCGGAAACGGCGAACTCGCAACGCTGACGGCGGCGGAAGCCGCGGACGGGCCGATCACGTTGGTCGGCGAGCGCCTGTACTCGGCGATCTACCTCAACGAACTCGTCCTGCGCCTGTGCGTGCGTGCCGATCCGCATCCGGATCTGTTCGCGAGCTACGTGGAGTGTCTGCGCCGTCTCGAGCGCGCGGAGCCCGAAGCCTGGACCTTGCGCCGCTTCGAGCGTGACCTGCTTGCCGGACTGGGCTACGCGCTCGTGCTCGACCGCGAAACCGACACCGGCGAACCGCTGCAACCCGATGCGGACTATCACTATGTCGCGGACAGCGGCCCGGTTCGCGGCAATGGGCCTGCGCGCGAACGCTCCATCCAGGGCGCCGCGTTGCTTGCGCTCGCACGCGACGAGATGCCCCAGCCGCGGCATTCGGGCCAACTGCGCCGGCTCATGCGCATGCTCATCCGTCACCACCTCGGCGGAGCCGACCTCAATGCCTGGACGATGGCGCCACCACGCGCGCCTGCAGGGAAGGGCGACGCGCCGCCGGCATGAAGCCGAGCGATCCCCGGTCGCCTGTTCACGCGCCAGCCTGCGTGTTTCGTTGCGCCGCCAGGTTGATCCTCACGCGAATCAGGCCGCAGTCTTGATTGCCGAGCGGGTGTCCGCACAGATCCTGATCAACGCGCGCAAAGCCGACCCATCGTGTACAGCTCCCGGTCCGATGGTCCTGCGCAGTGCTGCGACGGCGGCAGCAACTGCTGGCGCTCCGCAGAACCCGGCCGATGCATCCAGACGATGCAGGCGATCCTGCAGTGCTGGCGCGTTGCCCGCGCCGACAAGTTCCGCCAGTTCGCCCGGCAATGCATCCAGCTCCTTTGCAAACAGTTGACGCAGGGCGGCCATGATCGACGTATCGCCGGCGCTCGTGACCAGCGCCTGTGCGTCGTCCAGCAGGGGCGGATCGCGCGCAGACAGGCTGGGCACGAGGTGGCGTTCGAGAACTCCGCGCAGATCGTTCAACGTGACCGGCTTGCCAAGTATCTCGACAAATCCCTCAGCGAGAAGATCAGGCCGCGATGCCGGGTCCGCCGCCGTTGTCGCCACCGCGGGAGCGTCGCATGACGCGCCGGCGCTTCCACGGATCGCGTGCAGCGCAGCCGGCCCGTCGAGCACCGGCATGCATTGATCGATGAGCAGCAGATCGAACGCCGTGGTGTTCGCACGTTCGACAGCTTCGCCTCCATCCCGGGCGGTTGCGCATTGCACGCCCAGCGTGGCGAAGGCGTCGACGAAAAAGGCCAGGCTCAGTGCATTGTCATCGGCAACGAGTACGCGAGGCATCAGCGTGGTCCTTGGTGTCTCTTCGACGCGAGAATCGCGCGGAAGGACGTCCTGGTCAATCGCGGCCGGTCGATTCCGCGCACAGGGTCTCCAACTAGCGCGCCACGACGAGCTACGTGCCTGCCGTTCGCTGCTACCATGCGCGCCCGCACCACGCCGCAACGAGCAAAGTACCTGGTCATGCAGCAAAGTCTCGACGTCGAGATCACCGACCTCTCGCACGACGGACGCGGCGTCGCCCGTGTCGATGGCAAAGCGGTGTTCGTCAGTGGCGCGCTGCCTGGCGAGCGCGCCCGCGTCCGCCTGAGTTCACGGCACCGCGCCTACAGCGAGGCCCGTCTCGAGGAACTGCTGACGCGTTCGCCACTGCGCATCGAGGCGCGTTGTCCGCATTTCGGGCAGTGCGGTGGCTGCGCCTTGCAACACCTCCCCGCGGAGGACCAGATTGCGGCCAAGCAGCGCGTGCTCGCGGAGAATTTCGAGCGCATCGGCAAGGTCAGCCCCGCGCAGTGGCTGGCCCCGTTGACTGACGCCCCGTGGGGCTACCGGCGCAAGGGGCGGCTGTCGGTGAAGTGGGTAGAAAAGAAGAACAAGGCCGTGGTCGGTTTTCGCGAAACGAATCCGAAGTTCATTGCCGATCTCGGTGAATGCCACACCTTGTTGCCCGAAGTCGGGTTGCGGATCAAAGCGATCTCCGAGCTGATCGGCTCGCTTGCTGCACGCGATCGCATCGCCCAGATCGAGATCGCCGCGGGCGACTCCACGGTCGCGTTGATCCTGCGCAACCTCGTGCCCCTGACCGACAGCGACACGGCCCAACTCATCGCATTCGCCCGGACCCATGACCTCGCCGTGCTGCTGCAGCCCGGCGGCCCCGACAGTGTGCAGGCGCTCTGGCCCGAGCACATCGCGCTGTCGTTCCGGATACCGGCGTCGGCAGTGGAACTTGCGTTCGAGCCGCTCGATTTCGTCCAGGTCAACGCCGGCATGAACCAGCGCATGATTGCGCGCGCACTGGAACTGCTCGATGTGCAGTCGAGCGATAACGTTCTTGACCTGTTCTGCGGACTCGGCAATTTCACATTGCCGGTCGCCCGATGTGTCGAACAGGTGACCGGGGTGGAGGGCGAGGCCGGGCTGGTCGCGCGTGCGCAGGCCAATGCGCGGCGCAATGGCCTGGACAATGTGCAGTTCCATGCCGCCGACCTTGCCAGCGACCAGTCCACGACGGCATGGGCGCGCGCGAACTACACGAGCATCCTGCTTGATCCGCCGCGTTCCGGCGCAGCGGCCGTGCTCGAATACCTGCCGCGCAAGGGATGCGATCGACTCGTCTATGTGTCCTGCCATCCGGGATCGCTGGCGCGCGACGCCGGAACCCTGGTGGCCCGTCACGGATTCAGGCTTGTCCAGGCCGGTGTCATGGACATGTTTCCGCAAACCGCCCACGTGGAATCAATCGCGTTGTTTCAACGCTGATCGATGCGTAGGATGCACGTCGTCATCCGCTGCTCCTACAATCGGTGCGCGACGACGAAACCGATCCCTTCGTTCACGGCAAGCAAACGCGAGGCGCCCAGCGCATGCTGATCATCGGTATCCCCGGAAAGACTCTCAGCGACGACGATCGCGTCTGGCTTTCCGCGCCTCAGGTGAGCGGCGTGATCCTGTTCTCGCGCAACTTTGCCAATCGCGACCAGGTCACCGAGCTCATCGACGACATCCGCATGGAGCGTCCTGACGATCCGTTTCTGATCTGCGTGGACCAGGAGGGCGGACCCATACAACGTTTTCGCGACGGGTTCACGCGACTTCCCGCGTTGTCGCGTATTGGCGCGCTATATGACAAGGAACCCAAGCGCGCGCTGGCCCTGGCCGAAGATCATGCCTGGCTCATGGCCAGCGAGATGCGTGCGATCGACATCGACCTGAGCTTTGCGCCCGTGGCCGACCTCGCGCGCGGCAACCTCGCCATTGGCGAGCGCGCGTTCCATTCCGATCCGGCCGTCGTCTCGGCGCTCGTGCAGGCCTATGCGCGCGGCATGCACCTGGCCGGGATGGCAGTCACCCTCAAGCACTTCCCGGGACACGGCTCGGTCGTGGCCGACACCCATTTCGATGTCGCCCATGACCCGCGCACGCTCGCGGACCTGCGCACGACGGATCTGGTTCCTTTCATCGATGGATTCGCTGCCGGCGCGGAAGCGGTCATGCTCGCCCACGTGACCTATCCCGAGATCGATGTGCTCGCCGCCGGATATTCCCCTTTGTGGATAACCGACATCCTGCGCAACGAGTGCGGATTCGGCGGCATCGTCATCGGCGACGACATCGGCATGGCGGCGGCCGAAGCGATCGGCACGATTCCGCAACGCATCCAGGCCCATCTGGATGCCGGCTGCGACCTCGTGCTTGCATGCAGCCCGGCGATCGTGGACGAGGCAGTCACCTGGTCTTCGGACCTGCCTGCATGCGCGGCAGAACGCGTCGAAAGCCTGCGCGGTGCCGTTGCGCCGACCTGGGAAGCCCTCGTCGAGGACCCCAAGCGCAGCGAAGTGGCCGCCCGGCTCGCGGAACTGCTGGCCAAGTGAAGCGGATACCTTGATGAACCGACCCGCGTTGTCCGAAGCGCTGCGCAGCGCCGACCTCGTCCACGACCACGCCGCGCTGGCCCAGGCCATCACGCGCGTGGGTAGCGAAATCGATGCGCGTCTGGCCGGCACGCCTGCGGTCTTCCTCAGCATCATGCAGGGCGGTCTCGTGTTCGCGGGCCAACTCGCCACCGCGATCCGCAGCGACCTGGAATTCGACTACGTGCACGCGACGCGGTTCCGTGGCGGTACGACGGGCGGTGAACTGCAATGGATGCGTCGCCCGGCCATCGCGCTTGAGGGCCGCACCGTGCTGCTCGTCGACGACATTCTCGACGAGGGCCATACGCTCAAGGCGATCCGCGACTGGTGCATCGAGGCTGGGGCAGGGCGCGTGCTGCTCGCCGTGCTCTGTGAAAAGCGTCACGGCCGTACCGTGCCTGGCCTCGTCGCGGATTTCGTCGGCGTCGAAGTTCCGGATCGCTACGTGTTCGGCTATGGCATGGATTTCCACGAGCAAGGCCGCAATCTGCCGGCCATCTACGCGCTCTGAGCGCATACCTGAAGAGCGCAGGCATGAGCATCGATCTCGCACTGATCGGCGGCACCGGGTTGTACGAGTTCCCCGGCCTGACCGAGAAACGCATCGAACACGTGGCTACTCCGTTTGGCGAACCCTCCGACGACATCGTCGTCGGCCGGATCGGCGCGCACGCGGTGGCCTTCCTCGCCCGGCATGGTCGCGAGCACACGCTCGCGCCACACCGCGTGAACTATCGTGCGAACGTGTGGGCGCTGCACACCCTTGGCGCGCGACGCCTCATCGGGATCAACGCGGTCGGCGGAATCCGTGCGGACATGGGCCCGCGCGCCATCGTGGTGCCTGACCAGCTCATCGACTACACCCACGGACGGCTCTCGAGTTTCTGCGATGTCGAAGGGGCCAAAGTCGAGCACGTCGACTTCAGCGAGCCGTATTCGATGACGCTGCGTCGCCAGATCATCGACCCAGCTAGCGTCGCGGGGATCCCGGTCGTCGATGGCGGCTGCTACGGCGCGACTCAGGGCCCGCGGCTGGAGACACGTGCGGAAATCACGCGCATGCGCCGCGACGGTTGCGACCTCGTGGGCATGACCGGAATGCCCGAGGCGGTACTTGCGCGCGAACTCGGCCTTGACTATGCCTGCATCGCCCTGGTCGCGAACTGGGCGGCCGGCTGCGGCGACAGCACCGAAATCAGTCTCGACGAGATCTTCGAGAACCTGGCCATCGCCACCGCGGGCGTACCGCGAATCATCGAGTGCCTGCTGCGCGGGTGATGTTGCCGCGATTGCAGTCGGGTCGTGTAGCGCCTGGTCAGACTGACGCAGCCGTTGAAGCCAATGATGCAGGGCAGGGAAGTGGGTTGCCAGTTCACCAGCCTTTCGCGCCGGCGAATACGAGCAAACAAGCAGGATCACGCGTTGTCGGCTATGTCCACCGGCTTGGTGCTGACGTGCGAAGCCCTCGCAAATGTCGCGACTGACCGGGGACGCCACTGGTTGGAGGGGCTATTGATTTGCGGCCCGATCGCCCATATCGTTGCTACATGCAACCAAAGTTCCGCCCCGAGAAGCAGTTATCCGCACGAACGACCAACGCCGCGGCATTGGCCGATGCCGAGGCGCTGCATGGCGCCGTGTCGGATCTGGTCCGCATCTACCAGTTTCGCGATCGCGACAAGATCTGTTGCCACGACATCTCGGTGACCCAGTGTTACGCCCTGGAGGCGTTGGCCGAGAAGGGTTCCATGCGCAGCCAGGCGTTGGCTGAACTGCTGTTGCTCGACAAGAGCACCACCACGCGGGTAGTCGATGCGCTCGAGCGCAAAGGGTATGTTGAACGTAACGCCGACGCCACCGATGCGCGAGCGCTGTCGCTGAAGATCACGAAGCAGGGCCGCTCGCTCTACGAGACGATCAACCGCGAACTCATCGCCCAGCAGGCCGAACTCATGGCCGATCTCGACCCGGGGATTCGCGCCGGCGCTACCGACGTGATTCGTCGCCTGGCGCGAGCGGCCGAGGTGCGCTTCGTGACCGGCATCGGTGCTGGCCATTGCGCGCCTGGCGGCGAATGCGGTCCGAAGGCCTGCAGCTGATCCCTTTTTTTAACCATTTAGTTGCTACTACCAACACAATATGAATCTCAATCCGCGTTCGATCGGCACTATCAATCGATTCACCGTGCGCGGCGCTCCTCAGTGCCCCTATCGATCCGGCGCGGCCCAACTTGAAAGCCGGCTCGACATCGCATCGTCGGGCGTCGCGTTCCCGAAAACGTCCCCGGCAACGCCGGTCTCTTTCTCCTGATTCCGAGGTGTGTCATGTCTGCATCGTTGCCTGTTGTCATCATGGGTGCCGGCCCTGTGGGTTTGGCCGCCGCCGCGCACGTCCACACGCGCGGCCTGACTCCGCTGGTTCTGGAGGCAGGTGAGCGCGTCGGCGCCGGCATGCGTCGTTGGGCTCATGTGCGCATGTTCTCGCCGTGGCGATTCAACATCGATGCGCGCTCCGCGGAATTGCTCACGGCGCAAGGCTGGTCAGCGCCGGATCCCGCGCATTTCCCGACCGGGGGTGAGATGGTCGAGCAGTACCTGGAACCCTTGGCGGCGACACCGGCATTGAAATCATCGGTCCATCTCGATGCTCGCGTTGTGGCGGTCACTAGACTTCGCCGCGACCGCATGAAGAATTCCCAACGCGACACGGCGCCATTTGTCGTGCGCTACATCGAACGCGGTGAGGAAAGGGAAGTGTTGGCCGAGGCGGTGATCGACGCGTCCGGCACGATTTTCTCGCCCAACCCTCTGGGCGCCGCAGGCATTCCCGCTTTGGGTGAGCAGGAAGCACGCGGGCAGATCGCCTATGGCATCCCCGACGTGCTCGGCGTCGAGCGGACGCGTTACGCCGGCCAGCGCACGCTCGTCGTCGGTAGTGGGCATTCGGCGTTCAATGTGCTGATCGATCTGGCCCGCCTGCACCGCGACGTTGGTAGCGGCGAGATTCATTGGGCCTTGCGGCGAACCTCGTTGCGCGAGGCGCTGGGCGGCGGCGAGAACGATCAGCTTGAGGAGCGTGGCCGACTCGGTCTGCGCGTCGCGAAGCTGATCGAGGACGGGTCGGTGACGATACACACCGACACCCATCTCGATCGCATCGAGCGCAGATCCGACGGCCTCGTGGCCTGGAGCAATGGCGTCGCGTTGCCAGCCGTCGACGAGATGATTGGCGCGACCGGTTTCCGTCCCGATCTCTCGATGCTCGACGAAGTACGTCTGGACCTGGACGCCGGCACCCAGAGCCCGTCGGCGCTGGCGCCCTTGATTGACCCCAATCTGCACAGCTGCGGCAGCGTACGGCCGCACGGCGCGATCGAACTCGCCCATCCCGACGCGAACTTCTATGTGGTCGGCATGAAGAGCTATGGCCGTGCGCCGACGTTCCTGCTGCTCACCGGCTACGAGCAGGTGCGTTCAGTGGTCGCGGCCGTCGCTGGCGATTGGGAAGCAGCACGTCGCGTCGAACTCGTGCTGCCGGTAACGGGCGTGTGCACCACGCAGATTGCCGAGGGCGATTCGCCAGTGGCGGCATCCGGGTGCTGCGGTGGCCCGGCGCCGGCAGCCGTGGACGCGTGCTGTGTCGCCGACGCCGATGCGAAAGCGGCCGGCCAGGCCGGCTGCGGTTGTGGCACGCAGAGGGCCGCAAGGCTGCAGCGCTCTTGCCACCAAGCAGAGGGAGGATCGGTTGCCCCTCAGCGAGTTGCCGATTGATCGCCTTCATTTGACATAATATGCATTGTGCATCGGAACGACCGGTGCGAAAGCGCTCGCGACGGCGGCTCTGGCACGTCTCTGCGGAAGGATTTCAGGAGCTGCGGCTGAGCCTCGGTCTTAGCCAGCAAGCGGCGGCCAAGGCGCTCGGCGTGTGCCTGCGAACCGTCCGGCATTGGGACCGGGGCCGAAACCGGGTGCCGTGGGCCGCCGTGCGGCTCCTGCGCCTGTTGCGCGGTGGTGACCTGGGCGAGCTGTCGCCGCGTTGGGCCGGCTGGCGTGTGCTTGGCGATCGGCTTGTGACCCCGGCAGGCGTCACGTTCGGCGCCCATGAGTTCACGTGGTGGGCACTGACGTGCTTGCAGGCGCGATCGTGGCAGCGGGCCTTCGACCGGTCCGCATCCCGGCCGTCGGCCGGCGTCGGGCTCCCGGCTGCCGTGCCGGTGGTGGACGGCGACGCTCTCGAACTCTGCCCGGTGGGAAGCAACGGCGAGACCGCATCGAGCGCACCCGACGCACTCACCACCGACCTGCTGACCCCTTTGGTGCAACAGGGCCAAGCCACTGCTGCCCGCGGCGCGCGCCAGCGCGCCGCGGGCACTGGGCTTGTCTCTAATGCAACAAAGGGCACGCGGGATCGGGAAAGTGAGGCGGGATGCGGGTTGTCGGGTGTGGACGTGGGGCCACAATGGGGCCAGAATGGGGCCACCAATCCCACGGTGAACGGCCATGACGGAACCCCGAAAGCTCAACCTGAGACTCCCGCCCGAGCTGCACGCGGCCCTGCTCGATCTGGCGGCGCACGAGTGCACCAGCGCCAACGCGGTGATGGTGGCGGCGCTGCGCAACTGGATCCAGTGGCGCAACAAGCGGCAGCCGCGCGCCGGCCTTCAGGCCACGACCTCGACGGCTCCGCGCACGCCAGCTGTCAGCAGGCAGGCGACCGTGCCCAAGGTCGGGCCGAATGTGCCCTGCCCGTGCGGCAGCGGCCAGAAGTACAAGCGCTGCCACGGCAGGGCTTGAAGGTGCCATCCCCGGCCAGCTTGGCGGCGTCCGGGGATGGCGGTTGCGGTGAACACAACCGCGGGCAGTGCCCGCAAAAGGCATGATGCATGAAACGCGGTAAGAAGCTAGAGGTGCAGTGGTTCTCCGAGTTGGACGCCATGGGCTGGGCCGTGTCGGCCTATCTCGCCACGTTGCGCGCCATGGACTCAGGAGCGGAGCCGGATCGCTCGGATTTTGGGGAGCGATTCTGCGCAGAAATGCAGGCCCGGGTGTTCCTGGCCGCGCATCGGAAAGGGTTTCTTTGTGACATCGAGACGCCGTGGAATTTGCCTCTATTGGCATCGTTCGCTGACCCGGCTTTTTCAGCCTCGGAATTGAACAGTTTGCCGGGCACGCAAAATCCCCGCGATAATGCTGGAATCGGGGGCGCCCACGGTGGCTGACATAATCGAACCGGCTATGCATTGTACATCGAATGAATGGGGTGGCCCGGAAAGTGCTTCCAGGTTCTGTACGCTTCACAGTTGGCGCCCTGCCACCAAGCCAGCGCCTTTTCAAAGCAATTCGGAGCAAGACCGCCAATGGAAAACTTGCAGGCACAACCAGACCGAAACGGATGGGACGCGGTCCGTATCGACCACCATCCCACGCGCAGCCAGCTTCCACATCGAAAGCGCGGCCGCTGGATCAGCTCAGGCGTGTTCGTGGTGGCACTCGTCGCCGCCCATGGATCCATCGCCTACTTCGGCTGGGGTTGGCTGCGATCGCAACTGTCCACGGCACCCACTCTGGCATCCATGCCACCGGCCGCCCGACTGCACGCTCAAGAGTTGCCGCTACAGCCAACCCAGCGCATCGATGTGTCCACGACCCGTCTCCGCGCGAGCGAACTCACGTGGACCGATCCCAATCGCGTCGACCCCGGCACGTCAGCCTACGATGGCCAGATGCGCTGGTCCCGTCGCGACGGACTGACGACCGTGTCGGTAAAACGCGACGAATGGAAATGCGCCGGTGGGTTCTACTTCACCACCACCCGCGCTGCCGACGGCTCGACCATCGTCAGCCTGGTCGAGCACCGCGGGAAGCCGGTGCCTTGCAACGAATAGCTGCTGCGGCCTGGCGCAACATCTTTCCCCAACTCAAGAACGCCTGCACTTGGCACCCAGCATGTGAGTCTCTGTTTGAGGCCGCTCGCACGATTTCCACATCGAATTGGCTAGGACCCAGCCTCTGGGTTCACATCTCTAACGAAGTTAATACGACTCGCAAAGTTTTTGATTAGTTTGATGCCGGGTCGGTCCGTACCAGTATCGTGTTTTGCCAAAGCCATTTGGGCCAACTCACGCATTTTCTGCAGTTCGCTCTGTGAGCAGTCAGAAAACCGATACGCTTCCACTAAGCGTTGAAAGCAATCAAAAATAAAAAAAGAATCTGGAGTGACCCCCGCGATGTAGTCCGCAACGATTCTCTTCCACCCGCGCGGACGATGAGCAATAAGGATAAGAATAGCATGGTGCCTGCCAAGATCCGCGCTCGACGTTTTAACGTAATCCGCAATGACTGGTCCAACCTTCGGGGACGCTAGATCTTCCCTGAACCATTTACTAACATTAAATGGTATAACATTAATAATTGCGTTGATACGATTATCTGGGTCTATCTTATTAAACGATTCCGACAAATTAAACCCGGTACCGTCAAAGTTTGCGTTTCCAGTCTTCGCCAACATAGGCGCTATGGCCATAAGAAGCGCTGCTGCTTGCTGCCAGCAAACCATAATACTGGCGAATAACTTTCGCTTTAGATCAGGTGTCGCAAAATCTGAATTGCGCAACGCCCTAGAGGCTGCTCGAAGCGCTCTAGTTAGACGATCGTAGGAATAACTAGTGAGAATTAGCTCGATCTCCTGGCGATATGGTTTCGCCGTATTGTAATCACGATCCGCATATTCATCCTTTAGCGAATCTGGCAGATTCGAAAGCAAAACACCACTAGCCACTTCCTTCCTGAGTTGCTTAAGATCCGGTTCTGCCATTCTCCACCTCGCAAGTCCGAAGTACGTTGCGTTGGCTGGAATTCCGCACTTCTTTCCGACGTCGATGCAAAGACTCGAAAGATCTTCGGCGAGTTGTTTCACCGCATCATTTCGCCGACGATCGATGCCGGTGTAAAACTCTACAATTTCTGGGAATCTAACGTACGCAAAGTCATTCATTACGTAGTTTCGGAAAGCAGCATCGTGATGCATCCGATGAGCGGCAAAATAATGTATCCAGTAGGCAAATCGGAACTTCAGTTCAGAACCATTGCGCACAACAATCTGATTCTCGATCAATACATCGAGTATCACGTCATACTCAACGTCCACGAGCATCTTCGTGGTATATTCATTGCAGCGCGTAGAGTACTCATGCCTGGTGAAGTTCAGTCGGCCTTCCTTGACCAAGAGTTCTGAGAAACTGCCAAGAAGATACTCGCAGTCTTTGAGATCTGCCTGCAAACGATATATAGGTGAGTTCTCAGAATCAAATATCATGTGGAGCACGCGCCTAAGCATTTCCGCTCTATTAACCGGGCTTTCCTCAAAGTCCTGCTCCCAGACCTTGAGCAGCGTGAGGCAATTGAGCATGGTTCTCGGGAGATTCAATGTCTCTAGATCGGACGCCACTCTACCGAGCATCTTTGCCCGCTCCACTTCTGCTGTACTGGGGGCGTACTCATTGATCACCTTCCGAAGGCCAGACCTCGACATGGACCATAGGAACTTGACGCCGAAGGGTCGGCTGTATTTTTCAACCTCCGCTCCCACATCCAATCCGGAATGCTCGATGGTTTCGAGAACGATCAACCTTGAGGATGGAAATGCCTCGATCAGAACGTGCAGAACTTTTTCCGGCCGATTCATCGACCGGTTCCATGAGTCCAAGACAATACACTGCAGCGTCTCGATTCGCTTTCCGAACAACTTCAACAGATCATGCACCGCATTCCTGACGTCATGAGGCTTAACGTCCTCAAGGTCCAAATACACCCACGTTCCAGCTTTGGATTTAGTGGCTTGAAGGCACATGAACCTGCCCAAGCACGACAGGCCGTATTGGGCAGGTGCGCGAATGAAGATCGAATCGTCGGAGGAAATTATATCCTCGGCAGAAACGGCCGGAGATGCGGAGTACCGACCCACAGCTTCGGATTGAGCCCTAAGAATCGGTGCATGCCATAATCTCGGCTGCCGAGAAAAAGCACGAAGCGCTTCCTCCAAACGCTTTTCGTAGTAGCGCTCAGCATAGCAATCGCTGCCAGCGTCTGGGAGTCGACTCGTTCGTTGTGAGGCGAAATCTATGCAACCATCATCGGAATCTGCCATCACTGCGCCTGAGACGAAGCCCCCGCGGGTGCCCCATTGGCGATACCTAACGCTCGTTAGTCCACGCGCGTTGCAGAACGATGCGATGGCGTAGCCCATAGGGGTAGTCTTGTCTGTGAGCAGCGCTGGGGCGAACAAAGAGACAACATTACCTCCGAACTCAACTCTGTGATGCACATTCTGCTCATGGAGGTGGCCTGTCATAACAACTGAAAATGATCTCGAGAGTACATTTAGTTCGCGTTGCGCCCACTCTGTAAACCAGTCCAGAGGGTGATGCATCACCAATATCTTGTGTAGACTATTCGAATGACGAATCCACTCAGCGATCGACCGTGTTGCAATGCAAAGCCTTCCCTTGTCAGAAATCTTCTTGGTGTCTTTGGTGATGCCTGCCGAAGAGAAGAACGCAGAGTTTGCGCAATAGACGCCAATTCCATCCTCCAGATCGTGACCTTTGCCAGCGATCGCCTCTTCTGTTATTCCAAACATCGCGAATTTCGTCTGAAAGTCTATATATGATCTGAACTTCTCTAGAAATGGCGGTGCGGGATTGCCAACGTAGTTGTTAAACTGGGTCTCATCCAGATCCTGAGAAACTACTCCTTCATGGTCTGTGAGGCGTTCGCGAACGACTTTGGCGGACACGTCATGGTTGCCAGGAACACAGATACGCCTAGCCAGCGGAACCCCGATCCGATTTAACCCTTCGTCGAACAAATGATGCATAGCGTCATAGTCATCAACAGCCTCACCCGCCTTAGCGAGATCCCCGGAGAACACTACGTATGTCTTGCTGCCACCGGTTGAATCAATCTGGGCCCCGAGATCAATCAAAAAAGCATCCAGGATCTTGGTGAACTCGGCTCGATCACGCTTGAAGTGAATATCGGAAAGATGAACGATGTTAATTGGCATTATATTCTCTTCCGTGGCTTTCGTGTTGAAGTATAGGCAAGTCTATTGCTAAGCGGAGCGTTTTCGCCACGGATCGTCAGCCCAACGGTGAAAAATGCATTGTTGGAAGGATACGAAGCAAATGCGTTAATTAACCTCTTTGTCAGGTTGTAGTTCATCTGCTCCATCAACTGGCGCTCGCTGCGCACCGTGTACAGAATCTGCAGCAGCAAGGCACGGAACAGTTGCTCAGGCGCAATGGACGGGCGGCCCACGTCCGAATACAACGGCGCGAACGCCCCGTTCATCGAGGCCAGGATCGCGTTCACCACCACTCGCAGCTTGCGCAGTGGGTGGTTCGCCGGAATCCGCTCATCGATCGAGACGTAGCTGAGCAGCTGATCCTGCCGGAGATCCTCGCGACGCATGGGAAATTCCACGTTTAGCCGTACAGATGGCTAATTATATACTGTTGATGGGTTTTTCAACACCCTGTTAAGGCCCTCATTGTCCGGCCAGAGGTTCTGTTGCGCTACGACTCCGTGCTGCGCTCGCGCGACTATCGGCGCGCGCAAGAGAACCCGAACCAGGTAGTGCCGATCCTGGTACGTCCGCGACCGGGAGTTCAGATGCCTGGTTTGCGCATTGCAGCCCGAGGCTGAGCAACTACTGATCAATCGGGTAGTCAGAAGGCCGTGGAATTGTGCGATCACTCGCCATCGAGCGCGTCCTCAAGGTCCTTGATCTTCTTGCGCAACGCCAGGATGGCCTCCTGGCGGCTCAGCGCGTCGAGCTCGGGGTCAGCCGCTGCCGCTGCGGCCGCCTTGGCCGCTTTCGCGTTCTGGCGCGCCTCGTATTGGCCGTACGCGGTATCGATGACTTCCGTAACGGCTGAGGTTGGCATTGGGTCTGCGCCGATCTCGACGGTTTGGATTCCTCCCGAGTTCTCCCAGTGTTTCACGACAACCTTGCCGCCCTTTCCCTTGAAGTGGGAGGGCAGTGAGGCGATCGCACCGTATTGCGCTACCAGGCGTTGGTCGACGGCCGGCCCGAACTTCACTGCGCCGTTGGGCGCATCGCGGACCGTGAGCGACACCGAGCCCTGCACGGGCACACGGTATTTGTACCCGGCGCCGACGGTCTTTTCATCACCGGCGCCGCGAAGCGGTTGCTCTACAACCAGGTCGTAGGTGTAGGCATTTTTCTTGAGCAAGTCGATGAGGTCGCCGCGCAGCTTGCCCGCACCCTCAGAGACGTCTTCGACCCGGGCCGTGCCGTTGGCCAACTCGTCGGCGAGCTTCTTGGCTTCCGTTTCGTCCTTGAACTCCTCCGGTCCGTCGACGGGAATCACGATCCGGTACGAGGCTTCCTTGACCGTGCTTTCGTCGATTCCATACAGCGCGGCGTAGCTGTTGCGCTTGGCCACCGCGGCCTGGATCCGCGCCTGATGATTTGCTGCCACCGCAGCGAGCACGTCCGGATCGATCTCCTTCGTGGTCGCGTCGTCGTGCAGTTTGTCCAGTGCGTCGCGCTCGTCAGCGATAGCCTTCTCATGGTCCTTCATGCAGGTGCGAATGGCGCGCACCAGGGGGCACTGGAGTTTTCCGGTCACTTTGTCGATCTCGGCGGCAACGGCCGTTGACACCGCGAAGCAATCAGCATAGGCAATCGACGTTGGAACCTTGGTCTTGTTCAACTCCCTGGACTGCAAGACCGTCGGAAACACCTTCAAGCCGGTGTTTACAGCCGATGTGACGATTTCGTACGCCTGATTCGACGCGGTGGATTCTGCTTTCTGGATCACACCGCTTTCGGCGACCTCGAACTTCAAGCTCAGCATCTGGAACGCGCCTGCATCGGCCTCGACTTGATATAGCCGCGACGGATCCGGCCTGGTGACGGAAGTAACAGCGGGCACGAGCAGCGACGCCACGGAGCCGGTCTTGAAGTCGCACGACTTGTCAGTGACGTTGTCTGTCGTGCCGACGCACGCGCGCTCGCAGCCGTCGATGATGTCAGCGAACGCGCCACCGCCTTTCACCTTCAGGTTCACCGGCTGCACGATTTCGAAGTCGGTGCGCGGCAGGGCGTAGACGATGCCCTCGCCGGCGATCACGCTGGCCCATTTCTCGGACGACCCGACGCGCTTCGCGTTAAGCGTGACGCCGCAAGAGGCGGTCACGGTGGAACACAAGATGATGATCAGAGCTCTCTGTGTAGCCATGTTCCTATCCTCTAGCCGACGTCACTGCCGCTTCAGGCCGGTCACTATCAGCGAAACGGGCCAGGTCAATTCGATCCCGAGATTCTTCGGGCTGATCCTCACTTGCCACGTGCCCGTCTCGCCTGGCGCGTCCACGACTTCCAGGTTGTCGACGCGATTCGGACCATCGGCGCGCGCGCTCGCGCCTACGCTCGCGAGGTCGACGCGATACGGGAAGTAGATCTTGCCCGACGGCGACACCAACGTGAGGTCGAAGTCGACGACCAGCGCCGGCGTCGGGTCATTGATCGCGCCGACATTCGACGCTCCCGGCAGGTCGATCCAAGCAATCGACGCGCGCACCGCGGTGCCTTGTTGGCCATCGAGCTTGAGCGTGAGTTCGGTGTTCTTTTTCCCAACTAACTCGTGGATGGCGGCGCCGGCGTCGCCGCGAATAACTTGGCCGGCGCGCAGCGCGTTGATCGAGCCATAGCCGTAGATCGCATCGGGGCCGGCGATGCCGGCGTCCGTTGCGGTGTGGGCGAGCAAGGCACGAATCGTCGCCGACCGTGGCGGCGAATCGGCGTGCAGCGAGGCGTAGTATTCGCTCATCAGGGCGACGATGCCGGCCGCGGTGGGGCTTGCCATCGACGTCCCGTCCATCGAGTCGTACATCGCGTCGGGCGTCGGATCCCGCGGCGACGACGGTACAGTCGTAGACAGCAGACTCTGGCCGTTGGCGACGACGTCGGGCTTGATTCGCCCGTCGTCCAACGGGCCCCAGGCACTGAAGACGGTCGTACGCGTGGCGGCGTTATTCGGGTGCCCTTCCACGAACGTGTCGTTCACCGCCCCGATGGTGAGCCCGTTCTTGCAGGCACCGAGCCCGGAGATGGTGTCGTAGCCGCCGCTCTTATGGCCATCGAGCGCGCGATTGGCCGACGACACGACCCATTCGAAGTCGTTAATCGCGGAATTAAACACGGAGATGTAGTGCGACACGGGCTGGCTCGTCGGTCCGTCGTTGCGATCGTTGCCCGCGGCGACGACGGCCGTGAGCTGGGGAAACTTCAACAAGATGCGGTCGAAATCCGGACAGTCGCCGGCGTAGCGACCGAACACCGCGTCCTCGGTCGTGCTCTTGGCGACATCGCCGAACCACACCCACGCATATTTGTTGCCATCCCAGAACTGGTCCCAACCTGCGGCCGGCCCGTAGGAGTGATTGCTCACGATCACGTTTGCTCCGTTTGCTTCCAGCTTGGTCAGATCGTCCTTGAACGAAACGGTGAGCAGCTTCATTTTCGGTGCCATGCCCCGCGCCCTCGAGTTGACGCCGCTGGCGATCATCGTGCCGGCGACGTGCGTCGCGTGCGCGTTCTCCTTTTCGCCGGGCTCAACCAAGGTGACTCGATTGGATTGGAACTCGACATGCGAGGGGCGTGCGACTCCGCCGTCAATGATCAGTCCGGTCGAGCTGGCGCCCTGCCCGCCGTAGACGTTCGCTTCGAACAACGTGACGTTGTGCGCGAGGCGCGCGTCGAGATTAAACGGTACGTGTGCTGGGGCCTTGGGAAGCTGATTGGGCGCGATGATTTCGATGACCTTCACTTCCGGCGCCTTCGCGGCTTTTGACAAAAAGTCGAGCTGTGGTTGGTCGACGGTGAAGCTGCGCGACGCGGTGGACACTTGAGCCGCGCCGAGGCCGAGGCTCTGCAGCAGCGCAGGGGTGGGCGTGTTGGCCCCAGTAAGTCCCACCTTTACCCGCATTTTGGGCAAGAACTGTGCGGCGCGCGGGTCCACGCCCTCGACGCGCTGGGCGAGCGCCTCGGGGACATTCGCAGTCGGGTCGAGCTGCTCGGAGGCGAACTTGCCGGCAGCGGTCGCGAGACCGGGAACGAGAGAAGCGAGGCTCACGGTGACGACCGCCGCTCGCTTAGTCATGGTGATTCCGCGTATGACGGCTGCGATGATCGAGGCGATCGCACTAGTCACGGCAGTCGCGACCCCCTCCAGCAAACAGCCGGACCTACCTGGCTTCACAGTTGCGGTCAGCTCGAAAACGGAATGGACAAAGACCGATGACGCAAGTCGAAAGCGTGGCAGCATGGAATCCCCCTAGAAAGTTCATACCAGTGAACTTCAATCTTCCCTTCTCGGGAATCTCAGACAAACAGCCACCTAGCGCGCCGCACTAGAAGTTCGTCACGGTCGAGATAGATGTTCCTACCCCCGATAAGCTCCCTTAATCACGGTTCGCCAAGGAGTGCCTGATGTACTTGTCAACATAGTGTCGTTACCAAGCCCGTTCTCTCACCGCCATCGAATTGTGGCAACCCTGACAAGCCATGCTGCGAAGCCGATAGCCTCCTCCAAGGCGCGCTGGCTTCCTGTTAGATAGCCGGGAACTCGGGTCTGACATATGCCCTGCCGACGAATGAGCGCGTGTTCAGGGGCGGCTATCGATAGTGTGCTCGGCTCGCTGATGACGTAAGGCCCCTTCGAATCCATGAGCGGAAGAATAAGCAGGCACGTGCGCAAGGGTGTCGTGGCAGCCTGGGCCCCAGTCGCCCACTTCATGAGCCGCGACCCGCTCACATTCGCGGCGTCGATTGCGTTCTATACGGCGCTTTCGTTTGCGCCGATGCTGGTGTTGAGCCTGTGGGTCGTGGCCGGGTTGTCGCCGGGGTCGGAGCAGCGGCTGGTTGATCAGATGGGTGCCTTGCTCGGTTCGCAGGTGCGCGACATCGCGTCGGTGATCGTCGAGAACGCGAATTCGGTGCAGTTGCGTGCCGATGTCGCGGGGATCGTGAGCCTCGGGGCGCTGGTGGTGTCCGCGTCGACAGCGTTTGCGCAGTTGCAGGCGTCGATCAATGCGCTGTGGAGCGTGGACGCGGTGCCGACGAATGCCGCCTGGACCTGGATCCGGCGGCGCCTGCTTTCGTTCGGCATTCTTGCGGTCATCGGCTTCCTGCTCATCGTCACGCTGGTCTTCAGTTCGGTCATGACGATGATCCTGAGTCGCGAGAGCGCGACCTGGGTGGTCGTCAACGAGCTGATCGCGTTGAGCGCTTTCACGGTCGCCTTCGCCTCCTTGTTCCATTTCGTGCCGGACGTGCGCGTGCCGTTCCGCTATGCGCTGCTCGGCGGCGTGGTCACCGCGTTGCTGTTCGTGTCGGGGAAATGGGCGCTCGGCAAGTATCTCGGGGCGACGACCACGGCCGACGCGTATGGCGCGGCGAACTCGCTGATCCTCATGCTGCTGTGGGTCTATTACAGCTCGTTCATCGTGCTGATCGGCGCGGCGACAACGTTCGACGTGGCCAGTCGATTCCATGCGCCGCTGCGCTATTCGCGCTATTCGCGCGCTCCCGATACGCCAACGTCGGCATGACGCGGGCTGCGCGCGGGCGACACCTGGCGTGGGTGCTCAGTGCGTACGCTGCGTGTCACTGTGATCGGCCGCAGCGTTGCGCGTGAACGCCTTGCCGAGGATCCACAGTCCACCGAGCAGGTAGGGCACGCACGCCGGCACCCACATGATCAGTCCGGCCAGTTGCTGGTCGATCAGCGGATCCATGCCCAGTTCGGGCGCGCGCGTCACGTAGATGGGATACAGCGTGCGACGCGAGAACGTCAGCAAGGCGCCGAGCAGGCCCATGAGCATCATGACCGCGACCAGCGCCACGAACGCCGGGGCCGCCCCTGCCCGCGGATCGCGCACGCAGCGCATGACGCTCGACCAGAACCAGAGGCCGGCGATGAGGAAGCTCGCGTGCATGAGGACATGCAGGCCATCGTTGTCCAATGCGGCAGTCGTGGCCGCGGGCAGGTGCCAGAGCCACATCACGGCGCCTTGGGCGAGCGTTGCGGAAACGAGTGCGGCGAGCAGTCGCGCATGGGTGGCCGAGCCCGTGCGGTGCAGCCATCGTGACCATGTCCGCGGCAGTGCATGGGCCGCGACGGCCCAGGGTTGCCCCGCGAGCAGCAGCGGTGGTGCGACCGCGAGCAGCAGCATGTGCTGGGCCATGTGCGCGGCGAGCGACCATTCGCCGAATGCGTCCAGCGGCCACACGAGCGCGAGAAAAAGCACAGCCACGCCGAGCCAGAATGCAGTGGCCGCCGGGATCGACACGCCCCTGCCCGCTCCAGCCTGCCGCCACAGGCGGATCTGGCCCACGGCATAGAGCACCACGGTGGCGATGGGAACGGCTAGGTACAGCGGGTCGAGCGTCCACGCGCTGGCCAAGGTCGGTACGCCATGTTCCGCGGGCGCATGCGCGAAGGCCGATTCCGGCAGGCACGCGCAGACCAGCGCTGATATCGCGACGTGACCCGCTCGCGAACGGAGGCGACGTGCGATCGACGCGCGTGCCGTGCGAGGTACGTTCAGGCGCGGGCAGCGAGGATCGGATTCCCCGTCCCTCCGCGCGGCGGGCAGCGCGCGCGAAACCGTTCCGCCGAGAATGGCATGTATCTCTGGTTTAAGATCCTCCACATTGCGGCCATGGCGATCTGGTTCACGAGCCTGCTGTTCCTGCCGCGCCTGCTGGTCGCGCGGCGCGCGGGGCATGCCGATGGCGATTCGGATTTCTTCTTCCCGCTGGCCGGTACGCTGTATTTCCGCGTCATGACCCCGGCGGGACTCGCAACGATCGTGCTCGGTACCGTGCTGATCGCCTATGGCCCGTTCGGCGCGTGGCTGCCGCTCAAGCTCGCGGTCGTGGCGCTGGCGGTGCTGATCCATCTCTATCTCGGCGTCGTGCTGCACGAATACACCCAGGAGCGACCACGGCACGGCGTGTTGTTCCTGCGCGTGGTCGGCTGGACGCCGCTCGTGCTGCTGCTGGCCCTGGCGGCATTGACCGCAGCCAAGCCGGCCACCGTTGCGCCGTTGCCACCGCCTCCGGCGACTGCGAACTGAGCCATCGATCAGTCCTTCCGCGGTGGATCGTGGCTCAGTACCTGTTCGGAATCCTCGCGTCCGTAGACGCCGATGCCGTACTTGAAGCTCAGTGTGCCGCCGAGCCAGCCAGCCGTCGTCACGAGCACCCAGGTCACCGACGACAGCAGCAATCCCCAGGGCCAGACTGCCGCAACCGGATCGGCCCAGCGCAGCATGACGCCGGCGGCCGCGAGCGCGAGGACCATGACCGCCGCGATGAAATGACTCCACGCCGCGATGTGGCGGCGGATCTCGCGCACGAGGACGAAGTCGGCGAACCCGAGCAGCGCGGCGACGACGCCCGTGGCCAGGCCGGCCACGCCGAGCAGCAGCGAAAGCCGTGCCCAGAACGCATCGTCGAGCAGCACGAACAGCAGGTCGGTGAGCACGATCGTGCTGAGGAACGCGACCGGGTACATGACCACGGCCGGGTGCAGCGGATGCTGGCGGAAAGCCACGCGGCTCGGCACGGTGTGGTTGATCTCGGTGTGGTGCGGGTCTTCGCCGGTCATGCGAACCTCATTGGCACGATGGCAGGAGAAATGCCGGGATGGTCGTGTAGACGACCGCGATCGAAGCGAGCACGCCGAGCACGAGCGTCGCACGCGAGAGGAACCGTCGACGCCGCGCCACGGGCGCCGTCGCGTCGGAACGTGCATCGCGCACGACGCGCAGCGAAATCACGCCCAGCGCGGCGAGGGCCGCCAGCGCGAGCGCAATGAGGACCCAGGTGATCCAGTCCAGCGCGCCCGGAACCGCATGATGCCAGCCGCGCTCGCAGGCCAGCCCGAGGAAGCTGTAGATCACGACGAAGTGCAGCGCCCAGATCGCCATCGGTATCGCGAGCGTCATGAGCCCGGGCTCGCGGCGTGCCGCGTCCATCTCAGAGCGTCCTCGGGAACAGGTGGATGATCGCCATGCTGATCACACCCTGGACGACCGCGTAGCGCCAGAGCGCGGCGCAGATCCGGCCGTTGAGTTCACGCACGCTGGTCAGCGCCTTTAGGGAATCAAACCACGCGAACAATGCGGCGAGCACGGCGACCACGACGTGAACGGCGTGGAATCCGGCGAGGGTCCAGACCACCGAGTGGTAGGCATGCGTCTGCGGTACGCCCACATCGTTGACGAGGGTGATGGCGTGGACCACGAGAAACAGCACGCCGAGGATCACGCTCGCGACGAGGCCAAGGCGCAGCCCGGCTTCCGACGCGCGACGCTGGCCGTGGCGGGCCCAGCGCATCGTCGCCTCGCTGGCCAGCAGCAAGGCCAGCGCGACCGCGGGCAGCAGAAGGTCCGCACCGGTACCGTGCGGCGGCCAGGTTTCCGCACCGAGCCAAAGATAGAAATAGGCGAACACGAGCGAGGCGAACAGCGAACCGTCGATGAGCAGCGCGATGACCATGGCCCACCAGCCCGGCGCATTGCGTGCGCCGAGCTGCATCGGCAGGGTCAGCCCCTGCCCCGCATCGATCAGCGCGGGCGCGCGGCGGTCCCCGGTGGTCCACAGCCAGCGTGCGAACAGGCCCAGCAACGGCAGGATCATGAGTGCGGACCACAGGAACTGTTTGGCCAGGAATGCCGCGAGGAGCACGGCCAGCGTGAGCGCGCTGAGCAGCGGCAGCCAGGTGGAATGCGAAATCCGGATCACCTGTTCGGGAACGGCTGACAGGATCCCTGTACCGAGAATCTCGCGACGACCATGCGATGCGTCGGCGAGCAGGCCGTCGGGTCGCCTGGTTTCCTCGCCGATGCCCGGCTGCTCCCATAGCGGGTAGCGGCCCTCGACGCGCGGCGCAGAGACGAAGTTGTAGTTCGGAACCGGCGCCTGCAGCGTCCACTCGAGCGTGCCGGCCTGCCACGGGTTGCGCGGGCTTCGGCGACCATGGCGGAACGTCAGCGCGACATCGACGAGGATCGCGACGATGCCGACCGCGAGCACGAAACCCGCGGCGGTCGAGAGCAGGTTCAGCCATTCCACGCCGAGTTCCATCGAATAGGTGTAGACGCGCCGTGGCAATCCGAGCAGGCCGGTCAGGTGCATCGGCAGGAATGCGAGGTTGAAGCCGATGAACACCATCCAGAAGGCCGTGCGGCTCAGGCTCTCGTTGGGCAGGCGCCCGCTGACCAGCGGCAGCCAGTAATAGAGGCCCGCGAACAGCGGGAACAGCAGCCCGCCGATCAGCACGTAGTGCATGTGGGCGACGACGAAATGGGTGTCGTGCACCTGCCAGTCGAACGGCACGAGCGCGAGCATGACCCCGGTCAGCCCGCCGATCACGAAGATCGTGAAGAACCCGATCAGGTAGAGCATCGGCAGGCGCAACCACGGCCTGCCCATCCAGAGCGTAGCGATCCAGGCGAACACCTGGATGCCCATCGGAATCGCGACGGCCATGCTCGCCGCGCTGAAGAAGCTCAGCGCGAGCAACGGGATGCCGACGACAAACATGTGGTGCACCCACAGCCCGAAACTGAGGAACCCGGTCGCGACGACCGAGAGCACGATCCAGGTGTAGCCGACCGTGGGCCGGCGCGCGAACGTCGCCAGCAGCATCGAGACGACGCCGGCTGCCGGCAGGAAGATGATGTAGACCTCCGGATGTCCGAACAGCCAGAACAGGTGCTGCCACAGCAGCGGATCGCCGCCGCGCGCAACCTCGAAGAACACGAAGCCGAACGAGCGCTCGATCTCGAGCAGGATGCTGCCGAGGATCAGCGGCGGGAAGCCAACCGCGATCATGAAGGCGGTCACGAGGATGTACCACGCGAACAGCGGCATGCGCTGGATCGTCATGCCCGGCGCGCGCGTGACGAGGATCGCCACGATGAGCTCGACCGCGGCCGTGAGCGCGGCGATCTCGGCGAACGTCACGCCGATCAGCCAGAAGTCCGCGCTCAGGCCCGGGGTATAGGTCGCATCGGTCAGCGGCGTGTACATGAACCAGCCGCCGTCCGGCACCGCGTCGAACACGAAGCTCGAATACAGGATCAACCCGCCGAACAGGTAGCACCAGTAGCCGAATGCGCTCAGGCGCGGGAACGGCAGATCGCGCGACCCGAGCATCTTCGGGATCAGGTACATCGCGAAACCTTCCATGATCGGCACGGCGAACAGGAACATCATCGTCGTGCCGTGCATGGTCACGAATTCGTTGTAACGCTGCGGATCGAGCACCTCGTTGCCGGGCCATGCCAGCTGCAGCCGGATCAGCATCGACAACATGCCGCCGATGAGGAAGAAGCAGAATCCGGTCACGATGAAACGCAGGCCGATCGTGCCGTGATTGACTGCGGTCAGCTGGCCCTTGACGCCGGGATCGTTCGCCCAGATCGCGGCGAGGCGCGCCTCGTTTGCGGCGGTCGCGTTCCCGTCGGCTGGCACGTCATGGGCCGTCATTGCGTGGCTCCGGGAATCCCGACAGCGGTTCCAGCGCCGGAATCGAGCCAATGCTGGAATGCGTCGTCATCGAGCACGTGCACGTCGAACGTCATGTGGGCATGGTCAAGCCCGCAGAATTCGGCGCACTGGCCGCGCATCGACCCGGCCGCGTCGGCGCGCAGGCGCAGCGTGTTGACCCGCCCCGGGATCGCGTCGATCTTTCCGCCGAGCCGCGGAATCCAGAATCCATGGATGACGTCCGCACTCGTCACGCGGAATTCGATCATGCGCTGTGCGGGCATGACGAGTACGTCGGTCGATTCACCGACGGTCCTGCCCTGCGCATCGAGGTAGTGGAACGTCCAGAACCAGCGATGGCCGGTCACGGCAATGATCCGCTCCACGGCCGAGTCCATGCCGGTCACGTGGCGACTGGCGATGACCCCGTAGACGAGCAGCGCGGCGAGCACGAGCGTCGGCATCAGCAATCCGCCGAGCAGGATGAACGCGGAAGGCCGCGACAACTGCGGCCCGCGCCCACGGCGCAACAGCGCATACGCAAGCAGTGCCATGACCAGCAGGAAGAGGAACGTCGCGCCGGCCAGCATGACCCACCAGATCTCGGCGATTGCGCGTGCGGCATCGCCGGCCGGAGCGAGGGTCGACTGCGGCCCCGAGCAACCGGCCACGCAAATCGCGGCAGCGAGTCCAGACCGGAGGCAGGAGTTGGAAGGTCTCAGCATGGATTCACGGGATCGTTCGCTCCACAAAATCTCGGCACACGCACCAACCAATTCGGATCGGCCATTCGATTTGAATCACGTCATCGCGCGGCTGGGCATCACGGCGGGAAGACTGAATCTATAGCGAATCGCAGCTGAATACTGGCAAATCATCGGGTGCGCGAGATGCAGCCATCATCGCGTGACTCGATCAGACTTCGTGCCCGTGATCGGAGCGACGACAGGCGTGAGCCGATCGCACACGACGACGACGCGTTCGTCTCCGATATTCTCGACGACGGCAGGGGACTGCGATGGATGTACTCGACTGGATCCAGTGGCCGGCCATGGCGACCACCGTCCTCGCGGCGTGGTTCGTGGCGGCACGCCAGAAATCACGACGCGGTTTCGGATTCTGGTGTTTCCTCCTGAGTAACTTCTTGTGGATCGTGTGGGGTCTTCATGCCGACGCGCATGCACTGGTCGCCCTGCAGTTCTGTCTTGCCGGATTGAACGTGCGTGGCGCGTTCAAGAACGATGCGCTGTAGCGCCGTAGCCACGTCTTGTTCATGCGAAGTGCGTTATCAAGACTTGCGCATTTCGCAGATTGAGGCATCAGGAAGCATCAGGGACATGCTGATGCATTTTCCACGAGTGGCCCCGGGCCCAGTGTGGCAGCGTCCTCCGGCCTCGTCCTTGGCGCATGGCAATCGCCGTTTCGATTCTGCCGTTTCCGCCATCGATGTCTGGCTGGCGCGGCACTTCCCGAACATGGAGGCCCAAGCATGAAAATCTTGTCCGGACTGGTACTCGCTTGCGCGGTTGGCGCAGGGTCTGGCTGGTCGATGGCGCAGTCCTACCAGATCGATGTCGTAGCGGACGGCCTGGAACATCCGTGGTCCGTCGCGTTCCTTCCCGACAATCGCATGCTCATTACCGAAAGACCGGGCCGTCTGCGACTTGTCGACGCGAACGGCACGCTGTCGGACCCGATCGAGGGTATGCCCGAGGTATTCGCATCCGGCCAGGCCGGTTTGTTCGACGTCCTTCCCGACCGCGACTTCCTGACCACCCAGATCCTCTACATTTCGTTCGCGCACGGTGACAAGAACGCGAATCACCTGCGTGTCGTCAGCGCTCGCTTCGATGGTCGGCGACTGTCCGATGTCATTCCGATCTTCACGGCCGAACCGCCGAAGTCGGGCGATGCCCACTATGGCGCGCGCATGGCATGGTTGCCGGATGGGACGCTGATGTTCGGCACCGGCGACGGGTTCTATTTCCGCGAGCAGGCCCAGCAACTCGACAGCCATCTGGCCAAGACCATCCGGATCAACGCGGACGGATCGGTTCCTGCCGACAATCCGTTCGTCGGCCGTCCGGACGTGCGACCGGAGATCTACAGCTACGGCCATCGCAACCTCCAGGGCCTCGTGGTCGATGCCGGGCGAGGCGTGATCTACGCACACGAGCACGGTCCGCGCGGCGGCGACGAGCTCAATTCGATCCAGGCCGGACGCAACTACGGATGGCCCATGATCAGCTATGGCAAGGACTACAGTCGCGCAGTCATCACGCCATACACCGAGCTGCCCGACATGGAGCAGCCGCTGCACTACTGGACACCCTCGATCGCCCCGGGCGGCATGGCCCTCTACGAAGGCACGCTCTTTCCGCAGTGGCGCGGCAGCCTGTTCGTGGCCGCCCTGGCGGAAAAAAGCATCCGCCGTGTGCCGATCGACGGCGCCGGCAAGCCCGGTGCGCAGGAAACCCTGTTCACCGAGGTGGATCAGCGCATGCGCGATGTACGGGCCGGCCCGGATGGCGCCCTGTATCTGGTAACCGACGAACCCGAAGGCCAGTTGCTGCGCGTCACTCCGCGCACGCAATGACCGCCATCGGAACAACGAGCAGGAGTCCGATCATGTCCATGAAAGCGTTCAGCATGCCGCGCCTGTTGATTGCGTTCCTTGCAGCCGTGGTCGTGGCCACGGTATGGGGCGCGGTCGTGCAGACGCAGTTCAACCTCGTCGCGCTCACCGGTATCGGCACCGATATCTCCGCCGGAGTCAATCTGCGCACGACCATGCGCGACATCTTCAGCGGCTTCACTCCGACCTACGGCGGCTATGTCGTATTGCCCGCCCTGCTCGTGGCATTCCTGGTCGCGAAGTTCGTGGTCGACCGCTGGAGTGGATCGTGGTGGCTCTGGTTCGGCCTCGCAGGTGCGCTCGGCGTCGGCCTTGCGATACCGCTGGTGAACTACCTGTCCCCGGTCGCCTTGCTTGTCGGTGCGACGCGCGACACGCTCTGCACAGTGCTCATGGCGCTCGGCGGCGGAGTCGCCGGACTCGTATTCGTCTGGCTACTGCAGCCTGCCCGTCGGCCGCTCGGATACCCTGCGGCTACAGCGTAGTAACGGGAGTAGCGGTGGGCGCACTTGACGCGCCCACCGCCGGTCACGCGCGGGCTCGAGCAGACTCGTCGCGGCGACGGGACGTCGCCGGGGAGGTTTCGTGCCGCATGTACTGTTCGATGAACTGTTGAATCAACGGTTCGAACTCCCTGCCCTCGAAATACTCGGCCACATCCCTCCAACTCATGAAACTCACGTTTTCCCGGTGGGTGTAATTGGAAGGATCGCAGTCGGATTCGTGGCGCGTTGCAGTGCTCGCATCGAGCCGGCCGGCCCAGACCATCACGCCGCAGTCACCGCGGTCTTGTATGGTCACAGCGAGATAGCTTCCGTCACTCAATGGCTCCGCAGCGCGGATATGTGCAACGTCCACCTTCATCATGGGAACTGCCCTCAGCCTGAATTGCCGTCTGGACGTCTACACAGTTGGGCCGGGCAGTATCGCGAAATCGAGTTCGTTCATCAAGATATTGGCAGCGTGCACAGGCGAGCTTCGGGCACCACTGTTGCCCATCGCATCACCCGGACGGTAACCACGAAAACTTGCGTAGCCCGATCAGCGGCCTCCGGAATCCGGACGCCTCAAGCTAGCCGTACGTCTCGTCGACGACCGACTGCCTCTTTGGATGGCCGACGCGTACGCAACTCGGATTTCCGGTCATGAGCCAGCGCGATTCCGCGGCTTCGCGTGCCGCCAGCAAGGCTTTGTCCCGGCTCGGAAACTCGCGGGCGATGGCCTGGCTGTCGAACTCGACCAACCAGGACGAATCCTGTTCAAAAACGTAGTAGCAGGTGGGTTCGGCGGAGATGTGCATGGGGCTTGCTCCAATCAACGGCGATGCCGGTGCGCCCATGTAACCTCAGTGGCCCCCAATGCCGGATAAGCGCGGCCGCGCGGAGTCACTCGCGCAAGGCCATCGTTCATGTCCTAGCGGAAAAACTCGACAGGGTATTCAGCCGCCGGTGCATCGCCGCAAAGGACGTGAACCTGGGCCTGGCCGTCGCGCAAGCGCGAGGCATCGACGACGAGGTTGGCGTAGCCGAATTCGTCCGGATTGACCTCGGCGCTCTGGTCAAGGCTGCCCTGGACGATGCGTACGCGATGGGATGCGCAGGCATCGGTGCTGGCCACCGGGATCATGAGCACGGCAGCGCCCTCGGATGGCAGACGCAGGCGCGGCGTGGTGGTCACACTGCTACGCAGCTTGTCGACATAGACGAGCGTGGCCGGGGTCATCGGATCGGAGGCGTGCGGCAACCAGCGTCCGATCCCCATGCCGAACGCAAGCATGACCCCGGCCGCCGCGAGCCAGCGTCCCAGCGGTGCGCGCGGGCGTTTGCGCAGCGGGGTCACGCCTGCGCCAGTGGATTTCCCGTTTCCGCCGTTGTCCTCCGTGGCAGGCCCAAGTCCGGATTGAGATCCCGCCGCGCGCAAGCCGATGGCCAAGGCGGCGTCGGCCTCGACCAGCGCGGCGAGGTCCGGCCGCGCCATCAGCAGCACTTCAAACGCTTCTGCAGCGGTCTCGTCCATCTCGCCGTCGAGATAGGCGCGCAGCAGGTAGTGATCCAGCGGTGATGTCATTCGTGCCTCGATCCGTTCCGATACAAGACGCCCGGGGCCGCGGAATCTCGCAGCCGCTGTTGGCCCGCGTTCATCCTTTCGTGAAGCAGGTCACGCATTCGCGTGCGTGCGCGGAACAGAACCTTGTCGAAATGCTGGGCGGTAAGCTGCAGGCGGTGCATCAGATCGGACTTGCTCAGGCCGTCGACATAGAAGCCGAGAATGAGCGTGCGATCGCGCTCGGTGGGCAGTTCCTCAAGTACTTCCAGCGCCAGCCGCCGCTGTTCGTCTGCTTCGTAGGTTTCCGCGGGAGTCGCCGGCGTTTCGGCCCAGACCGTTTCCGTTTCCGCAGGGGACTCGACCGCGACCGGCTGCAGCTTGCGCCGCGATGCGTAAACCATGTGCCGGGACGTCTGCTGCACATAGGCCGGCAGCGCGTCCGGGTGCTTCACCCTGCCCTCGCGGATTGCCATCACGACAGCGAGCATGACGTCCTGGCAGAGATCGTTGGTCAGCGTCGCATCGCGGGTCAGACGCAGGATCAACGCGCGCGCGCCCGGCAGACAACGCAGCGCATCGGACTCGCCGAGCGCCCGCACCCCGCCGTCGCCCTGTTCCGCGCCCTTGCCTGCCGATTCATCCACCCGGTGTTCCCCTCCCACTTTACCAACGGCACAATGATGAACAAGTGTCGGCCAAGGCGCCAGTGGTCGATTGATCCTCGCGTGCGATGATTTGCTTCGTGACGACACTGGTATCGGGTGTGACCGAACATTGGTCGGTCTGCAGTGTTTTCCCGTTTCGGACGTATGCTGCCCTGCACCGCTCTCCGCGTGTGGGGCAAGAGGGGGCATATGAGCTGGCAAGCCGGGCCCGGTCGCAAGCACCCAGGTGCGCAGTCGCGCATGCAGTTCCTGCGTATTGCGCTGATGATCGTCGCGGGTGCATTGGTCGCCCTGCCGGCGGACCGAGCGGCCGCGGCTTCACTGTCATGTCCCAACGGCGGTACCCGTTCCGAGTTGGTTCGCGTGTTCCCGGGTCAGGATCTGGACCTGGATACATCGAAGGCCGCGGCATTCCTTCTGCTGGAGGAACTGGGCGCCGACATCGAGTACCGCTGGGGTGCCGATGCGGAGTTCCAGGAGATCGCCAGCAGACCGGCACGGCTCGGATTCGCTGTCCTGCCGCGGAGGTCAGGTTCAATCACGTTGCGCGTGAAGGCTGGCCAGGGCGATGGCCAGGTGCGCATGTCGTGCCTGAGTCCCGTTGACGCCGTGTTCTTCTCGATGCTGGTGGATATACAAACCAGGCACCTGGGGGAAGGTGCTGCGGCTGCGGCCCCCGGTCTGCCTTTGCTGGCCGAACTCATGGAGCATGACCCCAGCCCGTTCCAACTCGCCTGGTTGGAAAATGCGCGCGCAAACATTCTGGTGGCAAGTGGCGCGGGTGACGCTTCAATCGATGCGTTCAAGCGCTCCCGGGATACCTGGCTTGCCGTCGACGAACCAGCACGCGCGGGGATTGCCCTGATGGCGGCGGGCGAGAACGCTTCGCGCGGTGGACGTTTCGACGAGGCAAGATCCTGGCTTTCCACGGCACGCGACGAACTGATGCGTACCGGCATTACCTACTACGCCCTGCGCAGCGAAGCGGCCATTTGTACGACTCTGTCGCGCCAAGGTCGGTACCGCGACTCGATGGCTTGCGAGGATGCCGTCGCTGCGAAAATGCACGCAAGCGGTGAACATGCCGAAGCTGCGGTTCGCCACATCTCGATCGGCAACCAGCACCTACGCTTCGGTGAATACGCAGCGGCGCGTGATCAATTCCTGCAAGCTGACCGCCATCGCGCGGATCTCACGCCGATAGGCCAATCGCGTCTCAGCTCGGCGTTTGGAATGTACTTCCTGCTGACCGGCGATATACCAGCAGCCGTGCAGGAGCTGGCGCTGGCTTCGCAACGCCTTGGCGATCAAGGACTTCCGGCCGAGCAGGCGAATATTGACCTCAAGCTCGCCCTTCTGGCGCAAGTGGCGGGGGCACTGGTCGAGCAAAGACGCCTGCTCGATCGCGCCATCGCACAACTCGGCGGAAAGTCCGCACCGATGCTCCGCGCCGATGCCCAGATCCAGCTTGCTCGCACATTGATTGAACTCGGCGCCCCGGGCAAAGCACTCGAGCTGTCGCGAACGGCACGCGAGACATGCCGTGCTCTCCAAAAGTCCGATTGCATCCAGGCCAGCCAGTTCGTCGATATCGACGCATTGATCGACCTGGGCAAGACGAGCGACGCGAGGTCAGTGCTGACCGAACTGGCTGTGGACTCGACCTCTGCGACGAACGTGAAGGGCCCAGTGATTCATGCGCGCATCGATCTGGCAGAGGGCCATGCGGCGCGCGCAGTTCACAACCTTGCTCAAGTGCGCACAGTCAGCAACGACTTCGACGCGCAGGCCCAGTATGCCATGGTCGCAGCGACTGCCTTCCTCGCGACCGGAAATTCTGCCGACGCAGCGCAGTTGCTCGAGACTGCGCTGAACGATCAGGCGCTGGTCGTGCGTTCCTGGCCTTCCATCGCGTTGCGCATTAGTGCACGAAACCGCCTGACCGACCTGCAGGCGCATTTGTTCGATTCCCTGCTTTCGCCAGTGACCGGAGTGGAACTCGCAAGTGATGCCATTGAGCGAATCGTGCTCGCGGTGGATGCGGTAGGTCCGCATGAACTGCTTCGGGCCCCTGCCCGCGCCGAGTTGCCCGATTCCGTGCGTAGAAAGTTGTCTGACCTCGTAACGGCGAACAGTGACGAGGGCCAGCGCGAGCTCTTCATCGCGCTGGCCGGCGCGAATGATGCGAAGGATGTCGACCCTCCGCTGAAGGGTGCCCATGGATTCGCCACGCTCGATGGCGACCGCGACCTGGTGCTAATGCCCCTTGCTGGCGCTTCGCAATTCACCCTCGTCGCATGGCGCGCTGGTGTGGCCCGGGTATGCCGCGGGATTCCCATCCACACTTACTCCTCGCAGGTGCGCGACTTCGAACGCGCGCTCGATGGCGAGCCGTCGGACCTTCCCGCACTGGAGAGTCTGGCGCGGGAGTGGCATCAGGCAGTGCGAACCTGCGAACAGGCGATACCGCCTGCCGCCCATTGGCACGTCGTTTCCACACCGGGCACGCGACCGCTGCCCTGGGCATGGATCGCTGCTAGCGGTGCCGACAACGAACCTGATGTTTCGACTGTGTTCGGCTTCCCACGCGAGACCGATTCGAGCATTGCGACCGATCTACCGCTGTCGCTCGTGGATCTGAATATGTCCGGCGCAGCACCGCTGCCGTTCGCCACGCGCGAACGCGAGTCGATTCAATCGGCTGGCTCGCAACGTCCGATCCGTCACATTGATGTCGCCACTGCCCACGGCTCGCGCACCTTGCTCGATGCGATGAGCGAAGACACGGTGCTTCACATCATCGGTCACGCCAATCCTGCAGCATATGGCCAGCTCTACCAGGGGCTGTGGTTCGAATCCGCCGGAATGCCAAAGCTCTTGACGTACCCGGAAATCGCCTCGGCTCCGTCACGCGCGCAACTTGTCGTGCTCAGCGCATGCGGAACCAACTACGCCGGACGCGCGGAGTTCGGAGCGAGTTCACTGCTCGCAGAGGCATTCATTGCCGCGGGCGCGCGCCATGTGGTTGCCGCATCCAATGCACTCAGCGACACCGCTGCACCGGTGTGGACGGGAGCGTTCCACAACGAGTTGCGAGAGACGCGCAGCGTTGCCATTGCTGCTCGACAGGCACGCGCGGCCCTCCGCGGCTCGCCACACTTCCGCCATCCCAGGTTCTGGGCAGGCATCGAAGCCTATTCCGCTGTCGGTGCCACCCGTCGCGTCGATGCATCGTCATCGGCACTTGTCACAACCCAGCTGCCGTTACAGGGGAAATATCGATGAATAGCAGACTCGTTCGCAATGTATCTCTAGCACTTCTCATGTGCCTGGCCTCCGCCTGCGCGAAGAACACTGACAAGCATGGAGGCGACAAAGGTGGCGGCGATTCGCCTCCCGCCGTCAAAGTCGAAGCAGAACCAGGGAGATCCGCTGTAGCGGCTGTCTCGGCGCCTCGCGCATCGACTCATTGCAGAATTTCAAAGCACCCAGCTCACGAGCACAAGGTTTGGTTCATCAATGCCATAGATCCAGACGAACTCCTCCCAACGGTCGAAGCCGATTTCGAGATCGTGAAAGACTATCTACATCCGGCTCCAGGCCACAGTATCGCCATCAGCGAATCCGACCTGATTACGTTCTCCGGAGGCGCCGGTTCCGTGTCGATGAAGCACACGGACAAGGATGGGAAGCCAATCGGCTCCATCGATAGGTTGCGCAGCGGCACATCCAATCTCTGGGCACACGGGGTTGCGAAGGATCCGACCGGAAAGCCTGTCGGAGAGTATTACCTTTACCGTCTGGCGGACTATCAATCTTGCCGGCATCGTCACGTGAAAAGCCCTCCATATTCAGGTGGCCCCTGCAGATCATTGCATTTTGAATACTTCGATGAGAACGATGGTCCGAGCAAGACGGATCTACCGGTGCTAGGGGCGAATGTCAAGGAAAGCACCGAAGACAATTGTGGTGGTGATGATCAGACCGACGAAGGTGACGGTGACGAGGGTCCAATCACTCCACCGACGGTGGCTGTACGTAGCTGATCTTGGCGATGCAATCGCCCTGCTTATTTGAATGGGGAACCGGCGATGGTGGATGGATTATACATTTTCAAGATCGATCAAAAGGACGATCCACGCCTGAACGGGTTCTCAACGATTCTCCGCCCCGCAGACTTGTCAGGACGCCGGGGAGTTGATCTTTCCCAGCTGAGCGACGTATGCGCGTACGCCGACGAACTGCTCGGATTCGCGGTATTCAGGCCTGGCCGGCAACCGACCCGGTTCATCAAGAAACTGCTGGGAGGAGGCGGCTCGCTTGCACTGAGTCTGCCCGAGGGCGTGGCCAATTATTCGATAGCGATCAATGAGGACATTCAAGAGACGGCATCGGCGCTGAAAGAAGGTGAAGCTTCCGCTCCAACGCCTTGGTACGTTGATCGCTTGGGTGGATGGCCGACCGCAACGGGTGATGGACAATGCATCGCGATCCTGGACACTGGTGTAGTCTTCGGTTCGCACTTGTTGCCCCGCAAGTCAGATCATTCCGATTTTTGCGACTGCAGCCGTCCAGGTTCTAACACATATGAGTCGAATGGTCACGGAACTTCCTGTGCAGGCACGGCGGGGGGATTTCGGAATGAACCCATGCGTATGACACCTGCACAAAGAAGTCGGATCGTCGTGGCACGAATCTGGCGCAACGCATCGAGAACCTTGGTCGATATCTTGATGATGATGTCTTGGGCGGTACATGGGTGGGATGTACGTGTCGTGAGCATGAGCTTCAACGAAGGGGAAAAATCTCTCCACAAGCAAAGCGATCCAGACATGATAGGACGTGCTGCTCAACGGTTGCGATCGATGAACCGCGCGCTGGTCTTCAGTTCAGCGCGCGGATATAAAAATGGACTAGGTTACCCTGCACGCACGCGCGGAGTTGTTGCTGTACAGGGATATGTACGCGCAAAGCAATCAGCCAGACCTGATGCAGGTCCCATTTCAGTTGTGCCGCTCACGTCCGACGCCAAGCGCGAACATTGGTGTGTCCAGCAGGACGTCTTTATCGCACCTGCCGAACGCCTGATTTCGATCGATCGCCACGGTGAGCAAGGGACATTCAGCGGCCTGTCTGCTGCTTGTGCCTTCGTCGCAGGAGTTGCAGCCTTGTATTTCGAGCGCTACCAGAGCTACACGGTCGAGCAGGTGCTCAGCCAGATGAAGGTCGATGCCGAACGCATCGTCGACACGAACGACCCGTCCCACGTCTGGTTGGGAATCACCTTTCCGCGGAGTTCTGCCAGAAGTTCACCTCAAGCATCCGACAGCGAAACCGACCCCGGCAATGG
>Ga0307505_10000561_pt1 | contig 39737 bp, 28 predicted proteins | sample 23_S_MG_FD_202183 | JGI IMG/M metagenome (GOLD analysis project Ga0307505, IMG submission 202183) | Soil microbial communities from Populus trichocarpa stands in riparian zone in the Pacific Northwest, United States - 23_S | ecosystem: Environmental > Terrestrial > Soil > Riparian zone > Trees...
GCGCCTGATCCTACGCGACCGATGGGCGGCCGTGTCGCTCTTGATCGTGCCGATCATCATCATCCTGGTGATCGCCGAAACGCAGTCCGGCGAGGGGAGTTCCTCGATCCTCTTCCCGATCGTCAACGAGGACCAGGGACCGGTCGCCAACGTCCTCATCAAGACCCTGGGCGAGCATCTCGACGTGCGCATCGTCGACCGCGAGACGGCAGAGCGATGGGTAGCCAAGGAGAACCGCGCGCCCGCCCTCCTCGTCCTGCCGCGCGGGCTCAGCAAGAACTACCTGACCGAGCGCCCGTCGACCATCGACCTGCTCACCGACCCGGCCGCGTGGACCGAATTGCAGGCGATCAAGATGGCGTTGATGCTCGCCGACCGCGACGCGGCGTCGCTCGGCGATCCGTTCGCCGAGGAACTACTCGAATTGGAAGAGCGAAGTCTGACCGGCTCCTGGCTGAAGTTCACTTCGCTCGAGCAGAACGTACCCGGGTTCGCCATGACGTTCGTCCTGCTCAGCATGATCTTCGGCGTCGCCTTCGGCATGCGCGACGAGGAAGCTTGGGGCACCAGCGCGCGCCTGGCTGTCGCGCCAGTGAGCCACGCCGTTCTGGTCGCCGGCAAGCTGCTGGCGCGGCTGATCGTCGGCACGGTGCAGTTGTTGTTGCTGCTGTTGTTCGGCCATCTCGTGTACGGACTCGCCCTCGGCAGTTCGGTCGCCACGCTCGTCATCGCGGCTACCGTCATCGTCTTCGCGATGACCTGTTTCAGCCTCGTCATCGCCGCCGCGGCGCGCACCCGCGAGCAGGTCGTCCCGGTGGCGATCTCGGCGGTATTCATCCTCGCCGCGCTCGGCGGCTGCTGGTGGCCCTTCTTCGAGCAGCCGCGGTGGATGCAGATCATCGCCCAGGGGGTGGTCACCACGTGGTCCATGTTCACCATCCACGACGTCATGTTGCGCGACCGCGATCTCATCCAGATTCTTCCCAAGCTAGCGTTCCTGCTCGTCTACGGCGTCGTTTCCTTCGCCGTGGGCTTGAAGCTTTTCCGCTACTCTGAGACGTGATTGGGTCGGCACCGATGGCGCGAACGACAAAGAACCAGAAGGCGGCTTTCGAGCCGAGGCTCATCCAGCCGACCCGGGCGAGCGTGAAGCCGCGCGGCGGCGCGGTCGAGATCGCCGGGTGGGGCGGGTATCCAGTCGTCCGCGGCGTCGAGCGGCGGTCCGAGAACCTCGCCGCGATCACGCGCGACGCGGTGCTGACTCGAGGCCTCGGCCGCGCCTACGGCGATGCGTCACTGCCGCCGGCCGGTGACTACGCGGTCGCGGCGTCGCCGTTGGCCGACAGGCTCCTCGGATTCGACCAGGCTCGCGGCGTGATCCGCGTCGAAGCCGGCTTTCCGCTGATGCGGCTGAACCGCCTGTCCCTGCCGCGCGGCTGGTTCACGCCGGTAACGCCGGGAACCCACTACGTCACCGTCGGCGGGATGGTCGCATCCGACGTCCACGGCAAGAATCACCACGTAGCCGGATGCTTCGGCGAGCACGTTCGCTCGATGAAGATGCGCGTCGCCGACGGTGCGATCATCGACTGTTCCGACGGCCAGCACGAATTGTTCCGCGCCACGCTGGGCGGCATGGGGCTCACCGGCCACATTCTCGAAGTCGAGTTCCAGATGGAGCGCATCCCGAGTCCGTGGATCTGGGAGGAGAGCGAGCGCATCGACCGCTTCGACCAGGTGCTCGAAAAGCTCGAGGAAGCCGGTCGGGAGTGGCCGTTCACCGTGTGCTGGTCGGACTTCCTGGTCACCGGCGAGAACGCCGGGCGCGCCATCTTGATGAAGGGGCGCTGGGCGCAACCGAACGAAGCCCCGGCGGGACAACCGAAATGGCGGTCGGCGCCGACGCTGCCGTTTCGCTTCCCCAATTGGGCGCTGCAGACGTGGATGTTGCGCGTCGGAAACTTCCTCAACTGGAGCAAACACGGACCGAAGGCGCGCCGCGGCATTGCGCATCCGGAGACCTTCTTCTACCCGCTCGACGTCGTGCGCGAGTGGAACCGCGTCTACGGCCGGCGCGGCTTCACCCAGCACCAGGCGATCCTACCCGCTCCCCACACCCATCCGCGGCACGAGCGGTTTCTTCGCCTGCTGCACGACAACCGCGCCAAGGTCTTCCTGTCAGTGGTGAAGGACTGCGGCGATGAGGGCAAAGGCATGCTGTCGTTTCCCAAGCGAGGCGTTTCCTACGCCCTCGACATCCCGGTCGATCACGACACCCAGCGGGTGGTCGATCGACTCAACGACTTCATCGTCGCCGAGGGCGGCCGAATCTACCTGGCGAAGGACGCGTTCACCCGGCCCGAGCACTTCCGGGCGATGGAGCCGCGCCTCGACGCGTGGAACGCGGTGCGCAGGCAGTGGGATCCCGAGGGCCGATTGAAGAGCGCTCTGTCGGTGCGGGTCTTGGGAGATCCGTCGTGAACGTCGCCTTCCTGGGTGCCTCGAAGGGCATGGGGCGAGCGCTCGCCCGACGGATGGCGGAGCGCGGCGATCGCATCTTCCTGCTCGGCCGCGACAGCGAAGACCTACGGCGCTCGGCCGCCGACCTCGCCAATCTCGGCGCCACCGGCGAAGTCGGCGTCGGCCACTGCGACCTGATGGATCGTGCGACGTTCGGCCCCGCCCTGCGCGCGGCGCGCGCCGCGCTCGGCGACGTCGACACCGTCGTCGTCACGGCCGGCGAATACCGCGTGCAGGAAGACCTCGAGCGCGACGCCGACGCGCGCGATCGCCTGCTGATCCTGAACCTGGTCAACACGATCCACTTCTGCGAAGAGGCGCGTGTGCTTCTCCTGCAGCGCGGCGGCGGTAGCCTTTGTGTCTTCTCGTCGGTCGCCGGCGACCGCGGCCGCAAGCCGGTGATCCTCTACGGCGCGTCGAAAGCGGGTCTCTCGTATTACCTCGAGGGCATCGATCACAAGTTCCACAGCCAGGGGCTGCGCGTCACGACGGTCAAACCCGGCTTCGTGAAGACCGGCATGACGGCCGGCCTCGAGCCGCCTCCCTTCGCCGGCGAACCCGAAGGCGTCGCGCGCGACGTCCTGCGCGCCATCGACCGCGGCCGTCCGGTCGTCTACACACCCGGCATGTGGCGATGGATCATGTTGGTGATCCGCTACCTGCCGCGCGCCGTGATGCGAAAGATCGGTTTCTAGGCTGAAATTCGCTTCGCTCGCGTTAGAGGGGCGAGGGGTGCGGGGCGAGGGGCGAGGGAAGGTGGTCGCTGGCGCGACGGTCGATTTTGATTTGCCGACAGGCTGAAACTCTCTCGATTCGCATCCCGTCGTCGCCCCGGTCCCATCCCGTCGTCACCCCGGCGAAAGCCGGGGTCCACCTGGTAGCCCGGCTGGATTCCGGCTTTCGCCGGAATGACGACTGCGATCCGCGGTTTCTCGTCTGAATGAGCCGGACAAATCGCGAAGACATCAAGGCACGGACCAGGAGGGCGAAGTGCGCCTACTCCTGCAGCGGTAGGTCGCGCCAGCTCTCGGTCGCCACCCACTCGACGTAGGCTACCAGGTCGTCGATCTGCTTCTCGCTCAAGAAGCCGCTGTACGCCGGCATCTGGACGCGCTGCCGCTCGAGGAAGTACAGGGCGAGCGGGTCGTCGGTGAGCCGGCTCACTCCGCCGTTTGCGATCCACGAGCGCAGTTCGTCTTTGTTCTGCACCAGCTCCGCGTAATCGGGTCCGAAGAACCCGGGTATGTACCCCTTGAGCGATCCGGGGTTGGAGTGGCCGCCGCTGCCCATCGCGCCGTGGCAGGAGAAGCAGCCGAGTTCGTGCGCCAACTCCTCGCCGTCGCTTGCCGGGCCTTCCGGCGGGTAGAGGAGCTCCGAGCTGGCGCGCAAGAAAGCGACCAGATCGTCGACGTCGCGCGCGGTGACGTGATCGCGGTAGGCGGGCATGCGGATGGCCTGCCCGCGCATTTCCTTCTGGTACTCCTCACTCTCACGTTTCGCGGCCGGCGCGCCGTCGAGGATGTACTCGCGCAGCTCCTGATCGGATTTGGCAAACATCATGATCGTGCCCTCGTGAAACGGCGGCACGGTCTTGTACTGGCTGCCGGGGTTCGTCACGCCGACCCGGCCGAGCGGCCCGTGGCAAGTGAAACATGCAAGCTCCTCGGCCAGCTCGCGGCCGCGCGCCGCGGCGGTGATCTCCGGCGGGATGGCGACGGCGCGCACGTGTGGATAGACGATCCAGGCCAGCGCCGCGCTCAACGCGAGCGCGAGGACCAAACTCACCGCCTTCCAACTCCCCGGGCCGCTGTCGAACATGGGGGGCAGAATATGGGCGAATCCGACGGCGCTTCAACCGACCCGGGCGGGGCGGCCGTTCGGGCGCTCGAACAGCCGCTTGATCACGCCGACCGGAATTTCGCGCGCCGGTAAATTGACACAGCCACGAGCGGCCGGGATATTGGCTCGATGAGAATTCCATCCCTCGGGGCGCTCGCCGCCGCCGTGTCCCTCTGCGCGTTGGTCGCGACATCCGCGGCGGTCGCGCAAGAGGATATCGCCGTGCAGGGCGAGATCCTCGATCTGACGTGTTACCTCCACAAGGGCAGCAAGGGACGGCGACATCGTGCCTGTGCCGAGATGTGTGCCGAAAAGGGACTGCCGATCGGCGTTCTGACCGAAAAAGACGAAGTGTTCCTGCTGATCGAGGATCACGACAATCCCGGACCGTATGCGGCCGCGGTCAAGTTGGCCGGGCAGGACGCGGCGATCAAGGGAAAGAAGTACGCGAAGGGCGGCGTGACGGCGATCATGGTGCTCGAAGCGGCGCAGCCGTAGCGTCGCTCCACCGATCTCTCCGCCGCCGCCATGTACCGATCTCGACCCGCGTTCGTCTGCGCTCTCGCCTTGTCCGTCGCCGCATGTGCCGGAGACGGCCCGGCGCCGCTCGACTCGACGAGTTGGTTCGCCCGCCTACAGCAAGGCGTGTTCGACCAGAGCTGCACGGCAGCCGGCTGCCACAATCCACAGTTCGCGGCAGCCGGCCTGATCCTGACACAAGGCGCGTCGTACGACGCGTTGGTCGGTGTCTCGCCGACCACACCCGCCGCCGTGCAAGCCGGCCTCTTGCGCGTGCAACCGTTCGACCCCGAACTCAGTTTCCTCCTCATCAAGGTGCTGGAACCCGGCCCCGGCCAGGGCAGTCGCATGCCACAGGGCGCCGAGCCCCTGTCCGCCGAACAGATACAGACGATCCGAGACTGGATCGAGGCCGGCGCTCCCGAGTTCGACGCGGTCACTCCCGACCCGGACCCCTCCAGTACGCCCTCGCCGACCGAGCTCCCGGCCACACCGACCGCGACCCCGACGGAGACATCCGTACAGACCGCGCCGCCCGCGTCGCCGACCGCAACCGAAATGGCCACGGCGCGCGACACCGCGACCGCGTCGGCGGACACGCCAACGCCAACGGAGGCGGTGCCCACGAACACTCCGACCGACCCGACGCCGGTGCCGACCGTCACCCTGCAACAGGTACAGGATGCCGTGTTCTCGCCGAGTTGCGCGGTGCAGTTCTGCCACAGTGGCGACTTCCCCGCGGCGCAACTCAACCTGGAGGAGGGGGAGTCGTTGGACGAGCTGGTGAACGTCGTGCCGATCAACCTCGCCGCCGCCAACGCCGGTCTGTTACTGGTCGACCCAGGCGACGCGGACAACAGCTTCCTCTACGTCAAGATCACCAATCCCACCCCGCAGCAGGGCTTTCGCATGCCGCTGACCGGCGATCCGCTGACCGAGGAACAGATCGCCCTGGTCCGCGCCTGGATCGAGGGGCTGTAACCGGGGCGCGGACGCGGCGCCTCTAGCCCGATGGTGGGACTTTTCACGGAACCCACAGATCGGCGGCCAGCGCCGCGACGATCCCGACACTGAGCAGCGCCGCGTAGCTTTGCGCCGGCAGGTATCCCCAGACACTCATCGCCTCACTCGTTCGCGACGGCAGGCGCCCGTCGAGAATCAACGCCAGGTAGAGCGGCACCAGTAAGGCTGCGAGCCACGGCAGCTCGAACAGAAACGCCATCGCGATCGCCAGGCTCGCCTCGGCGAGGTACGGGTACCGGCGGCTGTGGCGTCGCTCGAGGAACACCGAGATCGCCAGGAGGATCGGTCCCGGCGCCCAGAAGATCCACGGCGCGGAGAAAAGGTCGAACGCGTCCAGGGTGCCCCCGAACAGAATGACGACGAGGATCAGCCCGATCCGGCTCTCGTGGCGCAGTGCCGCGGGCGGTAACACCGCCACGCCGGCGCGAAAGTGCCTCTTCCACACCCAACTGGTCAGCGTGACACTGATGATGCTGGCGATGAGAGTGATGTGTTGCGACGCGAACGCGCCGAGATCGAACACGTCCGCCGGCGACGCTTGCCCCGCCAGCGCGAACAGCAGCGGGTAGCTCAGATAACGGATCGCTCTCGGCACCTCCGATCCCAGAATGTTGTGCCCATGCCAGTCGAAAGTACCCGATCGGCGCGGCAGCGGGCGCCGCAACGGCAAGAACATCGGCACGCGGGCCTTGTACTGCGCGTAACTCTCTCCGAAGAGCGACTCGAGGGTTGCCTCCTCGCCGCGCATGACCGGGATGTAGATGGCGAACCACCATACAGGCCAGCAGAGGATCAGCGGCCAGAAGCCGCTCATGAGAACGATGCCGGCGTCCAACAACAAGTTGCCCAGGTAAAACGGATGGCGAACGAATCGGTACGGACCGGCCTGCGTCACTTCCCGGTCCTGGTGCAGGTAGCCCTTCGACCAGAACTGGATCGACATACTCGAAAGGAGCAATGCCGTTCCCACGCCGATGGAGTACACGGTGGCGGTGTCGAGTAGAAACGCGACGAGCACGCCGATCGTCACCAGCCAGGTCCGAACTCCACTGCGGTCACAAGGGTTTCGCATGGTGGTCGCTCCTTTCCACTGGAAGGAAAGCCGTGACACGCACGCGTCGTTCAAACGGTCCGCGGCGGATCGACTACATTAGACGCACTGCTGCGCCGTGCGCGCAACCAATGGGGGGGCGCAAAACTTCGGCTTACGGAAAGGCCTCAAGCAGTCAAAACTGAACTCGCGCAGAGGAGCCGCGGAGAGATGCTAGAAAAATAGATGGACCTCGGCGCTCAGGATGCTCTGGTTGTGACTCGCGTTGGACTCGATCCCGTTTGAAACGCGGTAGAACAATCGGGTCTGGAGAAAGCGGGCCAGGAACGGCTCGAGGCCGAAGCTGACGCGATTTTCCGAGTCGTCGGCGCGATCGCTGAGGTCGCCGTCATAGTCGGCGTAATCGAACGCCAACTTGACGTTCAGCCAGTCCATCAGGAGGTAATTGGCCTCGCTGTAGTGGATGAAGCCGCCGCGGTAATCTTTGCCGGCGGTCGGGTCTGCCGCCGACACGACTCGGCGCTGAAGGAAGTTGACCTCGCCCAGGTAGATGAATCGGCCGATCGAGAATCCGCCGAAGCCGGCGAACTGATACGTCTCCGCGCTGCCGCCGTTGCGATTGCCCGAGACACCGGCGAGGACACTGTCGACCAGCGGCACGTCGCGGAAGAGACCCGACGCGCTGCCGGTCACCTGGGCGTCGCGGTCGCCCGGGCCCTCCGAGACCGCACCGACGACAGTCCACGGACCCGACACCCAGCCGAGTTCGAACGCGGCCGCACGCAGATCGAAGTTGAAGCCGGAGCTCGCCGAGCCGTTGCGACCACCGCGGATGAACGAGTCATCGTCCTGGATCTGCAACCCGTACGGCAGGAACATGCGCCCGCCCTTGATGAAGAAGTTCTTGGGTAGATAGAGAAGTCCCCACGCCTCGCGGGCGTCGGTGGTTGGCGCCAGGCGGAGGTCGACGTAGAACTCGAGCAGATCCGGAATCGCCGTGACGTTCAGATACGTCACCGCCTGTTCGACGTCGAAGTCGACCTCGTCCAGGCGCCCGCGGAACGCCTCGTTGTTGTCGACCCGGCCGTTCTGCGGATTGTCCTGAAACAACAGCGCCACATTCGCGCGCAGATCGGCCCCGATTGCGACGTAGTCGTTGATCGAGCCGTCGAACGACTCGACCGGCTTGGTCAGGTCATCGAACCAGTTTGGGTACTTGAGGACGTCGCGGGAATGCGCCGAAACGAAGCTCGTGCGCATGCCGCCGCCCGTTACATTGACGTGGCAGGCGTTGCATTTCACGCCGCTGCGCAACGCCAGATAGGGCTCGGCGAGAACCGACTCCGCCCCGAACAAGCCGCACAGCACGAGCGCCAACCGCCACCATCCTCGACCCATCCCACACCTCCCCGCGATTTCTCGATGTGCGTTCCGGACATACTCATGACCACGCCCGCCATCGTCAAGCGAAGCGCGGCGCAAATCACTTGCCGCGATCGGGTCGAGCGACGATACTACGAACCGGAATGCGGCCCTTGCACTCGGCGGCACATCGCAAAACCATCACACAGGCGCCCACTCATGCGCGGTGCGATTTCTGCGGGCGCACCAATCGGATCCCGGACACCTGGCTGCCCAGCCCGTGCCCCCATTGCGATCGCCTGTACTTTCCGCTCGCGAGCCGTGCGCGCCGCGTCGCGGCGCTGCTCGGCCTCGTCGTCCTGGCGATCCTCACAGTATTCTTCTGGGAACTCATTTTCTGAGCGCGGGCGATCCCACTTGCATCCGGTGAGCGGGCGGTTTTGAGTGTCTGCGCCGGAGGGGTGGCCGAGTCCGGCTTAAGGCGCCGGTCTTGAAAACCGGTGACCCGCAAGGGTCCGGGGGTTCGAATCCCTCCCCCTCCGCTCTCTGAATCTCAATGAGTACAACAACCTACGCACCCTCGATTGGGCCCTCTCCAACAGTTCACTCGCGTGCTCGAGGGCGATTTGTAAATGGGCTTGTAAATGGCCCTCTGAGCCGCCCGTCTCACCGACGAGAGCGCCAAAGCGGTCTTGAGCGATGCATGAGCTTCGCATCCACCGGAAACAAGAGACTTTGATTGAAGCACCAATATTTCGGGGACCTGAACGACTATCGGAAGTACGGTCTGCTGAGAGCTTTGACCTCAGGGTCGAACCTCCGATTGCTGATTGCGTGGATGCTCACGCCCGATGATGGTCGTACCGACGGACGCAAGATCGGGTATCTGAACAAACCGTCCAAATACGAACGGTTCGACGCCGAGCTGTTTCGGAATCTCAGACATAGCCTTTCGACCGCGGAGCGGCATGTCAGTCTGATGGAAACCAGCAATCTACTAGCGGACGCCGCATACTACTCAGAGGTCGTGCCGGATGCCCGCGTCGGTCGAGCGCGGTGGTTCGAGTCGCTCAAGACATTGGCCGGGGGATGCGATCTGGTTTTCCTGGACCCCGATAACGGCCTGGAAGTGCCCACGAAACCGATGGGTCGTCAGGACTCGTCGAAGTACGTCTACTGGCGCGAGATTCGGGAGCTTTGGGGCCGGGGCGCGTCTCTCCTGATCTACCAGCACTTTCCCCGCAAAAAGCGATCGGAATTCGTCGCCGAAGGTATGAACCATCTCGGTCAGCTCCCGGGAGCCCCGCTTGTCGAGGCATTCGTCACCGGCAACGTCGTGTTCCTACTCGCCGGGCAAAATCACCACACCGACGATCTCCGTGCCGGTTTCGCGCGTGTTCAAGATTCCTGGAGCGGGCAGATCAAGTTGGGAACAACGGAGCAACAGGCCGCGACGCGGTCCGCAAATCGGTGATCACCGAGGCGCCTTGTTCGCCGCCAGTTTCAGAGCCCGATCGAGTTTCTGCGCCGCCTCCCCCTGCATGCCCGGAATGACGTGGCTGTACGTGTCGAGCGTGATGCCGATCGTCGAGTGCCCGAGCCGCTCGCTGACGACCTTCGGGTGCACGTTTAGCTTCATCAGGTGGGTGGCGTGGGTGTGCCGCAGGTCGTGGAAGCGGATCGTCGGAAGGCCGCTCTCGCGAATCAGAGCGCCGAATGCTGAGCTGAGTTTTCCGGGATCCAGGTGTGTCCCGTTGGGTCGCGCACAGACCAGATCGCGATCGTCGTAGAGTGGACCAAGCTGCAGGCGCGCGCGGGCCTGAGCCGCCTTGTGACTGCGAAGGGCGTCAACCGCGACCGACAACAGAGTCACACTCCGACGACCTCGATGCGACTTGGTTTCCTTTTCCATCGAACCGCCGCGGGTCGTGGAGAGTGACCTCTGAACCACCACGACGCCCCGGTCGAGATCTACATCCGACCAGTGCAATCCAAGTACCTCGCCTCTTCGCATTCCCGTCGTCGCCGCCAGCAGCACCGGAATGTAGATTCTCGAATCGGCGGCGCGCTTCAACAGCGACGAGAGCTCCCGCTCGTCGAGCACCGACATCTCGCGATGTGGAACCCTCGGTGGCTCGACGCTGTCGGCGGGATTGCGGGACAGCAATTGCCAGCGGACCGCCTGTTTGAGCGCGAGATGCAAAACGCGATGATGATGACGCACGGTCTGAGGGGACAGGCCCCCTTCCCGCCCGTCCTTTCGACCAGTCCGTAGAGCGTTCGAGTAGTATGTTTGGATGTGCATCGGGCCGAGCTTCTGAAGCCGGTGTTCGCCGAGATTCGGAATGAGGTGCAGCCGGGCGATCTCCTCGTACCGCTCATAGGTCTTGGGGGCGACGTTCGGTTTGGCATAGTCGCGGAGCCATTGCGGGAGGAATTTGCCGACAGTCAAACGAGACGGGTCGACATAGGATCCCTCCGCCAGCTTGTTGAGCTGTCGGACGCGCTCATCCTCGGCGTCCTGCTTGGAGCCCCGGACCGTGTGGGTGTCGTAACGTTCCTTCCCTTCCGCGCCGCGACCTCGATAGATATAGACAGTCCACGAACTCTTGCCGCGTTTGCGGATGTGACCCTTCATTTCTCCTCACCTCGGGACTCACTGATTGCGGCTTGGGTCTTGCCCTGACCGATCCAGTCCTTAACGGTTTCGGGATCAGAGCCGAGCTCCTCTGCGATCTGTTCCGGTGTCTTATCGAGGGCCATGGCAATCGCCCTCTCCTTGCGGTTCCTGTACGCCTTGCTTTTGCATTTGTCGGAGCAGTGCTGCCGGTCGGCACTCGACGACTTCCTCGACACCTCAAACGGGTTGCCGCACCACCGACAGGTCCCGAGTCTCCTGTTCTCGGCAACGGCTTGGGCAAACTGCAGCCACATCGCCCCGAGCAAACTGGTGGGAATCTGGAGAATCCGAAAGCGATTTTCCGTCGAGTCCCAGAACGTATAAAGGGTGACGCCGGCTCGAAGCTGCCTGTTGGTCATTCCCGTGAGGTACGCGCGTACGGGCAAGATCCCGTCAGATCCAACAGCAGCTAGGTCATCTTTGCTGGGAGACATCCAATAGACCTCTTGCTGCGGGTCAAATGGGTCGAGGATTACGAGCAATGGGACCTTGTTTCGCGGCCGCGAGCTATGTCTGAACGTGCGATCAAGGGTGATGGGAACGGGGGGGTGAATCGCCTCCAACTTGACGAACTCGGCTAGCTTCTTGATCTGGTTGGTCTGAAGTAGCTTGTGGAACTCTACGGCCGCACGTAGCTCGCTGATACGCCGGATCCAGAAGTCCACGGGTTCGCTTAGATGTTGAGCGATGCCATTCCTTCGTTGCCCCTGTTCGAGAAACCCGAACTCGTTGGCAAACTTGAGTAAGGAGCTTGGCTCGGTGCCGAGCCCCGCGAATCGCGCATAAAGCGCCGGGTGATCGAAGGGGCGGTAGGTTCGGCCAACCGCTCCGACTTCCGCCAGGTCCGTGATGCGCAGCTCCCCCCTGGGATGGACCGTGCATTCGTAGCCGCGGGCGGAGACAGGCAGACAAACACTGTCGCTATTTATGGGGCTGGAAGGTGCCATCACGGATTTAACACGAACATACGTGTCAAAATACTTTGACGGTGTCAAGCAAGAGTCGTATGGAGGGTCGGTAAAGCGAGAAGGGAACAAAAAAACATGGAAACAGGACGTAAGGCTCACACGGTACGAGAGGTTGCCCAAATCTTGGGACTGGGGCTCAACTCAACCTATGCGGCGATCAGTCGGGGCGAGATCCCGGCGATCCGGGTCGGGCGTAGATGGCTCGTACCGTATCAGGCTCTCGAGCGGCAGCTGTCCGGCGATGGCGTGGAGCGGGACCGCAAGTCCGCCTTGCCCGCCTAGTAGTCGGTGTCCTTCGGGGTGCAACGCCATGAGGGTCGAGGTCGCCAGTCGCGGTGGAACCTTGAGGATGGGCACAAGTTGGGCGACGGCCCTTCATTTCGCGCGTTCGCCAGCGCCCGGAGCTCTAGGGAGTCTGCGGCCGGTGCGGCGGCGGCGGTGTGATGAACCGCGCCGGTGAGGGACGGGAGTACTTCGCCGAACTCGCGCCCAAGGTTCTCGACAACGGTTGGACGGGCGTGATCCCACTACGCGGAAAGCGCGCATTCCTACCGGGATGGAGTCAATACAACCGGGAACCACTCGACGCCGACACGCTCGAGGACTGGTGCCGGCGCTATCCGCGCTGCAATGTCGGGATGCCGGCGAGTGGGTTCGTCGCCGTCGATTCGGATATTCTCGACGCCGACGCGGCGCGTGACGTTGCAGCGATAGCCGTCGACATCTTGGGTGATACGCCGGCCGTTCGAATCGGGCGTGCGCCGAAGTGGGTTCGTCTATACCGACCGGATGGCGTGATCCTGTCGACGGCGCGGGCGCCTGTGGAAGTGTTCGCGTCGAGCGGTGTGATTGCCGCGTTCGGCATTCATCCGGACACCGGCCGTGAATACTGCTGGCCGCACGAATCGCCGTTGTGGCTTTCGCCGGATGATCTGCCACCGATCACGGCGGCACAGGTCGCGGCGTTTCTCGAGGCGGCGACGGCGCGCGCTGGGCGGCGTGGCAATCCGACTGCGGCGCCGTTCGGTTCGGAGCTCGCCGACGAGCGGCGCGGCAAACGTGGACGCGCCTGGGTAGAGACCGTGCGGCGACAGTTGCGCGAAGCGAAGCCGGGCGACCTGCACAACACTCTGATTTCGGTTGTGGCGGCGCTGGCGCGGCGCGGATTCTCTGACACGGCGATTAAATCGTTCGTCGCCGAGAACTTCGCGGCGCCGCGGCAAGGCAAACACGGGGCCGTTTGGGGGCAGGTCGACGACGCAATCGCCACCGCGCGACGACGGTGGAGCCTGCAACCGTCGTTCGTCCGACCGGAAAGCGAGGCGGCGCAATGACGCGGCGATCTGACAAGGTGGTGGCGCTGAAAGCGGCGACGACACCGAGAGTGGTACATAGATTCGACGACGGTGCATATCTCGAGGATACCGACGACGGGTTGGTGCTCTGCGAACCGCGGCGCGGCAAAGACGGCGATAGTGAGACCATCGGGGGCGAGACCGCCGTGACGCGGGAAAGAGTGACGCATACTCGATTCATCGTCGCGGCCGAATCGAAACCGGCACCGGGAACCGCTGGCGCACATGGCTTCGTGCTCGAACATGGGCCACGCGCGGCGCCGTGTCGGTATGCCGTGCCGGCTGGATTCGCTCACAAACCGGGCAACGTCCTACTCGAAAACCTGGCCAACCTGGGCGTCAAGATCGACACAAAGCACACGCGAACGTTGGTCCGCTACATCGCACAGGCGAGGCCGGAACAGTGCGTCACAGCCTATGATCGAACTGGTTGGCAAACGGCGCCGAGCGTGTTCGTTCTGGGCGAACGTCGAATCATTGGCGATTCAGACGGGGTATTCCAACCGACGGCCACCGCCGGCGCGGCAGTTCTCGAGAGTGGAACACTCACGGAGTGGATCGAGAGAGTCGCGGCGCCGGCCTGCGTGTTGCCGTGGTGGCGCTGGTGTCTCGTAACGGCATTCGCGGCGCCGATCCTTCGCCTACTCGACGCTGAAGGATTCAGCTTTCATGCGTTCGGCCAAAGCTCACAGGGCAAGACGGCCGGCGGGCGCGTCTGTGCATCCGTCTGGGGCCGCGGCGCCGGCGCCAACGGTGACGGCTACCTACAGACCTGGGCGAGTACGGCGAATGGGATCGAAGGAACGGCCGAGGCTCATAACGACTTACCGTTGGTTCTCGACGAACTCGCTCAAGCGGACGGGCGCGCCGTCTATTCTGTTGTCTACGCCCTCTCGAACGGTGCGGGAAAACTTCGGATGCAATCCGACGCGACGATGCGGCGCCAAAAGACGTGGCGCGTGGTCGCGATCTCGACCGGCGAAGTCATGATCGAGGCCAAGCTCGCGGAAGCGCGCACGCAACACAAAGCCGGGATGACGGTCCGAATTGTCGAGCTGCCGATTGACGGGACTGGAATCCTGCAAACAATCGACACCGAACACGTGCGATCTCTTGAAGCGTCGACGATGAAGGTCTTTGGCAGGGCCGGACCGGCTTTCATCGAACGTTTACTCGCCGACCGTTACACCGATCCGGAATCGGCCGTGTTCGGCGATCTGCGCGCCACCGTCGCTGACATCGAACGGGAGCTTGTCTCGCCGACCGACGACGCGCGCCACCGTCGCGCGGCTAAGAACTTCGCAATCGTCGCCGCGGCCGGTGAACTGGCCGTGAGGTTTAGACTGCTACCGGCCGAGGCCGATCCACGCGAAACGGCGCGGATGTTGTACCGCGTTTGGCGCGACCAGGGCGGCGGCGAGCTTGGCACCGACGATCACCGGCGCGCGGCCGACCGCCTGCTCGAGCTCATCGAAGCGAGTTACGGCACGACGATCACCGCTCCCAAGGAACCGGCGCGCGGCGCACGTTTGGGATGGTCGCAGGATGGCGAAGTGTTCCTGTTGGACCAGGCCGTGAGCACAGCACTCGATTCTGTTCCGACGCGGGCGTTTCTGCATGCCGCGGCGCGGCGCGGTGCCCTTGTCGTGACCGAACGGGGACGCCTGAAATCCAAGCTTCGGACCGACGCCGGATTCTCTCGAGGATACCGGTTCGACATCGAAGCTCTACGGGCATGGGTCCACGGCGACAGTGACACCGGGGATTCCGACGCTGTTCCCGGCGGCGATGATGACCAGGGCAGCGCCGATGCGGCCGGCCGTTGGTAGTCCGGGCGTGGCCTGTTCCCGTTTTGGGGCCGTGTTCCCGGTCTCATTTCGGCACCGGGAACACGCTCTAGCCGTTGTGGCACAAGGGATGTTCCCGGCGTTCCCGGCTGTTCCCGGTGTTCAACATATCCACCTGAGATCAGAGTCGGTACCGGCACACCGGCGAAACGCGCCAAAGGTCTACTGTTTTAGAGTGGGAACAGTGGGAACAGTGGGAACAAACCCTGCGGCACATAGTCAAAACCTGTTCCCGGTGCCGATTCTCAAAACGGGAACACCGGGAACAAACTACCTGCCGGGAAACGGGGCACGCGTCTTACTTTCGCTCTCGGGATGCCGATCGACACCCGACGAGATGCTTGGCTCAGCTAATCGACCAGGGCAAGAAGTGCCGAGCGCAGGGAGGTGACAATGGCCAGCACGAAACAACTCGTCGCGAACCGCAGCAACTCTCGCCGATCCACCGGCCCGCGTACGGCGAAGGGCAAGGCCATCTCGGCGAGGAACTCGACGCGTCACGGCCTGCTGGCGGAGCTGCGCGTCTTGCCTGAGGTCGAACGACAAGCGGAGTGGGACGACCATCTCACGCGCACGATCGAATCCGTGAACCCCGTCGGCTACGTGGAGACGCTTCTAACAGAGCGCCTCGCCTTCACCCTTTGGCGCCTGCGGCGTCTGGCCAACTTCGAGCAAGGGGCCGGGGCGATCAACATTCGCAAAGCGGTGTTCGAGCCCTTGATCGAGCGGGGGCCCGATCACATGAGCCTGTTCCGCGCCGAGAGCCGGGCGCAGGCCGACCTCCACCTTGCTCGGCACGATCTGGAGATACTCGGCGTCGTTCGTCGGATGAAACCCGAGAACTATGTCGATCCCGACGTCGCGGCGCGGATCGTCGCTCTCGTTGCAGACGTCGGTGATCTCGAGGTCGACTACTCTGAGGTCCGGGAGCGGTTCGGGGACGGCGCGGCGCCTGAGATGCCCCTGGAGGAGCTGCCCTGGACAGTAGGCGTCCTGGTCGAGACGCTCGCCGATCTCAAAGGCGCTACCGATATCGAGGCCGAGGACGCGCTTCAGGCCAGCGTTGAAGGCGCCGCCGCGGCGTTGGAGGACGTTACCACCCAGATTCTCGCCAGACGGAGGGAGCGAGCAATTCCAGCCGCGGACGTCGTCGAGAGAATCCAGCGGTACGAGGCGGCGTTGGAGCGAAGCGTGTTTCGGACCCTGCACGAGATCGAACGGCTTCAGGCGCACCGGACCGGCGGCAACGCGACGGCGCCAGTGGTTGTGGACGTGACAGTCGACTCGGCGGCGTGCGGGGCTGAATAAGACTTTGGCTTCGTTTGGCAGAATTCCATCGGCACGTGCGTGGGTCCGCGCTCCGGCGCCTGTGCCCACGAGGCGAGGAAGCGGCCGGGAACGGGCGAGTGAACCAGCAGATCAAGAGTGCGGTCAGGCGCTGAAGTGGGTGCACCATTCCGGGATCCCGCCGATCGCCGCTGATGCGCCCCAGTGGCGCGAGAAAGGTAAAATACATGGGTAATCAAGATGAAGCTGATGCGAGAATGCGCATCGGTAATCTCAGCGATGAGGCTAAGGCTTCTGAATTGATGGACGACTTTCTGGACGCCATTCGCAGCAATCAAATGGGGTTGGCTGTGGACTGTTGGCAGGAGGTGTGGGGTCACGCCGAGCGGTGCGATCTCCCCCTTGGCGAACAGGAATTGAAGGATCTTGCCGATGCGGCGATGGAGCTCGAGGGGTTCAGCTCTGACGTGTCAAAGGCCGTAACCGACATTCAGCGCACGATCCGAGAGAAGAGAGTACTTGGGGATACGTGGGATGAAGTGATGCGTGAACTGGGACTCGACCCCGATTCGCCTTCCGGGCGCTGTGGGCCTATTTCATCGGCGACATGAAGCGAGCCGCCTACGAAACATTGGTTGCCGATCGCAAGGCGTGCCGACTATGCGCGCCCGACCTTCGAAATCCATCGGAATGGCCAGACCTGGATTCACAGGAGATCGGTCCATGGTCGATCTGGCAGGGGAACCTCGACGCCGAGATTATGCTCGTCGGACAGGATTGGGGCGACGACGACTTTTTCACGCGCAACGGCGGCAATGAGGAAGGCGTTTACAACCCGACGAACAACACCCTGGCCAAGCTCCTGGCATCGATCGGCGTAGGGGTAGAACCACCTCGTGCGGACCCGGGTCACGGGTCGCTCTTTTTCACGAACTCGATCCTTTGTCTCAAGGCGGGTGGGCTGCAGGCGGATGTTCGATCCGCGTGGTTCAAAAACTGCGCGCCGTACTTGCGACGGCAAATTGAGATCGTCCAACCTCGCGTGGTGGTCGCACTCGGAGAGAAAGCCTCTCGCGCCGTCTGTCGGTCATTCGGACTGCGGGCGGCGCCGCGGTTCCGGGATGCGGTCGAGGCTCCGGGATCGGACACACTTCCGAGCGGATCGCTGCTGGTCGCGGTCTACCACTGTGGGGCGCTGGGACAGGTAACCCGGCCGCTCGCCGTCCAACTTGAGGATTGGCGACGCATTGGAGCGAGGCTTTCGCGTGAATGCGGGTTGGTTTAGGAGGCTCCGATGTCACAACATTGGTTGTCGTTTTGGTACACCGACGGGGCCGAAGCTACGCTGAGAGAAGGATTGCCCCTCCGGCATATTGCGAGCCGTCAACTGCACAAAGTTGATGCCGGCGACGTCCTTTGGATCGTATCCGTGGTGGATGGGAATCTGATTGTTTACAACCGATTCGCCGTCGATCGGCAGGTGAGCTTCGAGGAGGCGTGTCGCATCGCGAGGCGAAATGACATCAACGCCGACCCTGATCATGCCTTTGCTCCGAAGGGAGCGGCTGAGCCGCTAAGACGCGTGTCCGCTCAAAGCCTGGCACCGCAGCTTCGCTTCATCAGTCCCACCGGTAAAGACCGCCTATCGCTCAAAAAAGGCAGGGTGAATCCTCTCCAACTGCGTACGCTGCGACGGCTCACGGAACCGTCGGCAGAAGCCCTCGAAATACTCTGGAGAAAGAAACCGGCTGCCCGGTTCTGATCGACCCGGTCGCGCGGGTAGGTGTAGACCGGCACGACCCGACGACGTCGCTCCTCAAACGAGATCGGCCCCGGATGCCCCGGTGCCGAGGATCGATGACGACTGTCGGACCGCTTGCTAAAACTGACCGACCGGGTCCAACCCGACGACTCCACCTTCGGTGGTCAGCTGACTGACCGATCCGCCGGCGGTCGATACTCACGTTGGGCAGTTGTCCGCGTTCAGGGCGTTATTGACCGCGCGAATCAGCTCCGAGATAGAAACCGATCCGTCACCGTCAAAGTCCACGGACCCGCAATCCTCGACGGATCGATCGCCCAGTGCGATCAGCACCCCCAGTATCAACTCATTGATGCTGACGGCGTGATCGCCATTGCAGTCCCCGGGGCACCCGTTCTCTGCCGCGGTCGGACTGCTCGACGGGGTCGACGTAGCGGTTTCACCGGGGCTGTTCGCGGCGGTAGCGGTCTGGGTGCTCGGTTGGGTTCGGGTTGGCGTCGCAGTGTTACTGGTCGCGGCGCCCGTCGGCGTGTGCGTCGGGGAAGCCGTGGCAACGTCGGTTGGTGCCGGCGTTGATTCATGAGTCGCCGTCGCCGTCTGCGTCTCAGTGGGAGGTGGGAGATCCACGCGAACCGTGCCGTTATGACAAACCGCGGCTACCTCATTCCCATGGCGATCCGAAGCCCCAGGTGCGATGCACGCGATCGGGTAGTCGCCGGCAGCGGTGCCAGGTCGCGCGCGAACCAGACAGCTATAAAGATCTTGGCCATCTGCGATCGAGTCTAGATTTTGGAAGGACACAATCGCGGCTCTTGCCCGACAGGGGAGGTCATCGGCGCATTCCTCGTCCTCGAACTCGAAGTCGGACGCTTCCTTCTGGATCGCCGGATTGACGCCGCATGCGAACACCTCAAGCTCGGGGCCCCACTCGAGGATGTTCTGTATTGCGACAACGGGGTCTGCGCCCGTTTCCAACGACACGAGAAAGAACCCCTCCTCGCCTACACGCACCTCCGTCTCGCCGACTCGAATGCCCGCGGGACCAGACGGCGGCGTCGGCGTCAGCGACTCGGGTGTCGGTGTGGACGTGGGGAACGGAGCGATTGTGATCGCTGCCAAAAAGGTTAAGGCGACGACGTCCACGCCGGGCCACTTATCAACTTCGCGGCAGCCCAGCAAAAGGCGCAACGCGCGATGACATGCATTGAACGAGTCGACTGGTCGGGGTGATCAATACAGAGGTGGAGGCCGCCTGGGTGATCGGAAGCCACTCGGGGGCGCGGCGGGTATGAATCTCCGAAAGAGTTCGCCCAGATGTCTATGTCGTTCGGAGGCGCGGGGGCACCGCCGGCTTTAGGTTCGCTTGTTTGTCGAACTGTTGGTAGTAATCCCGCAGGTATTCGCGGGAAGGTGGGTGAGCCGGCGCTCCACGGTCACGCCAGTGACCCAAACTCGCTCGACTCGACACGACGCTCCTCCCCATCCGGAAAGGCAGCCAGCATGGGATTATCGACAAAGGGCCGGGTTCGAGCCGAGTACCAGGGTATCGACGCGCGCCACGGGATTGTACTCGTGGCCGTGATCCTTCTGCTCGGTCTACCTCGCGGCGTGATGGCAGGCAGCCTGCGAGCGTATGTCACGCATCTCGACCTTTTCCGTGTCTCAGTGGTCGATCTCGACGCAGGCCTCGTCATGACCACGGTCACGGTCGGAGATCGCCCGATCGGAGTTGCGGGGCTTCCGGATGGGAGCCGTGTGTACGTCGCGAACGTGTTCAGCGATGACCTGTCGGTGATCGATACACTTAGTAACACGGTAATCGCGACAGTTCCTGTGGGAGATGGCCCTTTTGGTGTCGCTGCTCATCCTGACGGTACGCGTGTCTACGTCACGCTGGCCAACGACAAACGCATCGCGGTTGTGGATGTGTTTACCAATTCGGTGGTAAAGACCATCACGGTCGCCCGCACGCCGATCGCGATCGCGATCGCGCCGAGTGGAGAGCGAGCATACGTATCAAGCGTTGCCGGCGGATTTAACGGCGTCCTTTATACGATCGACACCGCGGCAGATAATCTCATGGGCGGTGTCACGATCGGAGTCGAGTCGCGGGGCGTAGCGGTCCATCCGGATGGAAGTCGTGTTTATGTGGCAAATCTCCACAGCGACAACGTGTCTGTTGTGGATACGAGCACCAACACGGTGATCGAAACCATCGGCCCCATCGAGCGACCTTGGGGGCTCGGTATTCTGCCGGACGGCAGCCGAGTGTATGCGGCCAACGATTCTGCAAGTTCGGTCTCAGTAATCGACACCGACACGAACAACGCGATCGGAAATGTGCCGGTCGGGCAATCTCCGAACGGGATTGGCGTTCACCCGGAGGGGACCTTTGTGTATGCGGCAAACGTCAATAGTGGCGATCTGTCGGTAATCGATACGGCTACTGCGCAGGTGGTCGGAGCGATCCCCGTAGGCGACGGCATTGCAGTGTTCGGTCAGTTTGTCGTGAACGTTCCGTCATGTGGCGACGGGATCTTGGATTTCGGGGAGGAGTGTGACGACGGAAACGACGCGGACGGCGACTGTTGTTCATCAACCTGTGGCTTCGAGCAGGAGGGTGGAGAGTGCCTGAGCGACGGCGACGCGTGTACCGTGGAGAGATGCGACGGCGAAGGCAATTGTCTCAGCACACCTCCCGACTCCTGCCGGGTGGCGGAGAAGTCGTCACTGATAATCCGCGATGCGGGTAACGATTCAACCGATCGCATCGTGTGGAAATGGAGCAAGGGCGCACAAACAAGCCAGGATGAGTTCGGCGACCCTACTTCCGCGGCCACGCATACTCTCTGCCTTTACGATGGTTCTGGAGGATCACCGATCGCGACGTACCAAGTGCCGCCAGACCCGGTGAAGTGGGTCGTTGGGGCAAAGGGCTTCAAGTACGCGGACCAGGGCGCGTCGGCCGATGGCATTGCGAAAGTTATTCTCAAGGCCGGTGACGCGGGAAAGGCGAAAGTGCTCGTGAAGGGCCGCGGACTCGATCTCCCAGATCCGGTCCTTCCATTCGACCTGCCAGTGACCGTCCGGCTCATGAACAGCGAGTCCGGCGTCTGCTTTGAGGCTTCGTACGAGACGCCGCAGATTCGAAAGAACGAGGCTGGGCAATTCAAGGCCAGGGCACAGAGCTTCGAACCTTGAGGGGTCGTGCGCGCGACCTCTCCTGCGTCAGCAATGCCCTCGACCTGGTGTCCTCGTCGTTAGCGAACTCGAACCGTACCGTCATCTGCAACCGGTTGGGCTGATCGCCGAGCGGTGTTCATACACGGGATGAGTGCCGGACGGCTACCGGAAGCGCCCTCACACGACGTGCGTGGCGATCCGAACTCCCGGACCCTGCCGTCGTCCCAACCTTCTCGAGGGTTTCACCTTGGCCGCGGGCCGGTGTAGGACACCCCCGGTGAAGTCGTCCGCCTCCGCGCCGCAGCCAGTTCCGGAACGACCGCCTCGCGTCGGCGAACTGGTTCTCGTGCGCTCGCGTCGCTGGCTGGTTGAGGACGTCGTCCCCGCGCCAGTGGCCGGTCAGTCCGCCCGGGTCTCCCTCTCCTGCGCCGATGACGATGCTCAGGGGCAGGCGCTCGATGTGTTCTGGGACTATGAAATCGATCGGCTCGTCCTACAGGAGGAGGGATGGGCGGACCTCGCCTCGCGTGGCTTCGACGATCCGCGCCACTTCGCCGCGTTCTTTCACACGCTTCGCTGGAACTGTGTCACCGCGACCGACCCGAACCTGTTCCAGGCTCCGTTCCGCGCCGGCATCAAGATCGATGCGTACCAAATGGAGCCGCTGCGCAAGGCGCTTCGCCTGCCGCGCGTCAACCTGTTCATCGCCGACGACACGGGACTCGGCAAAACCATCGAGGCGGGGCTGATCGCCCGCGAGCTTCTCCTGCGCAAGAAGGCGAAGTCGATTGTCGTGGCTGCGCCGCCCTCGGTTCTCGAGCAGTGGAAGGCGGAACTTGAGGACCGCTTCGGGCTGGTGTTCGAGATACTCGACCGCGCCTACTTCACCCGCGTCCGCCGCGAACGAGGCTTTGGCGTCAATCCGTGGCGAACGCACAGCCGCTTCCTGGTCTCCCACAACCTGCTCGCCCAAGACACCTACGCCGACCCGATGCGTGAGTGGCTCGGCACCTTCCAGCCGGGCAGCCTGCTCATCCTCGACGAGGCGCACCACGCCGCGCCGGCGAGCGGCGGCCGCTACGGTATCGAATCGCAGTTCACCCGCGCCGTGCGCGACCTCTGCGGACGCTTCGAACATCGACTGTTCCTCTCGGCGACCCCGCACAACGGCCATTCCAGCAGCTTCTCAACGCTGCTCGAACTTCTCGACCCCTATCGCTTCACCCGCGGCGTCAAGGTGCGCGGCAAGAAGGCGCTCGAGGACGTCATGGTCCGCCGCCTCAAAGAGGACATCCGCGCCATCCAAGGCGGTTTTCCGAAGCGCGTCGTCACCCGCGTGGAGATCGCCGACCTGCCGGCCGATGCCCCGGAGATCGTCCTGTCCTCACTACTCGACGACTACCGGACGCTGCGCGAAAGGCGGCTCGCAACCCTCAGCAAGAGAGCCCAGGCCGCCTCGGGACTGTTGGCGGTCGGGCTGCAACAGCGGCTGCTGTCGTCGACGGAGGCGTTCGCGCGCAGCCTCAAAGTTCACCGCAAGACCGTCGAACGCCAGCGAGAGCGTGCCGCGCCGACTGACACCGACGACGTTGAGAACGCCGCGACGGCTGTGACCGATCCAGCCCTGTTCGTAGTCAGCGCCGAAGCCGAGGACGAGCGAAGTTCGTGGACTGACGAGCAACTCGCTTTGCAGGACGACGACGACATCGAGTCCATCTCGCTCGCCGCCGAGGGTGACGGCAGCTACCGCGAGACCGCGGACACACTTTGGCTCCGCGAGCAGGAGATCCTCGATAGGATGCAGGAGGTCGCGGACGCGACCCGCCACCTGCCCGACGCCAAGGCCCGCCGTCTGCTCGATTGGATCCGGGAGAATCTCTGCCCTGGGTTGCCGCCCTTCGGTGATCGCCCGACGGGGCCGCCGCCGGCGTGGAATCCGCGGCGCGTTCTCATTTTCACCGAGAACCGCGAGGGCACGAAGCGCTACCTGAAGCGGATTCTCGAGGAGGCGATCGAGGGTACCGACCGCGCCGACGAACGGATCGAGGTCATCGACGGGCTCACCAGCAGCACGCGCCGCAAGGAGATCCAACGCCGCTTTAACACCGACCCGATCAAAGACCCACTGCGCATCTTGCTCGCCACCGACGCAGCCCGCGAGGGGCTCAACTTCCAGGCGCATTGCGCCGACCTGTTTCACTTCGACCTGCCGTGGAACCCGGGCCGCATCGAGCAACGCAACGGCCGCATCGACCGCAAACTGCAACCGGCCGACGAGGTGCGCTGTCACTACTTCGTCCTGCCGCAACGCGCCGAGGACCGCGTCCTCGAGGTCCTCGTTTCCAAAACCGAGACGATCAAGAAGGAACTCGGCAGTCTCTCAAAGGTCATCGACGACGAAATTGAACGCCGGCTGCGCGAGGGTATTCGGCACAAGGATGCCGAGCGGCTGGCCGACGAGATCGCCCGCGCCGACCTCGACGAGGAGCACAAGCGGGTTACCGCCGAGGAACTGGAATCGTCGCGGGAGCGCCAGGAGGACCTGAAGGCACAAGTGTCCCGCTGCCAGACCCTGATTGAAAGCTCCAAGGCGTCGGTCGGCTTTGCCGCGGAGCCGTTTCGCGAGGCGCTTTCGTGTGCCCTCGAGTTGCTCGGCTCAGAACCCCTGCACGAAGCGCGCGACGACGCGGGGCACGCCGTCTGGACGTTCCCTCCGCTCGACCGGCGCGGTACGACCGACGCGAGCTGGACCGCCACCCTCGACACCCTGCGCGCGCCGCGCCGCTCCGACCAAAAGCTCGCCGACTGGCGCCGCGAGGCGCCGATCCGACCGGTGGTATTCGAGGACGCCGGCGTGCTCACCGAGGACACGGTTCACCTCCACCTCGAACAGCGTGTCGCCCAGCGACTACTGGCGCGGTTTCGGTCGCAGGGCTTCATCCACCACGACCTGTCGCGCGCCTGTCTGGCACAGACAGCCGATGCGATCCCCCGCGTCATCCTTCTCGGCCGGCTGTCGCTCTACGGCCGGGGGGCCGAGCGGTTGCACGAGGAAGTCGTGCCCGTCTCCGCTCGCTGGGTCGAGGAATCGCAGCGGCGCGGCCCGCTCAAGGCCTACGCCCGCGACGCGGAGGTCAAGACAATGACCCTCCTCAACGAGTCGCTGCGGGCCAGCGCCGGGCAGACGCCCGCGGCGGTAATCCGGGAGCGGCTGCTGGCGGCTGCGGCTCGAGACATCGAGGAACTGTTGCCGCAGCTCGAACCGCGGGCGCTCGAACTCGCGGCGGTGGCCATTGAGAAGCTGGCGGAGCGCGGCAAACGCGAGGCGGCTTCCCTGACCGAGACCCTTAAGAACCAGCGGGCCCGCGTCGAGGAGGAACTTGTCCGCTACGATCGCGACTTCGCCCAGCTCACCTTCGGCTTTGCCGACGAGGAGACGCGGCAACTGAAGTCAAACATCAGCAGTTGGCGGTCGCGCCTGGAGCAGTTCGAGTGCGACCTCGAGCGAGAGCCAGGCCGAATTCGCGAGTTCTACGAGGTGCGCGCGCAGCGCATCGAACCGGTGGGGCTCGTCTACCTCTGGCCGGAGTCGAACTGAGGACGATGGGCCGTCTCAACCCATACGTCCTGGCGCACCTCGAGTGGCTCGGCTTCGTCCAGCCGACCGGGCTCGTCGTCTCGGCGACCGCTCTCGTGCGCGCGGGCGCCGTCCTCGACCGGCGCGACGTCGAAGGGCAACAACTCCTGCGCGAGTGCACCGACGAACGCGCGTTCACCCCAGACGCGCCGCCGGAGCGCTATCTACCCGACTTCCGCGCGTTCGCCGCGTCTGTCCTCGGTTGGAGTTTCTCGACGAGGTACTACGCCGGCACCGACGACGCCCCGATACCGCCTGAGTTGGAGATGTTTCTCTCCGACTACGGCGAAACGCTCCGCCCCGATTTCGCCGTTCGCGAACGCGAGCCCAAAGATAACGCGTCTCCTTGGCAACTCCTCGTCAGCGTCGTCGACCCGGAGCAGGAGTTCGACCGCGTCCTTCGTGGCGCCGGACATTTCGAAGCCTCACCGCACGCACGAATGGAGCGCCTGCTGCGTCACACCGGCGTCGCCGCCGGCCTACTGTTCAACGGCCGCGCGCTGCGCCTCGTCTCCGCACCGAGTGGCGAAAGCTCGGGCTGGCTCGATTTCCGCGTCGCCGACATGCTCACCGCCCCCGGGCGGCCGATCGGCAGCGCGCTTCGCCTGCTCCTCACCCAGACGCGCCTGCTCGGCGGGCAGCGCAGCCAGCGACTTGTCGCCTTACTAGAGGACAGCCGGAAGTTCCAGAACGAAGTCAGTGAACGCCTCGCGGAACAGGTTCTGCACGGCCTCTACGAGTTGCTGCGCGGACTTCAGGCCGCCCACGACACCTCCGACGGCGAGCTGCTGCGCGGTCCGCTCGCAGACGATCCCGACCAGGTGTACCGCGCCATGCTCACCGTCGTGCTACGGCTCGTCTTTCTCCTCTACGCCGAGGAGCGCGACATGCTGCCGGGCGACGAGACGTTCCTGCGCTCATACTCGCTCGCCGGTCTCTACGAGCGGCTGCGCGAGGACGCCGCCCTGTACCCCGACACGATGGAGCAGCGATTCGGCGCGTGGGCGCAGCTCCTGGTGCTGTTCCGACTGATCTATGACGGCGCCGAAGCCGGCGGCATGCGCCTGCCGCGCCGCCGCGGCGTGTTGTTCGATCCCGACCGATTCCCGTTCCTCGAAGGTCGGGCGGTGGCCACGAAATACAGTCCCGGCGAACGACTCGTCGTGCCGCTCGTCCCGGACGGCACGATCTACCGTGCCCTCGAGAACCTGCTCGTGCTCGACGGTGAGCGCATCTCGTACCGCGCCCTCGACGTCGAGCAGATCGGCTCTGTTTACGAGACGATGATGGGGTTCCGTCTCGAACTGGCGACCGGGCGGTCTTTGGCACTGAAGTCGAAAAAGAAACAGGGCGCCCCGACGGCGGTCGACCTCGACGCGCTGTTGGAGCAGCCGGTGGCGCAGCGGAAAAGCTGGCTCGAGGAGCGCAGCGGCCGAGACTTCACCGACCGCGTTACCCGCGAGGTGAGGGCCGCCGCGACCATCGACGATCTGCACGCCGCACTGGCGAGCGCGATCGACCGCCAGGCGACGCCCGACCACGTGCCCGCCGGGGCGATGGTTCTGCAACCGAGCGAGGAGCGTCGCAAGTCGGGCTCGCACTACACGCCGCGGGCGCTCACCGAGCCGATTGTCGAAACGACGCTGGCGCCGATCTTGCAGCGACTGCGCGCCGGGGCCGGCGGGCCACCGCGACCCGAAGCGATCCTGGAGCTGAAGGTCTGCGACCCCGCGATGGGTTCGGGCGCGTTTCTGGTCGAGGCGTGCCGGCAACTCGGCAAGGAGCTGATCGAGAGCTGGCATGCGCACCATTGCGTGCCGAGAATTCCGCCCGACGAGGATGAACTTGTATACGCGCGCCGACTCGTCGCTCAGCGATGCCTGTACGGCGTCGATAGGAACCCGGTGGCGGTCGATCTCGCCAAGGTGTCTCTGTGGTTGACGACGCTGGCTAAAGATCACGCCCTGACCTTCGTCGACCACGCCCTCCGGCACGGCGACTCGTTGGTCGGTCTTACTTGCAAACAGGTCGAAGCGTTCCATTGGGACGCCGACGCGCCCGGTTTCGAGGACGGGTTCGAAACGATGCGCGCGCGCGAACACATCGAACGTGTCACACAATTGCGCGATCGCATCCGCGACGCCGGCGACGCCGTCGACGACGCGGCGCAACGCGCGCTTTGGGAGGAGGCGCAGGTAGAACTCGGGCAGGTGTGCGTGTTCGGTGACCTGGTGATCGCGGCGTATTTCGGCGGCAGCAACGCGCGGGAGCGAGAAGCGCGCCGCCATGAGCACGCCACGGCAGCCGCCAACAATCAGGGTGATCGCTATCGAAGTAGGATCGATGCGCTGCGCCAGGCCCAGCACCCGTTGGTGCCGTTCCACTGGGAGTTGGAGTTTCCGGAGGTGTTCGGTCGTGACGACGCGGGGTTCGACGCGATCGTCGGCAACCCGCCGTTTGCCGGCAAGAACACCATGGCGAGCGGCAATGCCGAGTACTATCCCGAATGGTTGAGGCAGCTTCACGAGGGCAGCCATGGCAACTCCGACCTGGTCGCGCACTTTTTCCGCCGGTCCTTCGAACTCCTTTGCCCGCGGGGCGCTTTCGGCCTCATCGCGACGAACACGATCGGCCAGGGCGATACGCGGGCAACCGGCCTACGGTGGATCTGCAACCACGGTGGAGAGATCTACGCCGCTCGCCGACGAGTGAAGTGGCCCGGTTTAGCGGCGGTCATAGTGAGCGTCGTTCACGTCAGCAAGGGGCCTGTCGTGATCCCGCCGCAGCTCGACGGTCGTTCGGTCGATAGAATCACCGCCTTCCTCTTTCACCGCGGCGGCCACGATGACCCCGCGCGCTTGGTGGCGAATGCGGGCAAGAGTTTTCAGGGAAGCATCGTCCTCGGCATGGGTTTCACGTTCGACGACACCGACCCGCGCGGCATCGCGACACCACTGTCCGAGATGCGCCGGCTCCTCGAGAAGGATCCCCGCAATGCAGAGCGGATCTTTCCGTACATTGGCGGGGAGGAGGTAAACACCAGCCCGACGCACGCGCACCACCGCTACGTCATCAACTTCGGCGAGATGAGCGAATCCGAGGCGCGCCAGTGGCCCGACCTCATGGCGATTGTCGAGGCGAAGGTTAAGCCGGAGCGGATGCGGATCAACCGTGAGATACGAAAGCGCAATTGGTGGCGCTTCGCTGAAACAACGCCGGCGCTATTCGCAGCGATATCAGGCTTAGGAAGGGTGTTGGTGATCTCGCGTGTCGGCCAACATGGGTCGCTCACCTTCCTGATGGCGGGTGCGGTGTGTTCAGAGTCACTGATTGTGTTTCCGCTCCCTACTTTTGCCGCATTCTGCGCCCTTCAGTCCCGCCCGCATGAGATCTGGGCGCGGTTCTTTGGATCGTCGCTGGAGGATCGACTTCGCTACACACCCTCCGACTGCTTCGAGACCTTCCCCTTCCCCGCGAACTGGGAGACTCACCGAGCCCTCGCCGTTATCGGGGAGTCCTATTACGGGTTTCGCGCCGCGCTCATGATCGGGCGCGACGAGGGGATGACCCAGACATACAACCGATTCCACGACCCGCACGAGCGTGAGGCGGACATCTTGAAGCTGCGCGAGTTGCACGTCGCCATGGACCGCGCAGTCCTAGACGCATACGGCTGGAGCGACGTCTCGACCGACTGTGAGTTCCTACTCGATTACGAGATCGACGAGGAGGAGTGGAGCCCGCGCCGTAGGAAGCCTTGGCGCTACCGCTGGCCCGATGATGTCCGCGACGAGGTTCTGGCACGTCTACTCGAACTGAACCGCACCCGCGCCGCCGAGGAAGCCCGCACTGGGCCTGCTACCGACAAAAAAAAGCTGTCGCGTAAAGCAGGCGGCCGCTCCACCGAGGATACCAAGACAAGGGACCTCTTTTCTTGAAGCACGCGGAGTGTCGTTGCATGTGGGCACCGTCGCCTCCGAGGATCGACGACCAAGCGACCGTTGCATCGAGAGCGGCCCACAACGTGCATGCCCCTTGGATTCGCATGCTCGCTAAGGTCTGGTGGTCGGAGACGATCCAGGAGTGAAGCATGGACGAAAGAACTAGGATCCGTGATGAGAGGCGCGAGGACTACAAGACGCTATCGGATGTCATGTGGGATCAAGTTGTCTACTTACGGACCGGCTGTTACCTACTTCGACAGATCGCCGAGTTTCCATTGAAACCCTTCACCTCACCTGACGATCGGTGGTTCCTGGCGGTGGTTCATCGCGCCTTGTACGAGGCGGTTCTGATGGGAATCTCAAAGCTTCTGACCGATGTCGGGCCCGACGTTGTCACAATTCGTCGCGGCCGGAACATCGTACTTGAGATGCTGAAGGAGGAGTTCAGGCCGAGCTTCAAAGCCAAATTGAAGGAGTCGAAGCTTGAGAAGTCGTGCGAGGATCTCGCGAACCGAGTGCGGGAAATACGCAATGGCGAATGTGCGCACCTTTTAGAGGATTCGGTGAAGCGTGGTTCGCTTCCGTCGCTGGATTTGACGGAACTAGAGGCATTGTTGGCGCAGGTCGAGCACCTCTATCAGCCTCTCTTGTTTGGCGCGTCGGCGACGTTTCTGCCTGATAAATACGATCCCGAGATTCGCGCTGCGAATCCTCCGGCCGCGACCGACATCGAGCGCATCCTACTTCTGTTTGCCCGAGAGAGTTTCGTTGTGAATGAGCCGGAGATAAAGGCGCCGTGGTGGGACGACATTCGGACGAAACGATCACGCGAGCAGATCGCTTTCATGAACCACTGGCGAGTGAAATGTGGACTGCCCGAGGCGTAGTTCAGTGAAAGCCCGTTGATTGCAGGAGCTTCACTTCGGCTTGTCGTTTCCTGCCTGCTTTGCCATGACCGGGCCTGCAAGGAAAATTCTCGATGAGCAGCCCGCCTTCCGCCACTGATGCCCTCGCCGTGCGAACTCTTTTGGTCGAGGCCCTTGAACTCGATCTCGTGGGTCCTGCGCCAGAGCACGCGTTGGCCGCTGAACGTCTGCCGTCGGTTCTCCGCCCCTCCACCTGGTATTTGACGGGGTTCCTCATTCCCTCCGGCTCGGCGCCGGAAAGAAGCGCCGATGCGGACGAGGACGACGACCTCGACGAGGTCCCCGAATCCACGGGCGCTGCTGAGGAGAACACCGAGGAGACGAAGGCTGCCAAAAAGGGCTTCTTTCCCTCGTCGATCGGGCTGAGCTTCCTGGTAGCGGCCGACGCAGAGCGCCTCACCGTGGACGTCACCTGGGGCGACTACGAGATTGTGGGTGTCGCGGCGACCGGCGCGGGCGACACCGCAGCAGGCGAAGTGTTTTGGCAGCGCCACCCGCGCGCGGAGTCGATTGATGTGCCGCTGCGCGCTGCTGACGCCGAACGGCCCCCCTACGACGTGCCACTCTCCGGCGGCCTCCAACTCTTGGTCGTGCAGCGGTCGATCGGTGGCGACGAACTCGACGGCAAACTCCCCGCGGGGACTCGGTCGGTGTCGCTGTTTCTCGTCAACCGCCGCTCGCCGGTGGAGGACAACCCCGACCAGGCCAACGCGTTCCAAGCCGCGATGCGCGTTCGCAGCGCGGTGCCCTTCGTCGCTCGCCCAGACCTTCGTGGCTCGCTCCACGACGACTGGGACGAGAAGGTCGGCGACCTTCATTACGCCGACACCCCGGAGTACGCCACGGGACACGGCGTCTCGGCGGACTGGTCGATCGTCGACGGCAGCTGTGGCGAGGTTCGCACGACGTGGCTTCCGAGCGCCGACGTCGAAAAGACCGCGACCGCGAGCATCCCTGAAGTTGAACTGTCGATGGATGCCCTCGGCCAACTCAGCGCCGGCGCGGCTGTCGAGGCGGCGCTCCGACCGCTGGTTGCGCACTACCGCGCCTGGATCGACAAGCAGCGTGGCGCACTGCCGGCCAAGCGCCGCGATACGGCCGAGGGACTTCTGCGGCTCGCGGACATCGCTGCCGATCGGATTGAGAAGGGCATCGCCGCGTTAACCGCGGATGCCGACGTGCTCGACGCATTTCGCATGGCCAACCGCGCCGTGGCGCGCGCCCTGCGCCGGCGGATGCCGGAGCGCTTCACCGACCAACCGCCGCGCTGGCGAGCCTTCCAGCTTGCGTTCATTCTGCTCAACCTTCCCGGCCTTGCCGACCCGAAGGATCCGCAGCGCAACACGGTCGACCTGCTGTTCTTTCCCACCGGTGGCGGCAAGACGGAGGCGTACCTCGGCCTCGCAGCCTTCGCCATGGTTTATCGCCGCCTGACCCATCCCGGCGACGCGGGCCGGGCCGGCGCCGGGGTGAGCGTGATCATGCGCTACACGCTGCGGCTGCTCACTCTCGACCAACTCGGCCGCGCCGCGGGTCTTGTCTGCGCGTTGGAACTGGAACGCCTCGCTAAGCCCGATCGCTACGGTTCGTGGCCGTTCGAGATTGGCCTCTGGGTGGGCAAGGCGGCGACGCCGAACATTCTCGGCCGCAAGGGCGACGGCAGGCAGGATTCCGCTCGCGCCCGGGTGAACCAGTTCAAGAGCGATCCCAGGGGCAAGCCGTCGCCGATCCCGCTCGAGAACTGCCCCTGGTGCAACGCGAAGTTCGCACCGACCTCCTTCACCCTGGCTCCCGACGCGGACAAGCCGACCAACCTGGCGATCCACTGCGCGGACATCGATTGCGACTTCGGCGGCGACACCCCGCTGCCGATCATCGCTGTCGACGAGCCGCTCTACCGGCGACTGCCGGCGTTTCTCATCGCAACCGTCGACAAGTTCGCGTCGCTCCCGTGGGTTGGAACGTCGGGAGTTCTGCTGGGCGGGGCGGACCATTTCGACGACAAGGGGTTCTATGGTCCGGCCGAGCCCGGCGCGGGTCGGCGGCTCACGGCGCCGCTGCCACCGCCCGACCTCATCATCCAGGACGAACTGCACCTCATCTCGGGGCCGCTCGGCACCATGGCCGGGCTCTACGAGACGGCGATCGAGGCACTTTGTGTGCGAGACGTCGGCGGCCGCATCGTGCGGCCCAAGATCATCGCCTCGACCGCCACTGTGCGACGGGCCCAGAGCCAGGTGCAGGCTCTGTTTGCCAGATCGATGACGCAGATCTTTCCGCCGCCGGGTCCCGATCGCCGCGACTCGTTTTTTGCGTGCACGCAACCCGCAACGGCGGTTCCCGCGCGGGTCTACGTCGGCATCGCGTCTCCGGGGAGGAACCCGAAGGTTCTCATGCGCCGCGCCTGGCTGGCGCTGATGGGGGCTGCCCAACGCGCCTACGACGAAGCGGGTGGTAAGAAACAGATCGACAACCCCGCCGACCCGTACATGACCGTGCTCGGCTACTTCAACAGCCTTCGCGAGTTGGGCGGCGCGCGCCGTATCCTCGAGGAGGAGGTGCAGAACACGATCAAGGGCTACCGCGAGCGGCGGCGCGTGGGTGAGACGGAGGGGTTGTTTCACGACCGCAGCTCGTTCTCGGAGGTGGTAGAGCTCACCTCGCGCGTGTCCACCGACAAGGTCGCGGAGGCGCGCCGGCGCCTGGGGTGTGCGTTTGGCGAGCCGGACCGGGTCGACTGCGCCATAGCGACGAACATGATCTCGGTCGGGCTCGACATCCAGCGCCTCGGGCTGATGGTCGTACTCGGCCAGCCAAAGACGCACTCGGAGTATATCCAGGCGACGAGCCGGGTCGGGCGCGACGATGCCAAGCCGGGCCTTGTCGTCACGCTTCTCAACATCCACAAACCGCGCGACCGCTCACACTACGAGCGATTCCGCCACTATCACGAGACGTTCTATCGATCTGTGGAGGTCGCCAGCGTCACGCCGTTTGCCGCGCGGGCGCTCGATCGCGGCCTCGCCGGGGCCTTGGTATCGCTCGCCAGACATTGCGAACCGCGGATGACGCCGCCGCTCGGCGCCGAGGCGATCGCAGCTGCCCGCGCCTCGCTCGAGGAGAAGCTCCGGGGCGTGTTCCGCGACCGTGTTCTGGAGCAGCCCATGGGCGACGAGGACGAGCGCGACGAGCGGCTGCGGAGCGTGCACGACCGCATCGGCGACCTGCTCGACTCGTGGAGCAAGATCGTCGCCGAGGACAACAGGGTCGGCGTGCGCGTCCAATACCAGCCGTACGAGCTGAAACAGCCGAAGCCGCTGTTGCGCGAAATGCTGGAGACGGTCGACGATCCGCACCGGCGCAAGTTCCGGGTCAACCGGTCGCTGCGCGACGTCGAGCCGGACGTCAACCTGTTCTTGCGCGACATAGGTGGCGGCGACGTGGAGCCGGACGAATGAGCAAACGCCCGCACGGTCAGCTGCGCCGCGGCCAGATCATCACGACCTACGGGCCGGGCGCGCTTATCGATCTGCCGCGGCATTCGGGGATCGTCAGCGGCCTCGACAACTATGGCTGGCCGTCAATTGATTGCCTCGACGAGATCGTCGAGCCGCGACTATCGCGCAAGCTGCTGGGGATCACCGGCAATGTCGCCCCGCGGCTCTATGCTCCGCCGCGAGACGAGACAGATCCGCGTGAGCCCAAGCGCGGTATCCGCGTGTGGCGGTTCCCGGAGTGGTTCGTGGTTCGCGAGAACGACGACGGCAAGCGCCGGCGGTCGCGACGTTTGGTGCATCGCAGGGCTCTGGACGCAAAGAACCGATTCGAAGGGTTGGCGGTCGTCGCGACCCGGTTTGTGCGCGCCTGCCCCCGGGGGCACGTCGATGATCTCGATTGGCACGGCTTCGCCCATGCCGGGACCTCCGAGTGTGCGCGGACCCGCCAGATCTGGCTCGACGAGTGGGGCACCAGCGGCGACCTCGCCGACCTGTCGGTGCGCTGTGAATGCGGCAAGACGCGCAGTCTGTCCGAGGCGACGCTTCTCGAACTCAACCCGCTCGGCAAATGTCGCGGAGCGCGCCCTTGGCTCGGCAGATCGACCAACGAGGACTGCAACCAGCCGAGCCGATTGCTCATTCGCACGGCGGCCAATGCGTACTTTCCGCAGGTGATGAGCGTATTGTCGCTCCCGAATCGCGGCTCGGCAGTGCAGACCGTTGTGAGCGAATTGTGGGACGACTTGCAGCTTGTCAAGGATGTCGCCGGACTGACCTTCCTGAAGGGCAAGCCGAAAATCACCGAGATGCTAGCTCCGTTCAGCGACGCCGAGGTGATCGCGGCCATCCACGAACGCCGTGACGGCCGGGGAGAGGACGAGCCGGTCAAGGAGGTCGAACTCGCGGCCTTGCTCGGTGTGCCGGAGGGCTTCGGCGACGACGTGCCGATCGACCCGGACTTCCACGCCCGCCGGCTGCCGCCGCACATCTGGCGCCGGCCGGGGCGTTCGGAAGGCATCGCCAACGTCATCCAGGTCCACCGGTTGCGCGAGGTCGTCGCCCTGATCGGGTTCACCCGGTTCGAGGCCGCGACGCCCGACATCAACGGCGAGTTCGACAGCGACGTCGCGCGGGCGTCCCTCGCTCAGGAAGCGACCTGGCTCCCCGCGGTGGAGAACCGCGGCGAAGGGGTGTTCATCCAGCTCGATGCGCAGGCGATCGCGGCATGGCTCACTCGTCCGGAGGTTGTGAATCGGCTGGATCTCCTCCAGTCCGGTTACGCCCGGTGGGCGGAGAGCCGAAAATCGAATCAGCCATTCCGCGGCGGTCCGTACGTCCTGTTGCACACCCTGTCGCACATGCTGATCCAGTCGCTATCGATGCGTTGCGGTTACCCCGCGAGTTCGATCCGCGAGCGCATCTACACCGACAGTGAGGCGGGGGGCTTCGGCATCCTCCTCTACACGGGGAGTCCGGACGCCGAAGGGACCCTGGGGGGACTGGTCCAGGAGGCGCGTCACGTCGAGGATCATCTCGCTCAGGCCCTGCGCTCGGCGGCCCTGTGTTCGAACGATCCCATCTGCGCGCAACACGCGCCCGGCCAGAGCCTTGAGGAGCGATGGCTACACGGGGCGGCGTGCCACGGCTGTGCTCTTGTCGCCGAGACGTCCTGTGAGGCGCGCAACGACTATCTCGACCGGGCGCTAGTCGTACAAGTGCTCGGGGTGCGCGGGGCGGCGTTCTTTGGCGCGCGCGGATGATCGTCCCGCTTCTCGGACTCTCGGCGCATGTGCGACGCCGGATGGCCGCCGCGCTCGAGACTGGGTTGCTCGCGCCGCCGTACACCGTCGAAGCCTTGCGGTCCGTCGGCCTCAACGAGAGCCTGAGCGAGATCACCGCGGCGCTCGACGCGCTGGCCGGGATGGGAATCACCGGCGCGGCCGGCGCCGCCTGGCTGCGTACCGTCGAGGAGGGAATGGCGCGCACGGCGTGTCCCGATCTCGTATGGAGCGGTCCAGAGGTACCCGGGTTGTACGCGCGCGATACGCGCCGGGTGTTCGAGGAGTTGTTGGGGACGGCCGAGCGGACCATTTGGGCATCGACGTTCGCCTACTTCGACGGACCGCGGGCGTTCGAGATCATGGCGCGGCGCATGGACGAGGTGCCGGGTCTGCGCGTGACGCTGCTCCTCAACATCCAGCGCAAATGGGGCGACACGACCGCAGCCGACCACCTCGTGCGCGCCTTCGCGGATCGCTTCTGGCGGACCGACTGGCCCGGCAAGTCCCGGCCGCAGGTGTTCTACGATCCGCGCTCGCTCGAACTCGGCGGCCCCGACGGCGTGCTCCACGCGAAGGCTGTCGTCGCCGACGACCAGGCGGTGTTCATCGGCTCAGCCAACATGACCGAGGCCGCCAAGGACCGGAACATCGAGATCGGCCTCCTCGTCCGCGACCGCGCCCTGGCCGCGACCGTGACGCACCACTTCCGCGTCCTGATTGAGCGCTCCCTACTGCGGCCGCTGCCGGCGGCGTAGCGACCGAGGTGGGCGGTGGCGCCGGGGAGGTAATACGATACGGCTTGCGCCGCCACGGAGCACTGCCCTGATCGTCGGGCCCGCCGTCGGCGTCGATGTACTCGACCGAGACCAGGTGAACACACCCTCCGGGACGCCCTCGCTAGGGTCGACGGCCGTGACCAGTTCGCGACGATTGCGAACCGTCGCAAGCATCCCAACCCGCGGGTAGTGTCTCGTTTTGATTCCCGGCGATGCGATCCCCGACTTGAAGCCGGGTTGGCGAGAGCGGTACCCTGCGGGCATGGTGAAGGATCGCAATCGGGACGAAAGGGAGCAGTTTGTACTGCCCGAGTTGCCTACGTGCAGCTACCCGCTGGTTCCGCCTTGTGAGCCGCGGTAGCCGCTTCCTCGCGAAACACCGCCCCCTCCAGATCGTGCGGCTGCTCTCAGGACGTCAGAACGGTCGGGGGGTAACGTCGGGGGGTAATGATGCCTAAGGGGCCGAAGGGCGAAACCCGTCCCGCCGACGTTTCGGCGACGCCGTCCGCGTCATGCGAATAGCACCGGCGAGATCGAGGAGTCGGGCGCGAAGACGGGCGTCGCAAGGGCGGCCAGGTGCGCGCCGCGAAGCTCCCGCCGGCTGAAAGGTCGGAGATCGCGCGGAAGGCTGCAAGCGCGCGCGGGGGCGAGCCGGTGACGCCGTACGGGAACGCCGACGAAGATTACGTGCTGGTCACGACGCAACATCGTGCAAGCAGCGTCCCCCGAGGCGTCCTAGCGCCACCGCGCGGCGGCGTTCTTGCCGTCACCCGTCAGGATGCTCACGGGCAGCGCAGCCTTCCCAGCCCAGAGCCTACTTTTTGTCGGGGAGGGGTTTGGTTTGGCCCTGGAAAATATCGTCCTGGCTTGCCCCGTACACGTCGTTGGCGTCCAGTGGCGTACTGATGGGAACCAGCATCAACTGACAGGGGCTTTCCTCGGCAACCAGCTCAACTGTCGTATTTAGATGATTCGTCATCTCTAGCGTAATCGTCCCCGAGAACCCCGGATCGAGCTTCGGGGCAGTCACGTGGGCGCTGATCCCAATCCGCGCCCAGCTGCTTCTGCCCTCGACCAGCCCAGCGAGATCGTGCGGCAGGGTGAGGTGCTCGAGCGTTTGCGCTAAGACGAACTCCCCCGGCTTGAGAAAATAGCTATCACGATGCTCCGTTCGCCAAAGATCGGCGCCAAAGAGCGTCGCGGGCGCAACCCTTATGGCGCTGATATGAGAGGGGGCGCAAAACACCGTGAAGTTGTGGCCGAGGCGGAGGTCTATGGAGACCTGCTTGATCGCGTCCGCGCCGACCATGGGCTTTAGTCGAACGCTCCCGTCGTTGATGCGCTTGATGATATCAGGGCGCGACAGGAACATACTGGGGGATGTCCCTGACGTTAGTCTTTAGGGCGCGGTTGGTCGGGGACTGTCCACTGATCTTTAGAACGATTGAGTCGTGGCCGATGTGGATGACGGTTGCGCGCACGGAGAACCCCGGCCCTGCCGCGCGGATGTTTTGCTCGCCTACGAAGCCGAACCACTCCGCCCCGGCCATCTTTATGTACACACGCTTCTCGTTCGGGAACGGGCCCTCTCTCACTTCGCACGGAACCCATACCTCATCCCCGACCCTATATGCTGGTGTGGCAACCATGGCGTTCTCCCTCCCTCGCGACGTCAGCCAACGGAAGACGACTTTTGGGGAATATGTGTACAACAAGTTTGCACGACGGACGCAAGGGGGAAAACTCCCCCTTGCCGATTCCCGCATCCCGCACCTTTACCCGATCAAGCAACCGCAGTTTGTTCTACTCCAAAATGGCCCAGTACCGATCAACCCAGCGCATTGGCCACCGCTGCGACCATCTCCACTCTCGCTGTCGCGTGTGATCCGAATGCGGGCCCTACGTCGACGTCAGTGATCGCCGAAGCGAGCGCCTCGATCAGGGCGCGGAAGTGGTGCGTCACGGTGGTAGCCAGGGTGCGGTCGCGGAAGAGGAGGCGGGTCCTTCGGCTTCGGTCACGTTGGCCGAGCCGATGAACACCGCCTGGTCGTCGGCGACGACCGCCTTCGCGTGGAGCACGCCGTCGGGGCCGAGTCCGAGGGAGCGCGGGACGGCGTGCGCCCGATGAGCGCACAGGATTTTACCAATAGCTTTGCCGACGAGCTGGCTTTATTGGTCAAATTTTGGGGGACCATTGTGAGGTCCTGGTAGTCCGCCTCGATTCGTTTTCCAGGCACCGAGAGGACGGCCCGGTTTCGTCTCGGTCGCGTACGTCGACGCCGATGGCGGGCCCCACGATCGGGGCAGTGCTCCGGTGAACCGTCCGTGGCGGGGCAAGTCGTATTACCCGGCGCCGACGCGCACTTCGGTCGCTACGCCGCCGGCAGCGGCCGCAGAAGGGAGCGCTCGATCAGGACGCGGAAATGGTGCGTCACGGTGGCGGCCAGGGCGTGGTCGCGGACGAGCAGGCCGATCTCGATGTTCCGGTCTTTGGCGGCCTCGGTCATGTTGGCTGAGCCGATGAACACTGCCTAGTCGTCGGCGACGACCGCCTTCGCGTGGAGAACGCCGTCGGGGCCGCCGAGTTCGAGTGAGCGCGGATCGTAGAACACCTGCGGCCGGGACTTGCCGGGCCAGTCGGTCCGCCAGAAGCGGTCCGCAAAGGCGCGCACGAGGTGGTCGGCGGCGGTCGTGTCGCCCCATTTGCGCTGGATGTTGAGGAGCAGCGTCACGCGCAGGCCCGGCTTCTGGTCCATGCGCCGCGCCATGACCTCGAACGCCCGCGGCCCGTCGAAGTAGGCGAACGTCGAGGCTCAAATGGTCCGCTCGGCCGTCCCCAACAACTCCTCGAACACCCGGCGCGTATCGCGCGCGTACAACCCACTCTGCGAGCAGGGCCGCACGCTGGCTCCCTGTGGACGGCGAGGGGTCGGTGAAAGTCGGTGCGGGCGACTTTCCCGATCCTTGATTTGATGACTTGATGATTCACCATTTCGGTAGATCACCGATTCCGTGATAGCCCAGCGGCCGTGTTGGTGGCGGTCGCAGTCTGGCACCTATCGACCGTCACAGCGCCGAGCTTGAGCGGCCGGCGGGACTGAGGTCAACCTGCGCCAGCGGCTGTCAGCCGGAAGCGACCGGCCCGTTTCGGGTTTGTGGTGGTCTCGCCGCGAATGGTAGGCAACGCCCATGCGAATACTAGCTTTGGGGGCCATCGTCGCGTTTCTTAGTTCAGCAACCGCCAACGCCACGCCGATAAGCGGAATGCGGTGGCTGGCAAGGTGCGCGCATCCCTGGCAATGCCAAGGCCGCCAGGCCGCCAGGATGGCGGAAGGGCGCCAGGCGACGATCACGTTTGGCGCGCAAGAACAGGACGTGACTCTGGAAGTTACATCCACGACGATCGCCGCCGGATCGACCGGTCAGATCAGCGTTGTTCTCCATGCCGGCAGCAATCAGGTTGCGGGTATCGAGAACGAGCTGAGTTGGGACCCCGAGGAGTTGGTGGTCGACAACTGCGTGGTGAATCAAGGGATTAACAAGAACTTGTATAGCACGATGGACGACGGGTTCATCGTGGACGACGGTTTTTTCCGGGGCCTCATTATCAATCTCATGGATTCGAGCGCGATTGACGACGGCGCGGTGCTGTATGATTGCGATGTGACGGTGAACGCGGACACCGCTCCCGGCGATTATGAGGTTTCCTGCTCGGTGCCGGGAGCCAGCGATATCGAGGGTGATTCTCTCCCCATCGACTGCATCAGCTCAACGATCACG
>Ga0307505_10000562_pt1 | contig 39701 bp, 34 predicted proteins | sample 23_S_MG_FD_202183 | JGI IMG/M metagenome (GOLD analysis project Ga0307505, IMG submission 202183) | Soil microbial communities from Populus trichocarpa stands in riparian zone in the Pacific Northwest, United States - 23_S | ecosystem: Environmental > Terrestrial > Soil > Riparian zone > Trees...
GCCGCCCTGGGCGTCAGCGTGAACGAACGCTCGCTGCAGCTTGCGCCCACCGCTGCGACGGCGGGTACGCGCTTCTCCGACCTGCACGGCAACGCGTTCTCGAACCAGGGCGACACCGCTACGCTGACCCTCGATGGCGTCGAGCACGCGTGCACGCGCGTCCTGCGCGATGCCCAACCGGTCTCCGCAACGGACGGTTCAGCAGGATCGGGCTGAACCGGTCTGTGGATCTTCCGGCTGGAGGATGCGCACGCTCCCGGCGTGCAATTCCGCTTCGAGGTTCGCACCCGGATGCAGGCCTTGTGCGTGGTCGCGCTGGACTCTCAGGTGCATCGGTGCGGCGACGCCCGGCAGGCTCGCGGTCACCCATAGCATGTCGCCCAATGGCACCAGCGCGGCTATCGTGATGCGAACGGGGACATGACCGGCCTCGGCCGTGTCGCCCGAGCGAGATCGCAGCCGGATGCCGGTGTTGGACACCATCCAGCGCACCGTGCTGCCGACCGTCCAGGCTTGGGAAAGCAGGCAGGCGACCCGCGATGCGCCTGCCTTGATCCAGGTCAGTCCGGCGTCGGCGTCGTGGCCAAGGATTTCACCATCGAACACGTTGCGCACGCCGACCAGGCGCGCGGCGGCTTCGTCGCGCGGATGCGCCAGCACGTCGCGCGGCACTCCGCTCTGCAAGGTGCGTCCCTGCGACAGCAAGGTCATCGTATCGGCCAGCAGCATCGCCTCGCCCAGATCATGGGTCACCATGATCGCGGGAATCGAAAGCTGGCGCTTGAGGTCGGCCAATTCCAGATAAAGCGTTTCGCGCGTGGCCCGATCCACCGCCGAGAACGGCTCGTCGAGCAGCAGGATCGCCGGGTCGCGCGCGAGTGCGCGCGCGAGTGCCACGCGCTGTTGCTGGCCACCGGAGAGCTCGGCCGGGCGACGGCGTTCCAGCCCGCTCAGGTGCACGCGCTCCAGCCACTGGCGAGCCTGCCGTTCGCGTAGCGGGCCAGGCACGTCTCCGAGTCCGGCCATCACGTTGTGCAGCGCGTTGAGGTGCGGAAAGAGCCCGTAGTGCTGCGGCACGTAGCCGACGCGTCGGTGCCGCGGTGCAATGTGCACGCGCTGCGCGCGATCGAACCAGCACGCGTCAGCGCAGACAATGCGTCCCTCTGCGGGACGGGACAATCCGGCGATCATGCGCAACAGGGTCGACTTGCCGCTCCCCGAAGGACCGACCAGCGCAAGCATCTCGCCACCGCGGCAGTGCAGTCGCGCATCGATCGCAATCGGTGCGCGCTGGCGCACCGACAGGCTGAACTCAGTGTCCGGGCCGGCCATGCCACCTCCCGAACCTTCGACCGAGGCCGCTGGCCACGGCCAGCACGGTGACCGAGAACAGCAGCAACAGCAGCGACATCTGCCCTGCGGCGGTGAAATCCATTCCCTGGACCCGGTCGTAGATCGCGATCGACACGGTCTTGGTCTCGCCCGGAATACTGCCGCCGACCATCAGCACCACGCCGAACTCGCCGAGCGTGTGCGCGAATGTCAGGACCAGGGCGGTCAGCACCCCCGGCCATGCGAGCGGCAGTTCGATGCGCCACAGTGTCTGCCAGAACGACATCCCGCAACAGGCCGCCGCGTCGCGCACGTCGTGCGGAATGGATTCGAATGCACGCTGGATCGGTTGCACGGCAAACGGGATGTTGACGAGGAACGAGGCCAGCACGAGTCCGGAAAAATGGAAGACCAGCGAGTGACCGGCCATTCGTTCGAACCACTGTCCGAGCAGCGACTGACCGCCGAAGCCGACGAGCAGGTAGTAACCGACCACGGTGGGAGGCAGTACCAGCGGTACTGCGAGCAACGCTTCCACGAGGGGTTTTCCGGCGAAACGCCGGTAGGCCAGCAGGCGGCCGACGAATATCGCGACGGGCAGCAGCAGCAAGACGGTCAGCGCGCCCAGTTGCAGCGAAAGTGAAAGTGCAGTCCAGTCCATCAGCCGTTCTCGTCCGCCAGCACGAATCCGTAGCGGCGCATGATCACGCGGGCGTCCGCTGTCTGCAGGTAGGCATAGAAATGCTGCGCAGTCGCTCCGGCCTGCCGAAGCAGGACCATGCGCTGGCGCAGCGGTGCGTGCCAGTCGGCCGGGATCAGCGCATGGCGGCCGAGCGGGATCATCTGCGGCGAGATCGCGAGCGACAACGCAATGATGCCGCCATCGGCCGAGCCGCTGATCGCAAACTGCGCAGCCTGCGAGACGTTTTCGCCGAGCACGAGGCGTGGCTTGATCGCATCCCACAGACCCGCGTGACGCAAGGCCTCCTCGGCCCGTTGTCCGTACGGCGCGTGCTCGGGATTGGCGATCGCGAAGCGCTTGATCCGTCCCGCTGCAAGCCATGCGGCGAGGCCGTCGAGTTCGCCATCGAGCGGTAGCGTGGAATCGGGCGGCACGATCAGGACGATGCGGCCGATCGCGTACAGCGCGCCGCGATCGCGGGTGAGTCCTTCCGCGTGCAGCTTCAGGACATGGTCCTCATCGGCCGACAGGTACAGTTCGAACGGTGCGCCGTTGCGGATCTGGGTCGCGAACGTGCCTGACGAACCAAATGTCAGCCTCACCACGTGTCCGGTCTTGAGGGTGAAGGCCTGGGCGACGTCCTCCAGGGCGAACTTCAGATCCGAGGCGGCCGCGACGACGGGCTCATCGGCGCGCGCGTGGCCCCCGAGAAGAATCAGCGCCGTTGCGAAGCAATGCGCAATCCAGGCTGAGATCAGGCCGCGGCAGAACATGGAGTTCCTCGAGTTGTCGATCACGCGTCGGCACGGCCCATCATCGGCTCAGTCCGTGGGCTGGTGCCAGATTCGTCGCCACAGCATCGGCAGGCGCGCGCGCGCGCGCAAGTCCCAGCTCAGCTGCTGGACCGGAATGGCGACCCAGTGTTCGTCGACGCGCTGCGCGACGGCATAGCGGAAGCTGTAGTCCGGCTCGACACCCATGCGCAGATCGGTGAGGACGAGACGATCGCCGTGCTGTTCTGCCTTGAGGAAACCGTGGGTGAACCAGATCAGGCGGCGTACTTCGGCACGTGCCGAAACCGCCTGCAACGCTGCCTGGTCGCTTGAATGCGCGCGGAACCGCATCGGCCCGCGGTCGGCAACCAGCGACCGATCCGCGGTCAGATAACCCTCAGGCGTCAGCACCACGACCTGCCAGAGCAGCGTATTGAACGGCGTCGGTGTCGAGAAGCGTGGCGCATCCTGCAACCCGTGCATGGCGAGTGCGCGATCCGCCGCCGCATCGACCAGCGCCTTGGCGAGCAGCGACCAGCCCAGGTATGTCGTGCTCAACACGAGCGCCGTGAGCAGCCACGTGCGCACGACCGCACGGCTGCCCATCGCCACCGCCACGACGAACGCGATCAACAACGGCACGGTGTAGAGAGGATCGATGATGAATATGCTGCTCAGCATGATCGGACGCTGCGGCAGCGGCCAGAACAGTTGCGTCCCGTAACTGGTCAACGCGTCGAGCAGAGGGTGGGTCAGCAGGGCGAGCAGGATCGCCGCGCGCCATGGACCAGACGCCTCACGTACCGGCGTCCAGCGTCTTCGCAGCCAGGCGTGGATCAGCAACCCGAGCGCGGCCAGAATCAGCAACGAATGCGAAGGACCCCGATGCCAACTGACGTTGGCGACCGGATCGAGCGCGAGCATCGCGAGCGGAATCACGTCCAGATCCGGCAACGTGCCCAGCATGGCCCCCGCCAGCAGCGCACGACGGCGGTCGCGGGCCGGCACCACGGCCGCCGCGACGACGCCTCCAAGCAGGATCTGGGTCAGGGAATCCATTTCAGCAACCGGGTCAGGACAGCGGGAAGCACAGGACAAGCAGGCGCCGATGCGGTTCGTCGGCGTCCGGACCATGCCACAGGTCGCTTCGCCGTGTCGCGTTCAGTAGCGCAGCGAAAGGCAACTCGGACCACCATCCATTTTCGCGAACTCGCTCATCTCCAGCAGCAGGGGACGATAGCCGAGATCGCGCAACAGCTGTTCCGTTCGCGGAAAACCGCTGGCGAGCAGCACGCGATCGTTGACCCTGACCGCGTTGGCCGCATAGCGCTCCTGCGCGGGCACAACCACGCACTCGAGATCCGCGAACGCCGCATGCGGGGCCAACTCGTCGATCACGAGCAGACGTCCGTCGCCAAGCCATGCGAGGCCGCTTTTCAGATGCAGGATCGAACCCATGTGGCGGATATCGACGATTCGTACCTCGACTCCGCGTGCATTGAACCAGCTGGCCAGCTGTTGCGCGCCATCGGCGCTGGTGCGTTCGGACAGACCGATGAAAGCAATCGGGCCGGTCTCGCAGACATCGCCGCCATCGAGTGTCCCTGGTGCGCTCATTGCCTCCACGTCGAGACCTTGCGCAGACAGTGCCGCGCCAATCGAAGACACCTCATCGCGCCGTTGCGCGGCACCGGGAATCGTGAGCAGTGCCGAATCCCGATGGACGATCGCGGTGTCCTCGACGAACGTGGCATCGGGAAGCCCGTCTTCGGCCGCCAGCATCGAAATCGCGAGTCCGCATTCGACCAGCGCGTCGCAGTAGTGGCGATGCTGGATCAGAGCCAGCGATGGCGCGCCCTGATCGATGCGCTTGAGTCCGTCCGCAAAACTTGCGCTCGGCGGGCGCACGAGCGCACGGGCGAACCGCATGCCTCAGCCGCCTGCCCGATCAGGGGGGCCGAACGCTGCAACATCGGATTCGCGTACGTGGTTCAAGCGGCGAGCGCCTACAGGAAGGTGGAGGGTGAATCCGGAATCCGCCGGCCCCGCGACTCGCTTCGGGGTGTTGGCCCGCATTATCCCTGAATCCCACAGGAAAACGCCCGGTGTCCGGACGTTCCGGATCCCGGCAGGACGACGAACGCGATGCAGGCTCCTAGTCGATGATCCACAGCGAGTAGAAATCGTTCGCATCGCTGGTCGTGTTCGCATTGGTTGCGCGCAACGTGATCGTGTGCGCGCCATCGGACAGCTTGCTCGCAAAGAACTGGGTCGGCAGCGTGCGATGTTCCTGGGTCTGGTTCGAATACAGCAGCGCGGTACCCAGCAGCGCACCGTCCAGAAGCACATCCACACCGATGAGCGTGTTGCTCACCGAGGCCCACGCCGATCCCGAGAAAGCGATCGTGACCGGGCCGTCCAGCGGAGGGTTGAACGGGATGTCCAAGGGCAGCGGGCCGGTCAGGTTGTTGGCGATGACGAAGGACATGTGTTTCTCCGGTTGCAGGGGACAGGCGGCCGCAGAGCTTCGGCGACATGTGTGGAGAAGTCAACAATGGAAATCAAGGCCGGCGGCCGGGCTGCCCGGAACGGGCTCTGTGCCCGGGTTTCCGCCGCAGGAGGGAAAGCGGTTATGCTACGTACTTTCGTACGTATCCGTTCGAATCCGCCGATGCTCTGGCTGTGTCTGCATTTCCCCGAACTTCCGCTCGACGCCGTGCGGCCGGAGACCCACGTGGACGGCATGCCGGCTGCGCTGATCGAAGGCCCGTTGCGCAGTCCGCGCGTGGTCATGATCGATGCCGCTGCGCGCGCGGCAGGGATCCGGCCAGGCCAATCGCTGGCCGCAGCGCGTGCCCTGCTGCCGGCACTCACGGCCTGGCGACGCGATCCGGTCGCCGAGCTGCGCCTGCTGACCACGCTGGCCGACTGGGCCTGCCGTTTCAGCAGCGAGGTCAGTCTTGCGCCGCCGCGCGCGCTGCTCATCGAGATCGGCTCCAGCCTCACCTTGTTCGGGGGCTGGCCGGCGATCGAGCGTCGCCTGCGCAGTGAACTGCACGCCCTCGGCGTCAACGCACGCCTCGCGGTGGCTCCGGTCGCAGCCGGCGCGCAAGTGCTCGCGGTCGCCGGTCGGGAGGGTCTGGTGCTGCTGTCCGGCACCCAGATGAGCAATGAACTGGGAAGGATTTCCGTTATGGATTGCGGGCTTGAAAAGGAAATCTCATGTAGTTTGTCTTCCATGGGCCTGACCACGCTGGCCCGCGTATTCGGCCTCCCGCGGGCCGAACTCGGACGCCGCATCGGCGCCGATGCGCTCGACCGGCTGGACCGCCTGCGTGGCCTCGTCCCCGAAGTCCGCGTCTGCCACCGGCCGGCGCCGCGCTACGAGCGGCGTCTGGAATTCGAGCAGTCCGTGGTCGCCGTCACAGCCCTGCTGTTTCCACTGCAGCGCCTGCTGCGCGAATTCGCCCGTTTCCTTGTGCTGCGTGATGGCGGCGTGCAGCGCTTCGAGCTTGTGCTCGAGCATGAACGCGGCGTGCGCACGCGCATCAGCGTCGGCCTGCTCGCGCCGCAGCAGGAAGCAGCGACGCTGCTCGAACTGGCCCGCGGCCGCCTCGAGCGGATCGCCCTGGTCGCGCCGGTCGAGGCGCTCACGCTGCTCGCCGAGGACCTGCCGCTGGTCGTTCCCGCCCATCGCGACCTGTTCGAGACGATGCGTGCCGATGCGCTGGAGTGGCCGGCATTGGTCGAACGCCTGCGCGCACGGCTCGGTGACGAGGCCGTTCACGGGCTGGCCGGGATTGCCGAGCATCGCCCGGCTCGCGCTTGGCGCTGGACGGATCCGTTGAGCCGTTGCGCCCGGGCGCGCGGCAACGTCATGAAGACCGCGACACGCTCCCTGCGCAGGCCCGATGCCGGTGTGCCATCGACCGCGCCACGCCCGTTCTGGCTGCTCCGGCGTCCCATCGTGCTGCAGGATCCCGTGCACATCCTGGCCGGCCCCGAGCGCATCGAGAGCGGCTGGTGGGACGGTGTCGACCAGTGCAGCGACTACTACCTCGTGCGGACCCGCAGCGGCCAGCGTGCCTGGGCCTGGGTCGCACGCGGTGCGACCCGGGGATGGATGCTGCACGGATGGTTTGCCTGAATTCGCCGCGCTATGCCGAACTTCACATGCTCGGAAACTTCAGTTTCCAGCGTGGCGCATCGAGTGCGGACGAACTGTTCGGACGCGCCGCGAGCCTGGGCTATCAGGCACTGGCGATCACCGACGAATGCTCGCTGGCCGGCAGCGTACGCGCGCTGGAGGCCGCAGAAGCCCATGGGATCGCCCTCATCGTCGGCACCGAAGTGCGCCTGGACGACGGCACGACGCTGGTCCTGCTCGCCGCCGACCAGGACGGCTATGCCGAGATCTGCCGCCTGATCACGAGCGGAAGACGACGCAGCAGCAAGGGCACCTATGCGCTGGGCCGCACCGATGCCGAGCGGCTCGGTGCCAGCGTGCTCGTGCTGTGGGTGCCGTCCCGCGCGCCGACGGCCCGGACCGGGCTCGACGCGACCGCGACCTGGATCGCCACGCACTTCGCCGGCCACGCCTGGATCGCGGTCGAACTGCATCGCGCCGGCGACGACGCGCAGTGGCTGCAGGCGATGGACGAACTCGGTCGCCATCACGACCTGCCGCGCGTCGCCAGCGGCGACGTCCACATGCACGTGCGCGGCCGGCGCGCCTTGCAGGACGCAATGACCGCAATCCGCCTGGGCTGCACGATTGCCGAGGCCGGCCATGCGCTGTTTCCGAATGGCGAGCGCCATCTGCGCCGGATCGAGGATCTGGCCTCGCTGTATCCGCCCTCGCTGCTCGAGGAAACCCTGCGCATCGCGGCCCGTTGCACATTCAACCTGCGCCGGATCAGGTACCAGTATCCGCACGAAGTCGTTCCGCCCGGCTGCACGGCGATCGATCACCTGCGCGCCCTGACCCTGGCCGGTGCACACGGGCACTGGCCGCAGGGAATTCCGCCCACGGTCGCCCATCAGCTCGAACGGGAACTCGCCCTCGTGCACGACTGCGAGTACGAGCATTTCTTCCTGACCGTGGCGGATATCGTGCAGTGGGCGCGCGCGCAGTCACCGCCGATCCTGTGCCAGGGGCGGGGTTCGTCGGCCAACTCGGCCGTGTGCTATTGCCTGGGCATCACCTCGGTCGATCCCGAGCACGGCAACCTGCTGTTCGAGCGATTCCTCTCGCGGGAGCGCAACGAGCCGCCCGACATCGATGTCGATTTCGAACACGAACGGCGCGAGGAAGTCATCCAGTACGTGTTCGCCAAGTACGGCCGCGAGCGCGCGGCGATCGCCGCGACCGTGATCACCTATCGTGGCCGCAGTGCGGCTCGCGACATCGGCCGTGTCCTCGGGCTCGACGAGGATCAGCTCGACCAGCTCAGTCATGCCTATTCGCATGCGCACGGCGACGTGCCGATCGACGAGCGCCTGCGCGAGCGCGGCTTCGATCCGGACAGCCGCGTGATCCGCCAGCTCGTCGCACTGGTGGGCCAGCTCAAGGGCTTTCCGCGCCATCTCTCCCAGCACGTCGGTGGCTTCGTGATCGCCGACCAGCCGCTGCACACGCTCGTGCCGGTCGAGAACGCGGCCATGCCGGAACGCACGATCATCCAGTGGGACAAGGACGACCTGGAATCGCTGAAGATGCTCAAGGTCGACTGCCTCGCCCTCGGCATGCTCACCTGCCTGCGCAAGTCCTTCGATTTGTTGCGTCGGCACGGCCATCCCGATCTGGATCTGGCTTCGGTTCCGGCCAACGACGAGGCCACGTTCGCGATGATCCGTGCCGCCGATACGATCGGCGTGTTCCAGATCGAATCGCGCGCCCAGATGTCGATGCTGCCGCGGCTCAAGCCGCGCACCTATTACGATCTCGTCGTGCAGATCGCGATCGTGCGGCCGGGCCCGATCCAGGGCGGCATGGTCCATCCGTATCTGCGCCGGCGCCAGGGCTTGGAGGAGATCGACTACCCGCAGTCGCGCACCGAGAAAATGGGCGGAACCGACGCTTCGCGCGTGAAGGAGGTCCTCGAGCGCACGCTCGGCGTGCCGATCTTCCAGGAGCAGGTCATGAAGCTCGTCGAGGTCGTCGCCGGTTTCACCCCGGGACGTGCCGACGCGCTGCGGCGGGCGATGGCCGCATGGAAGCGCAAGGGCGGCCTGGAACCGTTCCGCGACGAGATCCGCGACGGCATGCTCGCGCGCGGCTACGAGGAAAGCTATTTCGAGCGCATTTTCGAGCAGATCAAGGGCTTCGGCGAATACGGCTTTCCCGAGTCGCACTCGGCCAGTTTCGCGCGCCTGGCCTGGGCCTCGGCCTGGCTCAAGTGCCACTACCCCGCCGCATTCACCTGCGCACTGCTCAATTCGCTGCCGATGGGATTCTATGGTCCGGCCCAATTGATCCGCGACGCCCAGCAGCATGATGTGCGCGTGCTGCCGGTGGATGTGACGATCAGTGAATGGGCGTGCACCCTCGAATCGGGCATGGACCACCCGGAACCGGGAAGCGCGGATGCTCCGGAATCTGCGGATCCGCGCAACGCGATCGCGGCGGGAGGCCCGTCAGGGCAAAAGCGCGTCGAAGCAGCGGCCCTCCAGGGCATGCCCCACGCCTTGCGCCTGGGATTCTCGCGTCTCAGCGGTTGCTCCGAAGCGCTCGCCCAGCGTCTCGTCGCGGCGCGCGCGCAACAGGCATTCCGCAGCATCGAGGATCTCGTGGCGCGTGCCGGACTCTCCAGACGCGAACGTGCCCTGCTCGCCGATGCCGACGCCTTGCGCGCGCTCGGCGGTCATCGGCATCAGGCGCGCTGGGCGATCGCCGGTGCCCAGGCGCCCCCGCCGATCCTCAGCGGCGCGGCGCTGCACGAGGATCGGGTCGTGCTCGCTGCACCGCCACTGCGCAGCGAGATCATGCACGACTACGCGAGCCAGGGCTTCAGTCTGCGACGCCATCCACTCGCCCTCTGCCGCGAGGCGCTGGACTCGCGGCGCATGCTGCGCGCACGCGAGGTCCAGACCGCCGTCCATGGCCGGCGGCTACGCTGCGCGGGGCTGGTCACCGTGCGTCAGCGTCCCGGCACGGCCAACGGCGTCACCTTCGTGACGATCGAGGATGAAACCGGCGTGGTCAACGTCGTGGTCTGGCAGGCGCTCGCGCAGAGTCAGCGGCGCACCTTGCTCGAAACGGTCGTGCTCGGCGTGGAGGGCGTACTCCAGTCCGTCGACGGCGTGCGCCACCTGATCGCTCACCGCCTGCTCGATCTGGATGCGCTGTTGCCGGAGTTCACCGCGCAATCACGCGACTTCCACTGAAGCCGAGCAACACGAGCCGTCCGTCCAGCGAGGGATCAACGGCTGCGCTGCAGGCAGTCGCCGAGCGCGGCGACGACGCGATCGACATTCGCCGGCGTGCTGCCAGCACCCATGAGGCCGATGCGCCAGATCTTTCCGGCGAGTTCTCCCAGCCCGGCGCCGATCTCGATATCGAAATCGCTGAGCAGACGTCGCCGCACGGCCGCTTCATCCACACCCTCCGGCACCCTGACCGCATTGAGTTGCGGAAGCCGTACCGGGCCCGCAACCAGCAGGTCCAGACCGATGGCTCCAAGACCTTGCTCCAGACGCAGATGGTTGCTGCGATGACGCGCGAAAGCCGCGTCGAGCCCCTCCTCCTGGAGCATGAGCAGGGCCTCATGCAGCGCGTAGAGCATGTTGATCGGCGCCGTGTGGTGATAGGCGCGCGCACCCGTCCCTTGCCAGTAACCCATGACCAGACCCAGATCCAGGAACCAGCTCTGCACGGGTGTCCTGCGCGAGCGGATCACTGCGACCGCCTGCTCGCTGAAGGTGACCGGCGACAGTCCCGGAGGCGCCGACAGGCACTTCTGCGATCCGGAATAGATCGCGTCCGCTGCCCAGGTGTCAGCGAGCACGGGAATTCCGCCGAGGCTGGTCACCGCATCAACGATGCTCAGTGCACCGTGTTCGCGCGCCAGCCGGCACAGCGACGCGGCATCCGATTGCACGCCGGTGGACGTCTCCGCATGCACGAATGCGAGCGCCTTGGCACCGGGGTTGGCCTTCAGCGCCGCCTCGACCTTGCCCGGATCGACCGCCGTGCCGAATGCATCGTTGACCATGACGGCCTGCGCGCCGATGCGCACGACATTCTCGCGCATGCGTCCGCCGAACACGCCGTTCTGGCAGACGACGACCGTATCGCCGGGTTCGATCAGATTGACGAACGCAGTCTCCATGCCGGCCGACCCCGGAGCCGATACCGGAACCGTCAGCGCGTTCCGGGTCTGGAACGCAAGACGCAGGAGCTCCTTGAGTTCGTCCATCATGCCGACGAAGCGCGGATCCAGATGGCCGATCGTCGGCCTCGCCAGCGCATCGAGAATGCGTCGGGGAACCGGAGAGGGGCCCGGGCCGAGCAGCAGGACGTTCGGGGGCTGGAAACTGGGCATCGCGCGATCCGGATTCGAAGAACCACGAGTCTACTTCAGCGCAACGACGCATCCGCCAGCGCATCGAGGAATGCGTCAGGAAGCCGCAGGCGGCCAAACAGGCCATGGCGGGTACCGCTCAGAACGTGCAGCATCTGCGATCGTCCTCCCGGCATTCGACCCATCGGCAGGAATGCCAGATCGCGCAGACCCGCGACCCAATCGCGCTCGGACTGGAACACCGGGGTAAGCCAGCGGCTCCACGTCTGGTAGATGCGAACATGACGCTGGCGGCGATCCACGCACTGCGCAATCGCAGCGTCGATATCGGGCTGTTCGCGCAAGGCATCGCGCAGGGCGAGCGCATCGAGCAGGGCCATGTTGACCCCCTGGCCGAGCTGCGGACTCATCGCATGCGCGGCATCGCCAAGCAGGATGAGTCGTCCGCGATGCCAGCGATCAAGCACCGCATCGCGATAGCTTGCGCGCGTCAGCCGCGAAGCCTGGTCGATGCCGGCCACGTGATCCACGACGTCCGGCCAGAGTGCGCGGATCTCGTCGATCCATTCGTTCAACCCGGCCCGCGCCCAGGCATCGAACTGCGCGGTCGGCAGACTCCAGAAGAAACTGATCCGCGGCGTCGGATCGCCGGGACGGGTGCCCACCGGCAGCATGCCGAGCATGCGCCGGGCGCCGAGATAACGTTGGCGAAGGTCCGCCCGGTGTGGCCATTCGCGCTCGGGCAGCAGGCACCATAGCGCGCCCCAGGGGTAGGGACGATCCAGACGCGGTGTCCCGGTCGCCGCGCGCAGTCGCGACTGCGCACCATCGGCACCGATCACGAGATCGTAGGGACCCAGCCATTCGCCGCTATCAGCGCGGATGCGCCGGCCGTCATCGCTGGCGGCATCGACGCGACACCCGGCGCGCAGGTTCAACGCACCGGCGCAGGCGTCGTCGAGCAACGCGAACAGCGCGCCGCGCTGCATCGCGAGACCAAACAGGCGCCGATCCAGACCGGCATAGCGCATGTCCATGACCGCACGACCCCGCGGCGTGTCGCCGTACAAGCGGTCGATGCGCCGGCCGTGAACCAGCGCCTCGGCAAGCAGACCCATCTCCCACAACACGTGCAGACCGGTGGGTTGCACGAGCACGCCCGCGCCGACCGGACCCGGACGCGGGGTCTGCTCGAAGACTTCGATGCGATGCCCATCGCGGGCGAGCAGCAGCGCGGCCGCCTGCCCTGCCGTTCCATAGCCAACGATCGCGATCGTGAGAGGCTTCCGCGCCACAGGTTCCATCCGACATTCGAGTCCGCAGACCCAATCGCAGCACAACGCGACGCAGGAGCGCAATGCCGGTTCGGGCCTGATTCACCCGCGGCGGGCGATCGTCGATGTCGGTCAGCAGACAAGGTGCCGCAATGAAAACCGAAACCGCGACGCATTCGGACATGGAAACACTGGGCGAGCTGCCCGAGGGCATCGAGGTCGCGATGCTCACCACACGTGCAGCCGATGGCAGCCTGGTCAGCCGCCCGTTGCAGACCTTGCTGTTCGATGGCAAGGGAACCCTGTACTTCTTCACTGCCGCGGACAGCGGCAAGGTCGACGAGCTGCTTGCCGACAGCGAGGTGAATCTGGCCTATGCGCATCCGGGCAAGCATCGCTATGTATCGGTGCGCGGCCGTGCACGGGTTGGACGTGATCGCGCGCGCATCGAGGAACTGTGGTCGTTCGTCCAGAAACCGTTCTTTCCGGGCGGAAAGGACGATCCCAATCTCGTCGTGCTGAGCGTTCGCATACGCGATGCCGACTACTGGGAGGCGGCCGGCAACTTCGTCAGTCGTGCACTGGATTTCACGCGCGCGATCGTCAGCGACAACCCGTCGGATCTCGGTGAACACGGAAAACTGTCTGCGCGTCCCGACTGAAGCGGAATCCACGCAGCGGATCAGATCTGCGCGAGTGCCTGGGCAAGATCCTCGATGAGCACATCGGGCTCTTCCAGTCCGATCGACAGGCGAACGAGGCTCAACGGCAATCCGGCCGCCGGTCGCAGGGATGCCGCGACGGGAAAAACCGTGCAGACCGGAAACGCCAAGGAATCGTGACCGCCCCAGGAGACGGTCATGAGAAATCGCTTGAGCGCATCACAGAATCGCTCGACAGCGGCCAGATCGGGCGCATCCAGATCCAGCGTGATCAGTCCGCTCGCGCCCTTGAGCTGACGCTCGCTCAACGCGAGCTGCGGATTGGCCGCGGCATGCGGCGAATACACGCGCGCGACGCGCGGGTGGGCCTGGACGAAGTCGAGCACCTTCAGCGTGGTTGCCGCAATGCGTTGCATGCGCACGGCGAGCGTACGCAGTCCGCGGATCATGAGCCAGGCATCGTGCGGCGAAAGCATCGCGCCGAATGTCATGTAAGGGCCCTTGAAGACCTCGCGCAACACCGATTCGCTGCCACACAGCGCGCCGGCGAGCACATCGCTGTGTCCGTTGAGGTACTTGGTGGCCGAATGCGCGACCAGATCGATCCCGGCGGCCAGCGGCGACTGGTTGAGCGGTGTCGCGTGACTGTTGTCGCACAGCGTGCGGATGCCGCGTACCCTGGCCAGCGCCGCCACCGCGGCAAGGTCCTGCTGCTCGTAGGTCATCGAGTTCGGGCTCTCGAGCACGATCAGGCTTGTGTTCGCGGTCAGCGCGGACTCGAAACCGCCGACCTCGCTGCCATCGACGAACGTCGTCTCGACGCCGAAACGCGGCAGCAGATCGCGCAGCAGGCCACGCGTCCAGCTGTAGGGTCGGGCGACGCAGATCACGTGATCGCCGCTGCGCACGCTGGCCATCACGCCGGCAGCGATGGCCGCTGCACCACTGCCGAACATCAGGCAATCCTGCGCCCCCTCGAGCGCGGCGACCTTCTTGCGCAGGATGGCCACGGTTGGATTGTTGCCGCGCGTATAGACATGCCCGGCGTATTCATCGCGAAAACCCGCGCGCATGCGCTCGACCGTCGGAAACGCGAAGATCGCCGACTGCATGATCGGCGGCACGACCGCACCGTGATACGACTCGCGGTCCTCGCCAAGATGATTGAGGATGTAACTCAGATCCATGGGCGGACCCGGCGCAGGGACACGGATTCAGTGCTCGACCGTCTTGAGCCAGGCTCGCGTGGCCTCGGCGATCTGCGCGTCCTCCAGCGCCATGTGCAAGGTGGCCTGGACCAGGCCAAGCTTGTTGCCGCAGTCAAAGCGCCGGCCTTCGAAGCGATAGGCAAGCACCGGGCGTTCCTTGAGCAGGTCTTCGATCGCGTCGGTGAGCTGGATTTCGCCACCGGCTCCGGGGCGGGTCTTCTCGAGCAGTTCGAAGATGCGTCCGGGCAGGACATAGCGTCCGACGATGGCCAGATTCGAGGGCGCGGTTTCCGGGCTGGGCTTCTCCACGACGAAGCGTACGCGCGCGGCGCGCTCGGAAATCGCTTCGGCATCGACGATGCCGTAGCGGTTGGTCTGTTCGTGCGGGACTTCCTCCACGGCGAGCACGCCCGCATCCTCGCGCGCGGCAACCTCGGCCATCTGGCGCAACGCGCCGGGACCGCGGTTCCAGATCAGGTCGTCGGCAAGGATGACCCCGAATGGCTCGTCGCCCACGACCGGTCGTGCACAGAGCACGGCATGGCCGAGTCCCAATGCTTCGGGCTGGGTCACGAATACGCAGCGCACATTGCGCGGCAGCGTGCCCTGCACGAGCGCGAGCAGCTCATCCTTGCCCGACTTGGCGAGCTTGCTTTCGAGCTCGTAGGCCTTGTCGAAGTAGTCGGCAATCGCATGCTTGTAGCGATTGGTCACGAAGATCAGCGTATCGGCACCGGCATCGACGGCCTCGTCGACGGCGTACTGGATCAATGGCCGGTCGAGCACCGGCAGCATTTCCTTGGCCACGACCTTGGTCGCCGGCAGGAAGCGCGTGCCGAGCCCGGCGACAGGGAAAACCACCTTGCGCAGGCGTCCGTTGCTCATCGATCGAACTCCTCGTCATTCTCAGGAAGGGCGGGCCGCGAACGGAAGCACCGTCGCCGCCGTGTCGGGGGTGCGCGTCTCGAACTCCGGCAGCAACTGGTCGAGCACACGCCTGAGCACATCCTCGTCATAGTCGCGCACGGCCAGATCAGCCTGGCGCAACAACGTGGAAAGCAGGCCCCAGCCCATGCTGCGGGGTTGCGCGAGGTAGATCTTCGCGTGGGTGGTGGCCTGGTAGTTCTCAAGCGGATGAAACAGCTCCTCGAACAGCTTCTCGCCCGCGCGCAGGCCTGTAAACGCAATATGGATGTCGCGGCCGGGCTGCTTGCCGGCGAGCAGGATCATCTGTTCGGCGAGGTAGGCGATCTTCACCGGTTCACCCATGTCGAGCGCGAAAATCTCGCCCCCCCGGCCCAGCACCCCGGCCTGCAGGATGAGCTGGCAGGCTTCCGGAATCGTCATGAAGTAGCGCGTGATCTCGGGATGGGTCACCGTGAGTGGACCGCCCGCCTTGATCTGATCGCGAAACAACGGCACGACCGAACCAGCCGAGTCGAGCACATTGCCGAACCGCACCGTGATGAAACGCGTGTGCGACTGCGAAGCGAAGTTCTGGCAGAAGATCTCCGCGGCGCGCTTGCACGCACCCATGACGCTGCTCGGGTTGACGGCCTTGTCGGTGGAAATGAGCACGAAGCACTCGGTGCCGTGGCGATCGGCGGCTTCGGCCACGATCTGGGTGCCGATCACGTTGTTGCGGAATGCCTCGCGCAGTTGATCCTGCAGCAGCGGCACGTGCTTGTAGGCCGCGGCATGGAAGACCACTTGCGGACGCGCCAGACGGAATGCGCGCTCGCAGGCAACCGCGTCGCCGCAATCGCCGATGCGTGCATCGAGCAGCAGATCGGGAAACTCGCGCCGCAATTCCTGCTCGACGCGATACAGGTTGTATTCGGAGATCTCGTAGATCGTCAGCGCGGTCGCGCCGAGCCTCGCCACCTGGCGGCACAATTCCGATCCGATCGAACCGCCGCCACCGGTGACAAGCACACGCTTGCCGGAAATCCCGGCACGGATCGCGGTCCAGTCCAGTTGCACCTGCTCGCGCCCGAGCAGATCCTCGATCGCGACCTCCTTGAGTTCGCCGAAGTTCGAACGCCCGGCCACGACATCGGCCAGGCGCGGCATCGTGCGGAACGGCAGTCCGCTGGACTCGCAGAATCCGACGACCCGCTGCATCTGCGCACTGTTTGCCGAGGGCATCGCAATGAGCACCATCTGCGCCGCCGTCTCGCGCGCCAGTTCCGGCAATTGATCGAGCGCGCCAAGTACCGGAACGCCGTGGATGCGCGCGCCGCGGATTTGCGTGTTGTCATCAAGAATGCCGACGGGCCGGTAACGGTTTTCACGCACGAGATCGCGCACGAGCGCGTCGCCCGCACGCCCCGCACCGAGCACCAGCACGCGCATGGCCGGCGAGCGCGACAGGAAATCCAGTCGGCTGTCCTTCCAGTAGCGGTAGGCAAGTCGCGGCAATCCGAGCAGCACCGCGAGCAGCAGCGGATACACGACGAGTACGGTGCGCGGTACCGTTTCCAGACGGTTGTAGAGGAACAAGGTGACTGCAATGGCCAGCGCCCCGAGCGCGGCGGCGCGCAGGATGTTCCACAGGTCCGGAAGACTGGCGAAACGCCACAACCCCTTGTACAGGCCGGTGACCCAGAATACCGCGCCCTGCGCGGCAAGCACGAGCCAGATTTCCGGACCGAACATGCCCAGATCGGGACGCCAGATCTCGAACGACCAGCGGAACGAGGTGATCGCGGTCCACGCGATCCAGACCATCGCCAGGTCGTGGCCGACGACGGCGAGGCGGGGGTGGATCTTGGCAATGAACTTGTTTATCAACGAATTCTCAATCGCGCTGCGCGGCGCGCTTCAGGCAGTGACGCTTGCCGCAACACCAGAGCACAAGCGCCAGCGAATAGACCACGACCAGCGCATGCGTAGCGGGCTGCATCAGCACAGGTGTTGCGGCCATATCTGATTCCGGCACGCGATGGATCCAGCACAGGGTCGGCGCCACGATTGCAAGGTTCCAGCCCATGTACCACCCCACCACGGTGCGGTGCCTGCGACCGCCACGCACAAGCCACTGGTACAGATGCTCACGATGCGCACTATACCAACGACGGCCACGCAACATGCGTGACAACAGCGTGGCCGTTGCATCCATAACGAACGCCGAACAGGCGATCAGGGCACTGGCCGCGTAGGCCGGTCCCTGTGCCGCGACCGCGATCGCGAACACGGCGATCAGCAGGCCCAGCGCGCCACTGCCGACATCGCCCATGAAGATGCGCGCGCGCGGGAAATTGAACGGCAGGAAACCGGCCACCGCAGCCACACAGACCAGCGCCGCGGCGGCATGTCCGGGTTCGTGTGCCTCGAACAGGAGGGCCGAACATGCCGCCAGTACGAACATCGCCTGGGTCGCCAGTAATCCATCGATGCCATCCATGAAATTGTGCAGATTGATGCTCCAGACAATGAGCACGCCGGGCATGCCCATGGCCGCGAGCATGCCGACCGATCCACTCGTGCGGACGTCCGTCGGCAGCAGATCCAGGCTGACGACGAGGACTAGCGCGGCGAGGACATGCGCCGCCAGGCGCAAGCCGGCATGCAGCGGTCGATGGTCATCGATCCAGCCGATCGCGGCGACCAGGACCAGCGCAAATGCGAGCGCAGCCATCGCCGGACCGGGTACGCCGACGACCAACCCCGCGCAAGCGAGCACGGCGACGACGATCGCGATGCCTCCACCACGCGGCGTGGGCTCGCTGTGCGAACGCCGCCGACCGGGCTCATCGATGAGCTTGCGTCGGCGCGCGTAGCCGATGCTCACCGCCGTCACCGCCGCGGAAATCGCGAAAGCGCCAAGCGCACTTGCCGCCGTGATTGCCAACGAAGCAGCCACCGAACCCGCCTTACTCGCCGACCACGCCGTGGATCGGGCGCACCGAGCCCCAGTTCTTGCAGCTCGGGCATTGCCAGTGGTGCGCCTTTGCGCCGAAGCCGCAGCGGCTGCATCGGTACATCGCCTGCCCTTCGAGCAGACTGCGGGTCAGGTCGCGCTGGATCAGGAAGCTTTCGCGCACTTGCCCATGCGCCGTATGAAGGTTCACGTCGATCAGGGCCATCAGTGCGCGCACCGAGGGGCGCTGGCGCAACTGCCGGGTCAGGAATTCGACTGCAGTCGATTCTCCCTGTGTGCGCGCATACAGCTTGGCCAACGCCAACACCGGCGAAACGCCCTGGTAGTGGTCGATGATCTGCAACAGGAATTCCTCGGCGCGCTGCATGCGTTGCGCGCGTGCGTAGCAGTCCAGCAGCGGCGAGAGGATCTCCGGCACGTAGTCGACATCACGCTCGGCAACCTTCTCGAACGCGGCGATGGCCTCATCCAGTCGATCGTTGGAGGCCTCGATGTGACCGAGGATAAGGCTCGCACGGACGCTGTCGGGCTCGGCCACGAATGCAGCCGCCAGCGACTCGCGGGCCTCATCCCAGGCTTCGCGCGCGCGCGCCTGTTCAGCCAGTTCGCAATGGAACTGCGCGATCAGGGCACCCTGGGATTCGCCGGTCGCCTCCTCGAGCCTGCGCGCATTGTCGATCGCCTTGGTCCACTCGCGCTCGTGCTGATAGATCGACACCAGGTGGGTCAGCGCGGAGGGTGCCAGCGCGTTCATCGCGACGAGGTCGGTGAAAAGCGTCTCGGCACGGTCGAGCAGACCGGCGCGCATGTAGTCCTCGCCAAGTTCCAGCAGCGCGATGGTCTTTTCCTCTCCGCTGAGACCTGGCCGCGCGATCAGGTTCTGGTGGACGCGGATTGCGCGATCGACCTCGCCGCGACGGCGAAACAGGTTGCCGAGGGCCAGGTGGGTCTCGATCGTGTCGCGGTTGTACTCGGCAACCTTGAGGAAGACCTCGATCGCCTTGTCCTGCTGCTCGTTGAGCAGGTAGTTCAAACCACGGAAATAGTTGGTCGACAGTTCGCTGACCCGCGCACCGGACGTGCGCTCGCTGCCGCGGCGCGCGACAAACCAGCCGGAGAATGCAGCGACAGGCAGAAGCAGGAACAGCAGGGCAAGCTCGCTCATGTGCCGTCGACTGCACTGTCCCCGGCGCCCGGCGCGGCAGCGATTTGCGCGCGGAGTTCGGCAAGCGCGCGGCGTGCGACACGCACTTCGTGCTTCAGGCGCAGCACGCGCAGCGACCACACGACCAGACCACCGAGCGCCCATCCGACCAGCAGCGCGGCAATCAATGCGGCGCCCTTGGGAAGACCGAACTTGGTGAAATAGATATCGAACACGACACGCTCGGCATTGAGCGCACCGAACGTTGCGCCGAATGCGGCGAACAGCAGGATCAGAACGACCACGCCCAGGCGCATGCCTCACTTACTCCAGGAATCGACCGTCGGTTTGTCGGCTGATCGGGAAGTGAAGCTAGTCTTCGGAACGACGTTCCGACGAGGCACCACTGTTGACCCGCTCGCGCAACTCCTTGCCGGGCTTGAAGTGTGGCACATGTTTGCCGGGCAACGCGACCGCGTCGCCGGTCTTCGGATTGCGGCCCATGCGCGGTGGGCGGAAGTGCAGGGAGAAGCTGCCAAAGCCACGGATTTCGATACGCTCGCCCACGGCCAGAGCATGGGTCATCTGCTCGATGAGGCTCTTGACGGCAAGTTCGACATCGTTCGCGGCAAGATGCTGCTGGCGCGCGGACAGGGCTTCGATCAGTTCCGATTTCGTCATTGCAGTACGCACGCCGGGCGGTGGGGAAAGGTGCCCACCCGAGGGGGGTGGGCACCGACTCTCGTCAGACACGCGCCGTCAAGGCAACGTGCCGTCCCGCATCACTCGCGGTTGAACTTTTCCTTGAGCAGCGCACCGAGTTGCGTGGTCGCACCCGAGCCACCCTGGTACTCGTCGAGGACGGTCTGCAGTTCTTCCTCGTCCTTGGCCCGGATCGAAAGCTGCAGCGTGCGGCCCTTGCGATCCATGCCGATGAACTTGGCTTCCACCGGATCGCCGACCTTCAGATGCAGGGTGGCGTCATCGACACGCTCCTTGGCGATGTCGTTGGCGCGCAGGTAGCCTTCGATGCCTTCGGCAATCTCGATCGTCGCACCGCGGGCGTCGACTTCCTTGACGATGCCGTTGAGGATGCTGCCGCGCGGATTGCCGGCCATGAACTGGCCGAACGGATCCTGTTCGAGCTGCTTGACCCCGAGCGAGATGCGCTCGCGCTCCGGATCGACTGCGAGCACGACGGCCTCGATCTCGTCGCCCTTCTTGAAGTTGCGCACGAGGTCCTCGCCGGTGGTCTGCCAGGAGATGTCCGACAGATGGACAAGACCGTCGATGCCGCCGTCCAGGCCGATGAAGATGCCGAAGTCGGTGATCGACTTGATGCTGCCCGAAACCTTGTCGCCCTTCTTGAAGATCGCGGCGAAGGCTTCCCACGGATTTGCCCGCGTCTGCTTGATGCCGAGCGAGATGCGACGACGCTCTTCGTCGACGTCGAGGACCATGACCTCGACATCGTCGCCGACCTGCACGACCTTGGACGGATTGACGTTCTTGTTGGTCCAGTCCATTTCCGAAACGTGGACGAGGCCTTCGACACCGGGCTCCAGCTCGACGAAGCAGCCGTAGTCGGTGACGTTGGAAACCTTGCCGACCAGGCGCGTGGTGCTCGGATAGCGACGGCTGATCGCGACCCACGGATCCTCGCCAAGCTGCTTGAGGCCGAGGCTCACGCGATTGCGCTCGCGATCGAACTTCAGCACGCGCACATCGAGCTCGTCGCCGACATTGACGACTTCGCTCGGGTGACGCACGCGCTTCCAGGCCATGTCGGTGATGTGGAGCAGGCCATCGATGCCGCCGAGGTCGACGAACGCGCCGTAGTCGGTGAGGTTCTTGACCACACCCTTGACGACCGCGTTCTCCTGCAGGCGATCGAGCAGCTGCTCGCGCTCGACGCTGAACTCGCTTTCGACGACCGCACGGCGCGAAACAACGACGTTGTTGCGCTTGCGATCGAGCTTGATGATCTTGAACTCGAGTTCCTTGCCCTCGAGGTAGGACGGGTCGCGCACCGGACGGACATCGACCAGCGAACCCGGAAGGAACGCGCGGACATCCTTGATGTCGACCGTGAACCCACCCTTGACCTTGCCCGAAATGCGGCCGATGACGCTCTCGTTCTTGGAGTGGATCTCTTCCAGTTCGTCCCACACGAGCGAGCGCTTGGCCTTCTCGCGCGAGAGCATGGTCTCGCCAAATCCGTTCTCGATCGAATCGAGTGCGACCTTGACCTCGTCGCCAACGTTGATTTCGAGTTCGCCCTGATCGTTGCGGAACTGCTCGATCGGAACGATACCCTCGGACTTCAGTCCGGCATTGATGACAACGACGTCGGAGCGGATTTCCACGACCGTACCGAGAACGATCGACCCAGGCTTGAGCTTGGCGATCGCGTGCTGGCTCTGTTCGAACAGTTCGGCAAAGCTTTCGGTCATGGATTCAGCGAGACTTGCATTCATGTTGGTTTCCAGTAGAGACAACAGATCGCGACACCGGTGTGGCACACAGGCACACTGACGCGGGCTCGATCCACCTGTCGAGGGCATGCGCTGCATGCCATGAGCATTCCCGGCGCATCGCGCCGGACCATTTTCCCCACGTGCACGCGTTCAGGCCGGACGAACCACCGAAAGCACCGCAGCAACCACCGCATCGACCGGGATACCGGTGGTATCGATGGTCAAGGCGTCGTCTGCCGGGCGCAATGGAGCTACCGGACGGGCAGCATCACGTTCGTCGCGCGCCTGTATCTCGCGCAAAAGGGCCGAGAGGGTAACATTCAACCCCTTGTCTTTCAACTGCTTATGCCGCCTGCGTGCGCGTTCGTCGGCACTGGCGGTCAGAAACACCTTGTAGCGCGCATCCGGGAAGATCACGGTGCCCATGTCGCGCCCGTCCGCGACCAGTCCGGGCGCCCTGAGGAACCCGCGCTGCTTGTCGAACAAGGCGGCGCGCACGCCTGGAAACGCGGCGATCGCCGAGGCCGCCGCAGCCGCCGTTTCGGTGCGCAACTCGTCGGTCGCATCGTGGCTGTTGACGACAACCCGGGTCTCGCTGCCGTCCTTGGGATCGCGGAACATGATGCGGGTCGATTCCGCGCATCGGGTGACCGCTTCGGCATCGGTCAGATCCAGCCCGGCCATACCCGCGGCGTAGCCGATCGCACGATACAACGCGCCGGAGTCGAGCAGGTGCCAACCCAGCCGCTCGGCGACAAGCCGGCTGATCGTGCCCTTGCCCGAGCCTGACGGGCCGTCGATGGTCAGAACCGGAGTCTCGCTTGCGTGTCTGGACATGGAACCCCTGGGAACGACAGGACGGCGCTGCGCCTGCATGCGCACGCGTTGCATCAATCCGACGACTTCGTGGAGCCGACGTGTGGTCGCCGATTGTAGCCGCTGGAGGACCCGATTCGCCTGCGCGAAAGCTGGCCAGGCGCACACGCTTGATCGCGATCAAGCATTGCGGGCGCCAATCCGTCCACAATCGCGATCTGGATCGTCCACTGGAGTGTCCCGCATGTATTCGAACATCCTCATCCCGACCGATGGCAGCGAGTTGTCCGCAAGAGCCATCGCCGATGGCGTCGCCCTGGCCGCGGCCATTGGCGCTCGCGTGACCGCGTGGTGCGGCGCCGAGGTCTATTCGATGTCGTATGTCGAAGGTGTGTTCGTCGATCTCGAGCAATTCCGCAGCCGCGCGCTCGGACATGCGCGCAAGCATGTCGATGCGGTGGCCGCCGCTGCGACCGCCGTCGGCGTCGCCTGCGAGACCCATACCGAGGAATGCGAAACCGTCTGGGGCGGGATCCTCAAAGCCGCCCGCGACCATGCCTGCGACCTGATCGTCATGGCCTCGCACGAGCGTCGTGGCCTGTCCGCGGTCCTGCTCGGCAGCGAGACCCAGAAGGTGCTCACGCACGGCACGCTGCCGGTGCTCGTGTGTCGCTGAGGCCGCCACGCAGGCCGATTCAGCCAGTTGTCGAGTCGAGCGAGAAACCGCAGCGATTGGCCAGCTCGATGAAACCCGGAAATGAGGTGGCGACGTTTGCACAGTCGCCGATGCGGACTGCCGCGTCGGCAACCAGACCGGCCACGGCGAAGCTCATCGCGATGCGATGATCGCCCCCGCTCAGGATCGCACCTCCGCCGATGTTCCCACCTGAGATGTCCGCACCGTCGTCATGTTCGGCGACCTCGACGCCGAGCGCGCGCAAACCGCGCGCCATGAGCGCGATGCGGTCGGACTCCTTCACGCGCAACTCGGCCGCACCGCGCACGCGTGTCGTTCCACGCGCCGCGGCTGCGGCGACAAACAGGATCGGAAACTCATCGATCATGTCGGCCACGCGATCGAGCGGCACGTCGATGCCATGCAGCGGTGCATGCCGCACTTGCAGGTCGGCGATGACCTCGCCCCCTTGCTCGCGTCGATTCTCTTCGCTGATGTCGGCACCCATGAGCCGCAGCACATCGAGCAGCCCCGTGCGACGCGGATTCAGTCCCACAGCCGGCAGGCACACTACCGACCCGGGGACGAGGCTCGCCGCAACCAGGAAGAATGCGGCCGATGAGAAGTCGGCGGGCACGACGACATCGGTGGCGCGCAGGCGATGCCCACCTTGCAGTCGGGCCCAGCCTTCTTCAAATTCGATCGGCCAGCCGAACGCGGCGAGCATGCGCTCGCTGTAGTCGCGCGTGGGATGCACCTCGTGGACTTCGGTGGTGCCTTCGGCGTACAGGCCCGCAAGCAGGATCGCCGACTTGACCTGAGCACTGGCCACGGGCGGCGTGCACTGGATCCCGTGCAGTCTGCGGCCGCCGCGAATGCGCAGCGGCGGACGACCGCCCTGCTCTGCCTGGATCGCGGCGCCCATCGCAATCAAAGGGTCGATCACGCGCGACATCGGCCGCCGGGTCAGTGATTCGTCGCCAACGAGGACCGAGTCGAATGCCTGCCCCGCGAGGAGTCCGGCGAGCAGGCGCATGCCGGTTCCGGCATTGCCGCAGTCGAGCGGACCATCGGCTGGACGCAGGCCGTGCAGGCCGACCCCATGGACGACACGTCGCGACGGCGATGGCGTCTGGATGACGACGCCCATCCGTTCGAATGCGGCGGCAGTCGCGCGGGTGTCCTCGCCTTCGAGAAATCCGTCGATTCGCGATTCCCCGTCGGCCAATGCCGCGAACATGATCGCGCGATGGGAAACCGACTTGTCGCCCGGAACGATGACCTCGCCATGCAGCGCCGTGCTGCGCCGGCTGGTCCAGTCCATCCGCACATTCACGGCAGGGCGTCCAGCAAGCGCTCGATCTCGGCGCGGCTGCCGACACTGATGCGCACGGTGTGGCCGAGCCCGTAGCCTCCCATCGGCCGCACGATCACCCCGCGTTCGAACAGGTGCGATTCCAGTGTTGTGGCGTCGACCTGGAGGTCCACGAGCACGAAATTGGTCTGCGATGGCAGCACGCGATAGCCGCGACTGCGCAATCCGATACCCAGCCGCGCGCGCTCGTCGACGTTCCACTCGCGCACGCGCGAGACATGCCCGGTGTCGGCGAGCGCGGCCTGTGCGGCGACAAGGGCGGGACCATTGACATTGAACGACTCGCGCAGTCGCTCGATGACCGCAACCACGCTCGCGTTGGCGATCAGGTAACCGATCCGCAGACCGGCCAGCGCATGGGCCTTGGAGAACGTCCGCGTCACGATCAGGTTCGGATGCATTGCAGCGAGCGCCAGCGACGAGCGCGGTCCGTCGGCATCCACGTACTCGTGATAAGCCTCGTCGACGACGACGAGCACGTCCGGACCGACGCGCGAAAGCAGGTTTTCCAGTTGCGTGTCGCTGAACCAGGTTCCGGTCGGATTGTTCGGATTGGCCAGGAACACGATGCGCGTATCGGCGCGCACGGCCGCGGCGATCGCGTCGAGATCATGCCCATACGGCGCCGTCGCGTGCGCAGGCGGCAAGGCCGCCACGCGGATCGCCTGCGCGCCGGCGCAGGCCGCGGCGATCGGGAACACGGCGAAACCGAACTCGGAATACACGACCGAGGTGCTCTGATCGGCGAAGCACTGGGCGAGCAGCATGAGCAGCTCGTGCGAGCCATTGCCCAGGGCAATGCGTTCCGCGGCAACGCCCAGATGGGCGGCAAGCGCCTGCTTGAGCGCACCGCCTTTCGGATCGGGGTAGCGGAACACCTCGCTCAGGCTCGCGCGCAGTGCGGCCAGCGCGGCCGGGCTCGGGCCGAGCGGATTCTCGTTGGACCCCAGCTCGGCGAGCGCGGCACCGAAGCGCCGGCGCAGCGCAGGCAGGTCGTGCCCCGGATCATAGGCGCGCAGCCGTGCGGTCGTCGCGTTGGCGAGCCGGCTCGCATCGAAACTCATGGCACCGCGACCGGATACGATCCCAGCACCTTGATCTGTGCCGCGTGCTCTTCCAGTTCGGCCAGCGCCTGGCGCATCGGCTCGTCCTCGACGTGGCCGGCGAGATCGATGAAGAACGCGTATTCCCAGCGCGCCTGATGCGACGGTCGCGACTCGATGCGGTTCATGCTCACGCCATGGCGGGCGAACGGACTGAGCACGTTGAACAGGGCGCCAGGCTGATCCTTGATGAATACGAGCACCGACGTGCGGTCGTGTCCGGATGCCGGAAACAGCTGGCGGCCGAGCACGAGGAAGCGCGTGGTGTTGTCGGCGTTGTCCTCGATCGGACCGATGATGACTTTCTTCAGTCCATACACATGCGCCGCACCCTCGCCTGCGATCGCCGCGGCATCATCGGCGTTGCGTGCGCGGCGCGCGCCTTCGGCGTTGCTCGACACCGGTACCTTCTCGACATTCGGCAGGTTGCCGCGCAACCAGGCCTGGGTCTGGGCGAACGACTGCGGATGCGAGTAGATCCGCTCGATGTCCTCGATCCGGCCTGAGCGCGACAGCAGGAACTGGTGGACGCGCAGCTCGACCTCACCACAGATCTTGAGGTTGGAGGTCAGGAACATGTCCAGGGTGATCTGGATCGTTCCCTGCCCCGAATTCTCGACCGGCACGACGCCGAAATCGGCGTTGCCATTCTCGACCTCCTGGAACACTTCCTCGATGCTCGCCATCGGCATGCCGTGCGAGGAGCGCCCGAAATGCTTGAGCACGGCCTGCTGGCTGAAAGTGCCTTCCGGGCCGAGATAACCGACCTTGAGCGGTTCCTGCTGGGCCAGGCAGGCCGACATGATCTCGCGAAACAGATGCACGAGTACTTCGTCGCTGAGCGGACCGGCATTGCGGTCCACGACCATGCGCAACACCTGCGCCTCGCGTTCGGGACGGTAGTAGTCGATCGCCCCTGCGAGCGGGCCCTTGGCCAGTCCGACCTGATGGGCGAAACGCGCACGCTCGGCGATCAGTTCCTGGATGCTGCGATCGATGCCATCGATGCGCGCGCGCACCTCGGCCAGCTTCGGTGCGGCACCGGGCGATTCGTTGTCGTTGTTCATGGGGCGATCCTGGGATCCGTGGTGGCGCGACGAAACGGGATGCAACGGGGTCAGCCGTGACGTTGCTCGAAATCGCGCATGAAGTCGACCAGCGCCTGCACCCCCTGAATCGGCATCGCGTTGTAGAGCGACGCGCGCATGCCGCCGACCGCCTTGTGCCCCTTCAGTGCGAGCAGGCCAGCCGCGCAGGACTCCTCGAGAAACGTGGTATCCAGGCGCGTATCAGCGAGCGTGAATGGAATGTTCATCCACGAGCGCGCGGTCCGGGCAATCGGGTTGGCGTAGAAAGCCGATGCGTCGATGGCCGCGTACAAGGTCTCGGCCTTTTTCCGGTTGTGCTCGCCCATCGCAGCCAGCCCACCCTGCCCGGCCAGCCACTTGAACACGAGCGCGGCGAGATACCAGCCGAACGTGTTCGGCGTGTTCAGCAGCGAGCCCTGGGCTGCATGTTCGGCATAGCTGAAGATCTTCGCGATGCCCGATGGGCTGCGCGCAAGCACGTCCTCGCGCACGATCATGACGACCAGGCCCGAGGCACCGATGTTTTTCTGCGCGCCAGCGTAGATCAGTCCATAGCGCGACACATCCAGTGGACGCGAGAGGATGTCCGATGACATGTCGGCCACGAGCGGGACGTTGCCGGTGTCCGGTGTCTCGTGGAACTGCAGACCCTGGATCGTCTCGTTGCTGGTCATGTGCACGTAGGAGGCATCCGGATCGAGCTGCCACTGTGCGGACCCAGGGATATCTGTGAACCCGCTGTCGGCCGAACCGGCAGCGATCCGCGTCCGCACATACGGCGCCGCCTCACGCACGGCCTTCTCGCCCCAGGCACCGGTGACGATGTAATCGGCGCTGTCGCCGGGGCGCGCAAGATTCATCGGGATCTGCGCGAAGTGCTGGGTCGCACCGCCTTGGAGGAACAACACCTTGTACGTGGAAGGGATGCCGAGCAGTGCGCGCAGATCGGCTTCGGATTCCTCGGCCATGGCCATGAATTCCTTGCCGCGATGACTGATCTCGATGACCGAGGCACGCGCGCCGTTCCACTCGAGCAGTTCGCTTTGCGCCTGGCGCAGCACGGCCTCCGGCAGGGTCGCAGGTCCGGGGCTGAAGTTGTAGGCTCGACTCACGCTGTCCTCGCGCAGATGCACCGCGGCGACAGGATGCGCCGAACCGGCAAGCCGCGAAGCGTATGCCGCGATGGTGCATCGCGGCAAGCTGCGCGACGATCGGGCGCTGGTTGCATCCGCAACGGTTCGCGCAACGAATCCTGAAACGAACTCGCACGGACTGCGGTCTTGCACCAAGCAACGAATCGCGCCGATCCCGCACCGCACCGCCGTGGAGAGCGTCATGTACAAGGTTCCACCGATCCCGAGCTCGCAGATCACGCCGCAATCGACGTGGCTTCGTCGCCGCGAAGTCGTCAAGAGCCTGCTCCTGGCCCCAGCCCTGGTCGCGGGCTGCGCACGCCAGTCCGATGCCGATGCCGCGCCCGCGCCGGTTACCTGGGGCCGCCCGCTGAGCCCCCTGGAGCCCAGCCCATTCAACACGGCTGAACCGCAGACCGGCCTGCGCGACGCAACGAACTACAACAACTACTACGAATTCGGCACCGACAAGTCCGATCCGGCCAAGCGTTCCGGAAAGTTCAAGGCCGAACCCTGGAGCGTCGAGATCGCCGGTCACGCCGAGAGCACCGGCCGCTTCACGCTCGAGGACATCCTCAAGCCGCACGCGCTCGAGGAGCGCATCTATCGCCTGCGCTGCGTGGAAGGCTGGTCGATGGTGATTCCATGGGCGGGAATTCCGCTCGGCGACGTGCTCAAGCGCTTCAAGCCGACGGCGAGCGCGCGCTATGTCGCCTTCACGACCGTGAACCGACCGGCGGAGATGCCCGGCATGCGCTACCCGGTACTGGACTGGCCGTATCGCGAGGGTTTGCGCCTCGACGAGGCGATGCACCCGCTGTCGATCCTTGCCCTGGGCATGTACGGACGCACGCTGCCGGCACAGAACGGTGCTCCGTTGCGCCTGATCGTGCCCTGGAAATATGGCTTCAAGAGCATCAAGTCGATCGTGCGCATCGAGTTCACCGAGACTGCGCCGGCGACGTCGTGGAACGTCTCGGCACCGCAGGAGTATGGCTTCTATTCCAACGTCAACCCGGAAGTCAGCCACCCGCGCTGGAGCCAGGCCACCGAACGCCGGATCGCCGGAGACGGATCCAGCCTGCTCGGCAACCGCGTGCGCACGCTGGCATTCAACGGCTATGCCGAGCAGGTCGCGGACCTGTACGCGGGCATGGACCTGCGCCGGAACTTCTGATGGCCCCACGCGCCGACCGCATCGCCGCGAGCAAACCCGTCGTCTTCGTCCTCGCGCTGCTGCCGTTTGCCTGGCTGTGCCTCGCGGCGCTGCGCGGCACGCTGGGCCCCGACCCGGTGGCCCAGCTCGAACACGAAAGCGGCATCTGGGCACTGCGTCTGCTGCTCGCCACCCTCGCGATCACTCCCGTGCGACAGGTGACCGGCTGGCATTGGCTGGTGCGCTACCGACGCATGCTCGGTCTGTTCGCGTTCTTCTACGCGAGCGTGCACGTGGCAATCTACCTGGTCATCGATCTCGGTGGATTCTGGGCGCAGATTCTCGACGAGATCGTCAAGCGGCCATATATCACCGTCGGCTTTCTGGCCTGGCTGCTGATGATTCCGCTTGCCGCCACCTCGACCCGGGCGCTGATGCGCCGGCTGGGCCGCAACTGGCAGCGTCTGCACCGGCTCGTGTATCTGGTCGGACTGCTCGCGGTTCTGCACTTCCTGTGGCAGGTCAAGTACGGCGAAACGATAGCCGTGCTCGAACCGGTGATCTACGCGGTGATTTTCGCTGTGCTGATGCTCGCACGCGTTGCCGTCTGGCTGCGGGCGAGATCAGCTCAACCCGGTCGACATGCCGTGGAGGGCTCGCAACACCGGTGACCTGCGAATCCCGAACGACTCAGCGGCTGCCAAGCCAGAGCAGCCCGGCAATGCTCAACCCGATGACGCCAGCCACGATGATGAGCCACCACGCGCTGCTGCCGGTATCGACGTCGACGCCGCCGGCATCCTCGGGAAGCGAAATCGCTGGCATCGTCTGGGTGATCGCGGGGGCGAAGTTCGCTGGCGTGTGGATCTCCTTCCCGCGCGCGGCATAGCCGGGCGCTTCGAGCACGAAGCGATTGCGACCGAACGTGATCTGGTCGCCCGGATGCAATACCGCATCACGAACCGGCACGCCGTTGACCGTGATCGCGCCGTTGGAGCCGAGACCGCGCAGGTGGATCGCATCGCCAAGGGCCGCGATCGTCACCAGACGCTCGCCAGCGCCGGGTTCGTCGATATCCAGTCCGGCGCCGCGGCCGTTGCCGACCACCAGTTCCTCGCCCACCGCGATGGTCTTGCCGAAATGCGCACCGGAGACGCCACGCAGGACGACGCTGACCGGGATGCTGCTCACATCGACCATGCGCGTGGCATCGGGCAGGCGCGTGCGGATCAGTTCGTCGCTGTCGGGCTTGACCACGATCGCCGCATCGCCGAGGTTGACGATGTCGCCCAGTCGCAACAATGCCTTTTCGACGATCGGCCGCGCATTGACATGGGTGCGCGCTGCCGGGTCGACCACTTCGAGGATGATTCCGCGTTGATCAACGACGATGCGCGCGTGCCTTGGCTGCACGGTTTCCGATGCGAGAACCACCGAATTGCCTTCCGCGCTGCCGATGCTGACGACGCCGCCGTCAATCGTCACATCGACATGCTCGCCATTGGGAAAACTCAGGCGCATCGACGCCCCGAAGGTGGAAAGTGCGGGCACTCTAGCAGGATGCAACGGAGCTGGCACCCGCCCGTCCCCAGGACAAGCCCGCCCGCGGACGCTGCCTTGGCGGGCCCCGGCGTACTCGGACCCTGTCGGCACTGGCTCGACTCAGGCATCATATTGCGCGCCGCACGACGCGACGGGTCGGCGGTTTCCACGGAGAAATGCATGGCGCGAATCGATATCCTCCGCAAGCACAAGCACAGCCTAAAGGACGCCAGAAAAGCGGTCGACGAGCTCGCGCGCCAGCTCGCCGACGAGCACGACCTGAAATGTGGCTGGGAGGGCAATACCCTGGCGTTTTCGCGCAACGGAGTCGATGGCCATATCGCGCTGAGCAAGGGCGAAATCCATGTCTATGCGGAACTCGGTTTCCTCATGGGCCTGCTCAAACCCACGATCGAGAACGAGATCAACCGCTATCTGGACGAGCATATCTGAACCATGCTCGTCGTCACGACCGCCAGCAACCCGGGCAAGAGCAGGCGCCGCTCGCAGATCGGTCTCGCGGTCGCCGGCGGCGGGCCGATCGGCGGCATCTACGAAGTCGGCGCGCTGCGCGCGCTCGACGAGGCCATCGACGGCCTCGACATGAACGCGCTCGATGTCTACGTCGGGGTCAGTTCGGGCGCATTCGTCGCTGCCGCACTGGCCAACCGGCTCGACACCGCGGAGATGTGCCGCATCTTCATTACCGGCGATTCGGACCAGTTCCGCTTCCGCCCCGAGGATTTCGTGCGTCCGGCGATCTTCGAGTACCTGCGCCGGCTTGCCGGCGTGCCGCGTGCGCTGCTTGGCTGGATGGCGGAGTTCGCGCGCAATCCGTTCCAGATGCAGCTGTCCGACAGCCTGCTGCGCATCGGCAGCATGCTGCCTACCGGATTGTTCGACAACGACGCGATCGAGCGTTTCCTGCGCACGGCCTTCACCTCGCACGGGCGCAGCAACGATTTTCGCGAGCTTGCGCGCAAGCTGTACATCGTGGCTGTCGAACTCGACAGCGGACAAGCCGTGCGCTTCGGCGCTGCCGGCTACGATGCCGTCCCGATCTCGCGCGCGATCGAGGCCAGTTCCGCCCTGCCCGGCCTGTATCCGCCAGTGGGCATCGATGGCAGGTACTACGTCGACGGTGCCTTGCGTGCCACCTTGCACGCCTCCGTCGCGCTTGATGCCGGCGCCGATCTCGTCTTCGCGATCAACCCGCTCGTGCCGATCGACGCCGTGCATGCGCACACGCTGGGCAAGAATTCGCCGGCCAGTCTGGTCGAAGGCGGCCTGACTGCCGTGCTCTCGCAGATGTTCCGGACCTTGTTGCAGTCGCGCATGCAGGCGAGCATGCCCAAGTACGCGCGCCAGTACGCAGGCTCGGATCTGCTCCTGTTCGAGCCCGACAGTGACGACGCCGACATGTTCTTCACCAACGTCTTCAGCTTCACCCACCGCGAGCGCCTCGCCGAACACGCGTACCGGACGACGCGTGCGGATCTGCGCAGTCAGGCCGGGACCCTCGCCCCGCTGCTGCGACGGCATGGACTGAGATTGCGCGCGGATGTGCTTGGCGACGAGTCGCGCACGCTGCTGGCCGGTATCGCCACGCGGCCCGCCCGGCGCACGCGCGCCACCAGCCAGTTGCATCGCGCCCTGGACGATCTCGACCTCGCCCTGGAGCGCGGACCGCGCAAGCCGCGCGCACCTGCGCGCACCCGTCGCAAGGTCAGCACGCCGGCCTGAGTAGTCAGCTTGCTCTAGGCACAAAGGTTATGCTTTTTCACCATTCGGGCGCATCCGCTCCCGACCCATTGATGGAGGGAGTCATGAGCAAGCCCAAACTGAAATCCAAGGCCGGCGCAGAGTCGACTGCAAAGCCGACCGCAGCCGCAGGCAAGACGATCGTCGAGTCGGCCCAGCACATCTGGCTGGCCGGACTCGGCGCGTTCGCCAAGGCGCAGGAAGAAGGTACCCGCCTGTTCGAGGCGCTGGTCCGCGAAGGCGTGGCGCTCGAGCAGAAGACCCGCAAACTGACCGCTGGCAAGGCTGCCGATGCCCGCAATGCCGTAGAAAGCGCAGTGGGCCAGGTGCGCGAGCGCAGCCAGGAAACCTGGGACAAGCTCGAGAAGGTATTCGAAAGCCGTGTCTCGCGCGCACTCGGACGCCTCGGCGTTCCGGGCAGCCAGGAACTGAAGACGTTGACGTCACGGGTCGAGGAACTCGCCCGCGAGGTGCACAAGCTCAATGCGAAGGGTGGCGCGAAGCCGGCCCGACCTGCGGCGAAGAGCGGCGCGACGCGCTCGGTCTCGCGGGTCAAGGACGAACTCGCCGATGTCGCACGTGAACTGGAATCGGCCCAGTTGCACAAGGCAACGAGCAAACGCGCAGTCCCGGCCAAGCCGACCAGGAAGGCCGCGGTCAAGAAGACCGCCGCCAGGAAAGCATCGAAGAAGTAACCGGCCTCATCCGGTTCGGGGCGGTACCCGCGAACGTGCGGCGACCGCCCTTCCCGTTTGGCGATCGCCAGCGCGCGATCGCTCGTCTGTACCGGCTACCAATGCACGCCGCGCATGATCGCGGCGAATGCAACCTGCTCGGTCGATGGGCCCTGGGCCGCTTCGCGCGCACCCTTGATGCCCTTGGCCGCCGCCGAATCCGGAAACAGCCGGAACGCCGTGTTCATGACGATCTCATAGGCGCGCGGAGACACCGCATAGAACAGCTGGGCGAAGATTCCGGTCCGCGTGGCCACCCGCACCGGGCGCTCGATGATCGCCGAAACCACGAGGTCGGCCGCTTCTTCCGGGCTCAACGTGGGCACCGAATCGTACATCTTGGTCGGCGCGATCATCGGTGTCTTGACCAGCGGCATGTTGATCGTCGTGAAGCTGATGCCCTGATCGGAAAACTCTGCCTGCGCACAGCGCGAGAACGCATCGAGCGCGGCCTTGGACGCGACGTAGGCAGAGAAGCGCGGCGCATTGGTCAGCACGCCGATCGACGAGATGTTGATGATGTGGCCGCGATTGCGTTCGGTCATCTTCGGCAGGAAGCCCATGATCAGGCGCAGCGATCCGAAATAGTTGAGCTGCATCGTGCGCTCGAAATCGTGGAAGCGGTCATAGCTCGATGCGATTGCGCGCCGGATCGAGCGGCCTGCATTGTTGATGAGCACGTCGACCGGCCCGACTTCGGCGCCGACCTGGGCCACGAACGCATCGCACGACGCGATATCGGCCAGATCGACCTTGTAGGTGTGGCAGATTCCACCGGCCGACTCGATTTCCTGGCGGGTCGCGGCCAGTTCATCCTCTCCGCGCGCGCAGATCACCACCTTCGCCCCCGCACCGGCGACCTTGAGCGCGACCGCCTTGCCGATGCCCGAGGATCCGCCCGTGATCACCACGACCTTGCGCCGCACCTTGCCTGACAGCGAATGATCGACGAACAGGTCCGGATCCAGGTGCCGCTCCCAGTAGTCCCACAGCCGCCACGCATAGGTTTCCAGCTTGGGCAGCTTGATTTTCGAGCCGCGCAGCGCGCGTTCGGTTTCGCGAGAATCGAAGCGCGTCGGGTAATTGATGAACTTCATCACATCGGCCGGAATGCCGAAATCGCGCAGGAACACACCGAGCATGCGGCGCACCGGCGGCAGGCTCGACAGCGCCTGGCGCACGGCACTGGGGACGAACGCGAACATGCGCGCGTCCAGCCGCATCGACATCTGCGGAGCATGACCGGCGCGCGCAAAGATGTTGAGGACCTCGCCGATCCGGCGTGGTGCGGGATCGGTGAGGTGGAACGTGTGTCCATCGAGCTTGGGCTGGTGGGCGATGTGATCCATCGCCGCAGCCACCCAGTCGACGGGCACGAGATTGATGCGTCCGCCCTCCAGACCGATCGTCGGCACCCACGGCGGCAGCACCTGGCGCATCTTCTTGATCAGGCGGAAGAAGTAGTACGGACCATCGATCTTGTCGGTTTCGCCGCTGACCGAGTCGCCAATCACGATGCCGGGCCGATAGATCCGATACGGACGCGTGCACTCCTCGCGGACGATTCCCTCGGACTCGTGCTTGGTCCGGAAGTAGGCGTGATCGAGATTCTCCGCCTCCTTGAACATGTCTTCGCGAAAGACGCCCGGATACATGCCGGCGGCCGCGATCGAACTGGTGTGATGGAAGCATCCGGCCTTGATCGCTTCGGCCAGTCCGATCGCGTGGCGCGTACCGTCGATGTTGGCTGCCACCTGGCTCTCTTCGTCGGCAGCCAGGTCGTAGAGCGCAGCCAGATGGAAGAAATGCGTGATCTTGCCGTTCAGCGCGCGCAGCGCAGCCGGGGTGACCCCGAGGCGCGGTTTGGACAGGTCACCTATCACCGCAACCAGCCGATCCTTGTCCGCACCGAGACGTTCGCGCAGCTTCTCGAACTTGGGCAGCGACTGCTTGCGCACCAGACAATGGATGCGGCCCTTGCGCAGCAGCAGTTTCTCGAGCAGATGACGGCCGATGAAGCCGGTTGCGCCGGTCACGAAATATGTCATGTTGTCCCTCCCGTTGGGTTTTCCCACGCCGACTCGAACCGGCCCCGGCACGTCGATGCGCGCCTGTCCGGAGCTAGCATAGTCGCCTCGTCGGGACGTTTCCATGCGCCCGCGTACGCGGTTTGACCGCACCCGGCACGCGTGTTAGAACGGCTGCGCGCGTGGGGACGCGAACAACCAAGGCAGGCACATCATGTCAGAGCTAGACAGCCGCTTCGAGAAAGCCGCAGAAGACGTCAAGAAGCTTTCCGATCGTCCCGACAACGACACGTTGCTCAAGCTCTATGCGCTGTACAAGCAGGGCGCCGAAGGCGATGTGTCGGGCCCGAAACCGGGCTTCTTCGATTTCGTCGGCACCGCCAAGTACGAAGCATGGGCCAAGCTCAAGGGCACCAAGAGCGAAGAGGCGAAGCAGAAGTACATCGATCTCGTCGCCAAGCTCGGCGCCTGATCGCGCCACGCCCGCGGATCTGCCGATGGCGCGCCAGACCCGCGAGCGCATTCTCGAAACCGCCCTGTCGATGTTCAATGCGCAGGGCGAGCCGAACGTCACGACCAACCATATCGCCGACGAACTGGGCATCAGCCCGGGCAACCTGTACTACCACTACCGCAACAAGGACGACATCATCGGCCACCTCTTCGCGCGCTATGAACAGCGCATCGACGAGGCACTGGTGGTTCCGGAGGATCGCCTGCCTGGCCTGGAAGACGTCTGGCTGCAACTGCACGTTGTCTTCGAGTGCATGTGGGACTACCGCTTCGTCTATCGCGATCTCGTCGACATCCTCTCGCGCAACCGCAAGCTGCGCATGCACTTCGCGCGCATCCTCAAGCGTGCATCGGGAAGTGCTGCCGAGGTCATGCGCGGCCTCGCCAGCGCCGGCATCTTCCGCGCGAGTGCCGACGAGATCCGGGCAACGGCCGAGAACATCGTGCTCGTGGCGACGTTCTGGCTCAACTTCGACGCCGTGCGCCACAGCCGCAACGTCACCGACGAGCCCGACATCGGCCGCGGCATCCACCAGGTCATGATGCTGATCGCGCCGTTCCTGCGCGACGCCGAACGCCTGCACCTCAACACGCTGGCAGGCGCCTACCTGCGCTGACGAACCGACCAAAGCCGGAGACGACATGGGCAAGCGGATTGCGATGATCGTGTTCGGGTGGATTGCAGCGTGGGCGCATGCCGGCCCGCCCCCGCACGAGATGCCTCGGTCAACGGCCTCGATCAATCACCACGGCCTCGTGGTGGAGTTCCGCGACTCGATGCATACGTGGTCCGACAGCGTAGGCAAGAGCTTCGTCTCGCTCGAGCCCGAACTGCCCTTGGCTTGTCGGTGGGACAGCGACACCCGTTTGGCATGCAGTTTCGAAGCCGAGAAGGCATCACCGGCTACCCGCTACCGGATCCATCTGGCTCCCGGACTGGTCACTGCGAATGGCAACGTGCTGCCCGGACAGACGCTTGAAGCGGAAACCAAGCGACCCGAACTGTATGCCTGGATCGTCGACTGGAAGGACGGCCAGCCCAGCATTGTCGTGCGCAGCAATCTGCGTACGGTTCCCGTGGATGTTGCGCGCGCACTCAAGCTGGAAATCGACGGAACCGAACATCCGGCCGATATCCGGATCGATGAGAGCGCCGAACGCTGGGCCGGTGGGGCCGCTTACTCGCTGTTGCTTCCACCGATCGCACGGCGCGATGCACTGCTCGTACTCAGCGGCCGCCCTGGCCTGCGTTCCGAGGAAGGGCCGTTGCCCGGCGTACAGACCGAGGTCCTGGTCAATGCGATTACGAACGAACCGTTCCGCCTGCGCGCTACCCGTTGCGGACATCGAGCCCCTGTTGCCCGTGCTGTTGACGAAACGGGTCCGGTCCGGATCGCGTGCGAAGCAGATGACGTCATCGGCCTGATCTTCTCGCAGACCCCCGATGCCGATTCGATGAAGGAATGGGTAGCCACCTGGCCTGAATCCGTCAGGAAAATCGACGCGCGCCACCCTCTGTACCATTCCCATTTCCCAGGATCCCCCGCCCGCTCACCGAACCACGAGATTTCCCTGGCGATCCACAAGCCCAGGCATACCCGACATTTGCAAATCCCCTCCACACTGCAAGGTGAGCGCGATGCATTGAATCACACTGTGGACTTGCGACTCGTCATCGGCGATCGCTATTCGCGAGTGACCAGCTTGTACCAGGACTCCCTGCTCGTGCGCGGCGGCACGCCATCGGCTCGCGTCCACGCAGTCAATGCGCCCCCTACCCGGTTCTCGATCCATGCACAAGGAATGGAGTCGCGCAGGGAGTACGTGGAAGGGCCACGCCGACGCAGCAACCTCTCGCAGTCCATACGATCCATCGTCGCGGACGAAACCCTCGCAGAGGGAGGCTGGGTCCACTGGAATCAGGAGGAAACGAGTCCTGCACATCAATCCAAGCCAAGGTTCCCATCTGTCGCTCAGTTTTCCGCTCCTGACTTCGATCTCCTCGCGGTCGGTGGCAGGCAGCAAGTGCTTGCATGGACCAACAACTGGGACGAAGGCGTCTCGCGAGACGGCATTGAAGTGGGCCTGCTGCGCATCGATCATCCGGACGCTCAAGCGCTGTTGATCGCCACCGCCACGACCTCGGCCGACGGCACGGCCTTGCTGACCATCCCCGATGGTTCAGTGTCCAGCAGCAAGCAAGGCGCCGGACATCGCGATACGCGCTGGCTGTTGCGCGCGCGCCGAAACACCGAGGCGGGCACGGATCTCGGTGTCCTGCCCCTGGATGCGTTGACGTCCACTCTCGAGTCCAGGCCGAGCACGCACCTGTGGGGCGTAACTGACCGCCCGATCTACCGGGCGGGAGACACGCTGCGTTACCGCCTTTGGTCGCGACAGGGATCCGGCGCCCGCTTGCGCCGCATCCCCACACCCGAGTCCATCACCCTTGTCCTCCATCAAACGATCGAAGACAAGGACATTCTCGAATGGAGCGCCGCCCCTGATCCAATGGGTGCAGTACATGGCGAACTGATCCTTCCTTCCCATCTGCCGGACGACGAGTACTGTATCGGCTCGCACATCGGATACTCGGTCGAGGGCATCTGTTTTTTCGTCGGCACCTTTCGCGCCCAGGACCTGTGGGCAGAGGCGACGGCCAGCGACGAAGTCCTGCGCGAAGGCGATGTGTTCACGGTGGATGTCAGCGCGGGATACTACTCCGGGGGAGCGGCCTCAGGCGTCATCGTGCAAAGCGCTTTCGCGATGATCACCGGACTACCGATCGAGCAGGCTTACCCGCAGCATTCGGAATTCCGCTTCATCGATGTCATGACCGAGGATGCGATATCCGGAGTTTCGGTGGGCAGTCGCGAGATGCGCGAACCCCGGCTGCTGACCGACCGCGATGGCAAGGCAAGCATTCCCACCGTGATCGAATTCGGCTCGCGCCCCCGCGATCCGGAATTCGAGCCGCCGCATTTCGGGCTCATCCAGATTGTTGCCGAAGTCATGCTCGGCGAACGCGAAGGAACCATGACGCCGGCAGCGACTTCACGCTACACCCGACATGAACGTTTCGTCGGATTGCGCATTCATCCGCAATGGCCCGACGCGGGCGCACCGGTCACGTTCGAAGGTATTGTCATCGACGCCAACGGCGAGCGCATCGATGACGCTCCAATCGAGGTCGACGTGCACTTTCGTTCCAAACCCGAGGCCAGCGAAGACGAATCACCCACGCCCCTGGTGCGCTGCACGCTGGGCGCGCACGCGCGAGCAGACTGCGATTTTCCGCGCGAGCGCAACGGCTGGTATGTGGCAACGGCGCGAAGCGGCGACGCCGCACCCACCGAGATTGTCCGCTACATCAGTGCGCGAACCCATGAGTCGACGCTCGAGATTGACAGCGCCAGTCTCGAACAACTTGAGATTCCACTGGTTGCTGGCGCCCCCGCACGCATCATGCTCCAGCAACCGTATGCGCAAGCGCGCGTGCTGTTTGCTTTTGTCCAGGGCAACACGATTCTTGCCAGCCGCACGGAATCTGTCGCGTCCACTGCCCAGGTCTTCACGCTCGCTACGCCGGATTTTGTTCCTGGAAGAAAGATGCTCCTGCATGCCATCGTGCGCGACGCCACGCAGTCGCCTTCCATGCCGGCACCCTATCGCAGCCCACCTCGCATCTTGCAAACCTCCGTGGACCTCCAACTCGCCAACGCAAATGCGAGTGCTGCACCGCTGGTCGCCGAGTTCGACCGCACCGATGCGCGACCGGGGGACAGGGTTTCGCTGCGATTGCACAACACGTCCGCTACCG
>Ga0307505_10000563_pt1 | contig 39640 bp, 40 predicted proteins | sample 23_S_MG_FD_202183 | JGI IMG/M metagenome (GOLD analysis project Ga0307505, IMG submission 202183) | Soil microbial communities from Populus trichocarpa stands in riparian zone in the Pacific Northwest, United States - 23_S | ecosystem: Environmental > Terrestrial > Soil > Riparian zone > Trees...
CTCGCAACGCAACCCGACCCAGCGATCAAACTTCCTTCTATAATGCGCCTTCATGCGAAAAACGTCTCTGATTCTCGCCCTCCTCGTTGCCACTTCCTCCCTGGCTCAGCGCGACTTCAGTGGTGTGGAAGTCAAGTCGACCCATGTCGCCGGAACGGTGCATGTGATCGTGGGAGCGGGCGGCAACATCGGTGTGTCGGTGGGCGAGGACGGGATCGTCATGATCGACGACCAGTACGCTCCGCTCGCGCCCAAGATCGAGGTGGCCCTGCGCCTGATCACTCCCAAGCCGGTGCGGTTCATCCTCAACACGCATCATCACGGCGATCACACCGGCGGAAACGAAGTGTTCGGCAAGTCCGCGCCGATTGTGGCCCACGAGAACGTGCGCAAGCGTCTGGCCGCCGGCACGACCGCCCGGGGCGGCACGACGCCACCAGCGCCCGCGGGAGCGCTGCCCGTGCTGACCTTCAACGACAGTCTGACCATCCACCTCAACGGCGAGGACGTTCGCGCGGTGCACATGCCCCACGGCCACACGGACGGCGATTCGGTGATCTGGTTCACGAAGTCGAACGTGGTGCACATGGGCGACACGTTCTTCAACGGGACCTTCCCTTTCGTCGACCGTGAGAACGGCGGCAGTGTGCGCGGCCTCACCACGAACATCGACAAGGTCATCGCCACCATCCCGGACGACGCGAAAGTGATCCCCGGCCACGGCCCGCTCTCGGACAAAAACGGCCTCCGGGCCTTCGTGGCCATGCTCCGCGCCACCTCAGCCGCGGTCGAAGGCGCCATCGCCGCAGGCAAGACGCTCGAGCAGATCAAGAGCGACAAAGTGCTCGCCGCCTGGGACTCCTGGGGTCAGGGCTTCATCAAATCGGACTTCTGGATCGAGACCATCCACAACGAGCTGACCGGCAAGTAGCCCTCCAGTCGGTTGCGAGTTGCCGGTAGGTTGCGGGTCGTCGAGTCGAGTCTTCGAGTCTTCGAGTCGTCGAGTCGTCGAGGCCTCAAGGTCCAGTCTCATAGTCGCAGAGTCTCATAGCGCGGGCTGCCGCCCGACAACCCAACGCAACATTGGCTTGTCATCCTGAGCGGGCGGCGGGATGGGGGGCGAAGGATCCCCTGCCGATGCACGACACTCGCTCCGTCGGCAGGGGATCCTTCGCACCCACCCGCCACCCGCTCAGGATGACAGGGGTTGTGCGCGCCGCGCGAAGAATTTCGTTGTTAGTAGTACAGAGGACTCTGGCTCCTGTGAGACTTCGAAGCTCGAAGACCCGAAGACTCGAAGACTCGAAGACTCGACGACCCGAAGACTCGACGACTAGAAGACTAGACTCGAACAACGCGTGACGAGAAAACGGAAGACAGCGGTCGGGAATCACCGCCTCTTCACGGACAAAGTCAGCTCGAACTTCGCCACGGGTTCCTGTCCGAGTTTGTCGGGGACGGTGGCGGTGACGTGGACGGTCGCTTCCTGTCGCTCTCCGCTTTCCAGGGCGCGGCGGATGAGGTCCTGGATGAGTGGGCCGTCGTTGTTGGTGAAGAGCACGTCCCCTTCGGCGCGCTTGAGGAACTCGCCCTTGATGTCCTTGAAGATGAAGTTCACCTTCACCTTCTTCTCGGCCACCAGTTGAAAGGCGATCAGTCCGGCCGCGACGTCCGCGCCCATGCAGAGCGTGCCGAGGTACATGGCGCGGATGTCCTTGCGCCGGGTGCGCCAATTGAGGGGCACGCGCACGACGCAGCGGTCCGCGGTGAGCTCGAGGATCTTGGGGCTGGTCAGCCAAAGGAGAAACACGTTCTGCAGCGACCAGAGGCGGACCATCATCGTGGGGCTCATCGTTCGTTCTCCCTCAATCGCTCGAGTGCTTTCTCGTAGTCATTTGCTGGCGCGTCGCCGTCCGTACGGGACCATGACGCGATCGTAGAGCGCGTCGGGCATCTGGCGGAGCAGACGCATGATCCAGGACGTCCGCAGGGGAAACTCGATCACACGCTTTCCCTTCTCCAGCCCGTCCGCGATGATCCTCGCGGCGCGCTCCGGCGACATGATGAACGGCATTTTGAAGCGGTTCTTCGCGGTCATGGGCGTGGTGACGAAGCCGGGATTGACGATGGTCACGCCCACGCCGTGCGGCACGAGCTCCGCGCGCGAGGCCTCCAGAAAGGACTGCATGGCCGCCTTGCTCGCCGAGTAGGGACCGGCCACCGGCAGCGCCCGCAGTCCGGCCATCGAGGCCACGCCCACGAACCGGCCGCGACCCCGCTCCACCATGCCCGGGATCACCGCGTCGAACAGGTACAGCATTCCGAATACATTCACGCGAAAGACCTGCTCCGCATCGGCGAGCTGGAACGCGGAAGCGTGGCTGGGGATGCTGACGCCTGCGTTGGCCACGGCCAGGTCCATCGGTCCGCCCAGCCTCTCCTCCGCCAGACGCACGGCTTCTTTCACGGAGGTCGCATCGGTCACGTCGCACGCAATCGCCACCGCTCGCGCACCCTTCGCCTCGAGCTCACTCGCGAGGGCATCCAGCAACTCGGTACGCCGCGCCAGCAACGCCAGTGCGTACCCACGCCGGGCCAGTTCCTCAGCCAGAGCCAGACCGATCCCACTCGACGCACCAGTGATGAGAGCTCGCATGCCGCGGATTCTACGCGGGAACCGCGGTGCTCGGTTCAGTGGACGGTGGACTTGGTGGACGTTGTGGACTTCGTGGACTTGGTGGACGTTCAACAAGAACGCACCCAGCACTCAGCACGACCCCGGCACCGACTCACCCCTTGAGCTTCGGCAACTTCACCCGCTTCTCGAAGACGGCGGCAAACAGATCTCCCACCTTCGCGACGCGGTCGGGCATCGTGCGGATGTTGAACTTCAGCGGGTCGAGCTTCTTCGTGATCTCGCTCCACTCCAGCGGCGCCGACACCGGGGCGCCGGCGATGGCGCGGGGTGAGTAGGGTGCGACGACCGTCTTGCCGTAGCCGTTCTGCAGGGCGTCGAGGTAGAGGCGGCCACGCCGTTTCGCCAGCGCTCGCTCGACCGTGATGCCCGGCACTTTCGCGGCCACCGCCGCGGAGATCGAAGCGGCAAGTTCCGCCACCTCTTCGTGCGAATACCCCGCGACGAGCGGAACGAAGATGTGGATGCCGCGTTTGCCGGACGTCTTCGGCACGCTCGGCAGGCTGAGGTTCTCGAGGAGCCGGCGCATCACTTCCGCGGCTTCGACGGCCTGCTCGATCCCCTTCCCCTTGGCCGGGTCGAGGTCGAACAGGATCCAGTCCGGCTCCTCGAGACTCCCCTCGCGCGACGACCACATGTGCGTCGTGATCACCGACATCTGGGCCAGCCAGCGCAAGGCGTCGAGCCCGTCCACCACGAGGTGATTCACGGTGCCGCTCTTGGTCGTGCGGGTGGGCGTCTTCACGAGCCGCAGCCACTTCGGACCCTCGCGGCCGATGTTCTGGTGGAACCATGAGGGTTTGTCGATGCCCTGATTCCAATGCTCGAGCGTGAGCGGCCGGTCGCGCAATGCGTGCAGGAGCGGCCCGGCCAAGGCCTCGTAGTAGAACAGGAGATCCTTCTTGGTGATCCCGTCTTTCGGATACAGGACACGGTCGAGGTTCGTGAAGGTGACCTTCGTCGGCACCTCCGGAGTCTCCTTGACCACTTCCGCGACGCTCTTGTCGTCGCGCAGTCCCAGGAAGGAGGGATGGCGAAGTCGATGATCGGAAGTCCACTCCGTGAAGGCCACCTGTCCCACGAGACGAGGCTTCACCCAAAACGCGTCCTTCACCTTCGGCGCGTCCGTGACCATCGGCTTCGGCACGACGTCCTTGGCCAATTCGTCGCGCAACCATGTGCGCAATTTCGCGGAGAACCCCGTACCCACTTTGCCCGCGTAGCGAAGCGCACCGTTCTCGTTCACGGCCAGGTGCAGCGAACCGACGTCGCGGTCGCTGGCGCTGCTGGGCTGCCAGCCCACGATGACCATCTCCTGCTCGCTGATGGCCTTGACCTTGAGCCACTCCTTCGAGCGCCGCGGCTCGTACGTCGAGGTCCGCCGCTTGGCGATGATGCCTTCCCATCCCCCGCTCTTCGCCAGCTCCAGCGCCTGCCGTCCGGTCATCTCCAGCGTCTGCGCCACGGAGATGCCCGCGGGAGGCTTGGCAAAGGTCTTCTGCAGAATCTTCCGGCGCTCCTCATAGGGACGGCGGCGCAAGTCTTCCCCGTCGAGCCAGAGGATGTCGAAGAGCACCAGGAGCTCCCGCCCGCCGCCCTTCTGCAGAAGCTGGAACCGCGGGGCACCCTTCTCGTCCAACACGACCACTTCGCCGTCCACGACGAGTTCCTTCGCCTTGATCTTCTTCACCGCCGCGAAGGTGTCCGGGAAGCGCGCGGACAAGTCCAGCTCGTTGCGACTCAGCATCGCCGCCTCGCCCTCGACGAGACCCGTCACCGCCCGGAAGCCGTCGTACTTCATCTCGTACACCCACCCCGTGTCCTCGCGAGGAGGCTCGCTCGCCAGGGTCGCCAGCATCGGAGGAAAGATTTTCTTGAGAAGCTGCCGGGGAGTCATCCCGTGAGTTTACCGAGTCTTCGCGTCTTCGAGTCTTCGAGTCGTCGAGTCGTCGAGTCTTCGAGTCTTCGGGTCGTCGAGTCGTCGAGTCTTCGAGTCTTCGGGTCGTCGAGTCTCGCTTTCGTGGCACTGAGTCTCATAGGCTCACAGTCGCACAGTCTCATAGGCGCTCGAGCCACGAACCCCTATGAAACTGTGAGACTCCTCGAAGACTCGACGACTCGAAGACCCGAAGACTCGACGACTTGAAGACTCGACGACTCGACGACTCGACGACTTGAAGACCCGAAGACCCGAAGACCCGAAGACCCGAAGACCCGAAGACCCGAAGACTCGACGACTCGACGACTCGTGGACTTGCCCGCGGCCTGCAGACCGACGAAGATGATCACCTCCAACGGCATGGAGGGAGGATCAACATGAAGTGGCTGAAATGGTTCATCGCCGGCACGCTCGCCGTTCCCCTCGGCCATCAAATCGCGCTCTGGCTCTGCAAGGCCGCCGGCCTCATCGACCGTGCCCCGTTCAGCATGGACCCGACCAAACCGTTCGGCGTTCCCACCTGGATCTCCCTCGCCTTCTGGGGCGGCGTCTGGGGCATCCCCCTCGGCCTGGTCTTGCTCCGCGCCCGCGGTCCGAAGTTCTGGATCATCGCCACCGTCTTCGGCGCGATCGCTCCGACCCTCGTGGCCGGCCTCGTCGTCGCTCCCCTCAAAGGCATCGCCGTGGGCGGCAACCCGAAGTTCCTCATCGTCGGCCTCATCGTCAACGGCGTGTGGGGGCTGATGTCCGCCCTCTTCTATCGTCTGATGTCGAAGGAGTAGCCGGCACGCGCGCATGGCCCGCTACCTGAAGAAGTTCACGAACATCGGGTCGGCCGGTCCCACCGAAGAGCGCGGGTTTGCGATCTGGGTAGGCTATGAACTGCCCGGCATCGATGCCGATCTCTCCGCGCAAGGTCTGCTGAACGTCGAGCACTGGCCGGCCGAAGAGATCGCGGCCCGAGGCGTGACCACGTTCATCCACGTCGACCCGGACGATGACCCGACCTACGCGAAATTGGGCGTCGATCGAACACGCTGAGGCCAAGACGTCGATTGGAGCTAGGCAGAGTGCGGCTGGCCCTTTACGCCGGTAGGCGTTACGGAGATTAGCCGGTGGCAAGCGCCGTTGGCGCGCCGCCACCGGATGAATGTGCGTAGAACCTTCGACCCCGGTAGGGGTCGCGGAGGATTGCAAACGATTCCGGCACCCCTTCCGGGGTGCAAGGCATGAGGCGCTACAACCGGTGGCGGCACGCCGGAGGCGCTTGCCACCGGCTAATCTCCGTCACGCCTCCGGCGTTCGAGATCCTCCGCGCTGCGCGGCCCGCTCGAAAGGGCGTAGACGCCCGACAAGTGACCGACAACTCCTGGCACACCTCTCGCAAAAGAGAGAAGGCGTAGGCAGTTCGCTGGCGACACAAGCGCGTCGATAATCGCAAAGCGGTCGGCGCGCTTTCTTTTTCCAGGACGAAACGGACGGCTGCGCGTCGTGTTGTATCCTCCCGCCCATGGACGACGCGCTGGCCACGATCTACACCGCACACGTCACGATGAACAAGCTCCGGCACGACCGCGCTCTGGAAGCGGCCGGGTTCGAGCACGCCGTGATCTTCTCCGGCTCGCTGCACTACCAGTTCCTCGACGACATGCCCTATCCGTTCAAGGTCAACCCGCACTTCAAGGGGTGGGCGCCGGTCACGGACAATCCGAATTCCTTCGTCGTCTACACACCCGGCTTGAAGCCGAAGCTGATCTATTACCAGCCCGTCGACTACTGGCACAAGGTGGCTGGCGTGCCCACGGAGAAGTGGGTGGAGAAGTTCGACATCGTGCTCATCGCCGATCTCGAGCAGGCCAAAGAGCACATGCCTTCCGGCCGCGTCGCGTTCCTCGGCGAGTGGAACGAGGCCTTCGCCGCATGGGGAGACCTGACGCCCAATCCCGAGGTGATGCTGAACAGTCTCCACTTCGACCGAACCGGGAAGACCGAGTACGAGATCGAATGCGTCCGTCGCGCGAACGTCCGCGGAGCGGCTGGACATCGCGCGGCCGAGCGCGCCTTCCGCGAGGGGCGGTCGGAGTTCGAGATCCACTTGGCCTACCTGCGCGGCTCCGACTCGGCCGACGAGGAGCTGCCGTACGGGAACATCATCGCCCTCAACGAAAACGCGGCCACGCTGCACTACTACCACCACGGTCGCAAGCGACTCGCCGAGGATGGGCTGCACTCGTTCCTCATCGACGCGGGCGCCCAGATCAACGGCTACGCCAGTGACATCACGCGCACTTACTCGCGGCGCAACGACGAGTTCGAGGAGCTCATCGCGGCGATGGACGCGCTGCAACTGTCGCTCGTCGAGGCGTGCCAGCCGGGCGTGAACTACATCGACATTCACCTCCTGGCCCATCGCAAAGTGGCGGAACTGCTGGTCCGCTTCGGCTTCGTGCGCGACATCGACGCCGGCGGTGTCGTCGACCGCCGCATCAGCTCGACCTTCCTCCCCCACGGCGTCGGGCACCTCATCGGCCTGGAAGTCCACGACGTGGCCGGCTTCATGGCCGACCGCACCGGCAAGACCATCCCGAAACCGGACGGACACCCGTACTTGCGCCTGACCCGCGTCATCGAGACGGGCATGATCTTCACCATCGAGCCCGGCCTCTACTTCATCGACTCCCTCCTCGGCGAGCTCCGTCAAAGCGAGAACGCCCAGTACATCGACTGGCCGAAGGTCAACGAGTTCCGCAAATACGGCGGCATCCGCATCGAAGACAACATCGTCATCACCGAGACCGGCCACGTGAATCTCACGCGCGAGGCGTTCGATGCCGCCTAGACGTTGCTGGCTGACGCGGGGCGGTCGTCGGTTGTCGGTTGTCGGTTCCGGGCGCCCCATCGCCTGGACCAACAGGGCCGCCCAGGGCACACCGCGCAGACAACCGGCAACCGACAACCGACAACGAGCGCAGCGCCATGTGGCCTGATCTCGCTTCGACGCGCGAGCTCGCGTCCGTCCTCGACGTGCTCGGCGCGATGATCACGCCGGCGGTGTTGATCCTCGCTTCGAGCTCGCTGCTCATCACCACCTCCAGCCGCTCGATCCGCTGCGTCGATCGCGTGCGTGAGCGCGCCGAGGAGTTGCAGGCCCTGGGCAAAGGCACCGATGAGGGGACCGAGAAACGGCGCCAGCATCTGTTCAAGCAGCTCGACATCAACACCCGTCGCGCCAAGCTCCTGCAGCAGGCCATGTCCCGGCTCTACATCGGCATCAGCTTCTTCATCGCCACGAGCGTCTCCATCGGCGTCGTGTCGCTGCTCCATGTCGACGTCGGCTGGGTTCCCATGCTCCTCGGCTTCGTCGGCGCGGGGCTGCTCTTCTCGGCCAGTGTCTACCTCATCGTCGAGTCGCGTCTGGCCATGGCCACGACCTACGAAGAGATGGACTACATCGACCGCAACTACATGCGCCGCGACTGATGGACGAGTCGATCCTGCTGGAGCTGGCGCTCTTCACCCTGGCCGGCTTCGTGGCCCAGATGATCGACGGCATGCTGAGCATGGGCTACGGCGTCAGCGCCACGTCCCTGCTGCTCTCCTTCGGCGTGCCGCCCGTCGCGGCCAGCGCCAGCGTACACACGGCTGAAGTCGTGACCACTGCGTTCTCCGCCTGGAACCACTGGCGGATGAAGAACGTCATCGCCTCATTCGTGAAGAAGCTGCTCCTTCCCGGAGTCCTCGGCGCGATCCTGGGCGCGTACATCCTCACCAGTGTCCCCGGCGATGCCATCAAGCCCTTCATGGCCGCGTATCTGATGATCATGGGCGTGATCATTCTGGCCAAGGCCTGGCGCCGCAGCGTCCATGTGGGCAGCGACAAGCACCTCACTCCGCTCGGCTTCGCGGGCGGTTTCTGTGACGCCATCGGCGGCGGCGGCTGGGGTCCCATCGTGGCCGGCACGCTGCTCGCGCGCGGCAACGAGCCGCGCACCACCATCGGCTCGGTGGCCTTCTCCGAATTCTTCGTCACCTTCGCCGCCTCGGCCATGCTCCTGGTGACGGCCGGCGTATCGAACTGGCTCCCCATCGCCGGCCTCGCCCTCGGCGGAGCCATCGCCTCCCCCCTCGCCGCCCGCCTCACCGGACGCATCCCCGCCCGCCCCCTCCTGATCGCCGTCGGAGTGATGGTGATCCTGCTCAGCGTGCGCACAATCCTGTCTTCGCTGTAAGCGAGTCTTCGAGTCTCCGAGTCGTCGAGTCTTCGAGTCTCTTCGGGGCTCACAGTCCGTCTCACAGTCTCATGGTCTCAGAGGGTACGGCGGTCTCGCTCCTGTCATCCTGAGCGGGTGGCGGGTGGGTGCGAAGGATCCCCTGCGGCTGACGAAACCCGTGCAGGTTGAAGGAAGTCCTCTCGGTTCTCGTGCCCGCTCGATCGTCGTTCTTCGCACGAGATCCTTCGCAACCCACCCACCGCCCGCTCAGGATGACAGGCGGGAGACAGGCCAACGCATCGTCGCTGACAGCCGCAACCTCTGAGACTGTGAGACTCGACGACTCGAAGACTCGACGACTCGAAGACTCGAAGACCCGACGACTCGTAACCAGAAAAGGCCCGCAACCAAGAAGACCCGCGCGCAGAAAAACACAAGCTGCTACGATCTCGCCAGACCATGCGGCGCTTCGCGATCGTGCTCGTCCTCCTGTTCCCCCTCACCGCTTTCGCGTGGACTCGTGCGTCCGACGAGCGGATCGCGAAGAAGGGGGCGGCGCTGGCGCCTCCCGATCTGCGCATGCTCATCGAGAAGTTCGAGCACGACTACAAAGCCGGACTGCAGCGCGCCCAGGCGGATGACACCGGAGACCTTCACCGCTACTTCGTCCTGTCACGGCAGGGGCGTCTGCGCGATGCCATCGAGCGCGAGACGCACCTGGCCATCCGCATGGTTCGCAAAGGCGACCCCCTGAACGAAGTCGTGCAACGCCTGGGCATCCTCGCGCATCTGGTGGCGGACGCGAACAACCCCTTCCACGTCGCCAATGACGATCCCCGCCTCGGCGCGTCCCAGAACGACTTCGAGACCTACTTCGAGCGGCGGCTGGCCAAGTTCCCCACCGTCTTCTACGGACTCGACCCCAACTTCCGGCTCGAACCCTATCTCGACAAAACGTTCGCCCGCGCGGCTCGGTTCTATCCGCTCATCCGTGAGGAGTATTTTCGCAACGGTGCACGCCGCAGCTCCGCCGACTTCGACGACCGTTCGACCGCTTTCGGAGTGGCTTCCGTCTCCTACTCCCGGGCGGTGACGGACCTCGTCAACCTCTACTACTACATCTGGAAGGAAGCCGGCGGCGACGTCCGCTCGGCAGCCGTCATGCGCGACGGCAACCTCACTCTGAATGGGCAACGTTGAACGAGCCATCCTCTCCGTCTCCGACAAGACCGGCATCCTTCCCCTGGCCCGCGCGCTGAGCACGAAAGGCGTGGAGATCCTCTCCACCGGCGGCACTGCCAAACATCTGACCGGCGCCGGCATCGCCGTCACGCCCATCGCGCAATGGTCCGGCGCGCCGGAGATTCTGGGCGGCCGCGTGAAGACGCTCACGCCTCGGGTATTCGGCGCCATCCTGCACGACCGCGCGAACCCCGATCACCTCGCGGACGTGACGCGCCTGGACATCCCGCGCATCGACCTGGTGGTGGTCAACCTCTATCCGTTCGAACAGACCATCGCTAAGGGAGGCGTCACGATCGACGAAGCCATCGAGCAGATCGACATCGGCGGTCCGTCCATGCTCCGCGCCGCGGCAAAGAATCACAGATCCGTCCTGCCGCTCTGCGACCCGTCGCTGTACGACGAGTTCCTCGCCGAGTTCGAGCGCGGCACCATCAGCGACGACTTCCGCCGCCGCTGCGCGCTCGCCGTCTTCGAGAAGACCAGCAACTACGACGCTGCCATCGCGAACTATCTCCGCGAAGACTCCCTCAGCACCCAGCAACCAGCGCCCAGCACTTCGCGACTGCTGCTGCAGCTCGAGAAGTTCCAAGACCTCCGTTACGGCGAGAACCCCCATCAGTCCGCCGGGTTCTACACCGCGCCGGGCCAGCGGCCGTTCGAGCAACTCCAGGGCAAGGAGCTCTCATACAACAATCTGCTCGACCTCGACGCCGCGATCCGCCTCGCGAACGCGTTTCGCGAGCCCGCCATCGCCATCATCAAGCACACCAACCCCTGCGGCGTGGCCAGACGCGAGACACTCGCCGATGCCGCACGCGCGGCCATCGAGTCCGATCCCGTCTCCGCCTTCGGCGGCATCATCGGAGCGAACCGCGCCTTCGACGCGGACTCGGCACGCGCGGTCGCGGAGCTGTTCCTCGAAGTGATCGTCGCGCCGTCGTTCTCGGACGACGCAAGAGAGCTCCTGGCGAAGAAGAAGAACCTCCGGCTCGTCACGGTCGCACCGGACGCGCATCGCCAAGCCAGCGACCTCCGCTCAGCCGCGGGCGGCATCCTCATGCAGACGATGGATCGCGTGCAAGGCCGCGCGGCCTGGACGGCGGTCACCGCGCGCCAACCCGCCGCGGAAGAAATGGCTGGACTCGAGCTGGCCTGGATCGTCTGCGCCTACGTGAAGTCGAATGCCATCGTGCTCACGAACCAGACCCAGTCCGTCGGCATCGGCGCCGGCCAGATGAGCCGCGTCGACGCGGCCAAGGTCGCGATCATGAAGTCCATCCTCCCCACCAGCGGCGCCTTCGCCGCCTCGGACGCCTTCTTCCCCTTCCGCGACGGCCTGGATATTCTCGCGGAGGCCGGCGTCCGCGCCGTCATCCAACCCGGCGGCTCCGTCCGCGACGCCGAAGTCATCGCCGCCGCCGACGAACACGGCCTGGCCATGGTCTTCACCGGCGAACGCCACTTCCGGCATTGAGTTTCCCGGTTGGCGGGGAGAGTCGTGCGGACAGTCTTCGAGGAGTCTCACAACACGGGCTGCCTGAGAGTGTGCGCAGAAATCCGCGCGCTTTCCCAACCTGTCATCCTGAGCGGGTGGCGGGTGGGCGCGAAGGATCTCCTGCGGTAAGCGAAACCCGCGCAGGTTGAACGAGACCGCGGTTCTCGTGCTCGCACGTTCGTCGCTCTTCGCACGAGATCCTTCGCCGTCTACGCGGCTCAGGATGACAGGTTGTGTGCACCGCGCGAAGAAACTCAAGGTGAGTAGCACAGAGACCCGTTCCGGAAGTTACGCCGCGTCTCAGCGCGGGATGAACCCCCGCTCGACCAGCTCCCCCACAATCGCCTCCGCGTTCGTCTCGGCCGTGACATTCACCGTGTCCAGCGTGAGCTCCGGCGCGAGCGGGGCCTCGTAGGGGTCGTCGATTCCGGTGAAGTTCTTGATCACGCCGCGGCGGGCCTGCGCGTACATCCCCTTCTCGTCGCGGGCCTCGCAGACTTCCAGCGGGGTGTCGACGAAGATCTCGAGGAAATTCTCCGCGCCGACCATGCCTCGTACCGCGTCGCGGGTGGCGCGATACGGGCTGACCGCCGCACAGATCACCGCGCCTCCGTGCCGCACGATCTCGGCGGCCACGAAGCCGATGCGATGGATGTTCGTGTCGCGATCCTCTTTCGAAAAGCCCAGGCCCTTTGAGAGATGCGTGCGGACCACGTCGCCGTCGAGCATCGTCACCTGGCGACCGTGCTCGAGCAATTTGCTCGTGACGATCTCCGCCGTCGTCGACTTTCCAGCGCCGCTCAGGCCGGTGAACCAGAGACAGAAGCCCTGCCGATGCCGCGGCGGATAACTCTCGCCGAGGATCGTGGCTACCTCCGGACGCGTGAACCATTCCGGCAAGGGTCGTCCCTTGCTCAGGTACTCGTCGCGCACTTCCGTGCCCGAGATCGAGCGCGTCACCGCGCCTTCCGGCACCTTCGAGGATTCCTCGTAGCGGTCCTCGCTCTCGAGGTAGACCAGCTCCTGGAACGGCAACATGATCATGCCCAGTTCCTGCTCATGCGCGGCCATCAATTCCTGCGCGTCATAAGGTCCATAGAACGGACGCCCGGACGAATCGTTGCCCGGGCTCGCGTGATCGCGACCCACGATGAAGTGATTCGCGCCGAAATTGCGGCGGATCAGCGCGTGCCACAGCGCCTCGCGCGGACCGGCCATGCGCATGGCCAGCGGCAGCAGCGAGAGCAGCACCCGCTCGCGCTCGAAATACCACTCCGTCAGTGCCTTGTACGAGCGCACGCGGGTGTAGTGGTCCACGTCGCCGGGCTTCGTCATTCCCACCACGGGATGAAGCAGCAGCACTCCCTCGACGGACTCCGCGGCGCGGCGCACGAGCTCCTCGTGCGCGCGGTGCATCGGATTGCGCGTCTGAAACGCGACGACGTTCGCGCGGCCCCGCTCCTCGAGCAGCGCGCGCACCTGCGCCGGTGTGCGCCGCAGCTCGCGGAAGTCGTGTCGCGCGGGCAGGGTCAGCACACGCAGGCGTCCGCTGATGTTCAGCTTCCCCCAGCGATCCATCTCCGCGACCAGGGGATGCTTGCGGTCTCTGGTGCGGAAGACCTTCTCTGCGACTTCGTCGACGTCCCAACCGTAGATCTCCTCCACCGACAGCACCGCCAGTAGCGCGTTGTCCGGACCGCGCAGAGCCACGTCGTGATGGACCTCCACGTTGGCGCCCGCGGGAACCGGCAGCGTCACGGGGATCGGAAAGAGCGTTCCATCCGCCAGGCGCATCGTGTCGAGCACGCTCTGGAAGTCGCGCTGACCCATGAATCGGTCGAGTGGCGAGAACGCTCCCGTGGCCAGCAGTTCCAGATCGCACCGGGACCGCTCCGAGATCTGAAGAGAAGGAAGCGTGGCCGCATACCGCGCGAGATCGGAGTCGCGCGGCTCCACGAGATCGATGAGAGGTCCACCATAGGGAGCAATGAGCATGGCGGCGGACTCTAAGGGAGCCTGACCGGCGGCGCAAGCGCACCGACTCTCAATCGACGGGGAAGCCCCGAAAGCCGAGCCGCTCGCCCGCTGCCTGCTGGCGCATATCCAGGGTGAGAAAATCGATCCCGAGAGCCGGGGCGATCGAGAGAGCGACTGCGAGGTGCCACAAGTCGGCTCCGCGGACGTAGCTCACCGCCAGTACCGTTTTCATCTCGCCGGTCAGCGGCCGGTCGGGATGAACCCAGGACAGCATGGCGAGGAGATCGCCAGGATCCCCATCGATCTCCTCACGACGCAGCGCTGACCGGAGTTCGGCCTCCAGAAGATTCGAGGAGAACAGCTCGTCATAGGATCGAAGAGTCCGGGCGACCTCTTTCGAACCAGGCTCACTAAACGCGATTGCCACCAGACACGAGGTATCTACATACGCCGCTTTCATTCACGAGAGTCCAGAAAACGAGCCAGAGCGCCCTCCCTCTTCGCAATTGCCTTCAGGGATCCACCGCTCTGCTTCGGCGAAATGATGCCCTCGCGCCTCAACCGATCGATCCGGCCGGCAAGGTCGCTTTCGGCAGGGGCGATCGGGCGCAGTTCGGCGACCGGCTGGCCGTGGTGCGTAATGGTCACAACCTCGCCATTTCTCACCTGCTTCAGCAACTCGCTCAGTCGGGCCTTCGCTTCGTATGTCGAATAGGTCTTGGCCATCTCACTAGTCAGTCTAGATTCTGACATTTGCGAGTGTCAAGCGCCGCGGCAATCGACGCGACCCCCCCGAGGGAGTGCGCTACGATGCGCCGCGCATGAAGGCCGCCGAGATCCGCCTGATCATCTCCGACGTCGACGGCGTCTGGACCGACGGCAAGATCATTTACGTTGGCGATCGCAGCGAGGTCAAGGAGTTCAACGTGCGGGACGGGCTGGCGGCCAAGCTGGCTCAGCGCGTGGGCATCACGGTGGCGCTGCTGACGAGCCGTCAATCGCACGCGCTCGAGCGGCGGGCCCGGGAGCTGGGCATCGTCGAGTTGCACCAGGGAGCGGCCAACAAGCTCGAGGCCGCGGAGAGGATCGCGCTGAAGCTGGGCATCCCGTTCGAGCAGATCCTCTACGTGGGAGACGACCTGCCCGACCTCGCGCCGATGATGCGCGTCGCGATCTCTGCCGCACCAGCCGACGCCGCGCCCGAGGTGCGCGACGCCGCGACGTGGAAACTGCGAAGTGCGGGCGGTGCGGGCGTGTTCCGCGAGATCGTCGAACGCCTGCTCCGCGAGCGTGGCGAGTGGGAAACCCTCATCCGGGAGTTCGCCAGTGGCCGGCCCGAAGCTGCGAGCATTTAGAGCACGCGCGCTCGACCGCGGGCTGGCCCTGGTCAGCGCCCTCGGCCGCCGCATCCCGCTCCGCCTCGGCCAGTCCCTCGGGCGCGCCCTCGGCTCATTCGCCTTCCGGGTCGTGCGCCGCGAGCGGCGGAAAGCCCTCGCGAACCTCACCATCGCGTTTCCGGAATGGAGCGACGCCCAACGCCGCGACACCGTTCGCGCCATGTTCCGTCACTTCGGCATGTCGCTCTTCGAGCTGGTCTGGTTCCCCAACATGGATGTGGCCGAGCGCGACCGGCGTACCGTCATCGAGGGCGCGGAGCCGCTGCTGGCCCTCCTCGACGCAGGCCGCGGCGTGGTCGTCTTCACCGCGCATTGCGGCAACTGGGAGTGGATGTCGTACTCGGTCGGTCTGTTCGGGCGGCCCACCGCCGTGCTGCAGCGCGAGCGCGACGCACCGGAGATGAACCGCTTCATCACCGAGCTCCGCGCACGCTCCGGCGTGCGCACCATCGACCGCGGCTCAGGGGGCTCCGGTCGCGAGCTCATTCTGGCGCTGCGCCGAGGCGGCATCCTGGCGTTTCTCATCGACCAGAACCTCCGCACCGACAGCGTGCGCATCCCGTTCTTCGGCAAGCCCGCGCTCACGCCGATCGGTCCGGCCAAGCTCGCCATCCGCACCGAGTCCGTCGTGGTGGACATTCTCGTGGAGCGGCTCCCCGACGGGCGTCACCGGCTGAGAATCGGCACTCCCCTCGAATGCCGGCGCGACGATGACCCCGTCGAGCTCACGACGCGCATGACGCGCATCATCGAAGAGCAGATCCGCCGCGTTCCCGAACAGTGGGTGTGGATGCACGACCGCTGGCGCGATCGCCCCCAATGGGACGTGGGCACCCGATCGACGGGCACAGAGTAGAAGGAGCGAGGGGTGGATGCGACGTGCCGACAGAAGGAACGGTTGCTGTGGAGCGGTGGGCTTTAGCCCTCCGGGCTCTCGCGAGGCACTTCCCCTCTGCCGTCTCGGCTTCAACGCTGCACGCGGCTTTCCGGCACGAGAGCCCCGAGAGCCTCACCCGGCTTCGGCGCACTGATCGCGAGCGCCCCGGTGGGCTAAAGCCCACCGCTCCACTGTTGTCATTGACGGCTCGGTTGACGGGCGGCTTTCGAGAAATCCACAAAAAAAACTGGTTGGTTGCGGACCGCGGGGGCCCGCAAACAACCAGCAACCAGGACTCGAGAAGAATCAGGCGGCGGCGTTGTACTGCGCGTCGCCGAAGCCGAGCATCGGCCAGAAGACGAACGGCAGGAAAAGCATGCCGATGGCAAAGCCGACACCTTTGCCGAACTTCCGCGAGATGTCGATGTTCACGAGGATCAAGACGATGAAGTTGACGAAGGGGATGATGAGGAGGATGAACCACCAGAGCGGGCGACCGGCGATCTCGAGCAGCACGATCAGGTTGTAGATCGGGATGATCGCCGCCCAGCCCGGCTTGCCGGCCTTCACGAAGACCTTCCACATCCCTGCGATCATGAGCACGAGGATGATGAGATAGACGATGGTGATGCCGATTCCGAGACCCGCCGCTGCCGCGCCCGCGGCTTCATCGGTCATCGGTGGATCCTGGAAGAAGAATCTAGGAACCATCTTGCTCCTCCTGTTCGGATGGCGCCCTATAGCGGTCTGGTAGACGCAGCGCGGGCACCTCACCGCCGCGGTTACCGTTTGGGGAATGATCTTGGAACGAGAAGTACGGTACGACGGACTGAGCCGTCTGCGCAACTACTTCGCTCTTCGACAACCCCAACACGGTTACCGCCGGAACAGGTTGCGCAGGATGAAGAGCGCGTTGGCGGGTCTCTCGGCCAGGCGGCGCATCAGGTATGGGTACCATTCCGTGCCGAAGGGGATGTAGACGCGCATGCGCCAGCCTTCGCGGACGAGCTGTTCCTGGAGATCGCGGCGGACGCCGTAGAGCATCTGGAACTCGAAGGCCTCGGCGGGGATGTTCTCGGCGCGGGCGAAGGCGATCGTGGCCTCGATCATCTTCGGGTCATGCGTGGCGATGCCGTGGTAGGTGCCGCTGCGGAGCAGGAGCTTCATCAGCTTCACGAAGTTCGCGTCGACGTCAGCCTTGTCCTGGAAGGCGATGTCCGCCGCTTCCTTGTAGGCTCCCTTGCACAGACGGATGCGGATCCCCTCGGCGCAAAGCTGCTGCACGTCGCTGTCGCTGCGGTGGAGGTAGGCCTGGATCACGGCTCCCACGTGGCCGGCGTTGCCGGGCACGCGGTGCAGCTCGTAGACGATGTCCAACGTCTTCTGCGTATAGGGCGAGCCTTCCATGTCCACGCGCACGAAGTTGTCGATGCGCATCGCGTGGGAGACCAGCTCGCCGGAAATGCGCCGGGCCAGGGCCTCGTCGAGATCCAGGCCCATGTGGGTGAGCTTCATGCTCACGTTGGCGTTGAGCTTCCGGGCCACGAGCTGGTCGAGCATCTCGTGATAGAGCTGAGCGCTGTGCCGGGCCTCCTCGAGGTTGGTGACGTTCTCGCCGAGGTTGTCGACGCTGACGCTCATCCCCTTCTTGTTGGTTTCAGCCGTGGCCTGGAGCGCGTCTTCGACGGACATGCCGGCCACGAAACGGCTGGAGAGACGGCGGCCGATGCGGGAGCTCTCGGCGACGGAGCGGAGCATGCGGCTCTCGGAGAGGGCGATGAAGAACGCTCGAAACATGCGGTGGGTCAGCTCGCCTTGGCGACAGTGAGGGCACAGACGCGGGCAGCGCCTTCGCGCACGAGCGCGGTGGCGCAGGCGCGGAGCGTTTCGCCCGTGGTGCAGATGTCGTCGATGACGAGGATCGCTTTTCCTTTCACACGGGATGAGGCGGCGAAAGCACCGCGGACGTTCGCCGCGCGTTCACGCTTGGGCAGTGTGGACTGCGTGGCGCGCTCCCGGCGGCGAGTGAGCAAAGTCATATCACAATGGATGCCGGTGCGTCGCGAGAGAGCGCGCGCGAGTAGCTCGGCCTGGTTATAACCGCGCTTCCGTTCCTTGGCCCGCCCCATGGGAACGCCCACCAGGACATCGAAGGCCAGGTCGCCCCGCTCGCGCAAGGTCTCCTCGAGCAGTGAAGCCAGGGCGCCGTCGAGGAAGTCGTGGCGCTCGAACTTCAGAGCCCGCACGAGCTTCTCGAGTACACCGCGATCCTCGCCGTAGGCATCGCACCAGTCGAAGAGGGCCGGGCGATGGAGGCATTCGAGGCATTTCAGCGTTGACGGTTCGGGATGGAGATCCTCGCGGAGCTCGTCACTCGCAACGCGCAACCCCGCCAGGGGCAGGGCACACGACACGCACTTGGCGGAGGTGATCTTCGGAAGAGCGGCCCAGCAGGAGGCGCAGCACGAGGCGGTGCGCTCGCGCCAGGGAAGCTCTCGCCGGCAGGCTACGCACCAGGAGGGCAGAACGATTCGCAGCGCCTCGCGTCCAACTAGGGACAACGCGTTGGCACCAGCCCGAATCGCCGCCGATGGGCCCAGTCGCACGCGCGCCATTGTACTCATGCACCCAGAGGAGTGTGACTTTGAAGAACCTCCAGACGTCCCGTATAGTGCCGCCCATGAAACGGACCCTTCTCCTCCTGGCGCTGCTCGTCGCCAGCGCCGTCCCGATGTTCGCGCAGTCGAATGAATTCGGCATCCTGGTGGGCGGCAGCCGGCGCTTCGTGGACGCGGACGAGTTCCCGGAGGACGACGCCTTCACCGAGAGCAACTTCTCCTTCAGCAACAACTCGATCGAGTTGTTCTGGTCAATCCCCATCGAGCCCGCGCTCAATCTCCGTTTCAAGGGCGGGCGGATCCAGTCGCAGATCCCCATCCCGTCCGAGGTTCCGGATCCCGATCCGGAGAACCCCGGCGGGACTCTCCTCAACCGGACTGACGTCGAAGGCGAAGTCATGCACATCGAGACCGACGTCGAGTACGAGTTCGACGAGCCGTTCGGCTCCACCGGCCTCTTCGCCGGCCTCGGCTTCTACCGCCTCTCGGCCGAGAATCAGGAGTCCCGTACCACGTGGGGCGTCCACGCCGGCGTGAACGCCGATTTCCCGATCACGCGCCGCTACGGAGTCCTGCTCGAGGCCGCCTATCACTGGACGCGCGCCGAGTTCGAGCCGCGCTACATGACCGTCGGCGGCGGCCTGCGCGTTTCGTTCTAACGTTCGGGAACGTTCATTGCTCTCTGTCCTTGTGGCTCGACAGCCACAAGGAGAAACCCCATGGCCCAGGAAAAAGATCAGAAGAACGGCTCGCGTCAAGTGCGCGACGTCATGACCGCGAACCCGGAATGTGTGAAGGAGACGGACAGCCTTCGGGACGTCGCTCGGATCATGAAGGACCGCGACACGGGAGTGGTCCCCGTCGTCGACGGCAAGAAGGTGATCGGCCTCATTACAGACCGGGACATCGTCGTCCGCGGGCTGGCCGAAGGAAAGAACCTCGAAAACACGAATATCGCCGACGTGATGAGCACGACCGTGCGCAGCGTGCGCGAAGACTCGTCCTTGAATGACGCTCTCTCCCTGATGAGCAACGCCGAGATCCGCCGCGTCCCGGTGGTCAACGAGGCGAACGAGCTCGTGGGCATCCTCTCCCTCGGCGACATCGCCATCCAAGGCAATCAAGACGGCCAGGTCGGCAAGGCCGTCGAGCAGATCAGCGAGGCTCCGCCGAACAATTAGCTCTTGAGGGCAGGGCGCAGTGGGCAGGGCGCCCTGCCCACTGCAACAACGCGGAATGCCCTGCCGCTCGTCTGCCGTTCACCTTGCCGTGAAACGGTCCTTATTGCTTGCCCTCACGCTCGTTCTGTGTGCGCCGCTCCTGGCGATCGACGTCGATCCCAAGCTCGACAAGGCCGTGCGCTCCGCGGCCCCGGTTTGTGCCGACGCGAAGATCTCGTATGAGGCGCTTCCGATGAAGCTGCCCCCTCGCTTCACGGGTGCGTTGGTCAAGATCGAGAGCGCGCGCCCGGTGTGCGCGGGACAGCTCATGGCCGCGCAATCGCCCACCGGCGGCTTCTTTCTCGGCTCTCCCTGGCCGATTGGTGCAGAAGAGGGCAAGACCATCGAGGAGAAGCTGGCCGCGTTCACCCTGCGCAATCTGCAAACACCGATGACCGTCGAGGTGACCCGCAGCCTGACCGACGACGGGTTGCTCCCCGTCACGGTCACCCAGACCACCGAGGCCGGCAAGCTGCCGCTCACAGGCGTGGTCGATCTCGAGGGCAAGGTCTTCTTCATGGGCGGCTTTCGCCGCATGAACGCGGAGGTCGCGCCGCAGCGGCTGAAGGCGTTCGAGGCCTATCTCCCCAACTCTCCGGTCAAGGGCGCGGCCAACCCCACGGTGACGATCATCGAGTTCTCCGACTTTCAATGCCCATCCTGCCGCCGTTCATCGGGTTACGCGGATGCGGTCCTGGCCAAGCATCCCGAAAAGGTCCGCTACATCCGCTTCGACCTGCCGCTCGAAGGACATCCGTGGGCCTTCCCCGCCGCCCTGGCCGGCCGCGCCATCTACCGGCAGCAGCCCGAGCTCTTCTGGCAGTTCAAGAAGACCGTGTACGACAGCCAGGACCAGCTCACCGCGTTCACGTTCTGGGACTGGGCTCGCGCCTGGGCCGAGGATCATGACCTCGACCTCCAGCGCTACGATGCGGATCTCACCAACGAAGAGGTGCGCACGCAGATCCTCAAAGGCACTGGGACCGCGTTCTCCAACGACGTCCGCGCCACCCCCACCTACATGGTCAACGGAACGATCGTCGACTACGGCGATGACGGCAAGGCGCTGGCGGAGTATGTGGAGAAGTTACTGGCCACGAAGTAGTGCTGGGACTTCTGGGACGAATGGGACTTCTGGGACGAATGGGACGAATGGGACCTATGGGACCTATGGGACTGCGCGGGTTTCCATTCGTCCCATAAGTCCCATTCGTCCCATTCCCATTCGTCCCAGAAGTCCCAGAGCTCCTATGAGAGGCTCACACCGCCTGCCACACCAGATCCAGGAACGCCTTCAGCATCCTTCCCGTGAGGCCCCAGATCTCGTATCGGTCGTGGTGGTAGAAGTAAGCCGGATACTCCTTCTGGCGGAACGGCACGTAGCGGATCTCCGGGTTGCGCCCGTCGAGGAGCACTTCGATCGGCACCTCGAAGACCTCCACGACTTCCGCCTCCTGGATCACGTAGCCGGCGTTCTCGTGGATCACTCCAACGAACGGCGCGACGAGAAAACCGCTGTGCGTGATGACGTCGTCGAGACGGCCGATCAGCTCGACCTTGCTGGCGGGGATGCCGACCTCTTCCTCCGCTTCGCGGATGGCGGCCCTCTCCAGCGTTTCGCCCGCTTCCACGGAACCGCCAGGGAACGCGATCTGTCCGCTGTGCGCGGCCAGATGCTCCGAACGGCGCGTGAAGAGGATCGACCAACCCGCGCCGTTCCGGATGAGCGGGATGAGCACGCAGGCGCGGCGATGCTGTGGCGCCTCGATCTCGATCGCCGGACGCCGGGCCAGGATCGCCCGTAGCGTCTCCAGTGCGGCGTCATCGAACACGCGTGGTCTCCCACGGAGCCGGCTCGAGCATCGGGACGTCCTGGAGTGCGTGATAGAGGCGCAGCGTGGTGGCCTGCGCGGCGATGCGGGAAAACGTGAGCTCCGCGGTCTCTCCGCTTTCCAGATCGCGCGGCAAAGCCAGCCACTGATCGTGCACGGCCGTTTCTCCGTCGAAGAGCCGCGCGATCAGGCGGTACTCGGGCTGGCCGTAGGTGCGCGTCCGAATGGAGTCGCCGTCGTTGCGCAGCGTGAGCGTGATCCGTCCGGCAAACTGCGCGTCGACCAGCACGAGCCGAGGGAAGAGCGGCAGTGAGGTGCGAACAACCGATGATCCGGCCACGTTGACGTGCTGGTCCCCGAGCGCGCCGAGGTAGCCGGCGACGGTCTTCTCCAGAGTCGCGTTCGCTTCCAGCCACGCACGCTGTCGAGGCGCAACGTCCTCGAGCTCGCGGGTGAAGAACGAGACCAATCGCTCCACTTCACCTGCGCCGAGCGGCACCTTGAAGACGATGTCGCCGGGCAGCTCCGCAAACTGCGCGTAGTCGCTGACCGCCACGGGCTTCCCCGCATCGAGGGCGCGAATGAGAGTGCCGGACGTCTCCCCTGCCGAGGGATAGCGCAGATTCACGAAGCGATCGGCAGCGGCGTAATAGGCCGGGAAGTCGTCGTCCGCCACGTAGCCGGTCATGACGATGCCTTCACCGCGCAGTTGCTCGAGGTCCATGTTCGGCGCCGGCTCGCCGACGACCAGCAGCGCAAGACGCGGCTCCCGCACCCGCGCGATTCGAAACGCCTCGAGCACGACCTCCGCGCGCTTGGCCGAAGTGAGAAAGCCGAAGAACCCGATCACGCGATGGGAGGTGTCGAAGCCATGACGTGCGCGGAGCGCGTCGCGGTCGAATGCCCGCGTCTCCGGCAGATAGGGATGCGGCACCACGTGGATCGGCGTCTCGACTCCGAAGGAACGGAGGCGGTCCGCCGCATAGTGATTGTGCACGATCACTGCGCGCGCGCGCCGGGCGATCTCCACCGAGGCCGGCAGGAGGAAGTTGCCCATCTCGCTGTGCAATCCCGCCGCGCGTCCGCGCGCCCAGGCCGCCCCAGGCTGGCCATGGCTGGCCTCCAGCGAACTGACATATCCCTCCGCATCCCCCCGCGCGAGCGTCATCTCCACGATCAAGTGATGCAGCACCAGGTCGTGCAGCACCACCACGCCCGGAACCCGCATCGCCTCCGCGTAGATCCACGCGTGATGGGGGTTGTTGCCCAGTTGATAGAACACCGCGTCGAAGTCGCCTGCGTCGTAACCGTCGAGAGAGTCGAAGGCTTCGACGGTCGTCGGTTGCGGGTGGTCGGCTGTCGCCTGGCTCAACGCCGGGATCAGCATCGACGCGTAATGCGCGACGCCGGTCTTGGTCGGAGGCAGCGGAGTGAGGAGTGCGATTCTCATGATCTCAGGGCGAAGAGAGTTTGACGATACGCCATCTCTCTGCCCGTTTGCGCTCCCGCGTCGCTGCGGATCTGTCATTCCGAGCCGGCGAAGCCCCGGCAGGGGTGAAGCGCGGCGAGGAATCCCGTGCATCGAGCGAGTGTCGAGCTGCCGGCAGGGGATTCTTCATCGCGCTCCACCGCTCGCACCCACCCCGCCTCCCCCGCGGTTTCGCCGATTCAGAATGACAGCCGCGAAGCGCGCGAACCTGTTTGCCAGCCCCCCTGAGCGGTTTGAGAAACGTGTGCCTCGGAGCTGCCGCACGTGCCCAAGGCTATGCCAACCAGCGCTGCCGGCCGTGCCGGCCCAACCAGCGCTGCCGGCCGTGCCGGCCTAGTCCGCGGTCTTGCGGGCTTGAGCGGCGAGCCATGACTCGATGAAGCCGTCGAGATCTCCGTCGAGGATGCGTTGCGGGTCGCCGACCTCGTACTGCGTGCGGAGGTCCTTGACGAGCTGATAAGGCTGCAGCACGTACGAGCGGATCTGACTGCCCCAGCCGATGTCCTTCTTCTCGCCGGCCAGCTTCGCGTTCTCTTCCTTCTGCTTCTGGAGCTCCATCGCGTAGAGCCTGGAGCGGAGCATGCGCATGGCCGTGTCGCGGTTCTTGTGCTGGCTGCGCTCGTTCTGGCAGGTCACGACCGTGTTCGTGGGGATGTGCGTGATGCGGATGGCCGAGTCGGTGACGTTGACGTGCTGGCCGCCGGCGCCGGAGGAGCGATAGGTGTCCACGCGCAGGTCCTTCTCGTCGATGACGACCTCGATCGTATCGTCGATGTCGGGCATCGTGGCCACCGAGGCGAAGGAGGTGTGGCGTCGCTTGGCCGCGTCGAACGGGGAGATGCGCACCAGCCGGTGTACGCCCGTTTCCGCCTTGAGATAGCCGTAGGCGAACTCGCCGCGGACCATGATCGTAGCGCTCTTGAGCCCGGCCTCTTCGCCGCCTTGATACTCCAGGATCTCGGCCGACCAACCCTTGCGCTCCGCGTATCGGAGATACATGCGCAGGAGCATTTCCGCCCAGTCCTGCGACTCCGTGCCGCCGGCGCCCGGGTGGATGTTGACGATGGCGTCGCGATGATCGTGCTCGCCGGCGAGCTTCATGCTCAGCTCGACGGTGTGGATCTCATTCTCGAGCTGCGCCACCAGTGCCTCGATGTCGGCCTCGACGTTCTCGCCCTCTTTCTGGAGGTCGAGCATCACGCCCAGCTCTTCCGACTTCGTGTCCAGTGATTCCCCGGCCTGGATGCGCTTCTCCACGCGGGAGCGCTTGCGGCCGGCTTCCTGCGCCTTTTCCGGGTCGTCCCAGAAACCCGGGACGGACATCTCCTGCTCGATCTCGTCTAAGGATCTCTGCGCGCCGGCAGGGTCAAAGATAGCTCCGTACGGATCGGAGTCGTTCACGAAGGTCGTCGATTTTGGTGAGAGTGTCTTCTCGCATTGGTATTTTCCTGAGTACCACGGTGACGCGGGTTCGCGCAAATCATCGGCTTGCTATCAACGCTCATTGGCCTCTTCGCGGCTGAAGGTGGCGCCCGGGGGCAGCCTACGTCGTAACTGGCGAAGTTATGAGATCGCCGGCGATCGCTCGAGTCGCAGGACGAGTGCGAGCACGACCCCCAGCGCTGCAATCCATGCGAACCAGTCGCCGAAGCGAATGTAGGGCGTGATCGAGGTTCTCGACTCGAAGGAGGCGTAGAGGATTCCGTCCCGGCCCATGGGGATCCACGAAAGCATCCGTCCGGTGGGATCGATGAACGCGGAGATGCCGGTCGTGCCCGCGCGGAGGAGGAAACGATCGCCTTCGATGGCGCGAAGGCGAGCTTGCCGCAGATGTTGCTCGGGGGCGGACGTCCCGTCGTACCAGGCGTCGTTGGTGATCGTCACCAGCACGTCGGCACCGTTGCGGACTTGGGTGCGCGCGAGTTGGGGATAGACGACTTCGTAACAGATCGCCGGGCCGTATTTCACTTTCCCTTGGAGCGGCAGCTCATTCGTGCCGAACTCGAACTCGCCCACCGCGTGAACGAGCTTCTCCGCGAAGAAGAGCACGCGGCGGAGGGGCACGTACTCGCCGAAGGGGACGAGCCGGATCTTGTCGTAGCGACCCACGGTCTTACCGCCGCTGACGAGGAACGCCGAGTTCCAGATGGCCTGGGGCCGGGCCGGGTCCGTGCCCACCGAGCCGACGATGATGTCGAGACCGCGCTCGCGGGAGAGCTGCTCGATGGAGGAACGGTAGAACTCCGTGTCGCTGAAGGAGAGCGGCACCGTGGACTCCGGCCAGATGACGATGGTCGCGCCGCGCTCCGCGGCTTCGATGGTCATCTCGACCATCTGCCGGTAGATGGCCAGCACGTTCTCGTCGTTCCAGCGCGTCTCCTGCGAGATGTTCGGCTGCACCAGAGCCGCCGTGTGAGTGGCGCCGCCGCGGGGCCGGGCGTTGAGCTTGGAGGCGATGAGGCCCGTTCCCCACCACACCAGCATGAGGATTCCCACACTGCCCAGGACCACCACTCGTGCGATGGGCGCGGCGCGCTGTGTGATCAGCCAGGCTGCGGCGACGGAGGGAATGAGGATCAGCGCGCCGACGAGGTACGGCCCCGCGAACCGGTCGATCTGGATCAGGGTCGGATAGTCGATGAGCGCGGTGGCGATGAGGTTCCAGGGGAACCCCGTCAGAAAATACGTCCGCAGATACTCGACGGCGGCCCAGGTCAGCGGAACCAGCAGCCATGGCGCAAAACGCGATCCGAGTCCCAGGCGCTTCACGATCGCGGCGAACAGCGCGCCATAGAGACCGAGGTAGAGCGCCATGGCCACGTAGAGCACCACGCCCACGGCGTACGGGAGCCCGCCGTAGTGGGACATGACCCGCACGACCCAAGGGACCATGATCAGCCAGGCCGTGCCCATCGCGGCCCACCCGAGGAAGAACGCTTCGCGCACCCGCGTCGCGCGCGCGATGGCCACGAGCAGCGGAGCGAGCGCGACGAACGCGAGCCAGCCTTGGTCGACGGAAGGGAACGCGAAGGCGAAGAGGACGCCTGTGGCGATGGCCAGTAGGAAGCGGACGATCATCGTTTGCTGGTTCGTTGCGGTTGCGAGTCTTCGAGTCTTCGAGTCGTCGAGTCGTCGAGTCGTCGAGTCGTCGAGTCTTCGAGTCGTCGAGTCGTCGAGTCGTCGAGTCATCGAATATCACATGCGTCTCGCCGTCTCCGAGGCTCACAGTCTCACGTCTCATAGCCTTGCAGGCTTACAGGCCCGTACGTGATCGAGCCAAAGAACTCAATGAAGACTCACTATCTATGAAACTGTGCGACTCGAAGACTCGACGACTCGACGACTCGACGACTCGAAGACTCGAAGACTCGATCGCGACTCACTTCTTGAACAGCGCGTCGAAGGCCTTGCGGGCGTCGTTCTCGGTCATGGGTTGCTTGCCCTTGTCGGCGGAGAGGTCCTTGACGATCTTCGGTTGGAAGAGCGTGCACTCGTTCTTCGTGTGCTTGCCGACGACGCGGACGGGGACGTTTTCGCGACATTCCCAGAGAGTCGTGGCGTCGAAGGAGCGGCAGTTGCCGCAGGTGTGCAAGTCGGCGCCGCAGCCGGCGCAGGCGTCCTCGAAGGTCAGTTCGCCGAGGCTGTGGCGGATCAGTCCGCACTTGTTGCATTTGAAAGCGTCGGGGCCGAAGCCGCCGGCGGTGCGTCCGCGCGGCGCGTCTTCGAGACGCTGGCGCTGGGGCTCGTACCGCGGGCTCTGCGGACGCGGGGTCTTGCCACCGGAATAGCCGCCCCCGTCCTGATAGCCACGGTGCTTGTACTTACGATCATCACTCACGTTCACCTCGGGAAGAACATCCAGATCGCTCCCGCGATCACAGCCAGAACGATCAGGAAAAAGATCACCTTGATCGCCAGCTTCGCCATCTTCAACACCACCCAGAGAACGAGGATGGCGATCAGAAGAATCAGAATTTCTTGCGTGCTCGGCATGCGGGGAGCGGCTAGTGTAACAACGTTTCCCTTCGAATCTAGTCCAGGGGCCCTTTCGGTGGTTGACTGAGCGCCACTGAGCCACAGCGCGGGCTTCGACACAATCCAACGACTGTTAGCCTGTCATCCTGAGCGGGGGATGCGGCGGGGGCGCGAAGGATCCCCTGCCGACGCAGCGAGTGTCGTGCTTCGGCACGAGATCCTTCGCACCCACCCGCCACCCGCTCAGGATGACAGGTTGTGTGCGCCGCGAGTCCAGCAACGATCAATCCACGAACTTGCTGAGGTCCGTTTGCGTACCTCGGGCTGGACCGAGCACGAGCGTGGGGTCGTTGGTGGCGTTCTCGGTGATCGTGTAGAACGGGATGGCGGCGCCGAAGACCGAGACCGTCAGCGACTGTCCGGGCTCGAGCGCGCGGCCCACGAAGTCCGAGGCCGACTTCATCTCCATCCAGCCCGCGGGAAAGGTGAAGTTCTTCAGACCTTCAGGACGCCCCGCGGTATTGAGAATGATCACCTGCACGGTGGTCTCCTCGAGTGCCCGCAGGCCGATGTTCACGCGAAAACGCGGATCCGGAATGCGGATCTCGAAACCCGCCGGCCGCAGGTAGTCGTACGGCAGCACCGGATTCGTGAACGTGCCGAAGGTGCCGATGGAAGTGTCGTTGTACAGACGGACGTCGATCTCGGGAAGGCGATCCGAGGAATCGTCGTCGGGGATGATGTCCAGCGAGCCGAGGCCCTGCTGTCCCATGGCCGTGACCACGTCGTCGAAGGACACGACGCGGCTGGCCACGAATGAATACGGGATCGAAGGATCCGTGTCCGCCGCGGCGCGTCCCGCGGGATGAAACACGAGCCGTCCATGCTGATTGGCACCACCGCGCAGCTCGAGAGCGGTCTTGAATCTCCCGCCGAATGCGCCGGCCGTGGATCCCACCACCGGCACGACCGCCTTCCTCGCGAACTTGCGAAATGCGGGATCGACTCCCAGGGTGATGTCGATGACGCCCGTACACGAGTCCATCGCCTCGGCCTGCGTCTGCGGCTGACCCGGCATGAGTCGCACTCCCGGCTCGATCTCCGCCGTGACGATGTACCGCACGGGAATCGGACCGCTGGCCCGTTGATCCACGGCCACGAACGTGTTGAGCGTGGATGAGTACACGGGCGCCTTCAGCGCTCCATAGCTCTCGAGGATGGTGTAGTTGGTGGCGCCGGTGATCGAATTCCACCGCAACTGGCCATGCTCCAGACGCAGGTTGAGATCGCAGAAGTCAGCGGAGAGGGGAAGCGCGGAGAGGGCGGCGATGAGGACCGCAATGGTTTTCACGGGATCGGGTTTCCTTCTGGCGGTGATTGTACTTGGTGCGCTCGCGCGGTGCCGTGGGTCCGAGGCTGAAGAGTGCAGAACTCCGCGACTTTTCCAAGCTGTCATCCTGAGCGGGTGGCGGGTGGGTGCGAAGGATCCCCTGCGGTAAACGACACCCGTGCAAATGAGAGAAGACGACGGACCTCGTACCCGCACGCTCATCGTTCCTCGCACGAGATCCTTCGCACCCACCCGCCGCCCGCTCAGGATGACAGCTTGGATGACACCTCACCGACAACTGACAACCGACAACCAGCCCGGCTACAGCACCAGGCGCAACGGCTGTTCGATGTACTGCCTCAGCGTTTTGAGGAACTCCGCTCCGCTGGCTCCGTCGATGACGCGGTGGTCGCAGGACAGGGTGACCTTCATGCGATCGCGCACGACGATTTGGCGGTTGGCGTCCACCACCGGACGCGCTTCGGCGGCGCCGATGGCCAGGATGGCGGCGTTGGGTGGGTTGATGATGGCCGTGAATTCCTCGATGCCCCAGGCGCCGAGGTTGGAGATGGTGAAGGTCGAGCCCTGGTATTCGTCGGGCTTGAGACGGCGATTCTTGGCCTTGTCGGCGAGCGCGCGCACTTCCGCGGCGATGTCCATCACCGTCTTTTCATCCGCGTTGCGAATGACCGGCGTGATCAATCCGTCCGCGGTGGCCACGGCCACACCGATGTGGATTTCGCCGTGCTGGGTGATGGCGTCCGCGCCCCAGCTCGCGTTCACGTTGGGATGATGGCGCAGGGCCAGCGCGATGGCGCGGATGACGAAGTCGTTGAGGCTCACCTTCGCACCGGTCATCTCCACCATCTGCTGGCGGATGGAGATCAGGCTGGTCACGTCGTAGTCGGCGGTGAGGTAGAAGTGGGGGATCGGGCCGGTCGATTCGCCGAGACGCTTGGCGATCGTGCGGCGCATGGCGCTCAGCGGGATGACCTTCGTCTCGAGTGCCGGAGCAGGAGTGAGCGGCGCCGCCGCGGGCTTGGTCTTCGTGGCCGGAGCGGGTGCCGGCGCACTCTGTGCGCTCTTCACGTCCGAGGCCACGATGCGGCCGCGCGGACCACTCCCCTGCACGGTGTCGAGGTTCACGCCCATGTCGGACGCAATGCGTCGCGCCAGCGGCGAGGAGCGCCGGCGGCTCCCTTCTTCCGCGACCGGAGTGGATGTGGAGGTCGTCTCAGGCGTGCTCGCGTCGCGTCGCGGTCCCTTCTGTTCGATGGCCTCGTGATACTCACCGGTAGTGTGCTTGAAGCTCTCCTTCCGGTCGGTGGTGCGACGCTGCTGCGTGTCCTCGGCTTCGCTCTTCGAGGCTTCTTCGCGAGGAGCCTCCTGCGCCGCCGGCGCTTCCTTCCGCGGCGCGTCCTTCTCCCCGGCGGCGAGGATCATCACCAGCGTCTGGCCCACGGCGACCATGTCGCCTTCCTTGGCCTGATGCGCGCCGAGCGTGCCGTCCGCTTCCGCTTCGAGGTCGAGGTTGACCTTGTCGGTCTCGATCTCCGCGACCGGCTCGCCTTTCTTCACGGCATCGCCCGGTTGTTTGTACCAGCGGATGACTTTCCCCTCGGTCATCGCATCGCCCGCCTTGGGCATGATCAGCTCGGCCATTGGTGTCGTGTCCTCGTCCTTGCCACTTCGTCGTGTGGGGGGTGCTACGTGAGTGCTGAGTGCTGGGTGCTGAAGAACCTAACGGTCAGCACTCAGCACGCAGCACCCAGCACTGTTTTTCAGCACTCCGACTCACTGCTTCCGATACATCACCTTGCGTACGGCACGCTCGATCTCCGGCTCGTGCGGTGTGGCCAGCAGTTCCAGATTGCGCGCGTACGGCATGGGAACGTCTTCGCCGGTCACGCGAGCCACGGGAGCATCGAGCTCGTCGAACATGGCCTCGGTGATGCTCGCCGCGATCTCCGCGGCCGCGCCGAACGGCTTCCACTGTTCCTGGACCACCACCGCGCGATGCGTCTTCGCCACCGAGGCATAGACCGGCTCCAAGTCGAGCGGGCGGAGTGTGCGCAGGTCGATGACCTCACACTCGATACCCTCGTCTTTCGCGAGCTTCGCCGCGACGGTGAGCGAGAGCTGGAGCATCCGGCTGTACGACACGATGGTCACGTCGCCGCCTTCACGCACGACGCGCGACTTCCCGAACGGCACCGTGAAATCGGGATCGTCCGGGACTTCGCCCTTCATCCCGTACAGCGCCGCGCTCTCGAGAAAGATCACCGGATCCTTGCCGCGGATGGCGGTCTTGAGCAGACCCTTCGCGTCCGCGGGCGTTCCCGGGGCCACGACGTGGATGCCCGGGAAATGCGCGTAGAACGACTCGAACGATTGAGAGTGCTGCGCGGAGAGCTGCACTCCCGCACCTTGCGGTCCGCGGATGACCATCGGCACATCCACCTGGCCGCCCGAGAAGTAGCGCACTTTCGCGGCGTGGTTGAGGATCTGGTCCGCGGCCACGATGGCGAAGTTCATCGTCATCATCTCCACGATCGGCCGCAGGCCCAGCATGGCCATGCCCACCGCGGTCCCAGCCATGCCGGCCTCGGCGATGGGCGTGTCGATCACGCGCTTCGGTCCGTACTTCTTGAGCATCCCCGCCGTGATCCGGAACGTGCCCTCATAGACCCCGATGTCCTCGCCCATGATCAGGACGTTCGGGTCGCGGTCCATTTCTTCGATCATCGCGTCGCGAATCGCGTCGCGGTAAGACTTCTCACTCATAAGTCACGCTCGCGCACGGACCGCGGTCCATCCGTCTCGGTCAACGTGGATAGCATGGCGTCGCGGATCGCGTCGCGGTAAGACTTCTCACTCATGTTCACTCTCGCGCACAGGCCGCGGTCCGTGCTCGGCCACGACGTCCGTGAACAACTCCTCGGGCTCTGGAGCCGGAGACTCTTCGGCGAACTTCACCGCCTTGGCCGCGACGTCCGTCGCCCAGTCATCCATGCTCTTGACCTCTTCGTCGGTGAGGCCGCTCAGCTCGGCTAGGCGGTTCCTCAGGATGAGGATCGGATCGCGTTGGCGATGCTTCTCCACTTCTTCCTTCGGCCGGTACGGCTGAAGGATGTCCGCGGCACCGTGGCCGGAGAAGCGATAGGTGACGGCCTCGATACAGTACGGCCTGCCGGTCTCGCGCACCTGTCGGATGACGCGGTCCGCGACGCCGCGCACGGCGAAGATGTCCTGGCCGTCCACTTTCTCCGTGGGGATGTCGTAGGCGCGTACGCGCGCGGAAAGATCGGTGAGCGCGGAGTGGCGCTCCAGGGCCGTGCCCATGGCGTAGCCGTTGTTCTCGATGATGAAGACCACCGGGCACATCCCCTGATGACCCCACAGGCCGGCCATGTTCAGGGCCTCGTGGAAGGAGCCGATATTCATGGCCCCATCCCCGAAATAGCAGAGGGCCACGCGATCGGTCTGCTGGTAGCGAAGCGCATACGCCGCGCCCGTGGCCAGGGTCAGATGTCCGCCCACGATGCCGTAGCCGCCGTAAAGGCCGTGCTCGGAATCGAAGAGGTGCATGGAGCCGCCCTTGCCTTTGGAGAGACCGGCGGCCTTGCCGAAGAGCTCGGCCATGACGGCATTCGGATCGGAGCCGAGGGACAGAGCCTGAGCGTGATCACGATAGCCGCAGAAGACGATGTCATCGGGACGGAGCGCGCTGATGATGCCCGAGGCGATCGCCTCCTGGCCGATGTAGACGTGGAGGTAGCCGCCGACTTTCCCACCCTTGCGGAACTCGCGCTCGGTCGCCTCTTCGAAGCGACGGATGAGCAGCATCTGCTTCAGCAGACCGGTCCATTCAGGGGCATCGGCCACATCGGCCACCGCAGTACTGGTTTCTTTCATTGACTTAGCCATGATTTCCGCACGGCGGAATTGCACAACATACGCCGTGGCGGCGGATTCTAGTGCCTGGGGTTGCCGGTTGCTAGTTGCTCGTTCGCCCTCGTCCCCTCGGCTGCTGGTCTTCCTGGGGTCGTCGGGTCGTCGAGTTCGAGTCGTCGGGTCTTCGAGTCGTCGGGTCGTCGAGTCTCATAGTCGCAGAGTCTCACAGTCCCGCCCGAACCCTATGAGACTGTGAGGCTATGACACTTCGTGACGACTCGACGACCCGACGACTCGAAGACTCGAAGACTCGAAGACTCGAAGACTCGAAGACTCGAAGACTCGACGACCCGACGACTCGACGCGAAGACGGAGCTACAATCCCAACATGGATAGGGCACCCTCGCCTTCCGATCGCCAGCAATGGCTTGAAGAGTTCGAAGCCGCCTCCCGGCGTCCCCTTCCGGTCCGGATGCGATACGCCTTCATTCGCACGTACAAACCTGTCCTTGATGACGAGACGTTCCGCTCTTTCGAAACGATGGCAGACTACCGAGCCTGGTGCGAAACGAACCTGCCGGAATGGCTCGGCTACGGGAGATGAATGGCCGGAGCATTCGAATACCGGCAGGCCGAAGAGATCCGCGACATCCTCGCCCATCACCGCATTCGGTACCTCTTCATCGGTAAGTCCGGAGCCATTCTTCTCGGCTTTCCAGATACGACTCAGGACGCCGACCTGTTCGTCGACAAATCCCCCGACAACTGCACAGCACTGGTCGTCGCCCTGAGGGAGCTCGGATTCGACCTGACTGAGCTACAAGCGGACGAGATTCGGCGGGGGAAAGACTTTGTCCAGTTGAAAAACGGGCCGTTCGACTTGGATCTCGTGTTTGCGCCGGATGGCATCGACGACTTCGAAGACGCGTGGGGCCGCCGTGTCGAGGTAGAGGGGTTTCCCGTCTGTCATCCCGACGACATCATCGGGAGCAAGGTCGCCGCGAACCGCGTCAAAGATCGGGAGTCGTTGCCACGGCTTCGCGCTTTCCGCGACTATTGGAAGAGCCGGCGGTAACTGTCTCAGAGGCTCGACGACTCGAAGACTCGGCCAAACCGAGACGAGAACAAGAGAACTACGCCGCAGCGGGCTCATCCAGCGTCGTTCCCCGGACGATGAAGAACAGGGCCACCGCGGCCAGGATCGTTCCGTTCACGGCGAGGGCGGCGCTGATCGACCAGCGGTGGGCGACGTAGCCGGCGAGGAGATTGCCCAGGGGCATTCCTCCGCGGAAGGCCAGCATGAAGATCGACATCACCCGGCCACGCATCTCGTCGCTGGTGGTGAGCTGCACGAGCGAGCTGTAGAGCGAGATCACGCCGACGATGCACATGCCCGCGAAGAAGGCCACCACGAGCGACAGCGGCAGCGAGCGCGAGAACGCGAAGGCCACCAGCAGCGCCGCGAAGGCGAGCTGCAGCTTGAGCGCGATCCTCCCCTTCTTCGCCGCGTGCGCCGTCGCCGCGACGACGATCGCGCCGGTCACCGAGCCCAGTCCGTAGGTGGTCATCATCCAGGCGTAGCCCTTGGCCTCCAGGCCGAAGATCGACTTGGCCACGACGGGCAGGAAGGTGACGATGGGCATCCCCAGGAACGTCCCGGCGAACGCGAGGAAAGTCAGCATCTGCAGCTTCGGGCGATGCGCCACGAAGCGAAAGCCTTCCTTCATCTCATCGAACAATCCTCCCTGCTCCGAGGACGGACGCACCGGCGGCGAACGGATGAGCAGCAGCGCGGCGATGACCGCCAGAAACGACAGCCCGTTCACGGCGAAACAGATCGCCGCGCCCCAGGCCGCCAGCGCGATGCCGGCCAGCACCGGACCGATCACGCGCGCCAGGTTGAACTGCATCGAATTCATGGCCACCGCGTTCGGCAGATCCTCGCGGCGCACGAGCAGAGGAAGGAGCGAGATGTAGGCCGGCCCGCTGAACGACTGCGCGCTCCCGGTCAGAAACGACAGCAGAAAGATGTGCCACACCTTCACGTTGCCGGAGAAGAGCAGCGCCGCCAGGATGAAGGCGAAGCTCATCTGCAGATACTGCGAGAAGAGCATGATCTTCTTCCGCTCCACGCGATCGGCCACCACGCCGCCGAAGAGCGAGAAGATGAGCATCGGACCGGTGGCCAGGAAGCCGTCCACGCCCAGAAGGAAGGCGGAGTTGGTCATGCTCAGCACGATCCAGCCCTGGGCCACGGTGGCCATCCAGGTGCCCGTCGTGGAGAGGAACGCACCGGTCCAGATCAAACGGAAGTCGCGATAGCGGAGCGCGCTGAACGTGCGGGAGAGCGGTCCCCGAGGCGGCTGCTGGGCCTGGGTCTCGAGCTCCTGTTCTTGAGGGAGAGACGCGCTCATGCTTTCGGTTTCTGACGGAGGGCGGTGCCCGCGGTATGCGCGTGACAGATGGCGATGGCCAGCGCATCCGAGGCGTCTGCGGACATTTTCAGCGTCGCGCAACCCGGGAGCAGCATCCGGACCATCTTCGCCACCTGCTCCTTCTCCGCCGCGCCATAGCCGACCACGGCGCTCTTGACCGAGCGCGGCGCGTACTCGAAGACCTCCAGCGACGCCACACGCGCGGTCAGGAGGATCACCCCGCGGGCGTGCGAGAGCTGGATGAGCGACTTGACGTTGTGGCCCGCGAACGGGGTCTCGACCGCCATCGCCGCCGGATGAGTCCGTGCGATGACCTCGCGCAAGCCGTCGTGGATGACCTCCAATCGCTCCGGCAGATCCGCCCCGCGGCGCGTATGAATGGCCCCCTGATCGACGAGAGTCAACCTGCCCCGTTCGTAGTCCACCACGCCATACCCCGTCGTCACCGAACCAGGGTCGATCCCGAGGATTCGCACCGCCGGCGATTATGACTTAGTTGGCGGGTTTGGCGCGTTGGGGTCGTCGAGTCTTCGAGTCTTCGAGTCTTCGAGTCTTCGAGTCTTCGAGTCGTCGAGTCTTCGAGTCGTCGAGTCTTCGCTTTCAGGCTCACAGTCTCACAGGCTCACAGGCATCTCATCGGCCCATCGGTGCTCGAGCCATGGACCCTCTGAGACTCTGAGACTATGAGACTGTGCGACGAAGACTTGAAGACTCGACGACTCGAAGACTCGAAGACTCGAAGACTCGACGACTCGACGACTCGACGACTCGAAGACTCGAAGACTCGAAGACTCGACGACTCGAAGACTCGACGACTCGACGACTAGAAGACTCGACGACTCGAAGACTCGACGACTCGAAGACTCGACGACTCGAAGACTCGAAGACTCGACGACTCGACGACTCGACGACTCGACGACTCGAAGACTCGACGACTCGAAGACCAAGCCCCCGAGTCCATAACCGCGAGCAAAAGATCACACCCCGAGCGCCTGTCCGAGGCTGCGCAGCAATCCCGCTCCGTCGCCCTTCCAGGCACTGCCGTGCATCACGGCCAGCGTGGTGGGGTTGAATGCGGCCAGCTTCTCGATCAGGGGACGGGCGTTGCGCGTGTGCGAGTAGTAGTCGAGCTGTCCGCGAAAAGCCTCGCTCGGTCCGAGGATGTCACTCTCGGTGAGCGCGACCTCGCCGCGGCCGGGCTGGGTGAAGAGATCCCCGCAGAAGAGCGTCGCGGTCGAGACCTCGCCCAGGAAGCCGGTCTCCCAACCGTGAGGGAGATGTGGCGCGTCGAACCACTGCACCGTGTGCCGCCCCAAGTTGAGCGTCTCTCCGTCGGCAAGCGCACGAGGAGCGCGATCGGCCAGATCGGTCACCGAGACCATGGCCGCAATCGAGCCGCACAGCGGCTGAGCCTCCGGGGCCACGGCCAGCCACTCATTCAGCGACCCACTCTCGTCCGCCTCCACGTGCGAGAACGACACCCAGCGCAGCGAAGACGAGGGCAGCACGCGGTCCACGGCCTCGCGTACCAGCGGAAACATGCCGCGCGGTCCGGTGTGAAAGAGCAGCGGCTGCTCGTCCGGCACCAGGTACTGGTTGAAGGAGAACGACGTGCCCGGGATGTCCATCGGGGTGTTGATGCGATAGATCCCCTCGGCCACTTCGACGATGTTCGTGCCGCTCTGGGAATTGGTGATCATGGTGTCCTCACTTTTCGTTGAACGTCATTGTTCATCCAAAATATGGGTCCGGCTCGCTGCTCTGTCAAGGTGTTCACTGAACAGCCATGTTTCATGAAATCGGTTATCATGCAGCCATGCACAACCGGCCCTACACCAAAGTGCGCCGTGCCGAGGCCGAGGAGGAGACCCGCGTGCGCATCGTGGAGGCCCTCATGGCCCTGCACGAGGAGGTCGGGCCGTCACGGACAACCGTGAGCGCGGTGGCCGCACGCGCCGGCGTGGAGCGCCTCACCGTCTACCGCCACTTCCCCGACGAAGGGTCCATGATCCGGGCTTGCTCAGCCCACTGGTCCGGATTGCACCCGCTGCCGCCGGTGCCCGACCTCGCCGGCGTCCCGCCCCACCTCGCCTGCCGCCGCGTTCTGCTCCCGCTCTACGCCTGGTACCGCGAGAACCATCGCATGGTCACCCAAGTCGCCTCGGACGCCGGCCGCGTGACGATCATCGCCGACGTCTTCACCGAGCCACTCGACGACTACTTGAACAAACTCGCCCACGCCCTCGACCGCACCTGGCCCCGCCGCAGCGCCCGCCGCCGCACCACCCTCCGCCACGCCCTCGACCACACCACCTGGCGCTCCCTCGCCCACCTCACCGGCAACGACCGCCGCGCCGTGGCCATCGTGTGGACCTGGGTCTCGTGAAGGGTGAACGCGGTTAGCGTTTGTGAGGATGCGAGAATGTGTAGGTGTCGTTCGAGGACGATCTCTCCGACGCGAAGGCGCGGCAACGCGGGGCCGTGCTTCACCATCGCTCTGCTCGCGCCGGGAAGACGAAGTATCTCGTTGTGCTGAACCACACGTGGCCGCCGCCGGATGGCGAGGTGGTCTACGCATTCACGACCACGAACGTTGCCTACTTCGAGGCTGCGAAGGTGCCTGAGAGCACGATCGTGCGCCTGAATCCGGGTGATTACGCCTTCGTCACTGCGCCAACGATCATCGACCTGACCCGGCCGGAGGTCGAGCAATTGGCAGCGATCGTCGCCGCGCAGTCGTACAAGTTCGTGGTGCAGCTTCTCACGGCGCACGTGAAGGCGATCGACGACGCGGTCCGCTCCTCGACTGTGATCGTTCGCAAGCTGAAGAAGATGATCCTTGCGAACTACGGGTAGCGGCTATCCGAAGACCGGTTCTGCGGCTCGGCCGCGATAGGCCGCGAAGTCGTCCGAGGCTTCGCGGTCTTCCTGCTGCGCTTCCACGAGGCGGAGCATGTCTGCCGCCTCGGGGTGACCTTCAAAGAAGAGACGATAGTCCATCATCACACTGCTACCGGGGGAACGACCCTGGTTCGCCGCTTTCCAACAGGGTTCCTGGTGAGACTCCTGGCTGAGCTTCCAGGCGGACTTGGCGCCGAACGTCTGGAACGAATAGTCGAGTGCCTCGATGTCGGAATCTGAAAAGACATCCAGGTCCGGCTCGCGCTTGGCCCGGAAGACCGGGTACTTTTTGAAGACACTTTTCTCGACGGTCAGGTACTCGTCGAAGAGATCCTTGGCGGTCGGCGGAAAGTGCTCGTCGCCCGCGAGCACGTCGTTCATGACGTTGAGCGAGGTCGAGGGAACCGGACCGTACTCCATGCAGGCGTACTCGTCGCCGATCACGGGGCGTCCGTATTTCAAAAGGTGGTACTTGTCGGCGTGAAACAGGAGCTTGGCAGCCTTCATCTTGTCCAGATCACGCACTCCGCGCCGGGCAAAGAACGTCAGCGCCTGGACCAGCTTTTCGGGAGTGAAGCGAAATCGGATCTGCGTCATCGTGTTTGAGCTGGCGACTCCAGTCAAAGTGTACCTCGGACGCCGGCAGGTTTCCTCTTCCCCGCCAACCTGACCGCAGGGCCATTCATTCTCCAGCGCGCCACCGGCCAGGGCGAGAGCGGCCGATCGAGCTGAAAATGAAGAACTTGAAGGTCAGCGCAGATCCTCGGCGATGGCGGAGAACTGCTCCAGCGCGGCCTGGAGGGGTCGTGGGTGATCAGCTTGGCGATGATCTCGGGAGCCGGGAGGCGCGATCTTCGGGGCTTTAGTCGTCGTGTCCTCGCACTTAATCACAGACGCGATCCCAAGGCGGCCCCCACTTACCCTCACCTTCGATCTCTCGGCGGAGTTCGCCGGTTGCGCCGGGTGTACGTTTTGATTTCCGCCACCGACAGGAGTAGGCGATCGCTTGAACGCCTACTGAGTCCATCGACTCCGGCGAAACTGGCGGCTCTCCCAGCGTCAGCTCTCTGGTTGCAATCTCTGTCGCAAACCCCGTGTATCCAAGGATCGCAATGGTTGTCACGTCGGCTGCTGTCCCTAACGGCGACTTCGCGATGACGACGATCGCGGCATCCCGACCTTCGCACTTCGACGCTTCATACTCCAGAAGAGGCTTCCAGTCGACGGAGAGGGTTCTGCGCTTTGATTTGGCAGCGGCCTCTCGAATCGAAAAACCGTGCTGCCGCCCCGCCGGCCCCATAAGCGCACTTGGGGTTCGTCTCTCCGCGTCAGGGATCAGCATGTGAATGAGCAGCTTGTCGCGATTCTGAGCGGAGCTCTCGAACGGTGCAGCACCCCAAAGGAGGGATAGGGAGATCTCGGACGCTGGATTGCTTTTGGGCGAGCCTACGAAAATGCAGTTCTGCGTCATCATCGCCTCACGAACATCTTGGATGTCGGGGGCCTTCGGAGGATCCACCATCACAGTCGTGGACTTACAACCGATGTGGTGCAGGAAGTCGGTCAGGGCCGCTTCGACCTTCGCGTCGGACGGTCGCGATGCGCGATAGAGAAGGGCGGACGTTGAAACATCCGCATCGGGTTGAGCCGCGAACGTTCGCCAGACGGGGTGAGGTCGAATGGCGAACATTCCGTGCGGAAGTCCCCGTTCGAATGCGAAGAGCATCAGCTTCCTGAACGGTTCAGCGTCCAGCCGCCAGTCCCCGGAGTTCTGCTTCAGTTTGGCTATCGTTCGATGATCCAACCCTAGCTTGGCTTTCAGCTCCGGTGCGTCGACAGGACCGTCCTTGAGCACCTCATTGAGGAGACAGATCACGCGCATATTTGAGCTCTTCGTCTGCTGAAGTCGCAATGAAAGACGCCAGATGGCTACATCAGGCGCTTACATCAGAAGCTCAACCATAGCGGCGTCAACGGTTGCCGTCAACTGCGGCACCGCTGTCCGGCGTCAACTAGAACTGCGGGGCGTGTTGCCTCAGCCGAGAATGTTACCGCGGGCGGGGGGCGAGGTTCGGGAGGTACGGACGGAAAACCGTCCGTCTTTTGTCCC
>Ga0307505_10000564_pt1 | contig 39634 bp, 24 predicted proteins | sample 23_S_MG_FD_202183 | JGI IMG/M metagenome (GOLD analysis project Ga0307505, IMG submission 202183) | Soil microbial communities from Populus trichocarpa stands in riparian zone in the Pacific Northwest, United States - 23_S | ecosystem: Environmental > Terrestrial > Soil > Riparian zone > Trees...
CGGATGGTCCGCTCGTCCTGCGCCGACGCACGTTCCTGCTGCTGCGCGTACTGGTCGAGCAGGCACCGGCGCTGGTCACCCGCGACCAGATTCTCGACGAAGTCTGGGGGCACGACGCGCTGTCGGCGAACGTTCTTCCGCAGGCGATCAGCGAGGTGCGTCAGGCGCTCGGCGACAACGCCAACGCGCCGCGATTGATTCAGACCCGGCACCGGCGCGGCTACCGGCTCATGGTGCCGGTCGAGCGGGTGATCGTCGCCGACGCTGGCGTTGTCGCTGCGGACGTGGCTTTGGCGGCAATGTCACGCGTGGAGCCTGCGCGCCAGGACAGCCCCGACCCGATGGCGACTGCCCGGGCCCGTGCTGCGAGCGCAGGAGCGCGCTGGCGCGGACCTGCGCTGGCGCTGGCGGCGGTGTTGCTCGTGCTGGTTGCGGTGCTGTTCGCACGTCAACGTGGCGCAGACGAAGCAAGTGCCTCTGTGCGCCCGGTTCTGGCGCTGGCGATCACCGCGCCGGGCAATGTGCCGGAGTGGCTGTCCGGCGCCGGCACCGAATTGCTTGCCGTGGCGATGGCCGGCGACGACCGGATGCAGCTGCTGCGCGGTGATGGACGCAGTGGTCCGGAAGGCACCGGCGATGCGCGCTGGCAGACCTGGATGCGCGAGATACTCGGTGCGGACTACGCGCTGACCGGTGTCTGGCGGGCCAGCGAAAACGCGCTGGAACTGAACTATTCGCTCGTCCGCCTCGACGATGGCCGGGTCCAGTTCAGCGGCAGTTCGTCGGATTCCGATCTCGCCGCGCTCTGTCGGGATGTTGCGAGCCGGCTGCGACGTCAGTTGCGTCTGATCGACCCCCAGCAGGGCTGGCTCGCCGAACTGCCGCGCGCGCCTGCGGCTCGTGAGTCCTACTACCGCGGACTCGCAGCGCTCAGCGCTGCCCAGGCCGGTGCGGCCATTGCCGCGCTGGAGCAGGCGAGTGCGGATCCGGCTGCCGGCAACCGCGTGCGCCTGGCCCTGGCCAGCGCGTATCGCATGGGTGGACGGCTGACCGAAGCGCGCGCGCAGTTCACCCAGTTGCTCGTGCGCGAGGACTCGTTTGCGGTCGGCGAACGGCTGCGCCTTGAGGCCGAAGCGGCGCTCGTGGATGCGCGTCCGGCCGATGCCGCGGCCTCGCTGCGTGCGTTGCATCGGCTCATGCCCGAGGATGGTGACGTGGCGCTGGCGCTCGTCGATGCGCAGATCCGCGCGCGTCAGCGCGATCAGGCCGCCACCACGCTGGCCAGTCTGGAGAAACTCGCCAGTGGATCGAGCAACGATCCGCGCTGGCACCTTGCGAAGTCGCGGCTGGCGAGTCTGCAGCATGCTCCCGAAGCGGCGGTCGCCGCCGCCGAACAGGCCCTGGCCCTGGCTGAGCGATTCGGACGCGACGAGCTCGCGACCCAGGCTCATCTGGAACTCGCCCAGGTCGCGCGCGCGCGCGGCGACTTAGGCGCAGCGCGCACCCGGCTGCAGACACTGCTCGACGGCGAGGTCACCGACCTGTGGCGCGCCGAAGCCGAGGTCCAGCTTGGCAGCCTGTTGCGTGACATCGGTGATTTCGATGCAGCCGACAAGCACCTGCAGAAGGCCCTGGAATTCTTCGTCGAACGCGGGGATCGCGCCGGCGAGCTGCGTGCGCGCATCGAACGCCATGTCATCGAAAGCGAGCGCGGCCACAGCGAGCAGGCCTATGCGGAATTGATCGCACTGGAGCCGGCCGTCGTCGCCCTCGGCGATGCGCTGTTGCTGACCCGGTATTTCAATACGCTCGGCGTGCAGGCGGTGCGCAACAATCAGATCGATGATGCGAGCATGTACCTGCAGCGCGCCGCCAGCGAAGCACGCCGCGCGCAGCAACCCGCACTCGAGGCCGGCGCCTACGGCAATCTGGGCATGGCGCTTGCGCGGGCGCGCCGCAGCGGCGAGGCAGAAGCCGTCTGGGAGCAGGCGCTCGAGGTCTTTCGCGACAGCGGCGATCGCCTCGGGGCGGCCACCACGCTCGGCAATCTGGCGACGGTCGCTGGCATGGATCCGGCACGCCAGGCGCGCGCACGCGACCTCGGCACCGAGGCCTTGCGCTTGTTTCGCGAACTCCAGGCGAACCAGCATGTCGCCCGAACCGCGTTCAATCTTGGACTCGTGAGCGAACGCGAGGGTGACCTTGGCGGAGCGCGCGCGCTGTTCGAGGAAGCACTGGCAGCCTATCGACTCGGTTCGGCGGGCGATCCGGTGCTCAATGTCGCCGCAGCGCTCGTCCGCGTACGCCTGGCGGCAGCGGAACTGGAAGGCGCCCGCGACGTGCTGGCCTCGATCCATGACCACGAAGGCAGTGTTGCCAATCCGCTCGCGCGTGCACATGTGCTTGCCGCGCGGGGGAATCTTGCCAGACTCGCGGGCGAACCGGCACAGGCGCGTGTGCTGTTCGATCAGGCACTTGGCTTGCGCAAGGACGACCGCGGTGGCTGGGCGCTGGTCAGCGAACTGGATCTGCTCGCGCTCGATCTGCATGGAACCCAGTCGGTGACCCAGGTGCGCGCCGCGGCCGAGCGCATCGCCGATCGCGCCGATCGGACAAAGGATGTTCGGACTGCGTTGCGCGCGCGCCTGCTGGAGGCCGAAGCGCTGATCCGCATGCAGCGTGGCGCCGACGCGCTCGCATTGCTCGATCGAAACCGGCAGGTCCTGGCCACGCAGCCGGACGCCGCCCTGTCCTTCGAACTGGAGCGCCTGCGAATCCTCGCGGCGGGCGACGCCGCCGAATCGCGCAGGGCACGCTTGCGCGGCCTGGCCGACGAAGCCGAACGCGACGGCTTCCGCACTTTCGCCCTGCGCTGCCGGATCGACGCCGATCCCGAAGCGGGCGAACCCCGCTCGCAGGCCCGCGCGCTCGGCCTGCTGGGCCTGGACCTTCCCTGATCAGCGGGCGACCCGCTGGCGTCTGATCGGGTTCCGCGGCCTGCGGCGCTCCCGCAAGACGGCGATTCGAAGCCGTTCCGAAGGATTCGTGAAGGGTTTCCGGAGAACTCCGTCGTGTCCGAGCGGCACGCTGTGGCCGTGCGTTCCGTCGTGAACGCCGATGCGGGCCAGACCGGAAGGAGTGTCACCTATGAGTGCCAGACTGAACAACGCACTGCGTGCGGCCGTGCTGATATTGATGATTTTCTCGGGTGTGCCGGGCGTCCTCGCCCAGAGCCCTGTCGATGGATTCGATCCCAAGGTTGCCGGCGGGGCCGTGCGGGCCATGGATATCGGCCCCACCGGGCGCATGGTGATCGGTGGCGGTTTCACGTCGGTTGGAGGGGTGACCCGCAATCGTCTCGCCCGCCTGCGCGCCGATGGCAGCCTCGACACCGGGTTCGACCCGAATGTGGCCAATGGCGCGGTGCGCGCAGTGCTGACGGATCGCTACGGCGACTATCTCGTGGGCGGCGGATTCACGACGATCGGCGGACTCAACCGCAACCGCCTCGTCCGGATCGACTATTTCGGCGACGTCGACACCAGCTTCTTCGCCAATGTCGATGATGTGGTCCATGCGATCGCTGAAGTGGTGATCAGCCCGTCGGACGAACGGATCTACATCGGCGGTGCGTTCGGTGCGGTCAACGGGCAGCCGCGCACCGCGATCGCGCGCATCACGCCCAGTGGCAGTCTTGATGCCACATTCACGCCGCCGACCTTCAGCGGGATCGTCTACGACATCGCCGTGCAGGCCGATGGCAAGGTGCTGGTCGCAGGCACGCTCAGTACCGGCATCGGCCATGGCTCGACCAATCAGCGCATCTACCGGCTCAACGCCGATGGCAGCATCGACCCGACTTTCACGGCCCTGGTGCCCTCATCGATTTCGTTCCCCAATCCGACCATCCACGCGGTGGCATTGCAGGCCGACGGCAAGGTGCTGATCGCCGGAGAATTCGCCAGCCGCGTACGCCGGTTGAACCCGAACGGCAGTTCCGACACGTCCTACGATGCCCCGGCGATCAACGCCACCGTGCACAGCCTCGCACTGCAGCCCGATGGCCGGGCCGTGATCGGTGGTGATTTCACCGGTCTGAGCCTGCGCGACCGCTTTGCGCGCCTGAACCACGACGGCAGTCTGGACGGCGGGTTCGGCGGGTTCGTGAGTCCCGATAGCAGCGTGTTTGCGCTTGCGGTGCAAGGCGATGGCTGGATCGCGATTGGCGGCAATTTCACCACGATCAGCGGAATCGCTCGCAGCCGTGTCGCACGATTCAATACGGCCGGCGTGATCGAGCTCGATTTCGCCACGAGCGGCGCATCCGACGCTGCGGTCGAGGCGGCCGTCGTGCAGGCCGATGGCAGGATCCTCGTCGGTGGCCGCTTCACCCAGATCAATGGGGCCAGTCGACAATACCTTGCCCGGTTCCAGCCCAATGGCACGCTCGACACGGGATTCACCACGGCGCTGAGCAGCGATGCCTATGCGCTCGCCGTGCTCCCCGACGGCAAGACGCTCGTCGGCGGCGGATTCGCGACCGTGAACGGCGCAAACAGGCCCCGACTGGCGCGCCTGCATTCCAACGGCACCCTGGACACGGCATTCAATGCCCAGATGGGCGGTGGCTTCGTTCGTGTCATCGCATTGCAGCCCGATGGCAAGATCCTGGTCGGCGGCTCGTTCACCCAGGCCGGCGGTCAGCCACAGGAACGCATTGCGCGGTTGAACGCCAACGGCAGTCTGGACAGTGGATTCGCCGCGCTGGTCGTCGACGACGTGGTCCGCGCGATCGTCGTGCAACCCAACGGCAGCATCGTCATCGGCGGCGCGTTCACCAGCGTCAACGCGCAGCCGCGCAACCGGATTGCTCGCCTGAATGCCAGCGGCAGCCTGGATGCCGGGTTCAATCCCGGGGCGAACGGCACAATCTACAGCCTCGCCGGACTGGCATCCAACGGAATCCTGGCCGGTGGAGACTTCACGACGATAGGTGGCGTCACCCGCGACCGACTCGCCCAGATCGGCAGTACGGGCGTCGTCAGCACCATCTTCAACGCGGGTGGGGTGGGCAATATCGTCCAGGTCATTGCCCCGCTGCGCGACGGGCGCATCCTCATCGGTGGCGCGTTCAACAACGTCGGCGGCACGACCAGTCGGCGGCTGGCGATGCTGACCAGCCAGGGTGCTCTCGTTCCCGCCACCCAGTTCGATCGCAGCCTGTTTGCCGCCAGTGCGGGGAGCGTTCTGTCCATCGCCATGCAGCAGGATGGCAAGCTCGTCGTGGGCGGAGATTTCGCAGCGGTCGCTGGCGAGACCCGCAACAACATCGCCCGGCTCAACCAGGCCGACGAGGGAGTCCAGTCGCTGCAGTGGCTTCCGGAATCGAGCTGGATCAACTGGCGGCGCGTAGGGTTCGGCGCGACGTTGCTGGATCTTCCACAGTTGCTGATTTCGCCGACCTGCTGCAACGCGGCCGACTTCGAGCCGGCAGGCACGATGCAGGCGTTCGGCAACGACTGGCGCATCTCGGACTTTCCCGCGCTCGAAGGCACGTTCTATCTGCGTGTGCGCGCCCGTGTGGGCGATCACAAGGCAGGAGCGAGCGGAATCATCGAGACGCCGATCCACGAGTTCTACGGCGGACCGGAGAACGACACGATCTTCGCCAATGGGTTCGACTGAGCAGGCACTATCCCCGCCAACGGATTCGAATGGCTATCCGCGCCACTGTCGCCACAGGTTCGCCAGCCCGGCCGGGACGCGTGCATGGACGCACGCGGGCTAGGCATTCGGCAGCACCACGACCTTGCCGCTGCGCTCACCGCTTGCCGCGGCTTCGACGGCGTCCTTGATCCGCGCCAGCGGGTAGGTCGCCTGGATCTTCGCCGACAGCGTGCCGTTGGCGATCGCCGCGGTGAGTTCGCCGAACAGGCGTGCGCGCTGCTCGGGACTCGCGGACTTGAACCAGCTCGACACCCAGAAACCACGCAAGGTGATGGCGCGGAAGATCAGCGCCTTCGGCGACAGCTGACAGGCTTGCCCGCTCATCGCCCCGTAGTTGACGAGCTGGCCGCCGTGAGCCAGGCAGGCGCCAAGATGTTCGGTCGCTTCGCCACCCACGGCATCGATGCCGAGGCGGATATCCGCGTTGCCGGTCGCCTCACGAACGCGCTGGGCGAGGTCCGGACCATCCACGAGGGCGATGTCACCGCGCACCGCATCGTCCAGCGCGGACGCGCGGCGGACGACGTTCACGGTGCGCAGGCCGCGCAGCTTCGCGAGATCGATCAGATAGCCGCCGACCGCGGAGTTGGCCGCGTTCTGGATCACCCAGTCGCCCGCGCGAAGATCGACGAACTCCGAAATCAGCAGGCTCGCAGTTGGCGGATTGACAGTGAGCATCGCCAACTGGACCGGATCGGCCTCGTTGGGCAGGGTCACGAGCTGCCTGGCCGGCAGGTCCAGATGGCTGATCCAGGTTCCGCAACCCAGGGGCAGCAGCACGGTCTGGCCCATCGCGAGCGTGGATACATCGTCTGCCAGCGCAATGACCCTACCGACGCCTTCGTTGCCGCCCACAGCCGGCAACGGCGGCAGGATTCCGTACTGGCCGGTCAGGGTCAGCACGTCGGACGGATTCACCGGCGCGGCAAGCACTTCGACGCGTGCATGCCCCGGGGGCACCGTGTCGGGCAATTGAAAGTCGACGACGTCGATGACGTCCTGTGGGACCGGCCCGCGTTCGCTGTACTGCGATTTCCTCATTCGGACTCTCTCGTTGGCCACGCGTGCCGACCGCGCCGCGCAACACTGGCCGAGCGGCGCGCGGAACACAAGTCGCGGGCGGGGGCCCGGCCGCATGCCGTGTGCCTGCCCTGGGCCGGCAGCTCATGCGTCGCGCCCGCAGATTCGAAGTGTTTTCGAAGGAATTGCAGAGGCTTTGCGAAAGGCTTTGCGTTCCGGCTTGCCCATGCTGGGGTCGTCACGATCGCACGACGTTCCTGATCAATCCCGCAACCGAACCAGGGTGACTCGCCATGAAGACGATTGAGAGTACTTTCCCGTTGTTCTGCGCCGTGCCGCTGAGCCTTGCGCTGGCCGCGTGCAACAGCGGCTACGAAACCCGGTTTCCGCCACCCAGCGGAAAGGAAACCTACGCCGAAGTCCTGCCCGCGGCGATCGGTGGCCATGCGCTTCAGATCGAGCCGATCGCGACCGAGCCGCAGCGCTGGCGCGGCGCCACCGCGCGTTATGGCACGGCAGCGACGATCGAGATCGTGCAGTCGCGGACACTGGACGATCTGGATGCCTATGTCGATGGTCACCTCAAGCCACGCCTGCAACCGTACTCCACGCGCGTGAGCGGCAAGGTCAACGGCGTCTGGGGTCTTCGCGGCAATGGGGCACACGGTCGCCTGCATGCCTGGCAGAACCAGGCGTGGCTGTTCACGATCGAGGCGCGCAACGACGATCTGTTCGACGAGGCGGTCGACCAGTTCGCCTACATCGCGAAGCGCTGAACTTGCCGGCCAGGCGCGCGATGCACGGACCCGCTCCGGTTCAATTCGGCGCGGAATCCGCTGGCGCCGAATCGGGAATACTCCTGCGGCGCGCGCAGCCTGCGTCGAGATCGCGTGCGCGATCGAGCGCCACACAGATGTCGATGGCTGCGTCGGGGTCGGACTGTGACGCGGCGAGCAGGGTGTGAATCGCGGCGCGATCCAGGCGCGGGCGCAGTTGCAGCAACAGCGCGATCGCCGCGCTGACGTGCGCAGCTGCGAGCGAGCTGCCCGAAACGTACTCGTAGCGGCCGCCCTCGCGCAGGGTGAGGATCTCGCGACCCGGCGCGTTGAGCGCCGCACCGCTCGCTGGCAGGTCGCCGACTGCACGCACCGCGAGCACGCCGTCCACGTTGAGCGGAAATCCGTCCATGCGTCCGCTCGGCGGCACGGCTCCGACGACAAGGATTCCGCGTTCGATCGCGTGTGCCGTCAATCGCTCCAGAAGCGGGTCGGGTGGACCGCCGAGGCTCAGGTTGATGATGCGCGCGCGGCCCTCGATCGCCGCGGCGAGTCCGAGCGCGAGCGTGAACGAGTCGCAGCGCGCACTCGCGTCCGCACTGGGTGTCCAGCATGACCGGTAGGACTGGATGCGCGCACCGGGAGCCACGCCGACGATGCCGACGCCATTGTTCGCGATCGCCGCGATGACGCCGGCCACCTCGGTACCGTGCTGGTCGATCGTCGCGGACCGGGAGCGGGTGACGAAATCGCGTTGCACTTCGATGCGCGCGGTGAGATCCGGATGGGTGGCATCGATGCCCGTGTCGATCACGGCGATGCGCACGCCCGAACCGTCACTCCAGCGTTGGGCAGCGCCCGCGTCGATCGCGGCGAAACCCTGTTGCAGGCCGACGTAGGGGTCGTTGTAGGCGGGCACTTCGGCAGTGGCCGGTGCGGCCATGGACAGGGTCGTGAATTCCTGCAGCGGTTGCGCGATCTCGATGCGCGGATCTGCGCGCAAGCGCGCCAGCAACACCTCGCGATCCGTGTCCGCGGGAATCTCCAGCAGCAGGCAGCGCAGGCGCAGCGGGCCGATCGTCCATGCCGACACTTCGCGCAGCGCGTGCTCGCGGACGACTCGGGTCGCAATCCGCGTCGCCCGCCCGCCCTGGCTGTATCCGCTCATCGAGTAGCCGCGTGGCGTTGCGCCTGCACCCGGAATGGGGTCGGGTTTGTCCGCGAAAGCGACGATGACGAGTCGCGTCGATGGATCGGCAGACGGCCCGGTGGCGTGCGCGGTGCCGGCGGCGAGGGCGATGGCGGCAGCGATCGCTGCCAGCGTGCCGATGAATCGACGTGCCACGGGTAGCCGCAGGAATCGGAGGGACACCGTCGCCTACCGTGTCGCGATCGGTTCGGCAAACAGCACCTGCGCATGGCTGCGCAGGCGTCTGACCGCGTCATCGGTCGAGAACGCGGCCCCCTCGGTGCGCGCCGGTGCGAGGCCGTAGATCGCGCTGTGCGGACTGCTGTCGACGATGCGCAACCCGGCATCGGCAAGGATGTCGTGCATCAACGCCACGCTGAGTGTCGGCGCCGGCACGAACCGGATGACCGCGGATGCGGACGTCGCCGGTGTGCTCGACAAGGTCGTGTACTGCGGTTCCGGCATGTCCGGTGCAATGCTCGACTGGCGCCATGCGTTGCTGCCGAGCACACCCAAGGCCAGCGCCTGGACCACCACGGCAGCGGCCAGGCCGCGAACGAGAAATCGACGGCGGGCGGGACGCGTTGGAAGTGCAGCGACAGGGGCCGTTGGCGCGCTGCTGCCCGCGTCGATACGGGTCAACAGCCTGCGCAGCGAGGCATGCGCGTTGCTCGCCGTTTCGGCATGCGCGTTCATGCCGGCATGCAGGCGCAGGTGAAACGCGAATTCGTCGCGACAGTCGGCACACGCGCGCATGTGCGCATCGAGCATGCGTGTGGCTTCTCCGCTGGCCGAGCCATTGACGACCCAGGGAATCGATTCCCAGAGCTCGCGGTGTTGCGGTTCGTGGTCGCCCATCTTCATGCTCGTCGGATTGTGGTCGCGAGGGACTCGGCGGAATCGCCAGCGAGAACGGGAAGCGTATTTCGCAGGCGCACGCGAGCATGAAACATTCGCGCCTTCACGGTGCCGACCGGGCAATCCATGATCGCAGCAATCTCCTCGCACGACTGGCCGAGAAAATACGCCAGTTCGATCGTCGTGCGTTGTTCGGCCGGCAGCATGGCAAGGCCGTGGCCGACCCAGTCGCGCAGTTCGCGCCGATCGGCATCTGCGCATTCGGGCTCGGCCCCGGCGAACGCCTCGGCGTCATTGCGCCCGGCATGGGTCTGGTGCAGGTCAGCGGATCGAAGCGCGCCCAGCATGCGTCGGTAGGCGATGCCGAGGATCCAGGTTCCTACCTTGGACTCGCCGCGAAACGTCGCGCTGGTCCGCCAGACGGTCAGCAGTGTGTCGTTGACGATCTCGTCGACCAGATCGTGGCGCGGCGTTCGCCGCAACAGGAAGCGCGACAGGCGGCTGTGGTAGCTCAGGTACAGTTTCTCGAACGCGTTGCGATCGCCGCCCGCGACCGCCTCCAGCCAGCCCCGCTCGCAGGCGTCCGCATCGACCGCCGCGATCGTCAAGTCGCGCCCGCTCTGATCACTGGCTCGGGACATTGTTCTCGCCGTGAAAGGCACATCCTCGCGCATGGGTGGGTTCGTGAGGGTCAAAAGGTTGCATCGATCCACGCCGTCTCGATTGCCCGGGCAGGCGCAAACCGCCACTATCGCGCCCCGATGAACGCCCCAGCATTCCAGTCCCGGATCCCTGTGCGGGTCCAGCGCAGCCGCCGCGAGGTCCGACCGGCAGGCGCCGTGGGCAGGCGCACGATATCAGGCTGCCGGTGCAATACCCTGTTCGCGGTCGTTGCGATTCTCGCCAGCGCCGCCGCGAGTGCCGATGCGGCCGACTGGGGCGGGATGCTCGCCTGGAACAGTGATACGGTCTATCGCGGATTCAGCCAGACCGCCGGCCGACCGGGATGGGCAGCCGATCTGCACCTGGAGGTCGATTCACGCTGGACGATCGGTATCGGAGCGACGGCCGAGCACCTGCCGGGCCAGTCGGCGGGCGCCCAGCTCACCGGCTATCTGGATCGGCATTGGCGACTGGGCGATGAATGGGCGGCCCGGCTAGGTCTGCGCCATGTCGAATCGCCGTGGCGCACGATCCCCGGCCATGCGCGCCATGACGAGTTTGCCGGCGCGGTCGACTGGCGTGGCCGCTGGCAGGCCTCGCTGGCATTCTCGCCGAACTACCCCGGCTACAGCAGCCGTGGTCGGCTGCAACAGGGTCGCGCATGGTCGGCCGAGGTGACCTGGCATCAACCGCTGGGCCATGGATTCCTCATCGACGCCGGGATCGGCTACAGCGATCTTCCCGGTTCGCTCAAGCTCAGCTATCCCTATGCCAGCGCCTCGCTCGGCTATGCGTTGGGTGACGTCTATGTCTACGCGACGCGGATATGGACCGGCTCGCTCGGCGAGCCGGCGAACTTCTGGATCGAGGAACCGGGATCGCGCTGGGTGGCCGCCCTGGTCTGGAGTTACTGACGCCCGATCAATCGAAGCCGTTGGCGAAGATGCGGTCCTGGCAGTCGAATACCTGGCGCGCGTCAATGAGCACGTTGAATGCGGTTCCGGCCACCCACGCCAGCGGCGAGTAGACCGCCCAGCGCCCGTTCGTGAAATTGAAGTCCAGATCGAAGCTTCCGGCTGGCACACTGGCGGCGGGATCGACGATGCGAGTCGCGTGGATCGTCGCGCAGGCCACGCCATTGACGAGCGGGTGGTCGATTTCCGCACGCTGCATGCCCACTGGAGCGGGCAGGCGGAACGCATTCGGACTGGCCTGCTGCGCGTAGACATTGAACGCGTTCGGAATCGGCAGCGCGGTCTGATCCGTGTTGGCGATGTTCCAGCGTCCACTGACACCGCTGCCTGACCAGTAGATGCCGGTGAGGTGCGCGTTGTAGGTGGGCTGCGCGGTCCAGTTGTGGGCGACGAGCACGATCCGCTCCGGATAGCCGTTGGTCGCCGCGTTGTCGATCTGCGTGCGGGCAGCGGTCGTATTGGCAGCCGTGCCCGAGTGCACGAACGCGCCGCTGCCCGGCACCGGCACGAACACACCCCATTGCAGGCCGCTGCTGATCGCGGCTATCGCTTCGTGATAGATCGTCCATCGCGAGCCCTCGTAGTAGACACCGAACGGCTGCAGCGAGCGCGGACCCGCCGGGCCGTAGCTGCGCGTCGGCAGCACGAGTGCGCCAGTCTGGGCATTCGTTGCCGGGCTGTCGATGCGCGTGATGTGCCCGCTGATGTTGCCGCCCGCGGCGATGTGCAGCAGCGAGGTATCGCCGTACTCATAGGCACCGATATCCGCTCCGGGTCCCTTGACCCGTCGCAGCCCATCGGCGTCCAGTGTCGGCAGCCCGGCGTCGATCAGCGCATTGGCGAGCAGGGTGCCGTCAGCCGCATTGATCGCCGGCGATCCCGCGCGCAGGCGCGGTGCCTGCGCTGCGACCAGGCGCGCATCGGCGCTGATCGTGTTCGGGCCGAGCGTGGCCGAGTTGCCCGGTGCATTGATGAGGTTGTAGTTGTTGGCCAGTCCCGGCGTCAGGCTGGACGTGAACTGCAAGCCGCTGGAGGACGCCACGATGAGATTGTTCCAGATGTAGCCGTTGACCCGCGAGTCGACGCCGGCACCGTCCCAGCGCAGCGCGGAAATGCCGTTGTGGACCGCCGCGAGGGTGTTGTTGATGGCCTGCGCCTCGATCGTGCCGTTGTTGGCCACGAAGCCGATTCCGCGCGGAAACTCGCCCGCGCCGATGACCACGTTGTTGAACGCCAGGGCCGAGAAGGTGCTCGCCACGGACGAGAACAGTCCCTCCGAGAAATAGATCGCCGCGCGGCCGAAATGGCCGCGGATCGTGTTGCCGAACACGCGCAGATAGCCGGCGGCCGGAACGCCAGCCGACGCGTACATGTCGGCAAAGATGCCGGCCCCGCTGCCGCTGGCGTTGTCGCTGCGCGAGAGCGTGTTCCATGCGACATAGGCATTGAGCGTGCCGCCGCCTGCGGCCAGATCGATCAGTCCGGCATTGAGGCCGGTCGGCGTTCCATGGATGCGATTCTCGAAGACGTTGGCATTGACCGTCGAACCGCTGCCGGCACTGATGCGCAGATACGCCGGCGAACCGGCTCCGGATCGCACGATGTCGAGCGCACGAATGTCGTAGGTGCCGGTTCCGGTCCCCACGTAGCCCAGCGACACGTAGCCGTTGGTGAAACCGATCCGGCTCACGTTGACACTGACATTGGCATTGGTCGATGCCGTACCGAAAAGGCTGCGACCGTCCGCGAAGCGCGGCTTGACCCCGGGTGCTGCAGTGAGGGTCAGGCTGCGATTGCCGAGATTGATGTTCTCGTCGACCGGTACGCTGGTGCTGATCTGCACGGTGTCCGCATTGGCTGACGCATCGATGCAGGCCTGCAAGGTCGTCGAGCACTGGCCACTCGCAGCGGGCCATGTCCAGATCGCAGCCTGCGCGATGGAAGCGGTGGCGCCGAGGATCAGGCCGGCGACCGCGCGCAGGCACCAGTTGGGCGAAGGGTTCATGGCCAGGGTTCCAGGAAGTTGATACCCAGGCAAAGCGCAGAACAGCGTCCGCACAGGACATTCCCTGGCAGGCCCCTTCAGGTGCCTGCTAGCGCCTCGCGCAGGCGCCGCGGCACATACGGCATGCTCCGGGTGAGTTCGACGGCACGCTGGAGCGCGGCAGCCGCGTCACCGATATCCTGGTTCTGGCGCAGGCAATGAGCCAGCTGGAGCTCAGCCAGTGCCTGGTCGGCCCGCAATGCCTGGCCGCCGCGGGCGAGGGCGGCGATCACGTCGCGAAGCTCGACTTGCGACGCAGTGCAATCCGCGCTCATGCGCAGGATGACGAGGCGGATTCGCGCGCGGCGGGGGTCGTTTTCGGCAAGCGCATCGAGCGCGCGCGCAGCGCCAGCCGGCTCAAGCAGGGTGCGCGCCGCATCGGTCTCGCCGGTGCGATGCAACGAATCCGCAAGTGCCGCGCGCGCGAGCAACACGTCTGCATGCAGCGCGCCCAGTCTGGCTTCGAGAATCTCGAGCGCGCGCCGCTGTTCGGTGATCGCTGCGCCCGCATCGCCGCGTTCGATCAGCACGCTGGCCAGGCCCAGGCGCGTCACGCCGGCGAGGTAGTGGTTGTCGCCGAGCGTCGCAACGACGGCAGCGAGCGCCGCACGCTGGTGCCGTTCCGCAGCGTCGATGCGCCCGGCCGTCCGCTCGAACGCGGACAGGTTCGCCAGCATCGTGGCGACATTCGGGTGCGATTCGCCGTGAGCCACGCGCGCCACCGCGATCGCCTCGTCCATGCGCGCGATCGCGTCGTCGAGCCGGCCCTGCTGGAAGTCGATGAACGACAACGAGTTCAGTGTGATGGCGACGTCCGGATGGGCGTTGCCGAGCAGCTCACGTTGGAGGCGCAGCGTGTCCAGGTAGAGCTCATGCGCGGCGGCGGAGTCGCCGAGGCGCTGGCGCGCGACGGCGAGATTGAAGCGGCTCTGGGCGACATCCGGATGGCGTTCGCCGAGCAGCTGCGTGCGCGTGCTGATCGCCGATTCCAGCAACTGCGCCGCGGTGCCGGTCTGGCCGCGCTGAAGCAGGATCACCGCCAGATCGTGTTCGCGGCGTGCGGTAACCGTGTGCCGAACACCGTGCAACGATCGTGCATGCTCGAGCGCGTCTTCGAGCGCGGATTCGGCGCCAGCCAGATCGCCAGCAAGAAACCGCACCCTGCCGAGCGCGGCGAGGTCGCGCGACAGGTGTTCGGGGTTGTCGCGATCGGCAAACAGCGCCGCATCGAGCAACGCGATCGCCTGGTCCGGATGGCCGCGCTCGGCCAGCAGTTCGGCAAGACTGACGCGCAATGAACCCGCGCTGCGCTCGTCCGGCGCGGAGTCAAGCGCCGCACGCAACATCGACTCGGCTTCGTCGAACGCGCCGCGCGCGACCAGGATCGCGGCCAGCTCCGCGCGCGCGGCATGCGCAAGCGGGTCATTGCCTGCCGCGTGTACGGCGCGGCGCGCGAGTTCCTCGGCACGCTCCAGGCGGCCAAGCTGACGCCACGCCCCGGCCAGAACCGTGCTCAGTTCGGCGTCAAGATCCGGATGGCGATCCAGGGTTTCGGCCAGGCGCGCTTCGCCGCGCTCGAGCAGTTCACGAGCGCCGATCTCGCGACCGCGGCTCTCGTCCGGAGTCACACCGGCGAACAGCGCGAGCACGAAATCCTTGACCGCGCTGGCACGTGCGGCGTCGTGACGCGCTTGCGCGGCAGCCGTGCGTGCATTCTGGGACTCACGCCAGGTGGCAGCGATGCCCAGCGCGAGGCTCGCGAGCAGCAATACGCTGAGCGCAACCACCGTGCGCTGGCGACGCACGAACTTGCCGAGCAGATACCACGCCGACGCGCGCCGCGCCGACACCGGTCGCCGCGAGCGGTAGCGCTCGATGTCCTCGCTGAGTGCCTGCACGCTGGCATAGCGAGCCCGTGGATCCTGGGCCAGCGCCATTGCCACGATCGTATCGAGATCGCCGCGCAGGCAGCGTTGCAGCGCGTCTGCGGAGGTTGAGCGCGCGTTCGCGATCGCATCGCGCGCCGGATCGTGCGCAAGCGCGACCGACATGCGCCGCGCGCCGCCGTCGCTACCGCGTGGTGGGCGCGACCCGGCAAGCAGTTCGTGCAACAGGACTCCCAGCGCGAATACATCGGTCGCGGTCGTGATCACGCCGTCGTCGAACTGTTCGGGTGCGGCATAACCGGGCGTGAGACGTCGCCATCCGGTTCGGGTCCGCTCGCCGCGCTGCTCGGCATCGAGCAGCTTGGCGATGCCGAAGTCGAGCAGGTGCGGTCTGCCATCGGCATCGACGAGGATATTGGCCGGTTTGAGGTCGCGGTGAACGATCAACGCGTGATGCGCGTGGGAGACCGCGGCGCAGACATCGACAAACAGCCGCAGGCGCGCATCGACATCAAGCCTTCGTCCATCGCACCACGTGGTCAGTGGCTCACCCTGGACGTATTCCATCGCGAACCATGGCACGCCATCATCGGCGAACCCGCCATCGAGCAGGCGCGCAATGTGCGGATGTTCGAGCCGCGCGAGGATTCGCCGCTCGTCGCGAAAACGTTCCTGCTCGACCGGGTCGCGCAAGCCGACGCGCAGCAACTTCAGCGCGACCCGCTGCACGTACCCGTCCGCCTCCCGTTCGGCCAGATACACGCTTCCGCTGCCGCCCTCGCCAACCAGGCTCAGGATCCGGTAGGGGCCAATGTGCGTTCGCTGCGCGGGCGGCGGCTCGTCGCTCAACAGCGCCTGGGCATACGTGCTGCTGTCGCCATCGAGGATGCCGGCCGCCGCGGTCCCGCTCAGCAGCTCGCGCAGCAGTCCACGCAATTCGTCGTCGCCGGCAGCGCGCAGTATGAAGTCTTCGCGATCGTCGGGATCCAGGTCCAGCACGCGGTCGAGCAGCGGCGCGAGCTCCGCCCAGCGCGCCCGCAACGCGGGTTTCATGCTGCGTTCTCGATCGCCGCGTGCAGGAAAAGGCGTGCCTTCTGCCAGTCGCGCACGACGCTGCGCGCGGTGATGCCAAGCAGTTGCCCGGTCTCCTCGACCGAAAGTCCGGCGAAGAACCGGAGTTCGACGACCCGGACCAGGCGTGCGTCGATCTCGGCCAGCTGGTTCAGTGCTGCATCGAGCGCCAGCATGTCGCTGGCGACCTGCTCGACCGGAATCGCTTCGGCGTGCAGATCCAGTGCCTGCTGGCCGCCACCGCGCTTGAGGGCACCTTTGCGCCGCGCGTGATCGACCAGGATGTGACGCATCGCCATTGCCGCGTAACCGAGGAAATGGGCGCGATCCTGCCAGGCGCCGCCTTCGCGCTCTGCCAGGTTGAGCCAGGTCTCGTGCACGAGCGCCGTCGTGTTGAGCGTGTGATTGCCTTCGCTGGCCAGGTGGCGATGGGCGAGACGGCGCAACCGCTCGTAGACGTCCGGGAGCAGATGGTCGATGTGCAGCGGCCTGTCCGGGGCGGGCAGGGGGGGTGAACGATGCACGGCGGGTGGCGCGTTCATGGCCGCTCATCCTAACGCCTGCCGGCAGGGCCGCACGCGGGCAGGGTTGGCGCAGGTAGCGTGAACTGGCACGCACTATTGCGCATGTACGGAGAGGAAACGCGACGCCGTTCCGCTTTAGGATGCGCTCAACGGCAACGGGATCCGGACATGGGTCGAGCTTTGCGCAGGCGCCTGGGGCGCAGGTTGGGGATTGTCGTCGCCCTTGTTGTCGTGGCATTCGTTGCCCGCCCGCTCGCCCATCTGACCCGCGTCGCCTGGCACGATGAACGGGCAGCGCCGATGGCCGGTGACGACGCGAGCGTGGTTGACGCATCGCGGCTTGAACGGTTCACGATTGCCGGCGTACGCACGCTGCCAGCGGATTTCGATGCCGCCGTGTCGATGATCCGGGCGACTTTCGAGGAGGCGCGCAGGTCCGGTCTCGCTGTTTCGGTCGCCGGTGCGCGCCACAGCATGGGCGGCCAATCGATAGCCCGGGACGGTCTGCTGATCGATGCCACCGGCTTGCGCGGGGTCACTGTGGATACCCGGCGCCGGGTCGCCAGCGTGCGCGCCGGTACGCGCTGGTCCGAGCTCATTGCGACGCTGGATCCGCATGGGCTCGCGGTGGCGGTCATGCAGGCGAACAACGTGTTCACGGTTGGCGGCAGCGTGAGCGTCAATGCCCATGGCTGGCAGCCGCTGTCGCCGCCGGTGGGTTCCAGCGTGGAGTCACTGCGCATCGTCGCACCGGACGGTCGTCTTCTGCGCCTGTCGCGCGACGAGAATGCCGACCTGTTCGGCCTCGTGCTCGGGGGCTATGGACTGTTCGGCGTGATCGTCGACGTCGATCTGCGCGTCGTGCCGAACCTGCGCTACCGCGTGGAGCAGGTCGAGATCCCGGCGGCCGACTATGCGCGGGCGTTCGCCGGGCGCGTGGCCCACGCCGGGCACACGCCGGGACTGGCTTTCGGGCGACTCTCGGTGGCGCCGTCGCGGATGCTCGACACCGCGTTGCTCACGGTGTTCGTCGCCGAGGACGCGGCGCCCGAAGCGCTCGGGGCCGCGCCCGCCCGGCGACTGCCACGACTGGTGTTCCGTGGTTCGGTGGGCAGCGACTATGGCAAGGAACTGCGCTGGAATCTGGAGCGACGATTCGGCCAGTTCGCGCTCAATCCGCAGATTTCGCGCAACCAGGCGATGAACCAGGATCTTGGCATCGTCGAGAGCCACGATCCGGCGAGCACCGAAGTCCTCCAGGAATACTTCGTGCCGCCGACCGCGTTCGCCGCGTTCGTCGAGGCGATGCGAGCGATCGTTCACGGCAGCGGCGTCGATCTGCTCAATGTCACAGTGCGCGATCTCGCCGAGGATCATGACAGTTTCCTGCGCTACGCCGATCGCGATCTGCTGGCGCTTGTGCTGTTGCTGCATGTGCCGCGCTCGCCGGCGGGCGATGCGCGACTCGGCGCGATCGAACAGCGTCTCATCGATGCGGCACTCGCGGCCGGCGGCCGCTACTACCTGCCCTACCGCCTGCATGCGCGTGCCGACCAGTTTCACCGCGCCTATCCCCGGGCCCGCGAGTTTTTCGCGCGCAAACGCGCATTCGACCCCGAGGGTCTGCTTTCCAACGAGCTGATGCGACGCCATGGCGCCGATTGACGTATCCGAACGCGAGATCGCTTGCGCAAGGTCGGTGTGGCCTTCGCCCGATCAGGGCGACGGATCGTGGTGCGGGGCATAATCGCGATTCCGAAAGCGGAGCACTCGCCATGTGGATCGCCGTCGTCGTCGCGTTGCTGGTCTTTCTCGCGCTCGCCTTTCGCGGATTCGGATTCCTTGCCTGGACCGTTGCTGCGGGCGTGATACTGGTCGGCTGGCGCATTACCGGCATCGAATCCGAGTTGCTGTTTCAGATCGTGGTGGCCGCGCTTGCGCTGCTGGCATTGCTGTTCGGCATTCCCGTGCTGCGCCGCCAGCTGGTTTCGCGCTTCGTCATGCCCGCATTCGCCAAGGTGCTGCCGCGTCTGGGCGACACCGAGCGCATTGCGCTGGAAGCCGGCACCGTATGGTGGGATGCGGATCTGTTCTCGGGCATGCCGGAATGGCAGAAGCTGCTCGATTTCATGCCGCAACCCCTGAGCGAGGAGGAGGTCGATTTTCTCGAGGGTCCGGTCAACGATTTCTGCGCGCGCCTGGATGACTGGCAGATCCATCAGGATCGCGACCTGTCGCCGCCGATCTGGGCGTTGATCCGCAAGTACCGCCTGTTCGGCCTGATCATCCCGAAAGAGTATGGCGGCCACGGATTCTCGGCGCTGGCCCAGTCGCGCATCGTCACCCGCATCTCCAGCCGCTCGGTAACCGCAGCTGTCACGGTCATGGTGCCCAACTCGCTCGGTCCGGGCGAACTGCTCATGCATTACGGTACCGAGGCGCAGAAGCAGCGTTACCTCAAGCGTCTTGCCGAGGGCGAGGAAATCCCGTGTTTCGCCCTGACCGGCCCGGAAGCCGGTTCGGATGCCGCCGCGACGCAATCGGAAGGCATCGTCGAGAAACGCCTGATCGACGGCGAAGAAGTGCTCGGCATCCGCCTGAACTGGAAGAAGCGCTACATCACGCTGGCGCCGGTGGCGACCCTGATCGGACTCGCGTTCCGGCTCAAGGATCCCGATCACCTGATTGGCGACAGCGAGGATCGCGGCATCACCTGCGCGCTGATTCCCCGCGACACGCCCGGCGTGCAGATCGGCGATCGTCATGACCCGATGGGCGTGCCGTTCCATAACGGCCCGACCATAGGTGTCGATGTATGGGCACCGTTCGACGCGATCATCGGCGAGCGTGCCGGGGTCGGCAACGGCTGGCGCATGCTCATGGAATGCCTGGCCGCGGGCCGCTCGATCTCGCTGCCCGCGTTGAGCATCGGCGCGGCGCAGATGGCCACGCGCATCTGCGGGGCGTATGCGACCGTGCGCGAGCAGTTCGATACGCCGATCGGACGCTTCGAGGGCATCGAGGAACCGCTGGCGCGCATCGCCGGCCTGACCTATCTGATGACCGCGACGCGCGCGCTGACCTGCGGTGCGCTGGACGCGGGCGAGAAGCCGGCAGTGCTCGGCTCGATCGCCAAGGCCTACCTGACCGAAGGCATGCGCACGGTGATCTCCGATGCGATGGACATCCGCGCCGGTGCGGCGATCCAGCGCGGACCGCGAAACATGTTGTCTCGCGCATGGGCAGCGGTGCCGATCGGCATCACCGTGGAGGGCGCGAACATCCTCACGCGCTCGATGATCATCTACGGGCAGGGCGCGATCCGCTGCCATCCGTTCGTCCAGGCCGAGATCAACGCGGTGGCGAAGAACGATCTCGTCGCGTTCGACCGCGCGCTGTTCGGTCATGTCAACCTGATCTTCACGCGTGCCGTGCGCGCAAAGCTGCTGGCCCTGACCGGCTCGCGCCTGGCCGGGGTACCGCGAACCGAGGACACGGCGCGCTACTACCAGCATCTGTCGCGGTTCTCGGCCGCGTTCACGATCGTTTCCGATACCGCGATGGGCACGCTCGGCGGTTCGCTCAAGCGCCGCGAGAAGCTTTCCGGACGCCTCGCCGACGCGCTCGCATACCTGTATCTGGCCTCGGCCGCGCTCAAGCGCTATCACGACGAGGGCAAGACCACGGCCAACTACGGCCTCGTGCGCTGGTCGGTCGAGCTGTGCCTGTACCGCATTCAGGAGGCGCTGCTCGGGGTGCTCGACAACCTGCCGTCGCGTCCCGCCGCGTGGCTGCTGCGGGTGCTGATCTTTCCGCTCGGCGCGCGCTTCCGGCCGCCTTCGGACCGCATCGGTGGACGCGTGGCACGCGACATCCTCGAGGACCGCGAAGCGCGCCGCACGCTCACCGACGACGTGTACGTTCCGCATGCTGACGAGCCCGGACTCGGTGCGCTGGAGGCTGCGCTCGACAAGGCCGTGCGCGCACTGCCGATCGAGACCAAGCTGCGCGATGCAGTGCGCGCCGGCGCGCTCGACCGTGCTCCCGGCCATGAGCTTGACGATCTCGGTCTCGCCGCGGGCGTGATCACGCGCGCGGAATACGATCTGCTCAACGACGCGCGCGATGCGCGCGACGAAGTGATCCAGGTCGATGCGTTCGATGCCGAGACGTTCAAGGGCCTGCACTGATGAATGCGACCTGGTACTTCGATTTCGTTTCGCCGTTTGCGTATCTGCAGTTGCCGGCGATCCTTGCATTGCGCGATCGGATCACGCTGACGCCGTGTCCGATCGTTTTCGGCGCCGTGCTCGCCCATCACGGCCAGCTCGGTCCGGCCGAAATCGCCGGCAAGCGCGAGTTCACGTACCGGTTCACCCAATGGCGCGCGGAAACCACGGGCGTGACCCTGCGCTATCCGCCCGCGCATCCGTTCAATCCGCTCGGCGCATTGCGCCTGGCAGTCGCCTGCGGCAGCCGCTGGGAGGCGATCGCGGCGATTTTCGATCACATCTGGGCCGACGGGCGCAGCGCCGACCCGCCCGAAGCGCTCGCCGACGTGGCCGCGCAGCTTGGCGTTGCCGACGTCGCCGCGGCGGTATCGGCGGCTGCGGTCAAGGAGGAACTGCGTGCGAACACCGAGGAAGCGATCGCGTGCGGCGTGTTCGGTGTGCCCAGCGTGCGCATCGGCACGCAGCTCTTCTGGGGCTGCGATGCCACGCCGATGCTCGAGGATTTCCTCGCCGATCCGCAGCGTTTCGCGACGGGCGAGTACTCACGCCTGGACGATCTGCCGATGGCGGTGCGTCGCACACGCGGCTGAAACGCCGGAAGAGGCGCATCGATCGCGGCGTGATCAAAGCCTGCGTGTATGTCCGCGCGCTGAACGCATTGTGCCGCGATCACCCCGCATTCATCGTTGCGAGTCCCCAATGCGTGCCGATGCAGACGGTTGCGACTGCACATCCATGCAAAGGAGAACCCGATATGAAGAACACCGTGCTTGTGGTTGCGTTGGCGGCCGCGCTGGGACTTGGCGCGTGCAGTCAGAACGACAGCGCCGAACAGGCGCGCCAGAAAGCGTCGCAGGATGTCGCCAAGGCGCAGGAAAGCGCCGCACGCGATGCCGCCGAAGCGCAGCGCCGGCTTGACGCCGTGCGCGACCAGGCGGCTGCCGATGTCGCCACCGCCGAGGCCAAGGCCAACGAGAAGATCAACGAAGCGACCGGCGATGCCATGGACGTTGCGCGCGACGCCAATCGCGATGTCGCCGAAGTGCAGGCCGACACGATCGAGGCGCAGGCCAAGGCCGACTACGACGTCGCGATCGCGCGTGCCGACGCCGAGCACCGGGTAGCCAAGCAGCGCTGCGACACGTTGCCCTCGGGTCAGTCCGGTCCGTGCAAGGAACAGGCGGATGCCGCGCACGAAACGGCGAAGGCAAATGCGCAGCGCGCCCTCGATGACGCGAACGCCGCAGCCAAGGATGCGCGCCGCTGACCGCTACGTGGGTCCGGGAAAAAGGCGGCCATCTGGCCGCCTTTTTCGTTTGTGCGCGCGTGGATGGCCTGGTTCAGGGCTACTAGTTCAGCGTGAGTGGCTCGCGCGCGGCGTGGCGGCGTTCCAGGTCGAGCAGGAATCGCTTGGCAGTGAGACCGCCGCCATAGCCGGTCAGGCTGCCGTTCGCGCCGATCACGCGATGGCAGGGTATGACGATCGCAAGCGGGTTCGCGCCATTGGCCAATCCGACCGCCCGGCTCGCGGCGGGCTTGCCGATGCGTCGCGCGAGTTCGACGTAACTGATCGTCACTCCATACGGTATCGACAGCAGCGCGTCCCAGACCTGGCGCTGGAACGGGGTGCCCCGGGGAGCAAGGCGCAGGTCGAACGCATCCAGGGTGCCGGCGAAGTACGCCTCGAACTGACGGCTTGCCGTGGCCAATGTACGCGGATCGCGTTGCCAGCCCGGCGGGATCGCGAGCGGATGACGTGCCTCGGGCAGGCCGACATGGGTCAAGCCATCGGCGTTGCCGGCGAGCAGCATCCGGCCGATGGGTGTGTCGATATGGTCGTAGCAGATGTTCATCTCATGTCCTTGGTCAGCCGGCACTGCGCCAGAGCAGGAAGACGGCGTAGGCCCGCCACGGCCGCCAGGCTTCGGCGAGCGCTTCGAGCTGCGGTTGGGGCAGTGGCTTTTCACCGCCGGCGATCTTGCGCAGGACCAGATCGCCGGCCGGAAACGCATCCGGATGCGAGAGCGCGCGCATCGCGATGTAGTGAGCGGTCCAGGCGCCGATGCCGGGCAACGCACACAGCCGTTGCACGAATGCGTCGAGCGGTTGTTCCGGGCCAAATTCGATGCGTCCGTCCATGCAGGCTTGCGCGAGAACGCGAATCGTCTGCGCGCGCGCGCGCGGCAGGCCGATCGTTTCCAGCGGCGCGTCGGCCAGTGTGGCCGGCTCGGGAAACAGCGCATCGACCTCATCAAGCCCGGAGAACGCCGCGCCATACCGCTGCACGAGACGCGCAGCGAGCGTGCGCGCGGCCGCGACACTGACCTGTTGGCCGAGTACGGCGCGCACGGCGAGTTCGAATCCATCCCAGGCACCGGGCAGGCGCTGTCCGGGCCAGCGTCGGACGAGCGCGCGGGTCAGCGCAGCTTTCGACAATACGTTGCCGATCGCGACGGGATCCGCGTCGACGTCGAACATCCGGCGCACGCGCGACACGAGCTGGCCGAGTGCGCTTGTGCGCAAGCCGCGCACGCGCAGGGTCAGCGCATCCTCGTCCGCCGACCGCGAGACCTCGAACCAGCCCGCCTCGCCGTCGATCACGAAACTGCGCCGGTAGCCGGTTTCGTCGACGTGCTCGATGCCCGCGATCGCGCGCCGTGCGTAGAACGCGAGCAGCGCGGCGAAATCGTAGGGTGGACGGTATCCGATGCGCAGGCGCAGCGCGTCGTCGTCGCGCGCGCCAACGCGGCCGCGACGGAATTCGCGCGGCGGTTTCGCGTAGGCATCCAGGAACGCGGCGTTGAAACGACGCAGGCTTGCGTAGCCTGCTGCCGCAGCGATTTCGGTGACCGGCAATGCGGTGTCGCTCAACAACTGCTTCGCGAACAACAGGCGCCGCGTCGCCGCGACGTCGAGCGGGCTCGCGCCGAGCTCGAGCGCAAACAACCGGCGCAGATGACGTTCGCCAACACCGATCCGGCGCGCGAGATCGGGCAGCGTCGCACGATCCAGCGCACCTTGTTCGATCAGACGCAGCGCCCCGGCGACCAGTTCGCTGCGCGCACGATGCAGCGGTGAACCTGGCGCGGCTTCCGGTCGACAGCGCAGGCACGGACGGAAACCCGCGGCCGCGGCCGCCGCGGCGTTTGCGTAGTAGACGATGTTGCGCGGCTTCGGCGCGGGCGCGGGACACACCGGGCGGCAATAGATTCCGGTGGTCGTTACCGCAGTGTAGAACAGCCCGTCGAAGCGCGCGTCGCGGGTCAGGCGCGCCTGTTCGCAGACGGCGGGATCGAGCGCGCTGGGAGAGTTTGCTGTGAACATGGCGCCAATCTAGCAGCGCCGGCCGCATCTGACTCGCCGTTTTCGGACATCATTCCGGGCGTTGCGCGTGCGCGGGAAGCGCATTCCCGAGCGTATGGAGCGCTCACAGGCAAGAACGCGCGCGTTTCCCGGCCGGACCCTTGTCCGGCGCAGCCAGATCTACCAGGTCAGGACTGTCTCCCCTTCCTGCTCCTGGAGGGCCGCGTTCTGCGGCACGCAGAAAGGAAAACCCTCCCACTATTCAGAATCCGTAACGCAGGAATCCGCCATCGACCGCAATGCATTCGCCGGTCACGTACGCGGAAGCCGGAAGGCAGAGGAACGCGATCGCGGAAGCGACTTCCTCGGGTTCGCCGATCCGGCCCATCGGCGTGCGCTCGAGCACTTCTTCCAGATAATCCGCATCCGCGAGCACCGCTTCGGAGCGCTGGGTGCGGATGTACCACGGCGCGACGGCATTGACGCGGATGCCGTCGCCGGCCCATTCGCAGGCCAGATTGCGCGTGAGCTGGTGCAGCGCTGCCTTGCTCATGCCGTAAGCCGCCCCCGTGCGCACCGAAGTCACGCCGGACACCGAGCCGACATTGACGATCGCCGAGCTCGCATGCTCGCTCAGGTGCGCATGCGCAAGCCGGCACATCTCGAACGTGCCGACGAGATTCGTGTCGAGGATGTCGCGGTATTCGGCTTCGGTGTAGTCCAGCGCGCGGCGCGGCGTGTTCATGCCGACATTGTTGACGAGCAGCGAAATGCTCGTGCCCAGGTCGGCGATCCAGTCGAAGACTTCCAGGCGCTGTTCGTGATCGCCGATGTCGGCGGCGAAGCTCAGCAGCCGGCTGGTGGGCATTTCTTCGAGGAGCTCGTCGCGGGTCAGTTCAAGATGGATTTCGTCGCGTGCGACCATGAGCACGTCGGCACCGAGTTGAGCGAGCTCGCGCACCGTGGCCAGGCCGATGCCGCGACTGGCACCGGTGACCAGCGCGAGCTGTCCGTCAAGTCGCCAGCGGGGCGGGTTCATCGTGTCGGTCTCCAGGCGCTTGTCGCCGGCACCGCGCCGGCGCAGACTGCCGCGGCGTGCTTGCGCGCATCGTCAGGGCAGGGCATGAGCATGGTACGTCAATCGCTGCACGTCGCCGTCGTCGGGTTGCTCCTCCTCGTTGCCGCGTGCTCGCCGCCGCCGGCCGAACCGCCGCCGCGCAATCCGACCGTGTTCGACGATCAGCTCAAGGCGCTGGACAAGGCCAAGGCGCTGCAGAAGTCGATGGACGCAAAGGCCGCGGAGGCCGACAAGGCGGTCGACGACGCAAGCCGCTGACCCGGGCGACTCAGTCCAGCGTGCAGAAGCAGTGGGCGACGACGCCGAGGCGATTGCCGGCCAGCTGTTGCAGCAGAGTCAGCGTCTGCTCAAGTTCGGCCTTCGGCAGCAGGCGCGCCGGCAGCGCGTGCCACTGCGCAGACCATCCGCTCGCGCGCACGAGGCTTGCAGCGACATCGCTGCTGCCGAAGTTCATCGCGAGGCGCTCCCAGGTGCTCAACTCGCGTTCGACATAGCGCGTGCGGAAGTTGTCGCCGATTCCGGCCAGGCCGGCAGCCGAGGTCACCGCCTCGCCGAGGCCACCGAGCTTGTCGACGAGCCCGCGTTCCTTCGCCTGGGCGCCAGTCCAGACACGGCCGCGTGCCACTTCGTGGATCTGTTCGATGCTGCGTCCGCGCGCACGCGCAACCTTGCCGATGAAGTCGGCGTAACCTTTCTCGATCACGCTGGTCAGCACGACTTCCAGCTGCGGATTGAACGGTCGGCGGATATCGAGCGCACCGGCGATCGGAGTCGTGGCGATGCCGTCGGTGCGGATGCCGAGGCGCTCGAGCGTCTGCGGAATCGTCACGAACAGACCATAGATGCCGATTGATCCAGTGATCGTTGTCGGTTGCGCCCAGATCTCGTTCGCGTCCATCGCGATCCAGTAGCCGCCGCTCGCGGCAACATCACCCATCGAGACGACTACCGGCTTGCCGGCGGCCTGGGTCTGTGCGATCTCGCGCCGGATCACTTCCGAGGCATAGGCGTCTCCACCCGGCGAATCCACGCGCAGCACGAGCGCCTTGACGTCGTCGTCTTCGCGCGCGCTGCGGATCAGTTGCGCGGTGGTGACCGAGCCGACCGCGCCCTGGGCGCGCTCGCCCTGCATGATCGTTCCCTGGGCGACGACGATCGCGACCTGCGGGCGCGGATCGGGCAACGCGTCGCGCACGTGCATGCCCAGATAGTCCTGCCAGGCGACCTGGCGGAACGTCTCGCCGCTGGCGTCTGCGACCCCGCGCGACTTGAGCAGTTCGCGCACCTGCGCACGCGTGGCGAGCTTGTCGACGAACTTGCGTTCGAGCGCGAGCTTGGCCAGATCGCCGCGATAGGCGACCACGAGGCGGTCGATGCCGGCGATGTCGTGCGCGATAGCCGATGCGTCCAGACCGCGCAATCCGGCCACCTCGTCGAGCATCTCGTTCCACAGGCCGCCGATCCAGAACCGCTCGGCTTCCTTGGCTTCGGCGGATGCCTCGTTGCGCACATACGGCTCGGCAGCGGACTTGTACTCGCCGACCTTGATCAGGTGCACGTCCACGCCGAGCTTGTCGAGCGCCTCGCGGTAGTAGTTGCGGTAGCTCGACAGGCCTTCGAGCAGCACCGCACCGTCCGGATCGAGCAGGATCTCGCTTGCATGCGCGGCCAGGTAGTACTGGCCCTGGCCCATGAACTCGGAAACGACGACGACTTCCTTGCCCGTCTCGCGGAAGCGGTCGATCGCCTGGCCGATCTCGCGCAGCGTCGACAGGCCCGCGCCGATCTGGTCCGGCACGAGCACGATGCGTTCGATGCGCTTGTCGCCCGCTGCGGTGTCGATCGTGCGCAGCACATCGCGCAGCAAGACTTCGCGGTTGCCTTCGCCGCCCAGGTCCGCGAGCACGCGCTGGATCGGATCGGTACTGTATTGCTCCACGACCACGCCGCGCACGTCGAGCACGAGCGCGGTCCGTGGATCGATGCGCGGTTGCGCGCGGAAGAAGCTCGCGAACAGCACGAGGAGGATCAGCAAGAACACCAGGTTGAACACCAGGCGCCGGGTGAAATTCACTGCATCCCAGATCGAACGCAGCAGGCGGCGAATAAAGCCGGGTTTCTTGTCCGACATCGGTAACGCTCCATTGGAGGATGCGGTCGCCAGCCAGAGGGCATCCGCCGACCGTGAGAGTAGCCCAAGCGGCAGGGTTCGGCATGCGCCGGAAGTCGCTCTCGCCCGGACCGGTAAACTACCCCGCGGCAAGCCGCGGGGTATTCTCAAACGTAGAGCCGAGCTTGCTCGGCTGCTTTTCCCGGCTGCTTTTCAAGCAGGCGATCTGGCAAGGCAGCCGAGCAAGCTCGGTTCTACGGGGCCAAAGGCTGCCGCGAGCGACGGGGTATGGCCCCGATGGGATGCACGGATACGCTCGTGTCATTGCCAGATGGAATCGTCCTGGGACCCTGCGCGGCAGAAGCCGTCCGGGCTGCGAAGTCCTCTGCGCGGTCCATTTTTCTGCCGCTTCTTGGCCCGTAGAACCACTACGGGCCGGCGAATCGTCAAAAAACTGTCCTCGCGCAGCGAACTTCTCGCCTCGAACGTTTCTACCGCGCAGGCTCCTAGCGCAGGCGCAAGGCCAGACGCCAGAATCGCCAGGTCAGCAGGATCGCGGCCATGCTCAGGCCGGCGATCAGGCCGAACCACATGCCGCGAACGCCATGGCCAGCCTCGAATGCAAGCCACCAGCCGACCGGCATGCCGACACCCCAGTAGGCGAAGGTCGTGTAGAACATCGGAATGCGCGTGTCCTTGAGTCCGCGCAGCGCGCCGTTCGCGGCGGCCTGCAAGCCGTCCGACAGCTGGAAGATGCCGGCCAGGATCAGCAGTTGCGCGGCCAGTGCGACGACGGCACGGTCGCCCGTGTAGAGCGCCGCGATGACGCCGGGTATGCCGAGCATCAGCGATGCCGAGATCACCTGCGTGACGAGGGTCATGAGCATGCCCGCCGCCGCGGCCCGGCGAACGCCGGCATGGTCGCCGCGACCGACCGCATGGCCGACGCGCACGGTCGTCGCCATGCCGATGCCGACCGCGACCATGAACGCAACCGAGGAGACGTTGATCGCGATCTGGTGGCTGGCGACGATTTCCGCGCCGAGGCGACCGATTGCCAGCGCGATCGCGACGAACAGGCTCGCTTCCATGAACAACGTGACCGACATCGGCACGCCGATGCGCAGCAGTTCTCCGATCGCGCGGCGATCGGGCGGATCCCAGCGCGCGAACAGTCCCAGCGCGCGATAGTGCGTGCGTCGCGCGAGATACCACGCGAATGCTAGACACTGCACCCAGAGCACGATCGCGGTGGCGATGCCGCAACCCAGTGCGCCCATGCGCGGCATACCGAAGGCGCCATACATGAGCACGTAGCCGAGCGGTGCGAGCAGGATCAGGCCGAACAGGCCGAAGTACATCGTCGGACGGGTCAGGCCGATGCCTTCGCTGAGTCCGCGCAAGGCGAAGAACAGCGCGAGTGCCGGGGCGCCGAACGCGATCGCGCGCAGGAATGCCGTCGCATCGGCAATCAGCGACGCTTCCACGCCGATCAAGTCGAACAGCAGCGGTCCGGCCAGCGCAAGCGCAAGCCCGACGAGCACGCCGAACGGAAACGCGAGCCACAGCGACTGCCGGAACAGCGGCCCGATCGCTGCAATCCTGCGTGCGCCATGAAGCTGGGCGACCGAGGGTTGCACGGCCATCATCACGCCAATGATCACGACCAGTCCGAGCACCCAGACGTTGGTGCCGACCGCGACCGATCCGAGCGTGTGTCCGTCCAGATGACCGGCAAGGACGACGTCGATCACGCTCATGCCGACCGCGGACAGCTGGCCCAGTACGAGCGGCGCGGCGAGACGCGCGGTGGCACCGATTTCGCGCGCAAGGCGCGGCCGGTCCGGAGCTAGAATAGGTTTCATTGGGGCGGATCCTGCGGCCGCGGAGTATAGCGGGGCGGAACCGGGGGGTTGGCGCAGGCGGAACCGGTTGCATCAGTGGCGTCGTCAAGGGGAGTGGTTCATGCGGGTCATGTTGACCGGAGCAAGCGGGTTTCTCGGCGGACATCTGCTCGCGCAACTGCGCGCGGGCGGTGCCGAGGTCTGTGCGCTGGTCCGTTCCGAGGCTGCCGCAACGGCGATGTCCGCGCGCGGGGTCGAGGTCGTCGTCGGCGCGCTCGACGATGCCCAGGCGCTGCAACGCGCCCTCGGCGCGCCCACCGATTGCGTGTTCCATGTCGCCGCCGACACGAGTCCCTGGCGCGGCCATGCGCAGCGGCAGACAGACACGAACGTTGGCGGCACGCGCGCCGTGCTCGCCGCCGCACGTGCGCACGGCGTGCGCCGCTTCGTGCACACCTCGTCGGTGTCGGCTCATGGACGCCAGGAGGCCACGCTGAGCGAGGCTTCACCACTGCTCGGCGCGCAGTCGTGGATCACCTACGAGCGCAGCAAGGCGATCGCCGAGCAACTCGTGCGCGAGGCCGGTGCAGACGGCGCGATCGAGACCGTGATCCTCAATCCCGCGCATATCCTCGGCCCGGGCGACACCCACAACTGGGCGCGCCTGTTCCTGCTCATCGACCGCGGCAAGCTGCCCGGCGCACCGCCGGGATCGGGTGTGTTCGCCGATGTGCGCGAGGTTGCGCGCGCGCAGGTCGCCGCGTGGCGCAGCGCGCCATCCGGCGCGCGCTACCTGCTCGGCGGCGACCAGGCGACGTTCCTCGAACTCGTTCAGACGATCGCGCGCGCGCTCGGCCGCAAGGCACCGACGCATGCGCTGCCAGCACTCGTGCTGCGCGCTTATGCGCGGGTCCTCGACACGCTGGCGCTGCTGACCCGGCGCGAACCGGAGCTGACCCCGCAATCCGTGGCCTTCACCTGTCATCATCTGCGCGTGGATTCGTCCGCCGCGATCCGCGATCTCGACTACCGCATCACGCCACTCGTGACCCTGGTCGATGACACCTGCGCGTGGCTGCGCGCCGAAGGTCTGCTGCAAGCCGCATGAGCATCGACATCGACTCCACACCGCCGCCCCCGCCACCGCTTTCCTCGGCGGACGCCAAGGCCCTTGCCGAACCGCGACCGCAACCCGATGCGGAGTTCCGTACGCCGGTCCGCGCGTGTCCGAACTGCGGCGCGCCCGTGCAGGGCCCGTTCTGCTACGCCTGCGGACAGTCCGAGAAGGGAATGATCCGGCATCTGTCCGCAGTCATGTCCGATCTCGCCGACATTGTCTTTAACGTCGATTCGCGCGTGTTCCGCTCGCTGCGCGATCTGTATTTCCGCCCCGGTTACATGACCAGCGAGTACATCGAAGGCCGGCGCGCACGCTATGTGACGCCGTTCCGGCTGTTCTTCTTCCTGTGCATCTTCTCGTTTCTCGCGATGCAATGGAGCGCGGAAGAAATCAATATGCAGAACACATTTACGTTCAACCGCGACGCGATCGGTGAGGCCAAGACGCCCGAAGAAGTGCAGCAACAGGTCGACGAGGCGCTCACCGCGCTGACGATTGCGCGCAACGTGCCGCAGATGTCGGAGAAGGCTCTCGCCAAGCTCGAAAAGAACCAGACCCGCATCCGCGAGCGCGGCGCCGAGCGCATCCGCAAGCTTGAGGAACAAGCAAGTGCGCGCGCCGAAGGCGGAGCCGATGCGGAGGCGCAGCCCGAAGCGGAAGATCCTCGCGACAATATCCAGCTGTTCTCGTTCAACGGCAAGGCCTGGGATCAGGAGACCAATCCGCTGGTCATCGACTGGTTGTCCGACGGCATCAACGCGCGGCTCAACCGCACGCTGGCGCAAATGCAAACGAACCTGCGCCAGGGCGTGCGCGATCCGAAGCGGCTCATCGTAGGCCTGATTTCGGTGTTGCCGCAGACGCTGTTCGTGATGATGCCGCTGTTCGCGGTGCTGCTGAAGATCACGTACGTGTTCAAGCGCCGCCTGTACATGGAGCACCTGCTCGTCGCGCTGCACAGCCACGCGTTCATCTTCCTCTCGTTACTCGTGCTGCTTGCCTTGGCTGCGATCGGGTCCGCCTGGGCGGACGTTGGCTGGCTGACGCTCGCCACGGGGTGGCTGTCGGGTCTTGCCTGGCTCTGGATGGTCGTCTACCTGTGGTTGATGCAGAAACGCGTCTACCGGCATGGCTGGGTCATGTCCATCGTGACGTTCTGGTGGGTCGGGTTCTGCTACATGTTCATGCTCTCGTTCGCCTTGACGGGCGCTGCCTTGGTCAGCCTCGCAATTGCCTGAGAATCGTGTGCCCGTGGAGTGGGTCCGTGCACGCAATTGCTTGAACGAACGGGACTATTTCGCGTGCCGTCCTGAACTTTGTGCACAGACGCGATCGCCGCTGCGCCGCCGCCGTCTTGCGTCTGCCGGCGCCTGCGCGTGCCATGGAACGCAAGTACAACATGCTGATTTCAAAGTGTTTTATGCAACTGGTCAAAGTTTCGCCAAGATGACAGCGGGCGCGGCGGCACGCCCCTGGGAGGGGTTTCCAACGCACGGTCCACACACTTATCCACAGGTGCTGTGGATAAGCGAAATTTCGCCGCAGCGGCAGCAACTTGAACGATTTTCCTCATCTTGGTATGAGAAAAGTCACGCAAGTCGACCCCGCGATCGCCGGGCGCACGGATACACTGCCGGATCACCTTGTTGAACCGCGATCCGATGCCCGGCCTGATCCGTGTGGCGGTGCCTGTTCCGCTGCCCCAGACCTTCGACTACGAGCTGCCAGCAGGCCCGCTGCCCGAAGCCGGCTGCCGCGTGCTCGTGCCGTTCGGGCCCCGCGAAGTCGTCGGCATCGTGATCGGCCCGGCAGCGGACCCTGGCATCGCAGTGGGGGCGATCAAGCCGGTCAGTTGCGTACTCGATGCCGCCCCTCTGCTGACCGCCGAGTTGCTCGACAGCCTGCGCTGGGCGGCGCGCTACTACCAGCACCCGATTGGCGAGGTCTGCGCCGCGGCGCTGCCGCTGGCCTTGCGCAGCGCCCAGGACCTCCCCGAAGCGGGGCATCCCGGGATCGTCTTGAACGCTCACGGAGTGGCCGCGCTGGGCGATCCGCGCCGCCGCCGCGGCACCCGCATCGATGCCGTGCTTCAGGCACTCGCCGACGGACCGCTCGCGGTCGTCGTGCTCGACGAGCGCGTGCCGGGCTGGCGCGCCTCGGCGACCGAGCTGCGGCGACGCGGCTGGATTGATGCCCAAACGATCGTGGGCCATGCCCAGCGCCGTGAGCCCGTGCCTGGGCCGAAGCTCAACCCGGAGCAGGAGGACGCGGCCCGGCAGATCGTTGCGACGCATTCGCAGTTCGCCGCGTTCGTGCTCGATGGCGTCACCGGCAGCGGCAAGACCGAGGTCTATCTCGCCGCGATCGCCGACGCGATCGCGCGCGGTCGGCAGTCGCTCGTGCTCGTGCCCGAGATTGCGCTGACCCCGCAGACCACGCGGCGTTTCCGCGAGCGCCTCGGCATCGACATCGCGATCCTGCATTCGGGCCTGGCCGAAGGCGCGCGCGCGCGCGCGTGGCTTGCCGCCGCACGCGGCGAAGCGATGGTCGTGCTCGGCACGCGCTCGGCAATCTTCACCCCGCTGCCCAAGGCGGGCCTCCTGATCGTCGACGAGGAGCACGACACCTCTTACAAGCAGCAGGACGGGTTCCGCTATCACGCCCGCGATCTGGCCGTGGTCCGTGCGCGTGCGCTCGGCATCCCGGTCGTGCTCGGCTCGGCCACGCCCTCGCTGGAAACCCTCGCCAACATCGAGGCCGGTCGCTACCACGCATTGCGCCTGACGCGGCGCGCCGGCGTGGCGAAGCCGCCGCGCCTGCGGGTCATGGACGTGCGCCGCAAGCGCCTGGAACATGGCCTCGCGATCGAGACCCTCGATGCGATCGCCGCGTGCCTGGCCGCTGGCGAACAGGTCCTCGTGTTCCGCAACCGGCGCGGTTATGCGCCCGTGCTGTTCTGCCAGGCCTGCGGCTGGAGCGCGCAATGCGCGCGCTGCGACCGGCCATTGACCGTCCATCGCGGCATCGGCCGCCTGCGCTGCCATCACTGCGGCGCCGATGCGCCGATTCCGCGGGCGTGCCCGACCTGTTCGAGTCCCGCACTGGCCCCGCAAGGGCAGGGCACCGAACGCCTTGAGGAAACCCTGAGCGCGCGCTTCGCCGATGTGCCGGTGATCCGCGTCGACCGCGACAGCACGCGTGGCAAGGCGCGACGCGACGCGATTCTTGAGGACTTCAGCGCGCCCGGACCCCGCATCCTCGTTGGTACCCAGATCCTCGCCAAGGGCCACGATCTGCCCGATCTGACCCTCGTCGTCGTCGTCGGCGTGGACGAAGGACTCTACAGCGTCGATTTCCGCGCGCCCGAACGCCTCGGTCAGCTCATCGTCCAGGTGGCCGGCCGCGCCGGCCGCGCCGAACGGCCTGGCACGGTGATCCTGCAGACCCATCATCCGGATCACCCGCTGCTCGGCGCGCTGCTCGCCGGTGGTTATCACGCACTCGCCGCGCGTCTGCTCGAGGAACGCCGCAGCGCGCCGCTGCCCCCGTTCGCGCAGTTCGCGCTGCTGCGCGCCGAAGCAAAATCGAGCGCCGAAGCGCAGGCATTTCTCGATGCCGCGGCGGGCTTGTCACGAGCGGCTGCACCAGCTGTGCAGGTTCACGGGCCGATGCCCGCACCGATGCCCCGCCGCGCCGGCTTTCAGCGCCTGCAACTGCTCGCCGAAGCCGCCGATCGCGCGGCCCTGCAGCGCTTCCTCCCCGACTGGCTCTCCGGCGTGCGCGCCCTGCGCGAGGCGCGCCGCGTACGCTGGTCGATCGACGTGGATCCGGTCGAAATGGGGTGAGCGGGTTTCCGCGCGAATCGGGCGACCCCGCCTGAAGCTTCCCGAGTCCGGGACTGGCCTGGTCTTGAAAGCGTATCCCCGACCCCCACATGTCGGGCACGACCGAGAGCCTCTTCCGTGCGGCAGTTTGCGCCGGTAGAATTGGCACTCACCAGACCAGAGTGCTAACAACTCGGTCGATTCCCTGTCCAATCAATCAGTTGAAGGAAGCATATCCATGGCACTTCGCCCGTTGCACGATCGAGTCATCATCAAGCGCCTGGAGGCCGAGACCAAGTCGGCCGGTGGCATCGTCATCCCCGACGCGGCTGCAGAGAAGCCGATCAAGGGTGAAGTCGTCGCCGTCGGCACCGGCAAGATCCTCGAGGACGGCAAGGTCCGCCCGCTCGCAGTCAAGGTCGGCGACAAGGTCCTGTTCGGCAAGTACTCCGGCACCGAGGTCAAGGTTGATGGCGACGAACTGCTCGTCATGCGCGAAGAAGACCTGGTCGCGATCATCGAGTAAGGACCGCGGAACGGGATTCATGACCCGGAATCCGCGCAGGCGCCCCACGCGCGCACCGGGCCGGTCCATCCTCCCGCTCCTCCTCGTTCTCTGAATCGAATCCCCCCATCCCGAATATCGAATCCCGGAGTTTTATCCCATGGCAGCCAAAGAAATCCGTTTCTCCGAAGACGCCCGCGCGCGCATGCTGCGCGGCGTCAACACCCTGGCCAATGCGGTCAAGGCCACGCTCGGCCCGAAGGGCCGCAATGTCGTGCTCGAGAAGAGCTTCGGCGCACCGACGATCACCAAGGACGGCGTGTCCGTCGCCAAGGAAATCGAGCTCGCCGACAAGTTCGAGAACATGGGCGCGCAGATGGTGAAGGAAGTCGCTTCCAAGACCTCCGACGTCGCCGGTGACGGCACCACGACCGCGACCGTGCTCGCCCAGGCGCTGATCCGCGACGGCATGAAGGCGGTCGCCGCCGGCATGAACCCGATGGATCTCAAGCGCGGCATCGACAAGGCCGTGATCGCGGCCGTCGAGGAGCTCAAGAAGCTGTCCAAGCCGTCGGCGGATTCCAAGTCGATCGCCCAGGTCGGCACGATCTCGGCCAACGGCGACGAGCCGATCGGCAAGCTCATCGCCGAGGCGATGGACAAGGTCGGCAAGGAAGGCGTCATCACGGTCGAGGAAGGCTCGGGCCTGGACAATGAACTCGACATCGTCGAGGGCATGCAGTTCGACCGCGGCTACCTGAGCCCGTACTTCATCAACAACCAGCAGAGCCAGCAGGTCGAGCTCGAAGACCCGTACATCCTCCTGTACGACAAGAAGATCTCCAACGTGCGTGAGCTGCTGCCCGTGCTCGAAGGCGTCGCCAAGGCAGGCAAGCCGCTGCTGATCGTCGCCGAGGAAGTCGAAGGCGAAGCGCTCGCGACCCTCGTCGTCAACACGATCCGCGGCATCGTCAAGGTTGCAGCGGTCAAGGCGCCGGGCTTCGGCGATCGTCGCAAGGCGATGCTCGAGGACATGGCGATCCTGACCGGTGGCCAGGTGATTTCCGAGGAAGTCGGCCTGCAGCTCGAGAAGGCGACTCTGAAGGATCTCGGCCGCGCCAAGAAGGTCGTCATCACGAAGGAAAACACCACGCTGATCGACGGTGCCGGTGAAGCGGCGAACATCCAGTCGCGGATCAAGCAGATCAAGGCGCAGATCGAAGAGACCTCCTCGGACTACGACCGCGAGAAGCTGCAGGAGCGCGTGGCCAAGCTCGCCGGCGGTGTCGCGGTGATCAAGGTCGGTGCCGCGACCGAAGTCGAGATGAAGGAAAAGAAGGCGCGCGTCGAAGACGCCCTGCACGCCACGCGTGCGGCAGTCGAGGAAGGCGTGGTCCCGGGCGGCGGTGTTGCGCTGATCCGTGCGCTGGCCGGCCTGACCAAGCTCAAGGGTGACAACGAAGACCAGAACCACGGCATCCAGATCGCCCGTCGCGCGATGGAAGCGCCGCTGCGCGAGATCGTCACGAACTCCGGCGAAGAGCCGAGCGTGATCCTGAACAAGGTCGCCGACGGCAAGGGCAACTACGGCTACAACGCCGCGACCGGCGAGTACGGCGACATGGTCGAGATGGGGATCCTCGATCCGACCAAGGTCACGCGTTATGCGCTGCAGAACGCCGCGTCGATCGCCGGCCTCATGATCACGACCGAAGCGATGGTCGCCGAAGCGCCGAAGAAGGAAGAAGCGCACAACCACGGTGGTGGCGGCGGCGGTGGCATGGGCGGCATGGGTGGTATGGATTTCTGATCACCCGTGCGATCGTCCTGATCGCAAGAGCAAGAGCGGCCATCCGTGGCTGCACTTCTCAAGGAAGCCCGCTTCCTGAAACACGAAGAACCCCGCTCCGGCGGGGTTTTTTCTTTCGAACGCGCATCCATTCTGACGCCGACGGCTCGCCGACGTTTTCGAATGGGACAGCCTTGCCAGAGGCATGCCGCGCTCCGCTCGCGAAGACGCAACGGCAGCCCTGCGCGCTCGGCTCCTCAGCGGCCTTCGCAGGCGAGCGCGTGGGCCAAGGCCTCGCGCAGCCATGGATTATGCGGACCGGAAGTCGCTTCGTCGCTGCGCAACGCATCGAGTTCACCGCGTGCACGTGCGCAGTCGCCGTGCAGCGCCTGCGCATGCGCGCGCCACGCGCGTGCCGTCACGACCATCGGATGATTCGCGTCGAGTTCGTTCGCGCTGCGCGCGATCGCGTCGTCGATGCGTTTGATCGCGAGAGTGGGCTGCTCGTCGAGGAGGCTTCGCGCGAACAGCACGCGCAGGGGCAACAGACGTGGATCTGTGCCGTCGGCGCGCTCGTCGAGCGCGACGCCGACCGCTTGCACGGCTTCCTTGCAGCCGTCCGCGGGTGCCTTTGCACACGCCAGCACAAGCGTGGCGCGCAGGGCGAGCAGGCTCATGCCGGAATCGGCGACGCCGGCAATCAACTCCTGCGCGGCCAGCCCATGTGCGACGGCGGCGCGGGCGTCACCACGCAGCCATGCGATTTGCGCGCGTGTCGTGAGAATGCCACCGCGGCCGCGCGCGTGCTCGGCACTGTCGGGATGTTCGGCCCAGGCGGTGTCCAGCAGTGCGCTGGCGCCGTCGAGGTTGCCGGTTTCGAGCAGGCGGAGCGCCTCCAGACGAAGCGAATATCCGAGCAGCAGGCCGCCGTCGGGAACATGCGCGCGCGTGATCGCGAGCATTCGCGTGCAACTCGCCGCGGCCTCGGCAGGGATGCCGAATGCCGCATCGAGTGCGCACAGCTTCTGGCTGTTGTAGACATCGATGCGCCGGGCATTGCCGCCGAGCTGGCGGAAGCCCGCGTCCGCCTCGCGCAGCTTGACCCGCCCGGCGCGCACCTCGCCGGCGATTGCGAGCGCCCAACCCCAGTTCGACAGGTCGGTCAGCACATGCTTGTTGTCGGGCGCGAGGTGGTGCATGTCGATGCGCCACGCCTGCTCGTAGAACGGCGCTGCTTCTGCGTAGCGTGCGAGTCCGACGAGGGCATAGCCCACGTTGTTGTACCCGGCCGCGGTCTCGCTACCTTGCGCGCCGTGCCGGCGGACGCGCACGTCGAGCGCCTCGCGTGCGAGGGCCAGCGACTTTTCCGCGTCCCCGCGGTCCATCGCCAGCATCGACAGATTGTCGAGGATCGAGGTCAGCGAAGCATCGTCGCGGCCCGAGCCGCGCACGCGTGCGAGGGCTTCGTTGAGGGGCGCCTCGGCCGCCGCATGGTCGTCGGCGCGCACGGCCTGGATGCCGCGCAGCGCGAGCGCGCCGATCGCGAGGGGATGTTCCGGTGGCAGCTTGTAGCGGGCCAGCCGATCGGCCTGGAGCCCGAGTTCGCGGCCGCGTCGCGGCACGCCGAGGCTGTCGTTGAGCCGCGCGAACATCATGAGCAGGTCGATGCGCTCGGCCGGCGCCAGCGCGGTGTCGGCGCCGATTCGTTCGACACCGCGCTCGACCAGTTCGGTGACGCTCGGCAGCTTGCCTTCGGCGACGCCTTCGCGGATCGGCGTGAACAGGCTCTCGACGAAGTCGCGCACGGCGTTGGCGCGTTGCGCTTCATGCTGAGCCGCGATCGTCTGCGCGCTCGCGCGCGCGGCTTCGCGACGCGCGAGCATCGTCTGCAGCACGGCCACGACGAGGCTCGCCAGCACGGCCACGCTCAGCACGAGCGTGATGGCGACACCACCGCGATGGCGTTGCACGAACTTGCGCGTGCGGTACCAGCGCGACGGCGGATGGGCGTGCACGGGCAGGGCATCGAGGTGGCGTTCGAGGTCGTCGGCGAGTTCGCTTGCACCGGCGTAGCGCCGCTCGGGCTCCTCGGCCAGCGCGCGCAGCAGGATATTGTCGAGATCGCCGCGCAACGCCGCGCGCAGCACGGGGCGCGGTGCCGGCAGGCGCCAAAGGTCGGTGGACATGACGCCGACGCGTGCCGACGGACGCACCGGATGCGCACGGTCGGGCCGTTCGCCGAGCAACAGTTCGTGCAACACGACGCCGAGGGCATAGACATCGGTAGCCGTCGAGATAGTGCCGCCGTCGAACTGCTCCGGTGCAGCATAGGCCGGCGTGAGCGGCGCATAGCCCGTGCGCGTCACCGCGAGGCCATCGCCGGGTTGCGCGTCGAGCAGCTTGGCGATGCCGAAGTCGAGCAGCTTCACCGTGCCGTCGGCGCGCACGAAGATGTTCGCCGGCTTGAGGTCGCGATGCACGATCAGCAGGCGTTGCGCGGCGGCGACCGCGCGGCAGGCGACGACCATCAGGCGCAGTCGCGCGCGCAGGTCGAGTTGCGCCGCGCAAGCGTGCTCGGTTATCGGCAGGCCATCGACGTACTCGATCACCAGATAGGGCACGCCCTCGTCGGTGACACCACCGTCGATCAGCAGGGCGATGTTGGGATGCGTCAGCGTCGCCAGCGCCTGGCGCTCGCGGCGGAACTGGTGGTGTGCTTCCGGTGAATGCAGGCCGCGCTGCAGCAACTTCAGGGCGACACGCTGACGCACGCCCTCGATGTCGCGCCACGCCCGATAGACCGTAGCCGAGCCGCCCTCGCCGAGGAAACCATCGAGGGTCCATTCGTCGATGCGCGCACCGACGAACCTGCGGCCGTTGACTTTCTCGCCGATCGCATCGGACAACGCGCGCGCAGATGGTCCGATCGTGCTCGAGGCCGTGTCCGCTTCGGCGTCGAGCATGCGCTCCAGCCGCGCGCGCAACGCGGCGTCGTGGCAGTGGACATCGAGCCAGGCGCCGCGCGCGGCGGCAGGCCGCTCGAGAGCCTGTTCGAACAGCTCACGCAGGCGGCTCACGCTCATGCCGGGACCGATCG
>Ga0307505_10000565_pt1 | contig 39628 bp, 35 predicted proteins | sample 23_S_MG_FD_202183 | JGI IMG/M metagenome (GOLD analysis project Ga0307505, IMG submission 202183) | Soil microbial communities from Populus trichocarpa stands in riparian zone in the Pacific Northwest, United States - 23_S | ecosystem: Environmental > Terrestrial > Soil > Riparian zone > Trees...
GGCGCGGTCCGCGCGGAAATCGCGCACGCGGAAGCCCAGCGCAAGCAACACACCGAAGTAGAGCACCGCAGCACCGCAGACCAGTGCAGCGAGCCATCCTGCGCGCTGCCACGGCGCCGCCTGCAGAGCTACCCAATCGATGCCGCGTTGAGCGAACCATAACGCGACACCCAGTACAACCAGCGCGATTGCAAGCCGCAGCAGGAAGCCGCGCCAGCCCGGCCGCGGTACGTAGACGCCGCGGCGCTTCAACCCGACGAACAATGCCAGTGCATTGGCACACGCGCCGAGGCTCACCGACAACGCGAGCCCAGCGTGCGCGAACAGCGGCACCGTCACCAGGTTGGCGAGCTGCGTGGCGATCAGCACGACCACCGCGATCTTCACCGGCGTGCGGATGTCCTTCTGCGCGTAGAAGCCGGGCGCGAGGACTTTCACCGCGATCAGCCCGATCAGGCCCACCGCGTAGCCGATGACCGCAGTCGCTGTCTGGCCGACGTCGTGCGCGGTGAAGGCGCGCCCCTGGAAAAGCACCGCAACAATGCCCTCGGCCAGCAATCCCAGCCCCACTGCCGCAGGCAGCGCCAGCAGGAAGATCAGCCGCAGCCCCCAGTCCAGCAGCCGAACATAGTCGTCACCGCGCTTCTCGGCATGCGCGGCCGACAGGCTGGGCAGCAGCACCGTGCCCAGCGCGACGCCCAGCAACGCGGTCGGAAACTCCATCAGCCGGTCGGCGAAGGCCAGCCAGGTCACGCTGCCGGTCGTCAGATGTGACGCGATGCTGGTGTTGATGATGATCGAAAGCTGCGCGACCGACACCGCGAAGATGGCCGGCAGCATCAGCGACATGACGCGCCTCACGTCCGCGTCCGCGAAGGCGGCGCGCGGTGAGCCGATCTTCACACGCAGCCCTGCGCGACGGAGTGCAGTCCACTGCATCGCGAACTGCAGTACACCGCCGATCAGCACCGCGAAGGCCAGCGCCATGATCGGCTGTGCGAGCCGCGGCGCCAGCCACAGCGCGCAGGCGATAAAGCTCAGGTTCAGCAGCACCGGCGTGAAAGCCGGCACGGCGAAGCGCCGGTACGAGTTCAGCACGCCGGCGGCGAACGCGACCAGCGACATGAACAGGATGTAGAGGAACATCCAGCGCGTCATCACCGTCGCCAGCTCGAAGGCCGATGGGTCGCGCGACAGGCCGGAGGCGATCGCCCACACCAGCAGCGGCGCGGCCAGCACGCCCAGCGCCGAGACTGCCAGCAGCACCCAGAACAGCGCGCTCGCCACGTGGCCGGCGAAAGTCGTCGTGTGGGCGTCGTTGCCGCGCGCGCGCACGTCGGCCAGCATCGGCACGAAGGCCTGCTGGAACGCCCCCTCCGCGAACATGCGCCGCAGCAGGTTGGGCAGGCGGAACGCGACGTTGAAGGCGTCGGTGGCCGCGCTGGCGCCGAAGATGCGTGAAATCAGCATGTCGCGCACCAGCCCGGTGATGCGCGACAGCAGGGTCAGGCTGCTGACGGTGGCGGCGGCGCGAAACAGGTTCACGGAGGGTGGACAGTCGGCCGATGGCCGCGGACAGGCGCTGGCAGGGCCCGGCGCGGACGCCGCAACCTGGAATTGTCGCTAATAGGTTGATTTGTTATAGTTTAGGGCTTTCCGCGGCCGGCATTGGCACGGCACTACCACGACGCGGGCATCTTCATCCGGGATTCAGGATCGAAAAACATGGCAAACAGCAAGCAAGCCCGCAAGCGCGCGCGGCAGTCCACGGCGCGCAACGCCCAGAACGCGTCGCAGCGTTCACGCGTGCGCACGGCAGTGAAGTCGGTGCGCAAGGCCATCGCCACGGGCGACAAGAAGGCCGCAATGGAAATCTACAGTTCGGCGACGAGCGTCATTGACAGCATCGCCGACAAGAAGGTCGTCCACAAGAACGCCGCCGCGCGCAACAAGAGCCGCCTGGCCGCCGCCATCAAGGCGATGGCCTGAGGTCACCCTGCGGCATGCGGGTAGCTGCGGCTGCCGCGTGCCGCTGCAACGTGGCCGGTCGCGCCGCGTCCCCTCTCGATCGCCGCGCCCGGCTGTCGTCCGCCGGCAGCTAGGAACCAGGCACCGAACAGCCTTCGTACACCGGCAGGTCGTTGTCCCGCGCGAAGTTCATCACGAAGTCGAAAGCCATGCGCTCCAGTTCGCGCAACCGCTCGTCGACCACCACGCATTTCACCCCGCCGATAAGGGTCGGCCGCACGTAAGGCGAATAGCCGATGTAGGCGTCGCGGCCGGTCGCGATGCCGCCCGGGCGGTAGCACGACATCACGCCGCACAGCCGTTCCGCCCAATCCGACGGCCGGAAAGGCCGCCCCGCCGACGTCACGCCATGAATGAAGAACTCCCTCGCCTTGGCGCGCGGTGCGCCGGATTCGGCAGACGCCGCAGAGGGAAAAACGGAGGAAGCGGAAGAAACGGGCTGGGACACGGTTGCTCCGTGCCGCCCGACGATCGGGGCCGGCGCAGCAGGACCGCGATTTTATCCGAGCGGCGGTCTGTGAGCGGGGCTTTGCAGCGGCTGCGCGCAAGTCGCTTGCTTTTGCCCGTGTATTAGCTCATAAAGCGGCCCTTTCCCACGCCATCGCTGTCCCCTGCCCGCATGTCCCGACCGATCTCCAAGGTACTGGTCATCAACGACGAAGCGCTGATCCTGCGCGACCTGTTGAAGGGCCTCAATGCGGCAGCCCGCGCGCTGGACAACCCCTTCGGCATCGCGTTCATCGGCGCGCTGACCGCGAAGGAGGCGCTGGCGCTGATCGAGCGCGACGGCGATGTGCAGACCGTCATCGTCGACGACAAGCTGTACGCGGTGCAGGACACACGCAAGCGCAGGAATGGCACCGGCAGCGGCAGCACAGAGGGCGGGACGCGCAACCTGCAGGTCTCCGCGCTGAAGCTGGTGCAGCGGATCACCGCGCTGCGTCCCGAACTGGACATCTACATCCTGATCGAGAAGGAGCGCGAGGACCAGGTCGTCGACGCGCTGTTCGCCGAGGCGGTGGACGGCTACTTCTACCGTGAGGAGCGCGACTACCGCGGCATCTACCGCATCGTCAACGCGCAGATCGCCGAGCGCGCGCGCACGCCCTTCTACGACGCGTTGAAGGCCTACGTGCTGGCGGCCAAGGATCCGTGGCACACGCCGGGGCACTCCAGTGGCGACTCGATGCGCGGCAGCCCGTGGGTGGCCGAGTTCCACGACTTCATGGGCGAGCATGTGTTCGATGCCGATCTGTCGGTATCGGTGCGCGCGCTGGATTCGCTGATGGAGCCCACCGGCGTCATCGCCGAGGCCCAGCTGCTGGCCGCCAAGGCCTTCGGCGCGCGCCGCACCTTCTTCGCGACCAACGGCACATCCACCGCCAACAAGGTGATCCTGCAGACGCTGATCGCCCCCGGCGAGAAGCTGCTGCTGGACCGCAACTGCCACAAGTCCGTGCACCACGGCGTCGTGCTGTCGGGCGCGCGGCCGATCTACCTGGATTCATCGGTGAACCGCAAGTACGGCGTGTTCGGGCCGGTGCCGAAGAGCACGATCCTCGACGCGATCGAGCAGCACCCGGACGCCGAACTGCTGGTGCTGACCTCCTGCACCTACGACGGCCTGCGCTACGACCTGAAGCCCATCATCGACGCCGCGCACGCGCGCGACATCAAGGTGCTGATCGACGAGGCGTGGTTCGCGCACGCGCGCTTCCACCCGGCGCTTCGGCCCACGGCGCTCGAGGCCGGCGCCGACTACGTGACCCAGTCCGCGCACAAGACGCTGTCGGCGCTGTCGCAGGCGGCGTACATCCACGTGAACGACCCGACATTCAACGAGCACATCTTCCGCGAGAACTTCAACATGCATACATCGACCAGCCCGATGTACAGCATGATCGCGAGCCTGGACGTCAGCCGCAAGCAGGCCGAGCTCGAGGGCTACAAGCTGCTGCAGCGCACGCTGACGCTGGCCGACGAGCTGCGCGAGCAGATCAACTCCACCGGCGTGTTCCGCGTGCTGGAGCTGCCGGACCTGCTGCCCGAGGAGGTGCGCGAGGACGGCCTCCGGCTCGATCCCACGAAGATCACCGTCGATATCTCGTCATGCGGCATGACGGTGGACGAGCTGCAGAATGAGCTGTACTCGCGCTTCAACATCACGGTGGAAAAGTCCACCTTCAACACGCTGACGCTGCTGCTGACCATCGGCACCACTCGCTCGAAGTGCTCGCGGCTGTACGACGCGCTGATGCGCATCGCCCGCGAGCAGCGCGCGCCGCGCCGGCTGTACCGCACGCCGGACCTGCCGCCGTTCACCGAGCTCGTATGCTTGCCGCGCGATGCGTACTACGCGACGGGCGAACTGGTGCCGCTGCTGGATGAAAACGACCAGATCAACACGTCGCTGGCCGGCCGCATCTGCTGCGACCAGATCGTGCCCTACCCGCCCGGCATCCCGGTGCTGGTGCCGGGCCAGCGCATCACGCCGAACATCGTCGACTACCTGGTGCGCTATCTGCGCGTGCAGAACAAGGTGGAGCTGCACGGCGTCGTCTACCAAGGCTACGTGCCGTCGATGCGCGTGCTGAACGCCACCGAGCAGGCGCGGCTGGTGCCGATGGCGGCGGTGGCCATCGACGACGTGCATGCCGCGGACACCATCGCGGTGGTGACGCCTGTGGGCACGCCGGCGCCGCGCGTACGGGCGGCGCGGCGGCGCGCGACGGCGCGTGCCGCCGCCACCGACTAGACGGCGCGCAGTGCGCACTTCACCAACTCTGCCCCCTTCTCCGCGATCATCAGCACCGGTGAGTTGGTGTTGCCCGACGTGATCGTCGGCATCATCGACGCATCGATGACGCGCAGCCCGCCGATGCCGTGCACGCGCAGCTCGCTGTCCACCACCGCCGCTGGATCGGCGGCCGGCCCCATCTTCGTCGTACCCACCGGATGGAAGATCGTCGTGCCGATGTCGCCGGCGGCGCGCGCCAGATCGTCGTCGCTCTGATACTGCGGGCCCGGCACGAACTCGTCCGGCGCGTAGCGCGCCAGCGCCGGTGACGCGACGATGCGGCGGGTCAGCCGCAGCGCGTCGGCGGCGATGTGCCGGTCGGCGTCAGTGGACAGGTAGTTGGGTGCGATCTTCGGCGCATCGGCCGGGTCCGCCGAGCGCAGGCCGATCACGCCACGCGACGTGGGCCGCAGGTTGCAGACCGACGCCGTAAACGCGGGGAAGCTGTGCAGCGGCTCGCCGAACTTGTCCAGCGACAGGGGCTGCACGTGGAACTCGACGTTGGGCCGCGACTGTGCGGGATCCAACCGCGCGAAGGCGCCGAGCTGGCTGGGGCTCATCGTCAGCGGTCCCGTCTTACGCAAGAGATACTCCAGTCCCATGCCCGCCTTGCCCCACAACGTGGACGCCAGTGCATTCAGCGTCCGCACGCCGGTGACCTTGAAGGCCATGCGCAGCTGCAGGTGGTCCTGCAGGTTGGCGCCGACACCGGGCAACTCGTGCAGCACAGGGATGCCGAACCCTGTGAGCTGAGCGCCGGGTCCGATGCCCGATAGCATCAGCAACTGCGGCGAGGCTACCGCGCCCGCCGCCAGTATCACTTCGGCGCGCGCGGCAATGCGCGTGCGCCGGCCGTCGCTCACCACCTCCACGCCGGTGCAGCGCTGTCCGTCGAATACCAGTCGCAGCGCCTGCGTGCCAGTCATCACCACAAAGTTGCGGCGATCGGCCGCCGGCCGCAGGAACGCTCCCGCGGTATTCCAGCGCACACCGCTGCGCTGGTTCACTTCGAAGTAGCCGCAGCCTTCGTTGTCGCCGCGGTTGAAGTCGTCGGTATTCGGAATGCCCTGCTCGGCCGCCGCCGCGCGGAACGCGTCGAGGATCTCCCACGACAGGCGCTGCTTCTCGACGCGCCACTCGTTGCCGGCGCCGTGGAACGCGTCAGCGCCGCCGTGATAGTCCTCGTGGCGCTTGAAGTACGGCAGCACGTCGTCCCAGCCCCAGCCGGGATTGGCGCCGTAGCCGTCACCGTCGCGCCAGCCGTCGTAGTCCGCGCTCTGGCCGCGCATGTAGATCATGCCGTTGATCGACGAGCAGCCGCCCAGCACCTTGCCGCGCGGATAGCGGATCGCACGGCCGTTGAGCCCCGGCTCCGGCTCGGTCATGAAGCACCAGTCGGTGCGCGGATTGCCGATGCAATACAGATAGCCGACCGGCACGCGGATCCACAGGTAGTTATCCAGGCCGCCTGCTTCCAGCAGTGCGACGCGGCACTGCGGATCGGCCGACAGTCGATTGGCGATCAGGCAGCCGGCCGTGCCGGCGCCGACGATGACGACGTCGAACTCGCCGCCGTTTGAGCTTGCCGATGTCATGGAGCGTCTGTCTCCTGTCCCACTCTCTTATAATCTGTCGGACGCGGCGGTCGATCACCATCTTCCGCCGCTTCTCTTTTCACGCCACGGAGTGCGGAGCATGACGCACCTGATGAACACCTACAACCGGCTGCCGGTCGCCTTCACGCACGGCAAGGGCGCGCGGCTGTTCGACGAGCAAGGCAAGGAATACCTGGACGCGCTGGCCGGCATTGCGGTCAACGGCCTGGGCCACGCGCATCCGCGCCTGACGGCGGCGCTGACCGACCAGGTGAACCGCCTGATCCACACGTCCAATATCTACCGCGTGCGCGAACAGGAGCAGCTCGCCGACCGCATCTGCGAGCTTTCCGGCCTCACCGAGGTGTTCTTCGGCAACTCCGGTTCCGAAGCCAACGAAGGCGCGCTGAAGCTGGTGCGTCTGTACGGCCACAAGCACGGCCAGCCCGAGGCGCAGACCATCGTCATGGAGAACGCGTGGCACGGCCGCACGCTGGCGACGCTGGCGGCCACCGGCAGCGAAAAGGCGCGCAAGGGCTTCGACCCGCTGCCCTCCGGTTTCATCCGTGTTCCCTACAACGATCTGGCGGCCGTGGAACGTGCGGCGGCGGCCGATCCGCGCGTGCGTGCAGTGTGGATCGAAGTGCTGCAGGGCGAAGGCGGCATCAACGTTGCCGATCTGGACTACGTGCGTGCGCTGCGCGCGCTGTGCGACGCGCGCGGCTGGCTGCTGATGATCGACGAGGTGCAGAGCGGCATCGGCCGTACCGGCAAGTGGTTCGCGCATCAGTGGGCCGGCATCAAGCCTGACGTGATGACGCTGGCGAAGGGCCTGGGGTCGGGCGTCCCGATCGGCGCGCTGGTGGTGGGCGGGCGCGCGGCCGGCGTGTTCGGCCCCGGCCAGCACGGCACCACCTTCGGCGGCGGGCCACTGGCGATGCGCGCCGGTGTTGAGACGCTGGCCATCATCGAAGCCGAGAACCTGATGGGCAACGCCGTGGCCCAGGGCGAACGCATTCGTGGCGGATTGGCGCGCGAGCTCGCCGGCGTGGCCGGCATCGTCGACGTGCGCGGTATGGGGCTGATGATCGGCGTGGAACTGGCACGTCCGTGCGGCGAGCTGGTCAAGCAGGCGCTGGCGGCCGGGCTGCTGATCAACGTCACCCACGACACGGTGATCCGCCTGCTGCCGCCGCTGATCCTGTCGGCGGCCGAAGCCGATCTGATCGTCGAGCGGCTGGCACCGTTGATCCGCGCCTTCATCGCGCCCGCGGCGCGCGCGGCCTGAACCGCGCCTCGACTCGACCAACCCATCCGCTGAAAGCCGACGCCGTGTCCGGCGCGATCCGCCATTTCCTGCAGTTCCGCGACTTCCCGCGCGCCGAGCTCGAGTGGGTGTTCGAACGCACGCGCGTGATCAAGGAGCGTTTCAAGCGCTACGAGTTCTACCAGCCGCTCGCCGACCGCACGCTGGCGATGGTGTTCGAGAAGGCGTCGACGCGCACGCGCGTGTCCTTCGAGGCCGGCATGTACCAGCTGGGCGGCTCGGTCATCCACCTGACCACCGGCGATTCGCAGCTCGGCCGCGCCGAGCCCATCGAGGACACGGCGCGCGTGATCTCGCGCATGGTCGACGTGGTGATGATCCGCACGTACGAGCAGGCGAAGATCGAGCGCTTCGCCGAGTACTCGCGCGTGCCGGTGATCAACGGGCTGACCAACGAATACCACCCGTGCCAGATCCTCGCGGACATCTACACATGGCTGGAGCAACGCGGACCGATTGCCGGCCGCAGCGTCGCGTGGATCGGCGACGCCAACAACATGGCCTACACGTGGATACAGGCAGCGCAGTTGCTGGACTTCCGCGTGCGGGTATCGACGCCGCCGGGGTATCCGCTGGATGCGGCGCTGGCGCCCGCCGGTGCGCACTTCAGCGTGCACGCCGATCCGATGGATGCGGCACACGGCGCGGATCTCGTCACCACGGACGTGTGGACCAGCATGGGTTACGAGGCCGAGAACGACGCGCGACGCGCGGCCTTCGCCGACTGGTGCGTGGACGAGGACATGATGCGCACGGCGGCGGCCGATGCGCTGTTCATGCACTGCCTGCCCGCGCATCGCGGCGAGGAAGTGACAGCCGGCGTCATCGACGGCCCGCAGTCGGTGGTGTGGGACGAGGCCGAGAACCGCCTGCACGCGCAGAAAGCGCTGATGGAATACCTGCTGCTCGGCCGCGACGTGAAGTAAAGATCAACGCACCATCGCGCCTGACCTGCGCGCTCCACCGTAGCCCACCATGTCCACGATCCTGCAGAACCTCCCGCTAGGCCAGAAGGTCGGCATCGCCTTTTCCGGCGGACTCGACACCAGTGCCGCGCTGCTGTGGATGCGCCGCAAGGGGGCGATCCCTTGCGCGTACACCGCGAACCTCGGCCAGCCCGACGAGCCCGACTACGAACAGATTCCGCAGCGCGCGAGGGAATACGGCGCGGAGGTCGCGCAGCTCGTCGACTGCCGCGCGCAGCTGGTCGCCGAAGGCATCATGGCGCTGCAATGCGGCGCGTTCCACATCAGCACCGCCGGCGTCACCTACTTCAACACGACGCCGCTGGGCCGCGCGGTCACCGGCACGCTGCTGGTCGCCGCGATGAAGGAGGACGACGTCCACATCTGGGGCGACGGCAGCACCTACAAGGGCAACGACATCGAGCGCTTCTACCGCTACGGTCTGCTCGCGAACCCGTCGCTGAAGATCTACAAGCCCTGGCTGGACCAGGCCTTCATCGACGAGCTGGGCGGCCGCGCGGAGATGTCGGCATTCATGAAGGAGTGCGGCTTCGCGTACCGGATGTCGGCCGAGAAGGCGTATTCCACCGACTCCAACATGCTGGGCGCCACGCACGAGGCCAAGGATCTCGAGCAGCTGGGGAGCAGCATCCGCATCGTGCAGCCGATCATGGGCGTGGCGTTCTGGCGCGACGACGTGCAGATCGCGCCCGAGGAAGTCAGCGTGCGCTTCGACGAGGGCCGTCCCGTGGCGCTGAACGGCGTCGAGTACGCCGATCCGGTCGAGCTGATGCTCGAAGCCAACCGCGTCGGCGGCCGCCACGGCCTGGGCATGTCCGATCAGATCGAGAACCGCATCATCGAGGCGAAGAGCCGCGGCATCTACGAGGCGCCGGGCATGGCGCTGCTGTTCATCGCGTACGAGCGGCTGATCACCGGCATCCACAACGAGGACACCATCGAGCAGTACCGCGACAACGGCCGCAAGCTGGGCCGGCTGCTGTATCAGGGCCGCTGGTTCGATCCGCAGGCGATCATGCTGCGCGAAGGCGCGCAACGCTGGGTGGCACGCGCGGTGACCGGTGAAGTGACGGTGGAGTTGCGCCGCGGCAACGACTATTCGATCCTGAACACCGAATCGCCGAACCTGACGTACCAGCCCGAGCGGCTGACGATGGAAAGGGGCGCGTCGGTGTTCTCGCCGGCCGACCGCATCGGGCAACTGACGATGCGCAACCTCGACATCACCGACACGCGGGAAAAGCTGATGATCTATGCGAAGGCCGGCCTGCTGGCGGCGCCGAGCTCGAGCGCACTGCCCAGTCTCAGCGACGAAACCGGCGGTAAGGCGGCGAAGAAGAAGTAGCGCGACGGCAGGACGGGACCGGGCTCACTGGCCTTTCGGATGAGTGCGCGCCCGCGGCTTTGGTGACAATCTAGCCCCATCGTGACCGCTGGTGCTTGCGCGGCTCCTCACCCGCGAGCAGGCTCTCCGGCCGACGGCGCGACGAAAGCAACGCTCCTACGGCCCGCCTCGGCGGGCCGTCTTTTTTCCGGTGACTCCCGGCTACGGTCCCGGCGCCCGAACCCAATGCGCCCGGCCCATGCGGCCGCGTCTAGGCCAGCGCGCCGGCCAGAACGCGGATCGCGTGCACGGCCTCGCGCTGCGCGCCCGTGCCGTCCGAAATCTGGTGCCGGCAACTGGTGCCGTCGGCGACGATCAGCACATCCGTGTCCGCGTTCCGAACCGCCGGCAGCAGCGACAGCTCGGCCATCCTCATGGAAACGTCGTAATGCGCCGCCTGATACCCGAAGCTGCCGGCCATGCCGCAGCAGCTTGACTCGATGACGTCGACCTGCAGCTGCGGTATCAGGCGCAGCAGGCTGACCACCGGGTTCAGAACGTCGAACGCCTTCTGATGGCAGTGGCCGTGCACCAGCGCCTTGCGCTGCGGCAGCGCCTGCAGCGGCAGACGCAGCGAGCCCTTCGCGTGTTCCCGTGCCAGGAACTCCTCGATCATCAGCGCGTGGGCCGAAAGCCGCGCAGCGCTTTCGCCCAGTCCAAGCACCAGGAACTCGTCGCGCAGCGACAGCAGGCATGAGGGTTCGAGACCGACGACGGTCGCGCCGGCTGCCACCTGCGGCGCAAGCGCCTCGACCATGCGCCGGGCCTCGCGCCGCGCCTCGTCGACCAGTCCCGACGCGAGGTAAGTCCGCCCGCAGCACAATGGCCGCGCCGGCGCCTCATCAGTGCGGCTCGCCCGCGCGACGGCGACCCGGTAACCGGCAGCGGTCAGCACACGCAGCGCCGCGTGCGCGTTCTCCGGCTCGTGGTAGTTGCTGAAGGTGTCGACCAGCAGCACGACCTCGGGGCTGGCATCGCAGGCCGCGCGGGCGGCGGCACTCGCGAGGAAAGTGTCGCTGCGCCAGCGTGGCAGCCTGCGCTGCGCCGACAGACCCGCGATCCGTTCCGACAGCCGCGCCGCGCCCGGCAGCGTGTCGCGCAGGTTCGCGATCCACGGAACGCGCGCCGCCCACGGCGCCCAGCGCGGCAGGTGGGCGACGATGCGGTCCGCCAGCGGCAGCCCGTGCTTCTTCTGCCAGTGCCAGGCGAACTCGATCTTCATCTTCGCCATGTCCACACCGGTCGGGCAGTCACGCCGGCAACCCTTGCAGCTCACGCACAGGGCCAGCGCCTCGCGCACGGCCGCGCTGGCGAAGTCCGGCCCCAGCTGCCCGGAAACGGCGAGCCGCAGCGTGTTGGCGCGCCCCCGCGTGACGTGCTCCTCGTCGCGCGTCACGCGATAGCTCGGGCACATCGTCCCGGCATCGAACTTGCGGCAGTGGCCGTTGTTGTTGCACATGTCGACGGCCTTGGCGAAGCCCTGCGCCGGATCCCCGCCACTGCCGGGCGCCGTCAGCGTGCCGGCGACCGGATCGACCTGCACGTTCCACGCCGACCAGTCCAGTGCCGTGTCGAGCCGCAGCGGCTGGTAGCCCGGCGCATAGCGGAACAGCCGCGCGTCGTCCATTTTCGTGCCGCGCACGATCTTGCCGGGATTCATCAGGCCGTCCGGATCGAAGAGCTGCTTCACGGCCTCGAACGCACGCGTCAGGCGCGGGCCGAACTGCCAGGCGACCCATTCGGTGCGCACCAGGCCGTCGCCGTGTTCTCCGGAATAGGCGCCCTTGTACTCGCGCACCATCGCGGACGCCTCTTCGGCAATGGCGCGCATCTGCGCCGCGCCGTCGCGGCGCATGTCGAGGATCGGCCGCACGTGCAGCGTCCCTACCGAGGCGTGCGCGTACCACGTGCCGCGCGTGCCGTGCTTCGCGAATACCTGCGTCAGCTGGTCGACGTAGTCGGCCAGGTGCTCGAGCGGTACGGCGCAGTCCTCGATGAAGGACACCGGCTTGCCGTCGCCCTTCATGCTCATCATGATGTTCAGTCCAGCCTTGCGCACTTCCCACAGCGCCTTCTGCGCCAGGGCGTCGGTCATGCGCACCGTCTGCCCTGGCAGGCCGAGGTCGCCCATCAGGGTCGCCAGCTCGTCGAGTTTCGTGATGAGCGGCGCGGCGGCATCGCCGCTGAACTCCACCAGCAGGATCGCATCGGGATCGCCGACCAGCGCAGCCTCGATGACGGGGCGGAACGTTGGGTTGCTGCGCGCCAGATCGATCATCGTGCGATCGACCAGTTCCACCGCCGACGGTCCGAGCTCAACAATGTGCCGCGTCAGCTCCATCGCCCTGTACAGCGTCGGGAAGCTGACCACGCCGAGCGTCCGGTGTTTCGGAAGCGGCGCGAGCTTGAGGGTCAGCGTGCGCGTCCAGGCCAGCGTGCCTTCGGAACCCACCAGCAGGTGCGCGTAGTTGACGCTGCCATCGGGCGTGTACGGCCGCTCGCTCTGCGGGTGGAACACGTCGAGGTTGTAGCCGCCGACGCGGCGCATGACCTTCGGCACCCGGCGCGCGATTTCGTCGTGCTCACGTTCGCCGATGGCGCGCAGCCCGGCCACCAGTTCCCGCATTCGCACCGGTGCGTGCTGCATCGCGCCTTCGGGCCCCAGCCAGCCTTCGCTGCCGTCGGCGAACAGCGCCTCGGCCGCGACGACGTTGTGCACCATGTTGCCGTAAGCGATCGAGCGCGAGCCGCAGGAATTGTTGCCCGCCATGCCGCCGAGCGTGGCCTGGGCCGATGTGCTGACGTCGACCGGGAACCACAGGCCGTGCGGACGCAGCCAGGCATTCAGCGCATCGAGCACCAGACCGGGCTCGACGGTCACCGTCCGTGCGTCGGCATCGAACGCAACCACGCCGTTCAGGTACTTGCTGTGGTCGATCACCAGCGCCGCGCCCACCGACTGGCCGCACTGCGAACTGCCGCCGCCGCGCGGCAGGATGGGCACGCCGAGTTCGCGGCAGATGTCGAATGCCGCGCGCACGTCATCGTGCCCCTTCGGGATCAGCACACCGATAGGCTCGACCTGATAGATCGAGGCATCGGTTGAATAGCGTCCGCGCGAAGCACGGTCGAAGCGCACATCTCCCTGCACGGCCGCCCGCAGGCGCTGCGCGAGTTCACCGTCTCCGGGGCGATGGAACACCAGCGGCTGGGTCACCGCAACGTTCATCGGGCCGCCGATCGCTCGGCGCGCAGGCCATCCAGCACGGCCTGGCACTTTTCGCGCAGGTGGTCGCGGAGGATCGCCGCCAGCCTGGCACCATCGCGGGCTTCGAGCGCCTCGACCATCGCCGTGTGCTCGCTCGCGGCCTTGTCCCATTTCTGCAGGTCGAAGTTCGACCGGAACCGCAGGTTCTGGATACGCAGGTTCAGCGTCGAGTAGACCTGCGACAGCAGCACATTGCCCGCCCCGCGGTTGATGCGGTCGTGTATCGCGCGGTTGATGCGGTAATACGCGGGCAGATCGCGACGTGCGTGACAGGCGAGCATCTCGAAGGTCAGTGCCTTGATTTCGGCGATCTCGTCCGACGAGATGCGCTGGCAGGCGAGTTCGCCGGACAACGCCTCGAGCACCCCCATCACCTCGAAGCTCTCGCGGATGTCTGCATCGGACAGCGTCACCACCTGGGCGCCGCGATTCGGCTGCAATTCGACGAGATGGTCGGCCGCGAGCAGACGGAACGCCTCGCGCAGCGGCGTGCGTGAGGCGCCCAGCCGGTCGCACAGCGCGCGTTCGTTCAGCCGGGTTCCGGCGGGCAGTTCGCCCTCGATGATCATGTCGCGCAGACGGTCGGCCAGCGCAACGGCGAGCGTCGACGAACCGCCAGCCGGACTCACTGGCATGGGTGGAACTGCCGGATCGTCAGGACTCATGCTGGTATACCGCTGGGAATCGACAGGGGAATGCGAACGTCAAAGACGCAACGCTTCGATCAGCGGGTTTTCCCTCGTGCCAAGCACGCTCTATCACCATCGCGGGCCGCTGATCGCGCTTGCGGCCGCCTTCCGGGATTGGTTAGGATGTGTTTTGTATACCAAATCGCGCAGGCAGGCCAGCGCACCCGACACGATGCTCGAGCTCGACAGCCACCCGTCCGGCCGTCACTTCCTGCAGATTCCCGGGCCGACCAACGTGCCGGACCGCGTACTGCGCGCGATCGACCATCCGACCATCGACCATCGCGGTCCCGAGTTCGGCAGGCTCGGCAAGGCGGTTCTGGCGGGCATGAAGCGGGTGTTCCAGACCGAGCAGGACGTGGTCATCTACCCGGCCAGCGGCACCGGCGCATGGGAAGCGGCACTGGTGAACACGCTGTCCGCCGGCGATCGCGTGCTGATGGCGGAAACCGGACAGTTCGCCACGCTGTGGAAGAAGCTTGCCGAGCGCCTGGCGCTGGTCGTGGACTTCATCCCCGGCGACTGGCGCCAGGGCGCGAACCCCGCCGAGATCGAGAAGCGCCTGCGCGCCGACACAGGCCATGCGATCAAGGCGGTGTGCGTGGTGCACAACGAGACATCGACCGGCGTGACCACGCCGATCGCGCCGATCCGTGCGGCCATCGACCGCGCCGGCCACCCGGCGCTGCTGCTGGCGGACACGATTTCCTCGCTCGGCTCGATCGACTATCGCCATGACGAATGGGGCGTGGATGTCACGGTCGGCGGTTCACAGAAGGGCCTGATGCTGCCGCCCGGGCTGTCGTTCAATGCAATCAGCCCCAAGGCGCTGGCGGCATCGGCATCGGCGACGCTGCCGCGTTCGTACTGGGACTGGAAGGAAATGCTGGCGGCCAACGTCAATGGCTACTTCCCGTACACGCCGGCCACCAACCTGCTGTACGGCCTGCACGAAGCGCTGGACATGCTGTTCGCCGAAGGCCTGCCGCAGGTCTTCGCCCGTCACGACCGCTTTGCCGAGGCCACGCGCCGCGCCGTGCGCGCCTGGGGTCTCGAGATCCTGTGCGTCAACCCGGCCGAGTACAGCTCGGCGCTGACTGCGGTGCTGATGCCCGACGGCCACAGTGCCGATGCGTTCCGCAAGATCGTGCTCGAGCGCTTCGACATGTCGCTCGGCCAGGGGCTGGGCAAGGTAGCGGGCAGGATCTTCCGCATCGGGCACCTGGGTTTCTTCAACGACCTGATGCTGTGCGGCACGCTCGCCGGTGTCGAGATGGGCCTTGGGCTCGCAGGGGTGCCGCACCGCAAGGGCGGCGTCGATGCGGCGATGGCGTACCTTGCAGAGGCCCCGGCCGCGAACCTGGCGCGCGCAGCCTGAACGGATTCGAAGCCACACGGCGCGTGGGTCCGCTCGCGCCGCGCCGAATGACAACGGACACCCAAGGAGACAGATGATGAAAAGCGAATTCACTGCCACGACGAGTCACCGTCGCAGCCTCCTTCGCGCCGCGGTCGCGGCCGCGGTCTCGGGCGGATGGCTGATCGCCTCCGGTCCGGCGCTCGCGCAGACCGAGATCAAGTTCGGCCACGTCGGCGAGCCGGGGTCGCTGTTCGCAGCCTCGGCCGACGAGTTCGCGAAGCGCGCCAACGCCAAGCTCGGCAACAAGGCCAAGGTCATCGTGTTCGGTTCGAGCCAGCTCGGTGGCGACAAGGAGCTGCTGCAGAAGCTGAAGCTCGGCACCGTCGACATCGCTCTGCCGTCGACCGTGATGTCGTCGGAGTCGGACCTGTTCGGTGTGTTCGAGATGCCTTATCTGGTCAAGGATCGGGCGCACATGGGTCGCATCGAGAAGGAAGTGTTCTGGTCGAAACTGGCGCCCGAGGCCGAGAAGAAGGGCCTGAAAGTGATCGGCGTCTGGGAAAACGGATACCGGCACATCACGAACAGCAAGCGTCCGATCAACTCACCGACCGATCTGCAGGGCATCAAGCTGCGCGTGCCCGAGGGCAAATGGCGCGTGAAGATGTTCCAGACCTACGGCGCCAACCCGTCGCCGATGAAATTCTCCGAAGTCTTCACCGCGCTGCAGACCGGGGTGATGGACGGCCAGGAGAATCCGTTTACGCAGATCTACAGCGCGAAATTCCAGGAGGTGCAGAAGTTCATCTCGCTGACCGGTCATGTCTATACGCCGGCTTATGTGACGGTCGGCGCGAAGAAGTGGGAATCGCTGCCGGCCGACGTCCGCAAGATCCTCGAGGACACGGCGAAGGAGACGCAGGCTTTCGTCTATGAAAAGGCCGCGAAGGATGACGAAGATCTGCTCGGCAAGATCAAGGCGGCCGGAGTGGCAGTGAACACACCGAACAAGGATGCGTTCATCGCCGCATCGAAGCCTGTTTACGAGGAATTCGCCAAGGAAGTTCCCGGCGCAAAGGAGGTGATCGATCGCGCAGTCGCGCTCGGCAAGTAGCCAGTGCGTTTACAGATACTTCGTCGAGGACTGGAGCGCGTCCTCGAAGGGATCATGGTCGTGCTCATGATCGCGCTCGCCGTCGAGGTGACGGCGGGCGTGGTCTTCCGCTATAGCGGCCACTCGCTGGTCTGGTACGACGAGGTCGCGACCATCCTGCTGGCCTGGGTGACTTTCTATGGCGCCGCGCTCGCGGTGCTGAAGAACGCCCACATGAGCGTGCCCGAGATCGTGCGCATGCTGCCGCGCCGCCTGCGCGTGGCGGCGACGATCCTCGCACAGGCCTGCACCATCGCCTTCTACCTGCTGCTCGCCTGGAGCGGCTACTTGGTGATGGAGGTCCTCGCGACCGACTACCTGGTCTCCCTGCCGCAGGTCTCGGTGGCGGTCACGCAGTCGGTGATCCCGATCAGCGCGGTGCTGATCGTCATCGCGCAGGTCCTGATGTTCCCCTCTGCCCTGGAGGAGGCGCTGCGGGGCGACATCGTCAAGGCGGAGGAAGTCGTATGACCGGCTTCCTCGTCTTCATCGGCGTGATCCTGCTGTGCCTGATCAACGTGCCCATTGCCGTGGCGCTCGGGATCGCCGCGGTGTCGGCGATGCTTGCCACGCAGGGCGTGGCGAGCCTGCCCAACGTGCCCCTCACCCTCTACCAGGGCGCCACCAGCTTCCCACTGATCGCGATCCCGCTCTTCATCCTCGCGGGCGCGATCATGAACAGCTCGGGCATCACGCAGAAGCTGATGGACTTCTGCAGCGCGCTCGTGGGCTGGATGAAGGGCGCGCTCGCCCAGGTGAACGTGATCACCTCGATGTTCTTCGCCGAGATCTCTGGATCCGCCGTCGCGGACGTCGCGGCGACCGGCCCCATCATCATTCCGGCGATGAAAAAGCGCGGCTACCCGGGACCGTTCACGGCGGCGGTGACCTCCTCCACGGCCTCGCTCGCGATCATCATCCCGCCGTCGATCCCGATGATCCTCTACGCGGTGATGGCGGGCGCCTCCGTGGTCCAGCTCTTCGTGGCCGGCATCGTGCCGGGCCTCATCGCCGGCTTCACCATGATGGGGCTGTGCCATTGGTATGCCGTGAAGCACAACTGGCCCGTCGAGGAGATCTTCCAGTGGGGCAAGCTCTGGCGCGCGTTCGTGGACGCGTGGGCCGCGCTGACGTTGCCCATCATCATCCTCGGCGGCATCTTCGGCGGCATCGTGACTGCCACCGAGGGTGCGGCGCTTGCCGTGGTGGCGGCGCTCTTCGTGGGCGGAGTGATCTACCGCGACCTCAGCTGGGAACGGCTGCGCGTGGCCATCGTGGAGGGCAGCGTCCAGACGGCCTCGGTGATGCTGCTGGTGGCCGCCTCGGCGCTGCTGGGCCTCTACCTCACCGAGGCGCAGCTGCCCCAGACCATCGCCCAGAGGATGATCTCGTTCACCACCGAGAAGTGGGCGGTGCTGCTGATCCTCAACTTCTTCTTCCTCTTCATCGGCATGTTCCTGCACTCGGCCGCCGCCATCATCCTGGTGGTGCCCATCGTGATGCCGCTCGTGCAGCAGGTGGGCATCGACCCGGTGCACTTCGGCGTCATCGTGACGCTGAACCTCGCGATCGGCCAGCAGACGCCCCCCGTCGCGAGCGTGCTGATGCTCACGTGCTCGATCGCCAAGGAAAGCGTCTGGGACGTGACCAAGGCCAACATTCCGTTCATCGCGGTGCTGCTGGCGACACTGCTGCTGGTCACGTACGTGCCGGTCGTGACGCTGGGGCTGGTCGATTACTTCTACAGATGACCGATTCCATTCGGATCGAGCGCAGTGGCGCGATTGCGACCGTGGTGCTGAATCGGCCCGAAAAACTGAACGCGCTGACGCGCGCGATGTGGCAGCAGCTCGGCGAGACGATCGAGCGATTGTCGGCGGACGATTCGCTGCGTTGTGTGATCGTTCGCGGCGCCGGCGAGAAGGCGTTCTCGCCGGGCAACGACATCGGCGAGTTCGCGCACGAGCGCTCGAACAAGGCGCAGGCGATCGAGTACGGCAAGGTGATGCACCGCACGGCGGAGGCGCTCGCGAACTGCCGGCATCCGCTGATCGCGCAGATCCACGGCATCTGCGTCGGCGGCGGGCTCGAGATCGCCGCGTTGTGCGACCTGCGGATCTGCGGTGAATCGAGCCGCTTCGGCGCACCGATCAAGAACCTCGGCCTCGTGATGGCCTACGCGGAGATGGCGCCGCTGGTGCGGCTCGTCGGCCCGAGTGTCGCCATCGAGATCCTGCTGGAAGGCCGGATCTTCGACGCCGCCGAGGCGAAGGAAAAGGGACTGGTCACGCGCATCGTTTCCGACGACCAGGTCACCGCCGAGGTTCGGGCGACCGCCGAGCGCATCGCCGAGGGTGCGCCGCTCGTCGCGCGCTGGCACAAGACGTTCGCGCGCAGGCTGGAGCGCGCCGAACCGCTGACTGCGGCCGAACTCGACGAGTGTTTCGACTGCTTCGACACCGAGGACTTCCGCATCGGCTACGCGGCCTTCCTTGCCAAGAGCAAGCCGAAGTTCACCGGGAAGTGAGCGGCCGATGAAGACCGTGCCGCATCCGGGCCCGCTCGCCGGCATGCGCGTGCTCGAACTCGCGCAGATCATGGCCGGACCGACGGCCGGCATGCTGCTCGCCGACATGGGCGCCGACGTCATCAAGGTCGAGAAGCTGCCCGGCGGCGACGACTCGCGCTCCTACCGCGAGCCGCGCGTCAACGGCGTTTCGGCGCCGTTCATGGTGCTGAACCGCAACAAGCGCGGCATCGCGCTGAACCTCAAGCTCGCGCAGGGGCGCGAGATCCTGCTGCGGCTGGTGCGCGACGCCGACGTGCTGACCGAAAACTTCCGGCGCGGCACGCTCGAGAAGCTCGGGCTCGGCTACGACGTGCTGTCGGCAGCGAATCCCGGCCTGATTTACTGCGCCGTGTCCGGCTACGGCCGTGATGGCCCGTGGGCCGACAAGGGCGGTTTCGATCTGATCGCGCAGGGCTTCGCCGGCCTGATGTCGATCACCGGCGAGCCCGGCAGGCCGCCCGCGAAGACCGGCAACTCGGTGGCCGACATCAATGCCGGCATCCTCGCCGTCGTCGGCATCCTCGCGGCTTACGCGCACAAGCAGAAGACCGGCCGCGGACAGATCGTCGAGACCTCGCTGATGGAGGCGGCGCTGCAACAGACCTACTGGCACGCCGCGATCCAGTTTGCGACCGGCGAGTCCCCGGGGCCGACCGGCTCGGCACATATCCTGACGGCGCCGTACCAGGCATTCCGCGCGAGCGACGGCTGGATCAACATCGGCGGCGCCAACCAGTCGAACTGGGAGCGCATCGCCGACGTGCTGGGACACCCCGAGTGGCGCGACGATCCGCGCTTTGCGACGAACTCCGCCCGCATGGCCAACCTCGACGCACTGGTCGGGATGATGAATGCAGTGCTGGGCACGCGCAGCAAGGCCGAGTGGATCGACGCCTTCGATGCGGCCGGAGTGCCGGTCGGGCCGGTGCACAGCATCGGCGAAGCACTCGCCCACCCGCAGACGCTGGCGCGCGGCATGGTGGTCGATCTCGTGCATCCGCAGGCCGGGCCGACCCGGGCACTCGGCTGCCCGTTGCACTTCTCGGCGACGCCGACGGCGATCACGCGGCCGGCGCCGCTGCTAGGCGAACACACGCGTACCCTGCTGCGCGATCACGGTTACAGCGACGGCGAGATCGACGGCTTCATTGCGGACGGCGTGGTCGAGGCCCTGCCTTGACATCGTGACCTGGCACGCGTCGGCCGCAGTGCTAGATGAACGCCGGCTCCGGCTCCAGCGCCACTCCGAACTGCCGCTGCACGCGCTGCTGCACCTCCTGCGATAACGCCAGGATCTCCGCACCGGTCGCGCCGCCGCGGTTGACCAGCACCAGCGCCTGCTTCTCGTAGACAGCGGCGGCGCCGCGCGCGGCGCCTTTCAGGCCGGCCGTCTCGATCAGCCAGCCGGCCGCGAGCTTGCAGCGGCCGCCGCCGATGTCGTAGCTGACCAGCGACGGATAGCGGTCGCGCAGCGCGTCGCGCTGTGCGCGCGGCACGATGGGGTTCTTGAAGAAGCTGCCGGCGTTGCCGATCACGGCCGGATCCGGCAGTTTGCGGCGGCGTATCGCGACCACCGCATCGAACACGTCGCGCGGCTGCGACTGCTCGATGCCACGCGTCCTGAGCTCCGCCGCGAGTTCGGCGTAACCTGCCACCGGCCGCCATGCGCGGGGCAGCGCCAGCGTGATCGCCAGCACGATGTAGCGGCCGGGTTCGTGCTTGAACACGCTGTCGCGATAACCGAAGCGGCACGCTTCTGCCGCCAGCGTCGCATGTTCGCCGGTTGCGGTGTCCCAGACCTCGGCCGATTCAAAGCGTTCAGCGAGCTCGACCCCGTAGGCACCGATGTTCTGGATCGGCGCAGCCCCTGCGCTGCCAGGAATCAATGCGAGGTTTTCCAGCCCGGGCAGCCCCTGAGCCAGCAGCCGCTCGACCGTGCGATGCCAGTCCTCGCCGGCGCCGACGCGCACCCGCGCAACCTCGCCGTCTTCGCCCAGCACATCGATGCCGGGTATCGCCATCAGCATCACCAGGCCGTCGAAGTCGCGCGTGATGAGCACGTTGCTGCCGCCGCCCAGCACCAGCCGCGGCGCGCTGCGCCAGCGTGCATCGGCCAGCAGTTCGGCGAGTTCCGCGGCCGAACGGATGCGCACGAAGTGCGCGGCGCGCGCGGCCACGCCGAAGGTGTTGTACGGCTGCAGTGAAACATCGGACTCGATGACCGGCGGCATCAAACGATTGTAGGGGGCCGGCGCATACACTTCCGCAAAGCTCCGGGAGTCCGCCATGCCTTCGTTCGACGCCGTCTGCAAGCCCAACATGGTCGAGGTGCGCAATGCGCTGGACCAGGCCAACAAGGAGATCACCAACCGCTTCGACTTCAAGGGATCGGACGCGCGCATCGAACTGAAGGACTTCCAGATGACGGCGTACGCCGACGACGAATTCAAGCTGGGCCAGGTGCGCGACGTGCTGACCGCCAAGCTCGCGAAGCGCAGCGTCGACGTGCGGCTGCTGGACTTCGGCAAACCCGAGAAGATCGGCGGCGACAAGCAGAAGATGGCGATCACCATCCGCAACGGCATCGACGGCGCGCTGGCGAAGCAGATGGTCGCGCACGTGAAGGAGGCCAAGCTGAAGGTCACGGCCAGCATCCAGGGCGATGCAGTGCGCGTGGCCGGCGCGAAGAAGGACACGCTGCAGGAAGCGATCGCATTGCTGCGCGCGAAGGTCACGGACGTGCCGCTGACTTTCGAGAACTTCCGCGACTGACGCTGCGCGACTGCCCCCGTCCGGCGCCGGGCGCACACCACTCGGTCGCCGCACTGTTGAGCACGGCGCCTTCGCGGCCGTACGCTTGTATGGCGCCGCGGCTTGCAGCGCCAAAGCCCGGTGGATTACCATAAACACGGTATGCGTACCACGCCCTCCCGCTTCAGCGCCTACGCCGGCATGACCGGCGACCGCTCCTACGAGGCTGCGCCTGCCGCTGCGCGGCAGGCGGCGGCCGTGCCTGCCGCGGAGGTGTCGGTCATCGAGCAGCACTATCCGGCGGTCACGCAGGCGCTGACGCTGCTGTGGGGCCGGCCCGAAATGAACCAGTATTTCCTGAAGATCTCCAGTGGCAACGCGTCGGACCTGACGCCTGCGGCCATGGCTGAGCTGATGCTGCTCGCCGACATTCATCGACGTATCTGCCCCCATCAACCGGCGAAGTCAGTCGAGGAGCTGTACGGCAAGGGCCGCTGGGCCGACACCTGGAAGCTGGCCCGGCAGCGCGGCTGAACGGCCGGGCATACTCGCGCCACTGAACATGAACGCCGTGCGTCAGGACACCAGCGGGGCGACGCCCGATCGCATCGGCCGCTGACGCCGACGTACGCCGACTCAGGCTCGCACGCCCGACAACCAGCGGTCGTAAAGGTGCGCGGCGACGCGGTACATGCGCGCCGCCCGCGCATCGACGTCGCTCACCATCTGCTCCGGTGACTGCACGGCCGGTCCGCCGGTGCGACGCCTCTCGGCGTCGCCTTCTTCGGCGGCCTTCGGATCGGCGGCCCACAGCCGCACCAGCTCCGGCGTCATCTCGATGTGGAACTGCATGCCGACGTGCGCATAGCCGTCGCGCGGGATCACATAGGCCTGGTTCGCGCACCACGCGCTGCTGAGGATGCGCTGCGCGCCCGGCGGCAGATCGAAAGCGTCCGAGTGCCACTGGAAGAACTCGACGCCATCGGCATCCTCCCCAAGCCATTCGCGCGCCAGCGCTGCGTCGTCCGCGCTGACACGGCCCCAGCCCATCTCCAGGTGCGGCGCGCGCTTCACGTCGCCGCCCAGCGCGCGCGCCAGCAGCTGACCGCCGAGGCAGTGGCCGATGACGGGCACGCCGCGCGCGTCGGCGTCGCGCAGCAGCGCGAGTTCCGGCTCGAGCCATGGCAGCGCAGCATCCGGCTGCGCTGACTGTGCCGCCTGCGCCGACCGCGCATCGCTCACTGCGGGCCCGTCGGTTGCGACACTCATGTTGCCGCCGAGCGAGCACAGCCCCGCGTAAGCCGTGGCGTCGGCCGGTATCGCATCGCCGGCATACACGCGTATCACTTCGAACGGGCGGCCGCGCCGCTGCAGATGCTGCGTGAAGTTGCCGGGCTCGACGTCGGCTTCGTGCTGGATGATTGCGATCGGTTTCATGCGCGGCAGCACGCGTCGGCCGAGCCGGCGCGCAAGCGGGTCAGGTGACGGACGTGCGACGCGACGCGGCCGCGCCCAGCAGTGCGCTGAAACGCTGCCGTACCGCGGCGGTGATGCCGGCCGCATCCAGGCCGCATTCCTTCAGCAGCAGCGCCGGATCGCCGTGGTCGACGAACTGATCGGGCAGCCCGAGCTGCAGCACCGGTACGGTCGCGCCCGCCGCAGCCAGTGCCTCCAGCACCGCGCTGCCCGCACCGCCCATCACGACGTTTTCTTCCAGCATGACCAGCGCATCGTGGGTGCGCGCCAGTTCCTGCACCAGCGCGGCATCCAGCGGCTTCACGAAGCGCATGTTGGCGACGGTCGCGTCGAAGGCCTCCGCGGCAACCAGCGCCGGCGTCAGCATCGAGCCGAAGGCCAGCAGCGCGATCCGCTTCCCGGGCGGAGCACCGCCATGCCGGCGGATTTCGCCAACGCCTATCGGCAAGGCACCCGCGTCGTGCTCGATGGCCGCGCCCGGCCCGGTGCCGCGCGGATAACGCACGGCGGCCGGTGCACCGCAAGCCAGCGCGGTGTCCAGCATGCGCCGGCACTCGTTCTCGTCGGCCGGCGTCATCACGACCATGTTCGGGATGCAGCGCAGGAACGACAGATCGAAGGCACCGTGATGTGTGGCACCGTCGGAGCCGACCAGCCCGCCGCGGTCCAGCGCGAACACCACCGGCAGGTTCTGCAGCGCCACGTCGTGGATCAGCTGGTCGTAGGCACGCTGCAGGAAAGTCGAATAGATCGCCACCACCGGCCGCATGCCATCGCATGCCAGCCCCGCCGCGAAGGTCACGGCGTGCTGCTCGGCGATGCCCACGTCGAAATAGCGGTCCGGAAACTCCTGCTCGAAGCGCACCATCCCCGAGCCCTCACGCATGGCCGGCGTGATACCGACCACGCGCGAATCACGCGCGGCCGCGTCGACCAGCCAGTCGCCGAACACCTGCGTGTACGTGGGCTTGCCTGCGCCCCCTGCCGCCGGCCGGATGCCTACCTGCGGGTCGAACTTGCCGGGGCCGTGGTACAGCACAGGATCGGCCTCGGCCAGCTTGTAGCCCTGCCCCTTCCTCGTCACCACATGCAGGAACTGCGGGCCGCGCAGCGCCTTCAGGTTCTGCAGCGTGGGAACCAGCGAATCCAGATCGTGCCCGTCGATGGGCCCGATGTAGTTCAGGCCGAACTCCTCGAACAGCGTGCCTGGCACGACCATGCCCTTCGCGTGTTCTTCCAGTTTCTTCGCGAGCTCGAACACCGGCGGGAAGTTCTTCAGCACCTGCTTGCCGGCCTGCTTGGCCGCCGCGTAGAAGCGCCCGCTCATCAGCCGCGCCAGGTAGCGGTTCAGTCCTCCCACCGCCGGCGAGATCGACATGTCGTTGTCGTTCAGCACGACCAGCAGGCGCACGTTGTCGGTGACGCCCGCGTTGTTCAGTGCCTCGAAGGCCATGCCGGCGCTCATCGCGCCGTCGCCGATGACGGCGATGGCGTGGCGGTCGCTGCCCTGGCTGCGCGCGGCCACCGCCATGCCCAGCGCCGCGGAGATCGACGTCGACGAATGCGCGGTGCCGAAGGTGTCGTACTCGCTCTCGGAGCGCCGCGGAAAGCCCGACATGCCACCGTACTGGCGCAGCCGCGCCATGCCGGCACGCCGCCCGGTCAGGATCTTGTGCGGGTAGGTCTGATGGCCCACGTCCCACACGATGCGATCCTCGGGCGTGGTGAACACGTAGTGCAGCGCGATGGTCAGCTCGACGGTGCCGAGGTTGGAGCTCAGGTGCCCACCGGTGCGTGACACCGAATCGAGAACGAACTGGCGCAGTTCGTTGGCGAGCTTGTGCAGCTGCGTGCGATCGAGCCGGCGCAGATCGGCCGGCGAACCGATGGTCGCCAGCAGCGAGTCATCGGGCAGCAGCGGCAGCGCGGTGCGGGCGTCCATCGTTCCTCAGTGCTTGCGGCACACGATCAGGTCCGCGAGCTCGCGCAGGCGGTTGGCGCGCGGTCCCAGCCCCGTGAGCACTTCCAGTGCCTGCGCACGCAGCCGCAGGCTGAAGGCACGCGCGGCCTCGATCCCCATCGTCGACACGTAGGTCGGTTTGCTGGCAGCCGCGTCCTTGCCGGCCGTCTTGCCCAGCGCCTCGGTGCTGGCTTCGACGTCCAGCACGTCGTCGACCACCTGAAACGCCAGGCCTATCGCGTCGCCGTAGCGGCCCAGGATCTCGCGCGTGCACTCGGTGAGCAGCGCCGCCTGCCCGGACAGCGCACCCATCAGCACGGACGCGCGCAGCAGCGCACCGGTCTTCATCCGGTGCATGCGCTCCAGCGCCGGCAGCGGCAGCGTCTGCCCGACCGCCGCCAGGTCGATGGCCTGCCCGCCGCACATGCCCTGCGTGCCGATCGCATGCGCGAGCTCACGCATCAGCGACGCGGTCTGCGTGGCGGGCAGCGTGCCGTCGGCGATGATCTTGAAGGCTTCCGCCTGCAGCGCATCGCCGGCCAGCATCGCGGTGGCTTCGTCAAAGGCGACATGCACCGTCGGCCGGCCGCGACGCAGCACGTCGTTGTCCATGCACGGCAGGTCGTCGTGCACCAGCGAATACGCATGCACATACTCGACGGCCAGCGCAGCGCGGTCCAGCGCCTCGGGATCGGCGGCCGTCACCTCGCCGGCCGCGTACACCAGCAGCGGGCGCACGCGCTTGCCGCCACCCAGCACCGCGTAGCGCATCGCTGCGTGCAGCCGCTGCGGCAGCTCATCGGCCGGCGGCAGCATCGCGTCGGCCGCGGCCTCGAAGCGCTCGCCCGCAACGCCGACCCATTGAGCGAAGGCTTCGGACGACGAAACGCAGGGCGCAACGGCGGCCGAGCTCATCGCGCCGACCTCATGACTCGGAGCCCCGCAACGCCGCGGAGTCCAGCGGCTTCAGCAGATCGCCCTCGAGCTGCTTGATGTCGAGTTCCGCCTGCGCAAGCTTTGCCTGGCACAGTCGCGCGAGCTCGGCGCCGCGCTTGTAGGCGGCGATGGCCTCGTCCAGCGTCAGCTCACCGGATTCCATGCGGCGCACCAGCGCATCGAGTTCGTCCAGCGCCTGTTCGAAGGTGGGCTGGGCAGCAGTTTTGGCGGCAGGCATGGGATCTTGGTGATCAGGCCGGCTGCGCTCGCGCGCAACGGCCTCGGAGAACGGATTCTAGAGCAGCGGCGCAGGCTGCCCCGGCAAGGCGGGCGGGGCAGTCGGGCGGAAGCCAGGAGGCTCCTGGCGCAGCGCAGGGCCGTCCCAAGCAAGCCGCGCCGCAGGGCGAAGCCCGGAGGCTCCTAAAATGCGCGCGATGAGCGCGCTGTGGATGCTGGTCGCTGCCGTGCTGTTCGCGGTGATGGGCGCGATGGTGAAGCTCGCGCTCGTCCGCTACGGCACGATGGAAATCGTGTTCTACCGGTCGCTGTTCGGTGTGGTGAGCCTGTACGCGTTCGTGCGCTGGCGCCGGCTGTCGCTGGCCACTACGGTTGCGGTCACGCACCTGGGGCGCGGCGTCGTGGGCACCGCAGCGCTGGCGCTGTGGTTCTACGCGACCAGCGCGCTGCCGCTGGGCACGGCCCTGACGCTGAACTACACGTCGCCACTGTTCCTCGCGGCCTTCGTGGTCACCACATCGCTGCGGGCGAGCGAGCGCATCGACTGGATGCTGGTGCTGGCCATCGCCGTCGGCTTCGTCGGCATCGTGCTGCTGCTGCGCCCGACCGTCGGCGGTGACCAGTTGGTTGCCGCGGGCGCGGGCCTGGTGTCGGGCGTGCTGTCGGCCATGGCCTACTGGTATGTGCGCACGCTGGGCAAGCTGGGCGAGCCCGAGTGGCGGACCGTGTTCTATTTCACGCTGTCGGGTGTGGTGCTGGGCTTCGTCGGGTCGCTGGCATCGGGCTTCGCACCACATGATGCGCGCGGCGTCGCGCTGTTGCTGGGCGTAGGCGTGACCGCGACCTTCGCGCAGCTCGCGATGACGCGCGCCTACGCCCATGGTCACACGCTGGTGGTCGCCAACCTGCAGTTCGCGGCGGTGGTCGTCGCGTCGCTGCTGGGCATCGCGATCTTCGGCGACCACATTCCGCTGATGGGCTGGCTAGGCATCGCGACCATCATCGTGAGCGGCGTGTGGTCCACCGTTCTGATCGCGCGGCAGCCCGAGACGACGCAGCCGCGGCCCCAGGAAGACACACATTGATTGAACGACAAGGAATGACGATGACCTACACGACGCTCATCGCTGCCGACACGCTGCGGCAGCAACTGGGCAACCCGCACTGGATGATCTTCGACGTGCGCCACGACCTGATGGACACCGCGGCCGGCGCGCGCGCGTATGCGGCCGGCCATGTGCCGGGCGCGCAGTTCGCGGGCATCGACAACGACCTGTCGGGCGCGAAGGATGGGCGCAACGGCCGTCATCCGCTGCCCGCGCGAGCTGCGCTGATCGAGCGCTTCCGCGCATGGGGCATAGCCAACGACACGCAGATCGTCGCGTACGACGCGCAGGGCGGACAGTTCGCGGGGCGGCTGTGGTGGCTGGCGCGCTGGCTGGGGCACGAGGCCGTCGCGGTGCTGGACGGCGGCTGGCCCGCGTGGCTGGCTGCAGGCGGACCCGTGGACACTGCGGTGCCGGCGCCGCCGCGTTCCGACTTTCACGAAGGGACCAGCCTGGTGCGCGTCGTCGCGACCGTCGACGTGCTGGCGGCGCTGGACGATGACACGCGGCTGCTGGTCGACGCGCGCATGCCCGAGCGCTACCGCGGCGAGCAGGAACCCATCGATCCGGTGGCCGGTCACATTCCGGGCGCGCTCAACCGGCCGTGGGCGCACAACCTGCAGGAGGACCAGCGCTTCAAGTCGCCGGCGCAGCTGCGCGAGGAGTTCGTCGCGCTGCTGGGTGAGCGCCCGGCTGACGACATCACGCACCAGTGCGGTTCTGGCGTCACCGCCTGCCACAACGTGCTGGCGATGCACATCGCCGGGCTGCCGGGCACGGCGCTGTATTCGGGATCGTGGAGCGAGTGGATCGCGGATCCGTCGCGGCCGGTGGCGACCGGTGCGAAGCCCTAGCGCACTTCGGCTTGTTTCTCTACGTCTTTACGGCGCGACTGTCAGGCGTGGCACGCTGCGATGCTGTCATTCCCGCGGAAGCGGAATCTGTTTTTGTTGTCCGTAGTTGTTCGGTGGTTCATCGCGCCGCGGTGTGTGGCGGTCCGGTCCTCCTCAACGTCAGGCGGCCCTTCGGGCAACCCTGCGGTGCTCGCACTGGCGGCCGGCCCGCAGACTCTCGCGCCGTAGGGGAAGCAGTGCTCATAGCCAGCACCGCTCGGCGCTCGGTCCGCGTTCCGGACGGCCCCGCCAGTGCTGCGCTCCTCGGGCGCCTGCCGATTCGTCGGCCCGGACCGCCACACACCGCGGTAGCCAACGCCGTCAAAGGCAAGACACCCCTTTCTCCTAGCGGTACAAGCTCTCGAATCAAGGTTCTTTCTACTTGCATACCTCAGCGCTGGCACCGTGGCGGGTGGTGGGCCGGGACGACGAATCGGCAGGCGCCCGAGGAGCGGAGCCGAGGCGGGGAAGTCCGGCCCGCCTGTCTGAGGGAGCGCAGCGACCGAGTTTGCGGGCCGGCCGCCTCGGCGAGTACCGCAGGGTTGCCCGAAGGGCCGCCTGACGTTGAGGAGGACCGGACCACCGCCCGTCACGGCTCGATGACGCAGCGAACACTGCGAACAAAGGTCCCCACGCAAAGGCTCTAGCCCGTCTTTTCGGCCTCGCGCGCCTGTGTTTTCGCCGGATTGGCTTCGCCGCGGAACCATCGGTACGCCCAGTACACGTAGCCTGACACCGCATACAGACAGAACAGCGTGAACAACGCGATCGGCGGATCGGAACTGACGACGAAGATCAGCACAATCAGCACCACCATCACCCAGAACGGTACCGAGCGGGCAAGTTGGAAGCTCTTGCCGCTGTAGAACGGCGCGGAGGACACCATGGTCAGTCCCGCATACACCGTCAGCCCGAAGGCCACCCACGGCATCGCGGTGTCGCGCACCGGGATCTTGTTGTCGATGGCCAGCCACACGAAGCCTGCGATCAACGCGGCCGCCGCCGGGCTGGGCAGCCCCTGGAAGAAGCGCTTGTCGACCACGCCGATGTTCGAGTTGAAGCGCGCCAGCCGCAGCGCCGCCCCCGCGCAGTACACGAAGGCGCCGGCCCAGCCCCAGCGCCCCAGCCCGCTCAACACCCACTCGTACATCACCAGCGCCGGTGCCACACCGAAGGACGTCATGTCCGACAGCGAGTCGAACTGCTCGCCGAAAGCGCTCTGCGTGTTGGTGAGCCGCGCGACGCGGCCATCCATGCCGTCGAGCACCATCGCCGCGAAAATGGCGATGGCCGCCAGCTCGAAGCGCTGGTTCATCGCCTGCACGATCGCGTAGAAGCCCGCGAACAGCGCGGCCATCGTGAAAAGATTCGGCAGCAGATAGATGCCGCGGCGCCGCGCCTGCACGACCGGCGCCTCCATCAGCACCGGCGCGCCCTTCAGCGCCAGATTGCGGGGTTTGCGGCGGCGGAAACGCATGGTCTGGTGACGTTCAGAGTCGGGACGTTCAGAGTTCGGCCAGCACGGTGGACGTTGCGTACACCACGTCGCCCACCGCGACCTTCGGCGAGGCCGTCAGCGGCAGATACACGTCGACGCGCGAGCCGAAGCGGATGAAGCCGTAGCGCTGGCCGCGTGCCAGGCGGTCGCCGGGCTTCACGTAGCACAGGATGCGGCGCGCGATCAGGCCCGCGACCTGCACCACCGTCACACGTTCGCCGGAATCCAGCTTCATCACCATCGCGTTGCGCTCGTTCTCCGACGAAGCCTTGTCCAGGTCCGCGTTGACGAAGCTGCCCGGCGAGTAGCGCACCGACTCGACGGTACCGTCCACCGGCGCGCGGTTGGAATGTACGTTGAACACGTTCATGAACACGCTGATCAGCAGCGTGTCGCGCTGCGTCAGCTCGTCGCGCACGCGCTCGACCTTGACGATGCGCCCGTCCGCGGGCGACAGCACGGCCGACGGCTGCGCGGGCACGGCACGCGGCGGATCGCGGAAGAACTGAATGACGAAGACGGCAATCAGCCACAGCGGGATCGACCACGCGAAACCAAAGAACCACCAGACCGCCGCGGCCGCCAGCAACGAACCGCCGATGAAGGGCCAGCCTTCGCGCGCGAGCAATGGGTGCGGGTAATTCAAGCGTCGTCTCCGCGCGTTCCACTCAGGGACCGCAATGGTATCGGAACGCGTCGCGCGCGCCGCGCCATTCGGCCACGGCCGCGCTCTTCACCGCAAAGTCAGGGCAACAGCCGTGCCTTGCCGTTGACCGTCAGCCGCTCGGTGGAAACACCTGCCTCGAAGGTAGGCGTCGGCACGGTGTCGGCCGACGCGCTCATGCGCGCCATCGCCATCGGCCGCGGGCCGCTTTCGCGTCCACCGAAGTCCAGCTCCTCGAGGCGGATGCGCTGCGCGGGCACGCCCAGCGCCTGCGCCGCCGCCGCGATGCGCGCGTTCATGTTGGCGATGGCCTGCGCGATCAGTTGCGCATCGACCTTGTCGCGCGTCGCCTTGGCCAGGCGGAAGTCGATGCCGCCCAGCGACAGCGTGGACTGCGCAGCGGCCACGGTCTTCGGCAGTGCCACCAGGTTGCCGGTGCGCAGCGACACGCCCTGCCGCACACGCCAGCCCGCGAGCGTGCGGTTGGACGGGCCCGAGTACACTGGATAGCTGCTGTACCCCGCGGTTTCGATCTGCGCCTGCGGATCGGCCTTCTTCAGCGCCGCCGTGCCGTCGCCGACGCGCTGGTTGACCAGCGACTGCGCCTTCGCGAGGTCGGGATCCTGCGCCTCGTAGAAGAAGTGCGCGACGGCCTCGTCGTTGGCCAATTCCATCTCGGCAGCGCCGGACATCAGCAGCAGCGTGCCGGTGGCGGGCGGCGGCTGAAGGTTTGCAATGGGTGCTTGCGCAAACGCGGCGCTGCCGGTTGCCAACAAGACGGTCAGCATTGCCTTGCCAATGGAATGTCGGGTCATCAGTCAGCCTCTGCAAAATCCAATGGATCCCCGCTTGCGCGGGGATGACAGACGGCACGCGGTGTCATTCCCGCGGAAGCGGGAATCCATCTTTCGACGTCTCTTCACCACCTCAGTTCTTCGTCTGGTCGACCAGCCGGTTCGCCTTGATCCACGGCATCATCGCGCGCAGCTTCTCGCCGACCTGTTCGATCTGATGCTCGGACATCAGGCGCCGCCGCGCGTTCAAAGTGGCTGCGCCGGCGCGGTTCTCGAGGATGAAGCTCTTCGCGTATTCGCCGCTCTGGATGCGCTGTAGCGCGCGCTTCATCGCCTGCTTGGTCTCGGCGGTCACGATCTCCGGGCCGGTCACGTACTCGCCGTACTCGGCGTTGTTGGAGATCGAGTAGTTCATGTTCGCGATGCCGCCTTCGTAGATCAGGTCGACGATCAGCTTCAGCTCGTGCAGGCACTCGAAATACGCCATCTCCGGCGCATAGCCCGCTTCCACCAGCGTCTCGAAGCCCGCCTTGATCAGCTCGACGGTGCCGCCGCACAGCACGGTCTGCTCGCCGAACAGGTCCGTCTCGGTTTCTTCGCGGAAGTTGGTCTCGATGATGCCGGCCTTGCCGCCGCCGATCGCCGCGGCATACGACAGCGCAAGGTCGCGCGCCATGCCCGACGTGTCCTTGTGGATCGCCACCAGCATCGGCACGCCGCCGCCCTGCGTGAAGGTCGAACGCACCGTATGCCCGGGCGCCTTCGGCGCCACCATGATGACGTCCAGATCAGCGCGTGGCTGGATGAAACCGTAGTGGATGTTGAAGCCGTGCGCGAAGGCCAGGGCCGCGCCCTGCTTCATGTTGGGCGCCAGCGACTCGGCGTAGACCTGCGCGTGGTTCTCGTCGGGCAGCAGGATCATCACGATGTCGGCGTCCTTCACCGCATCGCCCACCTCCTTGACGTCGAAGCCGGCGTTGACCGCCTTGTTCCACGACACGCCGCCCTTGCGCAGCGCGATCGTCACCTTCACGCCCGAATCCTTCAGGTTCTGCGCGTGCGCGTGGCCCTGCGAGCCGTAGCCCACCACGGCGACCTTGCGGCCCTTCACCAGCGACAGATCGGCGTCCTTGTCGTAATAGACCTTCACGTTGTTCTCCCCTCTCGTATTCGATGTCGAATGTGTCAGACGCGCAGCACGCGCTCGCCGCGTCCCACGCCGGAGCCGCCGGTGCGCACGGTCTCCAGGATCGACGCGCGATCCACCGCCTGGATGAACGCATCGAGCTTGCCCGAGTCGCCGGTCAGCTCGATGGTGTAGGTGCGCTCGGTGACGTCGATGATGCGGCCGCGGAAAATCTCCGCCATGCGCTTCATCTCATCGCGTTCCTTGCCCACCGCGCGCACCTTGATCAGCATGAGTTCGCGCTCGATGTGGTCGCCCTCGGTCAGATCCACGACCTTCACCACCTCGATCAGCCGGTTCAGGTGCTTGGTGATCTGCTCGATGACGTCGTCGGAGCCCACGCTGACGATGGTCATGCGCGACAGCGACGCGTCCTCCGTGGGCGCGACCGTCAGCGTCTCGATGTTGTAGCCACGCGCCGAGAACAGGCCGACGACGCGTGACAGCGCGCCCGGCTCGTTTTCAAGCAGCACGGAGATGATGTGCCTCATAGATCCTCCGAGCCCAGCAGCATTTCGGTCAGCCCCTTGCCGGCCTTCACCATCGGCCACACGTTCTCCTTCTGGTCGGTGATGAAATCCAGGAACACCAGCCGGTCCTTGTACTTGCCGAAAGCCTCCTTCAGCGCCGGCTCGACGTCGGCGGGCTTGTCGATCTGCAGGCCGACGTGCCCGTATGCCTCGGCCAGTTTCACGAAATCCGGCAGTGCATCCACGTAGGATTCCGAATAGCGCGAGCCGTAGTCGATCTGCTGCCACTGGCGCACCATGCCGAGATAGCGGTTGTTCAGGTTGACGATCTTCGGCGTCAGCCGGTACTGCTTGCAGGTGGACAGCTCCTGGATGCACATCTGTATCGACCCTTCGCCCGTGATGCACGCCACCTGCGCGCCCGGGTTGGCCATCTGCACGCCCATCGCGTACGGCAGTCCCACGCCCATCGTGCCCAGCCCGCCGGAGTTGATCCAGCGGCGCGGCGCTTCGAAGCGGTAGTACTGCGCGGCCCACATCTGGTGCTGGCCCACGTCGGAGGTGATGAAGGCATCGCCCCTGGTCACCTCCCACAGCTTCTCGACGACGAACTGCGGCTTGATCGGGCCGCCGTTCTGCTCGTAGCGCAGGCAGTCGCGCTTGCGCCATTCGTCGATCTGCTTCCACCACGGCGCGAGCTTTTCAGGGGTGGCGCGCGGTGCAGCCTCCAGTTGCGCCAGCAGTTCCAGCATCACCTCGCGCACGTCGCCGACGATGGGTACGTCCACCTTCACCCGCTTGGAGATCGACGACGGATCGATGTCGACGTGGATGATCTTGCGCGGGTTGGTCGCGAAGTGCGCCGGATTGCCGATCACGCGGTCGTCGAAGCGCGTGCCGACGGCCAGCAGCACGTCGCAGTGCTGCATCGCCATGTTCGCCTCGTAGGTGCCGTGCATGCCGGGCATGCCGACGAAGTGCGGATCGCTGGCCTTGCAGCCGCCCAGTCCCATCAGCGTGTTGGTGCACGGCGCGTTCAGCACGCCGACCAGCCGGTTCAGCAGGTCGGAGGAATTCGCGAGGATCACGCCGCCGCCGGTGTAGATCATCGGCCGCTCGGCGGCGAGCAGCAGCTGCACGGCCTTCTTGATCTGCCCCAGGTGTCCCTTGACCACCGGCTTGTACGAGCGCATCTCCACTTCGCGCGGGTACTCGTAGTGCGTCAGCTTCATGCTGACGTCCTTGGGAACGTCGACCAGCACCGGACCGGGACGGCCGGTCTTCGCGATGTAGAACGCCTTGCGAATGGTCGTCGCGAGGTCGCGCACGTCCTTGACCAGGAAGTTGTGTTTCACGCACGGCCGCGTGATGCCGACGGTGTCGCACTCCTGGAACGCATCCTGGCCTATCGCATGGGTCGGCACCTGGCCGGTGATGATGACCAGCGGGATCGAATCCATGTACGCGGTGGCGATGCCGGTGACCGCGTTGGTGACGCCGGGCCCGCTGGTGACCAGCGCGACGCCGATCCGCTGGCTGGAGCGCGAATACGCGTCCGCCGCATGCACCGCGGCCTGCTCGTGCCGCACCAGCACGTGCTGGAAGCCGCCGGGCTTGTCCACCTGATTGAAGATTGCGTCGTAGATGTACAGGACCGCCCCGCCGGGGTAGCCGAAGACGTGCGTGACGCCTTCATCCTGCAATGCCTTGACGACGACTTCTGCGCCGGTGAATTGCACCGGGCCGTTGCTTTTCATCTACTGCTCCTCTCAAAGTCCACGGGAAATTGATTGGATGCCGTCCATGCGCGCTTGTGGCTCGCGGTGCGGCTGGGGCGCCTAATTTGCGCTTGTGCTGCGGGAACAACGGATAGGCTGTATCGCTTCCTGGACGTGCGCATCATTTTTTTGCACGAATTGTCGAAGATACTGAAGCGCGCGACATTAAGCAAACCGCCGGGTCAGGCCGCAGCAGGCACATGTCGGGCGCGCAACACGTCTGTTAGCATCCGCCGCCATTTTGCAGAGGCACCTTGCATAGCCGAAGTCCCACTGTCGGCATGGACCGTTCCAGGCCCGTGATCCGCTGATGGCCACCCGCGACGAGTTGTCCGAGTTCCTCGCCGGCGTCGAGCGCCGCGCGTTCCGCCAGGCGCAGTTCGCCGCGCGCGACCACGACGCGGCGCTGGACATCGTGCAGGAAGCGATGATCAAGCTCGCACAGAGCTACGGCGACCGGCCGGCGGCCGAGTTTCCGCTGATTTTCACGCGGATCCTGCAGAACGCGATCACCGATCATTTCCGGCGCACGAAGGTCCGCTCGACGTGGATGACGCTGTTCTCGGCGCTGACGCCGGCCGACGAGCCGGACGCCGACCCGCTGGCTGCGGTGGAGGCGCTGGCCGAGACTCCGGGTACACCGGGAGCCGGCGACGAGGTGGAACGCGCCCAGATCGTGGCTATCATCGAGCAGGAAGTCGGACGTCTGCCGGAGCGTCAACGCCAGGCCTTCCTGCTGCGTTACTGGGAGGATCTCGACGTGGCGGAAACCGCCGCGGTCATGGGGTGTTCCGAGGGTAGTGTCAAGACGCACTGCTCGCGCGCCACCCACACCTTGGCAACCGCCCTGCGCGCGCGAGGTATCGCGCCATGAACAGCAGCGAACTCAACGACAGCGAACTCGGCTACCGCGTCCGCCAGGCCCTCAACGAAGGCCTGGAGCATCTCGACTATCGGACCTCGCTGAAGCTGCAGCAGGCACGCGAAACGGCGCTGATGCGCCAGCGCGGCACGCAGGCTGCACACGGCGAGGTGCGGCAGGCGGCGGGTGAGCGCTCCGCGCCGGAGCGTGCGCTGGGATGGTGGCCGCGGCTGGGGCTGGCGGCGCCGCTGCTGGCGCTGGTCGTCGGTTTTGTGGGCATCTACCAGTACCAGGAAGCGCGGCGCATCTCCGAACTCGCCGACATGGACTTCGCGGTGCTGATGGACGACGTGCCACTGGACGCCTACGCGGACAAGGGCTTCGGTGCCTTGCTGAGGAGCGACAGCGGCGAGCTGTAGACGGACCCTGCGTGCGACGAACCGACATCCCCGCCTTACCGTTCGCGCGGCGCCGTGCGCTGCTGGCGGGCCTGCTGGCGGGCGCCCTGCTGCCGGCGTGGATGCCGGCATACGCGCAGGAAGCCTCCCGTCCGCGCTGGAATGAGTTGACGCCGGCGCAGCGCGAAGCGCTGGCACCGCTGGCCAGGGACTGGCCGGCGCTGGACGCGGATCGCAAGCGCAAGTGGCTGGAGGTCGCTGCGCGCTATCCGAACCTGTCGCCGGACGGCAAGAAGAAGATGCAGGAGCGCATGGCCGAGTTCGCGCGCCTGACGCCGGAGCAGAAAAGCACGGCCCGCGAGAACTTCCGGCGCGCCTACGAAGTACCTGCCGACCAGCGCGCCGCTACCGTGCAGCGGTACCAGGAGTTGCCCGACGACAAGAAGCGCGAACTCGCCGGTCGCGCGGCCGCCAGACCGGAAACGCCGCGCCGGCCGGCCCAGCCCGTTCAGCCAGCCTCTAGAGCCGCGCGGCCACCGGCACGGACCGAACCGTCGGCCGACTGAGGCAACGCGGCGCAAGGCAGCGCCCCGCTAAACTGAACCGGTGAGCAAAGCTTCGCGCCGCGCGCGGCGCAACCGCCAGGCCGACAACGCCGCCAGAGCCGCGGCCGATGCCATCACGGCCGACGCCATCGTGCTGCATCCGGCCGCGCCGTGGCTGCGCATCGCTGCAATGATCTATGAGGCAGTGCTGCTGTTCGGCGTGGCCTTCGCCGGTGGGTTGATCGCGATGGCGCTCACCGGCGGCGCCAATCCGCCGGACGAGGGACGCCGCATCGTGCTGCAGGCCGTGCTGTTCCTGCTGATCGGCGCGTACTTCGTGTGGTGCTGGACACGCTTCGGTCAGACACTGGCACTGCGCACGTGGAAGCTCGCCCTGGTCGACGAGCGCGGACGCCCGCCCTCGCTGCGCCGTGCTGTCGCGCGCTATCTGCTGTCGTGGCACCTGTTCGTTCCCGGGTTGCTGTACATCGCGCTGGTGAGCCCGAGCCGCTACGTCGCGCTGGCGGCGCTGACTGTCGGCTTCGCGTTCCTGCTGCTGCCGTTGTGGATGGATCCGCAGCGCCGGCTGCTGCACGACCGGCTGACGCGCACCTTCGTGGTCCGCGCGCCCGGAACGGCGCCGCTCAGGCCACCGGGCGGAACGGATCCGGATCGCGCGCGAACAGCCGCGCGTTGATGGCCAGTTCGCGGCGGCGGATCGTCTCCAGGAAGTCCTTCGCGCCGCCCATCTTCGCGAACGCGTGAAAACCGCGGTTCAGGAAGTGGTGCAGGTGGCCGTAGCCCCAGGCTTCGGCCGGCGCCTTCATCATCCCCAGCATCGGCGACAGCATCGGAATGCGTGCGAGCCTGTCCAACGCCGTGCCCACGTCGTCCACCAGCGCGATCTGCCGCTCGCGCCGCGCCTTGCTGCCGACCTTCACGTAGGCCTGCGCGTAGAGCTCGGCCGTGACCTCGCCGCCGTCCGGCAGCGCGACCTCGCGCGCGACGCCTACGTCCATTTCCTCGGACAGCTCGTCCAGCTCGACTGCCAGCAGCAGCGTCTCTATCGCGCGGCCCGGCAGCATTTTCGCGAGCTTGGGCACCACGCGCTGCGTCTCGGCGTCACGCTGCTCGAAGTCGCGTGCACCGTAAAGCTCCTCGAGGAAGAACTCGCAGGCCTCGCGGTAGCGCGGGTTCGCAAGCAGATCCGCATAGGTGCCGGTCAGCCGCCCCGACTGGAAACGCTTGACCGCCAGCCAGCGGCTGCTGAGTTCGGCATCGGCATGCAGCCGCGCGCGCAACTCGAGCACGCGGCCCAGCGCGTCGGTGAGCTTTGCTTGCAGCGCCGGGCTCGCCCGGCTGAACATCTCCAGCATGTCCTGGCCCCGCCGCATGGCGCGCAAAATTTTCCGCTGATGCCCCGAGCGCAGCGCCGGGCCGCCCCAAGCAAGCTCGCGCCGCAGCGCGCAGCGCGGAGGCTTCTAACTCGAGTGCAGCATGCGTCCGGCGTAGCCGCGCGGGATCGCCGACAGCAGTTTGCGCGTGTACTCGTCCTGCGGCGCTTCGTAGATGGATTCCGACGTGCCGCGCTCGACGATGCGCCCGTTGTTCATCACCAGCATGTCGTCGGCCATGTACTTGACCACCGCCAGGTCGTGGCTGATGAAGATGTAGGTCATGCCGAACTCGTCCTGCAGGTCGAGAAGCAGGTTCAGTACCGTCGCCTGCACCGACACGTCCAGCGCCGATACGGATTCGTCGCAGATCACCACGTCGGGTTTCATGGTCAGGCAGCGTGCGATGGCGATGCGCTGGCGCTGGCCGCCCGAGAACTCGTGCGGGTACTTGTAGACCGCATCGGCGGCCAAGCCCACGCGCTTGGCCAGCGCGACCGCCTGCGCAAAGCGATCGCCGTCGCTCGTGCCGATGCCGTGGATCTTCATCGGCTCGGTCAGGATCTGGCCGACGGTGAAGCGCGGGTTCAGGCTCGCGTACGGGTTCTGGAAGATGATCTGGATCTTGCGGCGGTACGCCATCATCTCGGTGTTCGTCAGCGTCAGCAGATCCTTGCCCTGGTACAGCACCTGACCCGCGGTGGCGTCGATCAGGCGCATCAGCAGCATGCCCACCGTGGTCTTGCCGGAACCCGACTCGCCCACCACGCCCAGCGTGCGGCCCGGGTACAGGTTGAAGGTCGCCTCGCTCACCGCCTCGATGGTCTTGCGCGCGAACAGTCCCGTCTTCAGCCGATATTCCTTGCGCAGCCCCTTCGCCTCGATCAGCGGCTGCGGCGCGACCGCGCGCGCGACGCGCCGCTCGGTGACGACGATCTCCGATTCGGGCTTGCCTTGCATGAAGTCGTCGATGACCGGCAGCCGCTTCGGCTTCACGTCCAGCCGTGGCCGGCACAGCAGCAGCGCCTTGGTGTACGCGTCCTGCGGTTTCTCGAAGATCTGCGCGACCGGGCCGGTCTCGCGCACGGTGCCTTCGCGCATGACCACCACGTGGTCGGCAATCTCGCCCACCAGCCCCAGGTCATGGCTGATGAACAGGACACTCATGCGGTGGCGGTCCTGCAACCGCTTGATCAGTTCCAGGATCTGCCGCTGCACGGTGACGTCCAGCGCGGTCGTCGGCTCGTCGGCGATCAGCAGCTTGGGTTCGCAGGCGATGGCCATCGCGATCATCACGCGCTGCTGCTGGCCGCCCGACAACTCGTGCGGATAGGCGTCGAGCCTCGACTTCGGCTCCGGAATGCCGACCTCGGTCATCAGTTCCAGCACGCGGTCGCGGATCTGCCGGCCGGTGAGCCTGGTATGAAGCTGCAGCACCTCGGCGATCTGCCAGCCCACCGGGAACACCGGGTTCAGCGACGACATCGGCTCCTGGAACACCACCGAGATGTCCTTGCCGCGGAG